>Ga0194129_10002111_pt1 | contig 30505 bp, 21 predicted proteins | sample TA2KigCa35mmetaG_FD_150862 | JGI IMG/M metagenome (GOLD analysis project Ga0194129, IMG submission 150862) | Freshwater microbial communities from Lake Tanganyika, Tanzania - TA2015038 Kigoma Deep Cast 35m | ecosystem: Environmental > Aquatic > Freshwater > Lake | place: Tanzania: Lake...
CTGCAAGGCACCAGCGTGTCGTTGACGGCGACGACGGTGGACCACCTGCGCCAGCGGTACGCGCGCGACTTCCGCCCCGACGACGCGTTCGTGGTCGTCGTTGGCGACATCGACCGGGCCGCGCTGGAGTCGGCGCTTCAGGGGGCCTTCGGCGCGTGGGCCGCGCCGCGCGACCCGCCATCGTCGCCGCGCATCGTCGAGCCGCCGTCGCGAGCGCGGGTAGACGTCGTCGTGGTGCCCCGACCTGCCGCGGTGCAGAGCGCCCTCGTCGTCGCGGCGCCCATCCCCGTCGACGTCCCGCCGCTGCACGCCCCGTCCGCGGTGATGCAGACGCTGCTTGGCGGCTCGTTCACGTCGCGGCTGAACGACAACCTGCGCGAGGAGCACGGCTACAGCTACGGCGCCCGCTACGGCTACGAGGTCTGGCCGACGCACCACTCGCTGGTGTCCACCACCGTCTCCACAGCGGTGACCATCCCCGCGCTCGAGCAGATCCACAGCGAGCTCGCGCGCATCCGCGAGCCCGCCAGCGTCGACGAGATCGCGCGGGCGCGCTCGTACGAGGCCTTGTCGTTCCCCGCGTTCCTCGACGGTGGCGCCTCCATCGCGGCCACCCTGGCCAGCTGGCTGGAGCGCGGCCTCGCCGACGACCTGATCGCCGGCTACACCGCCCGCGTCCTTGCCGTCGACGCCGCCGCCGTGCAGCGCGCCGCCGAGAGGCTCGTCGACCCGACGCGCCAGGTGGTGGTCGTCGTCGGCGACGTCGACCCCGCCGCGCTGGCGCGGTTCGGCCGGGTCACGACGCTGGCGGTCGACGAGCTGTTGCCGCTGCCAGCGCCGTGACGTTCCGTGACGGTCTGTGACGAGCTGCCGCCGGCGGCCTACTTGAGTCGCTTCAGGCGCTCGGCCTTGCGCTCCATCGCCTCGGCCCGGCGGTGCTCGAAGGCGTCGGCGGCAGCGGCCTCGCTGACCGGCGTCGTCGTCGGCCCGGCGCCGCGGGGCAGCTTGTCCTTCAGCCTCTCGACGCGCTTGCGAAAACCGGCGGGGTCGCAGTGGGGGCACTCCACGAAGACGAAGGGCCGCCCCTGCTCGAGCACGATGTTGGGCTTGTAGAGCGTGCCGGCGCACGACGGGCAGCCAAGGTCCTGCGAGCAGTAGCCGTAGGAGAGCGGCAGATCCCCGTGGCACTGCAGCTGCGTGTTGCGCTTGTGCGTCGGGTAGTTCTGCCAGGGGCACTGCCCGAGGTTTCGCCGGAGCTCCTCTTTGCGCATCGCGTGAAACTAGCAGGGTGCGGAAGTACTCGAGCTCGTCGATGCATTCGTAGACTGGCGCTGGCGCGTCCGGGGCTTCGCGCTTCCCCGGGCCGCCGCAAACATCGTATCTCCGCCAGCGAGGTGTGCGTGGAAGGCCTCCTGACGCTCGTCATGGCGTTTCCGACGGTGGTGTTCGCCACCCTCGCCCTCGTGTGTCTTGCCTACTGGGGGCTCGTCCTGCTCGGCGTCGCCGACCTCGACGTCGGCGGTGGCGGCGAGCACGCGGCGCTTTCCAGCGTTGAAGGCGTGGTGGGCGTGGCGAAGGCTTTCGCCCCTGGGCTCGCCGGCGGAACCGTCGCCGCGGCGCTGGCGGCGGTGGGCCTGTCGCGTGTGCCGTGGACGGTGACGTTGACGGCGTTTGCTCTGGCGGGGTTCTTCGGCTCGGCGGTGACGCGCATCGGGCTTGAGCCGTACTTGCCCGGCGCCGTCACGGCGGCGCTGGCGCTGCTCGCCGGCGGCGCGGCCGGGCTGGGGGCGGCGAGCGTGGCGGCCCGGGCGCTGCGCCGGCTGTTCGTCGACGGCGCGGTGGAGCAGGGCGGCGACAGCCTGGTCGGGCGCGCCTGTCGAATCACCATCGCCACCGACGATGGCGGCGGTCAGGCTCGCGTCGACGAGGTGATCGTCGCCGTGCGCGCCGTCGCCCAGCGCCTCGAGCCCGGCGCCGAGGCCGTGATCGTCGAGCGCGGCGACGACGGCGTCTTCGTCGTCGAGCCGCTGGCCGTCCACCTGCCCGACGAGGCCACCGTCTTCGCACGCCTGCAGGCCGCGGCCGACGCCGCGGTCGCGCCGACCCACCCAGACGCGCTCGCCGCGCGTGTCCCGCACAAGGAGCCCAAGTCGTGAATCCGATCGTCCTGTCTGCCTTCGCCGTCCTCGGCGGGTTCGTCGTCTTCGTGCTCGGCATCGCCGTGATCGTCAAGAAATTCTATATCAAGGTGTCGCCGGGTCAGGCGCTCATCAACAACAAGACGAATGAGCTCGTGACGGTCAGCTTCACCGGCGGTCTGGTGCTGCCGATTATCCACCGCGCCGAGGTCATGGACCTGAGCGTCAAGATGATCGAGATCGAGCGCCGCGGTCGCGAGGGACTGACCTGCAAGGACAATGTGCGCGCCGACATCAAGGTCGCCTTCTTCGTGCAGGTCAGCCACGACGCCGAGAAGGTCAAGCAGGTCGCCGGGCGCCTTGGCACCGAGCGCGCCAGCCACGTCGAGACGCTGCATACGCTTTTTTCGGCGAAGTTCTCGGAGGCCCTGAAGACGGTAGGCTACCAGATGAACTTCCTTCAACTTTATACCGATCGGGCCGAATTCCGAAAGAAGATCTATGGCCAGATCGGGCATGACCTCGACGGCTATGAGCTGACCGACGTCGTCATCGACTACCTCGAGCAGACGCCGATGGACGCCCTCGATCCCGACAACATGCTCGACGCCGAAGGCATCCGCGCGATCACCGCGATCACGAAGGAGAAGTCGGTCGAGACCAACCGCCTGCGCAACGAGGCGCAGATGCAGATCGAGCAGCAGAACACGACGGCGCAGGAGGTGATCACCAAGCAGGACGCCGTGCGCAGGGCGACCATCGCCCAGCGCGAGCGCGAGGCCGCCGTCGCCGTCGCCCGCGAGAAGGCTGAGGCCGAAAAAGAGGTGCAGCGCGCGGTGCTCGAGGCCAATACGGCGCGCATCCGCACCGAGGAGGAGCTGCAGGTCGCCGAGCAGAACAAGCAGCGCCAGATCGAGGTCGCGCAGAAGAACCGCGAGCGGGTGATCGGCGTCGAGACCGAGCGCGTGGCCAAGGACCGCGCGCTCGAGGCCATCAGCCGCGAGCGCGAGGTCGAGCTGCAGCGCATCGAGAAGGAGAAGCTGCTCGAGGTACAAAAGAAGGAGATCGCCGACACCATCCGCGCCCGCGTCGCCGTCGATCGCACCGTCGCCGAGGAGGAGGAGCGCATCAAGGCCGTCCGCGTCGTGGAGGAGGCCAAGCGCAACCGCGAGGCGGCGTTGATCCTTGCCGAGACCGAGGCGCAGGAGAAGCTCGTCAAGGACATCAAGGCCGCCGAGGCGCAGGAGAAGGCCGCGTCGCACCTCGCCCGCGAGCGGCTGATCATGGCCGACGCCGACCTCGAGACCGCCGACCGTGACGCCCGCGCCAAGCTGCGCCGCGCCGAGGGCATGCAGGCCGAGGCGGCCGCACCCGGCCTCGCCGCGGTGAAGGTGAAGGAGGCCGACGCCGCCGTCTACGAGAAGCGCGGGCTCATCGAGGCGAAGGTCGAGCGCGAGAAGCTGACGGCAGTGGCCGAAGGCGAGCGCCAGCGCGGTCTCGCTCACGTCGGCGTGCAGGAGGCCGAGGCCGCCGCGATCCTGAAGAAGGGCGAGGCCGAGGCCGCCGTCGTCGAGAAGCGGCTGACCGCTGAGGCGCGCGGCAAGGAGGCCGACGCCGCCGCTGTCGAGAAGCAGGGCTCCGCCCGCGCGAAGGTGCTCGAGGCCGAGGCCGTGGCCACCGAGAAGCGCGGCCTCGCCGACGCCGTCACCATCCGCGAGAAGGGCAGCGCCGAGGCCGCTGCTCTGGAGCAGAAGATGCTCGCTGAGGCCAAGGGCATCGCCGAGAAGATGACGGCGATGAAGGCGATGGAGGGCACCGCGCGCGAGCACGAGGAGTACCGCCTGCGCCTCGAGAACGAGCGCGCCATCCGCACGCAACAGATGGAATTCCAGGCGCGGATCGCCGCCGAGCAGGCCCGCGTGCTGGCCGAGGCGTTCAAGAACGCGAAGATCGACATCGTCGGTGGCGACGGCGCCTTCTTCGACCGCTTCGTGCAGGCCGCCACGCTCGGCAAGTCCCTCGACGCCGTCGTCGAGCGCAGCGCGACGCTCCAGGTCGTCGGCGACGAGTACCTGCGCCAGGGCCGCAGCTTCGCCGACGACCTGACGGCGGTGCTCGGCCGCCCCGGCGTCAGCGAGGACCTGAAGAACCTGTCGGTCGCCGGCTTGCTCACGCGCCTCGCCAACGAGGCCACCGGCGACGACAAGAGCAAGCTGGACGGCCTGCTCGACGCCGCCCGCAAGATCGGCGTGAAATAGCCCGCGGCGCAAGGCGGTCCCGCCCGCGCCGACGCCATCGACGCGGCGCGCCTTGCCGGCGGCGGCGACCTCGATCACAACAGGCGCATGACGTCCCGCGATGACCTCCCTGGCGCCCTCGTGTCCGTCACGTCGTCGACCGCGCCGGCGTCCGCGTCGGCGTCCGTGCCGGCGCCCCCCGCTTATCCAGGGCCCGCGGCGGGGCCCTACGCGGTCTTCTCGTCGTTTCGCTATGCGGCGAAGACGTCGGGCCTCGTGCGCGGCCTGCGCATCATGCTCGACGTCAACCAGCGCGACGGCTTCGACTGCCCCGGCTGCGCGTGGCCCGACCCCACCGGTCACGTCGAGGCCGCTGCCGCCCACCGCGCGACGTTCGAGTTCTGTGAGAACGGCGCCCGTGCCATCGCCCACGAGGCCGACGCCCGCCGCGCCGACGCCGCCTTCTTCGCCGCCCACGACATCGCGACGCTGCGCGAGAAGACCGACCACTGGCTCGAGCAGCAGGGCCGCCTCGTGCACCCGATGCTCAAGCGGCCTGATAGCGACCGCTACGAGCCGATCGGCTGGGACGACGCGTTCGCGCTGGTAGGAAATACACTGAAATCGCTGCCATCGCCCGATCAGGCGGTGTTCTACACGTCGGGGCGAGCCAGCAACGAAGCTGCTTTCCTGTACCAGTTGTTGGTGCGCGCCTACGGCACCAACAATCTCCCCGACTGCAGCAACATGTGCCACGAGTCCAGCGGCCGCGGGCTCGGCACGACGCTCGGCATCGGCAAGGGCACGGTGCAGCTGGCGGACTTCGAGCGCGCCGACTGCATCTTCGTGATCGGGCAGAACCCGGGCACCAACCACCCCCGCATGCTGTCGACGCTGCAGGCGGCGCGAGCCCGTGGCTGCGCCATCGTGGTCATCAACCCGCTGCGCGAGCGCGGTCTCGAGCATTTCGCCCATCCGCAGAAGGGCGCGGGCATGGTGGGCATCGGCGCGCCCATCGCCACGCACTGGGTGCGCGTGAAGCTCAACGGCGACGTCGCGCTCCTGAAGGGCCTGATGAAGGCCGTGCTCGACGAGGATCGCGCCAAGGGCGGCGTCGTCGACCGCGCCTTCGTCGCCGCGCACACGACGGGCTACGACGCGCTGGTGGCCGACCTCGACGCGACGACGTGGGACGACGTCGAGGCCGAAAGCGGCGTCGACCGCAAGACCATCGAGGAGCTTGGCCGCCTGTACGCCCGCGCCGAGCGCACCATCGCCTGCTGGGCCATGGGCATCACCCAGCACGAAAACGGCGTCGACAACGTCCGCGCCATCGTCAACCTGCTGCTGCTGCGCGGCAACATCGGCCGCGAAGGCGCCGGCGTGTGTCCGGTGCGCGGCCACAGCAACGTGCAGGGCGACCGCACGATGGGCATCGTGGAGGTGCCGCAGGAGCCGTTCCTGCGAGCGCTGGACGAGGCGTGCGGCATCGACAGCCCGCGCCACCACGGTCACGATGTGGTGCACGCCATCGAGGCGTTCGAGCGCGGGGAGGCGCGCGTGTTCGTGGCGCTCGGCGGCAACCTCGTCGCCGCCGCCCCCGACACGCCGCGCGTCGAGGTCGCGCTGCAGAAGGCGACGCTGACCGTCAGCGTGGCGACGAAGCTGAACCGAACGCACCTGGCCGGCGGCGCGACGTCGTTGATTCTCCCCTGCCTCTCGCGCAGCGAGCGCGACGAGCAGGCGGCGGGCCCGCAATTCGTCACCGTCGAGAACTCGATGGGCGTGGTGCACCGGTCAGAGGGGCGCCTGCCGCCGGCGTCGCTGTCATTGAAGTCCGAGGTGGCGATCGTCGCCGGCCTCGCCGCCGCCACGTTGGGCGATCTGCCGAAGGTGCGGTGGAGCGCGCTGGTCGACGACTACGCCCGCGTCCGCGACCTGATCGCCGCCGTCGTGCCCGGCTTCGCCGACTACAACCGCCGCGTCGCCGCCGCCGACGGGTTCCTGCTGCCCAATGGCGCGCGCGACCGCACGTGGGCCACCGCCGACGGCAAGGCCCACTTCAGCGTCGTGTCGCTGCCCCGGCGCGCGCTCGAGCCCGGGCAGCTGCTGCTGCAGACCCTGCGAAGCCACGACCAGTTCAACACCACGATCTACGAGCTGAACGACCGCTACCGTGGCGTCTATGGCCGCCGTGACGTGCTCTTCGTCGGCACCGACGACCTGCGCGCGCGCGGCCTGAGCGCTGGCGACGTCGTGGACGTCACCAGCCACTTCGCCGGCGTCCAGCGCACGGTGCGGGGCTTGACCGTCGTCGTCTGCGAACAGCCTCGCGGCTGCGTCGCCGGCTACTTCCCCGAGCTGAACCCGCTGGTGCCGCTCGAGCAGAACGCCCGCGAGAGCCACACGCCGGCGTCGAAGTCCATCGTCGTCACCTTGACCGCGGCGGCGCGACCGTCCCACGGCGCGTCGCCGTGACGGCGCGTCATTGGCGCGCAAGGCCGGGCAGGGCGCTTCAGGCGTTCTCGCTCTGGCGGAGCTTGGCGAGGAAACCGTCCCGGTCGACCAGCCCACGGTGGACGAGCCCGCGCATCAGCGCCCAGAACTTGCGCTCGATGGCCTCGAGGCGCACGAGTTCGGCGAGCGCGACGAACACGCCGCCATCGCCGCTCAACGCCTGCCCGGTGACGACCGGCGTCATCGTCCGCGGCAGGTCGGCGATCGGCGGCATCGCGAACACGCCGCTTCTTGCGTCAGCCTTTCAGCCGCCGGTCTTTTCGATCAGCGCCCGCAGGCGACGGGCGAGGACGTCGAAGAAGGCGTGCATCAGCGACGTGCGGTCGGCCATCAGATCGAGGAACGCGTCGCGCTCGATGACGAGCATCCGCGCCGGCGCGTGGGGCGAGATGCGCGCCGTCACCGGCCGCGGTCCCTTGTCGAGGAAGCTCACCTGACCCGCGGTCTCGCCGGGGCGCAGCGTGAGCACTGGCCGCCCCTGCCGCGTCAGCTCCACGATGCCGTCGACGATGATGTAGAGGTTCGTGCTGTCGACGTCGCCTTCGCGGTACAGGAACTGTCCGGCCGGGACGGTGAGCTCGGTGGCGATGGACGCGATGGTCAACAGGTCGTCGGCGTGCAGCCCGGCGAACAGGTCGACGTCTTCAAGGATGAACAGGCGCTCGACGAGCTCATCGGCCATGTCGTCTCCGAGCAATTCGAAGCTGGCGGGCAGCACGGTGCCGCGGGGATTGGTCCGGTCGGCCTCGTCGGCGGGCCGCGCGAGCCGGTTCACGGTGGCGCGGGCGATGCCCCGCAGCAACGGGTCCTTGCTCTCGCATAGGCGGCTCACGCGGGCGATGGCGCGCGTCGGCTTCATGGGTGCCGCGGCGCCGGCGTCGAGCAGCGACAGGAAGTCGGTGCGCAGCGGATCGGCGACCAGGGCAGCGTCGAGCAGCTCGAGCGCGTCGGACCACGACTGCTTGTCCGGCGACAACAGGCCGCTGCGCACGCGCTGCATCTGCTCATGCCCCCGGTGCAGCGACAGCAGATCGAGGGCGATGCCGAGGTTCTGTCGACGGCGGTCGTCGACGGCGCGGTGCAGGACGTCGAGCCGCGGCTCTTCCAGCGCGTACAGGTCGCGCAGCGCGCCGTCGTAGGCGGCGTAGGCCACGAGCCGGCGACCGATGGCCTCGTCGGTGCGCTGGCGGTCGATGATCAGCGTCGGCCGGGCTTGCGCGATCGCGCTGAGCGCGGTGGCAATGCGCGCCTGCAGATAGGCGTTGTCGCGCGGGTTGCTGAACAGCAGCGCGTGGGCCGCCGCCGTCGACCCGATCCGCTGCAGCAGCCGCGGGATGTGCACCCGTACCGAGAGGCCAAGGCTCGTGTCGTCGAGCGCGCGCGACAGGGCCGGCACCGCTTCGTCGCCGAAGCGCACAAGCGCGTGGGCCACCGCGGCGCGCGTGCGGACATCGCCGATGTGGCGGACCAGCGCTTCGACCAGCGCCGGATCGCCGGCAAGCGCGGCAGCGTCGATGGCCAACGTGCGGACGCTGTCCTCGTCGTCCTCGAGCAGGCGCGCCAACGCCTGTGTGTAACGCGGCTCGTGCAGCGCACCGAGCAGGCGCGCGAGCTCGCGCCGCCACGCTGAAGACAACGTCAGGTGGTTGTCGAGCAGGCCCTGCAAGCGGGCGCGGGCGCGGGCGTCCTGCCGGCTGCGCAGGCACACCTCGAGCGCCGCGCAGGCCACGCCCGGCTCGTCGTCATCGATGAAGGCGAAGACGGCGTCGGCGGCGCGGCCCGGCTGCACGCGGGCCAGCGCCCGCACCGCCTCGGCGCGGGGACGCCGCGCGCCCGGCGTGCGCGCGATGGTCAACAGCTGCGCGGCCAGCGCCCCGTCGGGGTGTACCGGCACGCGGGCGAGCGCCGCGGCGCGCACGCGCTCGTCGAGGTGCTCGAGCAGCGCGAGCAGCGTGTCGCGCGGCGGCGTCCAGTGCAGGCCGAGAACGTCGAGGGCGGCGAGCACGTCCTCGGGCTGGTCCGAGCGCAGCCCGCGCTCCAGCGCGCGCCGGGTGTCCTTGTCCGACGGGTCGATGGCGTAGCCGCGCGCGCGCGTCGCCGGCCCGCCGAGCCGCTGGCCCAGCGCGTCGACGTACAGCCGGCTCAAGAGCGGCAGCAGCCCGAGCGTGGCCAGCGCCAGCACCAGCACCGTCCAGACGTTGACGAGGCCGGTGGCAGCGGCGAGGGCGCCCAGCAGCAGGCCGGCGGCGGCGGCGCCGGCCTTCTTGATGGCGCCATCGATGAGCGTTCGCGACTGCGTGCGCAGCTCGACGGGCATGGGGTTGTAGAGCAGGGCGACGACCGTGGGGTGCAGCGAGTAGGCTCCGGCCATCTCGACGCCCTTCAGCGCAATCAGCAGCCAAAAGCCCGCCTCGCCCGCGGTGCCAGTGACGGCGTCGCCGGGGATGGCCATGCACACCACCGACAACACCGCGAGCACGGTGGGCACGAGCGCGGCAAACAGGAACACGCCGAGCCGCTCGAGCAGGCGCGCCGTCAGGCCGACCTGCAGCACGACGACGACGACGCCTACGACGGCGTTCAGCATGCCGAACAGGCCCGCCATGCCGTTTTCGGATGCGGCGCGCGCGGCGGCGGCGCGAAAGACGAAGTCGGTGGCGGCGCCCGACGCGGCGAGCAGCACGACGAGGCCGGCGACGGCGCGCGGGTAGCCGGCGCTCGCGAGGTAGCCCATCGCGCGCCGCATCGACGGCTTCGTCGCCGGCGAGGCCGGGCCCGTGGTCGTCGACGCGCTCGCCGCCGTCGTCGACTGCGGCGCGGGCTTGTCGTCGCGGGTGCGGCGGTAGATGAGCCGCAGCAGCGGCAGCGCAGCGACCCACGCGACGGCGGCGGCGATCATGGGCAGCACCACGCCGGTGGCGTCGACGACGACGCGCATGGCGATGCCGCCCACCGCCGCGCCCAGCATGCCGCCGCCGCCGACGAGGCCGACCACGCGCTTCTGGTCGCGCGGCGAGAAGCCGTCCATCACCCGCGACCAGAAGAGCACCGAGCCCGCCGTTGCCGTCGCCTCGCCCACGACGTAGAGCAGCCCGGTGGCGCCGGGCACGCCCGCCTCGACGACGACGCAGCCAAGGATGATGAGCACGGCGGCGACGACGACGGCTTCGACGACCAGCTTGGTCAGCGGCCGGCGGGTGAGCAGCCGCGCCAGCAGCGTCGTTGCCAGCGCGACGACGACGGCGACGGCGGCGTAAAGCAGGGGCAGGTGGGCCGGATCGGCGCGCGACAGGAACAGCGCGTTGGTGCCGGACTTGATGACGGTGACGCCACCGACGAACACGACGTGGAACAACGCCGCTGCCAGCGCCGAACGGGCGACGAAGCGCGGGAGCCCGAGCAGCCGGGCGATGGCGTCGACGACGGCGTTCATCGTCGGGCCGGATGCCCCAGCGCAATCGCGTTGGCAAAGGCGCACGGTCGGCCGGCGGTGTCATCGTCCGGCGGCGCGCCGGTGGGGCCGCCGGTCGGGCTGCTGTCGTGGTGCCATCGGGACGCACGCGGGACGCCCGCAGGACGCCCGCAGGACGCCTGCAGGACGCCCGCAGGACGCCCGCAGGACGCGCAGCGCCCTGGCGTCAGCTCTTGAGGGCGGCGACGCGGTCGTACAGCGTCCGCGCCGAGATCCACTGGAACACGCAGCGCCCGAACATCAGCGTGTCGCCGTCGGTGAGCGGGGTGCGGGCGCGGGCAAGGAGCCGCACGCCGTTGTGCGTCGTGCCATTGGCCGAGCCGGTGTCGGCGACGAACCAGCGGGCCGACGGCGCGGCCTCGCGCTGCACGTAGGCGTGCAGCTTCGACACCGTCTTGTGCGGCACGCAGAGGTCATTGGTCTCGCTGCGGCCCAGGAAGACGCGGTCCTGCGCCGGCGCCTCGGGGGGCTTCCTCACCGCGATCACCCAGTGACGGATGTGCAGCGGCTGCTCCACCGCCGGGGGCGGCAGCACGGCCACGGCGCGGCTGGCGGCGCGCGGGGCGGTATCGACGCCGGTGCGCAGGCTCTCGCGCAGCGCATCGAGCGACATTTTCTTGTCGTCGGTGACGGCGGTGCTGAAGCGGAACTCTTCTTCGAGCACCTCGCGGCCGAACAGGAACGGGTGCGGGTAGCGGGCCGAGAACGCCTCCGGCGTCGTCGACCGCACCGTCGTGACGTAGTCGTGCAGCGTCTTGTGCCCGCTCATGCTCTTTCATTCTACACGGCCTTCGCCCTACGGGGGCGAAGGCGACACATCGCGCCGCTCGACCGCGCTGGCGAGGACGTCAGCTCTTCAGGCCGAGGTGGGTCTCGAGGAACGACGTGTCGGTCTCGCCGTTGGCGAACGCATCGTGGGCGAGCACGCGCTTGTGCATCTCGAGGTTGGTCTTCACGCCCTCGATCTGCGTCAACGCCAGCGCCGCCTGCAGGCGGGCGATGGCCTCGGCGCGCGTGGCGCCGTGGCCGACGACCTTGGCGAGCAGCGAGTCGTAGAACGGCGGGACCAGCGAGCCGCTCTCGACGCCGGCGTCGACGCGGATGCCCTGACCGGCGGGCCACGTCGCCGTGGCGATGGTGCCTGGCGAGGGGAAGAACCGCTTGTCGGGGTCTTCGGCGCAGACGCGCAGCTCGATGGCGTGGCCGTGGCGGGAGAACGCCGGCAGCTGGTCGAGGCGCTCGCCGGCGGCGACGCGCAGCTGCAGCTCGACCAGGTCGAGGCCGGTGGTCACCTCGGTGATCGGGTGCTCGACCTGCAGGCGCGTGTTCATCTCCAGGAAGAAGAACGAGCCGTCCTCGCCGGCGACGAACTCGACGGTGCCGGCGTTCTCGTACTTGACCGCCTTCGCCGCGAGCACGGCGGCGGCGCACAGCTGCTCGCGCATGCCGGGGAAGCGGTCGACCAGCGGGCTCGGCGTCTCTTCGAGCACCTTCTGGTTTCTTCGCTGCACCGAGCACTCGCGCTCGAACAGGTGGTGCACGTTGCCGTGGCGGTCGGCGAGGACCTGGACCTCGACATGGTGCGGCTTCTCGATGCACTTCTCGATGAACACGCGGCTGGAGCCAAAGAACATCTCGCCCTTCTTGCGGGCGTCGTCGAAGGCCGAGCGCAGCTGCTTCTCGTTTCGGCACTTCGCCATACCGATGCCGCCGCCGCCCGCCGACGCCTTGAGCATTACCGGATAGCCGATGGCGTCGGCGGCCTTCACCGCGTCGTCCTCGTGCTCGAGGGCTTGGATCGGGCCGGGCACGACGGGGACGCCGGCCTCGACCATCGTGATCTTGCTCTCGATCTTGCTACCCATCGCGCGCATCGCGTGCACCGACGGCCCGACGAACGTGACGCCCAGATCCTTGCACGCGGCGACGAGGTTCTCGTTCTCGCTCAGGAAGCCGTAGCCCGGGTGAACGGCGTCGGCGCCCGAGCTCTTCAGCGCGGCGACGATGGCGTCGACGGAGGCGTAGCTCTCCTTCGGCGGCGGCGGACCGATGCGCACGCGCTCGTCGGCCTCCTTGACGAACGGGGCGTCGGCGTCGGCGTCGGAGAACACGGCGACGGTGGTGATGCCGAGCCGGCGGGCGGTGCGCTGGATGCGGCGGGCGATCTCGCCGCGGTTGGCGATCAGGAGCTTGTCGGGGAGTGCCATGGCCAAAGACGTAGCGGCCCCCGGGCGGCGGTCAACGGCGGCTGTCGCGCGCGGCGGCGCGTCGGCGGAACGCTTCTTTGAATCCTTCGCCGCCGGCGGGCTAGTGTGCGACCGCATGGTCGCGGTGGAGCAGGGCGGCGGAGAACTTCCGGCGGGGACGCAGGTCCTCCGCCGCTACACAGTCCTTGGCAAGCTCGCGCAGGGGGGCATGGCTGAGGTCTACCTCGCCCGCCAGACCGGCCTGGCGGGCAAGCTCGTCGTCGTGAAGCGTGTCCGCCCGCACCTCGCCAACGACGGCGACTTCGTCGGCATGTTCGTGAACGAGGCGCGGCTGGCGGTGATGATCAACCACCCGAACGTGGTGCAGATCTTCGATCTGGGCGACCAGCCGCGGCCAGCGGCGCTCGGCGGGGGGACCGACTGGTTCCTCGCGATGGAGTACCTCGACGGCCGCGACATGCTGCAGGTCGGCCGCACCTGCCGCGCCAACAACAAGGCCGTCCCGTTCGACGTCACCGCCCGAATCATCGCCGACGCCTGCGCCGGCCTCGACCACGCCCACGGTCTGAAGAGCCCCGAGGGCAGGAGCCTCAACCTCGTCCACCGCGACATGTCACCGGAGAACATGCTGATCACGTTCGAGGGGCAGGTCAAGGTCGTCGACTTCGGCATCGCCAAGGCAAGCGACAACCTCATCAAGACCCAGGCCGGGCAGATCAAGGGCAAGCTCGGCTACGTCGCGCCCGAAGCCATCCTCGGCGAGCCCGTCGACGCCCGCGCCGACGTCTTCGCCATCGGCGCTACGCTGTACCTGTTCCTGTCGGGGCGGCCGGCGTTCACCGGCGGCAACCCGATGGAGATCTTCGAGCGGTCGCTGACGCCGCCCGTCTCGCCGCGCGAGGTGAACAACCGCGTGCCCGAGGCGCTCAACGCCATCTGCATGAAGGCGCTCGCCCGGGACCGCGACAAGCGCTACCGCAGCGCCGGCGAGGTCCGCGTCGCCCTCGAGCAGTACCTGCAATCGACCGGTCGCCCCCTCGGCCCGGTGCAGCTCGGCCAGTTCATGCGGATCCTGTTCCCGCCCGACAAGGATCCCATCCGCCAGCGCATCGACAAGCTCGTCGCCGACGCAGCGCCGGCGACGGGGCCACTGCCGGGGCCAGGGCCGCTGCCGGGGCCAGGGCTGCTGCCGGGGCCAGGGCCGCTGCCGGGGCCGGGGCCGGGGCCGGGGCCGCTGCCCGCGCCGGCGCCGCTGCCCGCGCCGGCGCCGCTGTTGGCGCCCGCCGCCCGTCCCACGGCGCCGCGGCCGGTGGTCGGCGCCCCCGAGCCGGTGGTCGTCGACGAAGACGACACGACCAACATCTTCCCCCAGCGCATCGCCTTCCCCGAGCCGCCGCGGCCGACCGCGTCGTCGCCGCCGCCGCCGCCGCCGCCGTCGCCGCCCCACTCGCGCGGCGCGGCGCCGAACGCGCCGCCCCTCGAGGCCGACCGGCTGGGGACCGCCTCCATGGCTGCTTCCTTCGCTGACGCGGCGCCAACCGTCGAGGTTCCGCGCGTGCCCGCCCGGACCCGCGGCGGGCTCACCCAGCCGGCAGCGAGGATGCCCAGCGGGCCGCAGGTGTCGGCGATCCCCACCGCCGAGGTCGAGCTCGAGGCCGTCGACGAGGCGCCCGACCTCGACAGGCCGACGGTCGAGGTCCAGCCCGTGCGTCGATCTGAACCGCGCGCCAAGGTCGACGTCGCTGCGGCGTTCCCGAGCGACAGCCGCCCGCCCGAGCTCGACGACCTCCGCCCCCCGCCACTGGAGCCCTCGGGCGCCGTCCTTCGCCCGTTGTCCCTCGTGTCGCCGGCGGCGGCGCCGCCGCCGCTGGTGTTGGCGCCGCCGCCGTTGCCCCCCCCCGCCGCACCGTCTGCCGCGTCGGCTGGGCCGCCGCCGGCCTTCGCCCCGCTGGCGTCGCCGCCGGCGCGCGCGTCGTTCGATCCGCCTGCGCCACCGTCGCTCTCTCCGCCGCCACCGCCGCCGTTCGCACCGCCCGCGTTCGTCCCGCCGGAGCCGCCGGCGGCGTCCTTGGCCCTTGTCGCGGGCGTCGGCGGCGCCGGCGCGGCGAACCCGGCAGCCTCCGCACAAGACGACGCTGGCCGACCGACGCCCGCGTCGCCGGGGGCTCCGGTCGCTGCGCCCGCGGCGTACGCCGAGCCCGCGACGTACGCCGAGCCTGCGACGACGGCTCCCGGTGTCGGGGCCAGGGTCGTGATGTTCGCGCTGGGCGCGTTGACCGGCCTCGTCGCCGTCTACGCGGCGCTCCAGGTGTCCGGCCTCATCGAGCGCGTCGCCCCTTGACGAGCGGCCGCCCACCGGCGGCTTGCTGCTCCAGCGTCGACCACCACCGCCGCGTCGCGCGCGGGCGTCGCCCGCGAGCCCGAGCGACCGATGATGGACACTCCTCATTGGTCACGCGGGCCCAGGGGCCCACCAAGGCGCGTCCGGAGCCACCGGACCGTCGTTCCACGGGCCACGCGGCTCCGGAGATCCACGGGCCGCGCGCATGGGCCGAGGACCCACGCTGTACACAGGATCCCGCGCTGGCCCTTCGTCCCAGCGTCGTCGGCCACCGCGGCGGTCCTCCGCAGAATTCAACAGGAGTGGTCGGCGCGCCAGCGTCGCAGGCCGATGCGTCCCGGTCCGCTTGGCCGGCCCAGGTGGAGCCGTCGGTGAACATTGGAAGACTTTTTAAGGTGAGCGTCCGCGGCGATAAAAAGACATTAATTTAGCAGGATAAAAGGGGCTGTTTTCGTCTCTCGTGCCCCGCGGGCTGACGAGGCCGGCGGACCGGTCGCGGCGGCCTGACGGCGGCGCGCCCTCCATACGACGGCGATCACACCCATCGGCGCGCCCCGGTCCAGCCGGTTCCCTGAGATGATCTCCGAGAACATCGAAAAAACGGCTTGGTGCGGAATTGCAAGGGCGTTTTCGACAGCGCGCCCTTGGACGCGGGGCCTCAAGAAAAAGACGTAGATTCAACCATTTGCCTGCGTCGTGCCGCAACGCGCCAAGCCGATCGATGCCCCTGCGCCGACGGGCCTCTAGATCAAGGGGTCCAAGTCCCTGAATCCACAAATCCTTGTGGAGTGCCTGTGGAAAACCATCAAGGCGGGCGTTGACGCCGCCTTCCCGCCTGTTGCACGCTGCGGGTCCGCTGGCGCCACAGTGACCGATTCAACCGGCTACTGAGGTCCCCCCAGCCCGCACGACCTACTGCACGATGGATGCAGGACCGCGACGCCTTCTCCTTTGCTCAGGCAAAGCGATGGTTCTCTTGTCCTGTCCAGATGCGGTGTCGTTGCCGTCCGTGAAGCCCCGTCCGTTCGACCTGCTGTCCCTGTTTCCGTCCCGAACCGCCCGCCGTCTGCAACTTGCCGAGGAGGAAGAACGATGCTCGAGTCGACTGAGAGGAAGAGCCAGCCCATGAGCCAGCCTGTCACTACCGAGGGCCGCTCCGACGACACGGCGCTGCTGCGGGGCGCGCGCGCGCCGCGCGCTTCGGTCCTCTCGGCCAGCCCGCAGGGCGTGCGTGTGCCGCGCAAGAACACGCGCGAGGGGCTCGATCCGCTCTCGGAAGAAGCCGGCATCCGCTGGGAGAAGCGCTCGGCGGCGATCACCGACGCCAACGGCAAGGCCCTGTTCAAGCAGGACGACCTCGAGATCCCGGCGACGTGGTCGCAGACGGCGACCAACATCGTCGCCAACAAGTATTTCCGCGGCATCGTCGGCACGCCCGAGCGCGAGAAGTCCGTGCGCCAGCTGATCCTGCGCGTCGTCGACACGCTGACGGGCTGGGGCCGCCGCCGCCGCTACTTCGCCACCGAGGCCGACGCCGAGGCGTTCCACGCCGAGCTGTGCCACCTGCTCGTCACGCAGAAGGTCGCCTTCAACTCGCCGGTGTGGTTCAACGTCGGCGTCGAGGCGCACCCGCAGTGCTCGGCCTGCTTCATCAACTCCGTCGACGACACGATGGAGTCGATCCTCGGCCTCGCCCGTACCGAGGGCATGCTGTTCAAGTTCGGCTCGGGCGCCGGCAGCAACCTGTCGACCATCCGCTCGAGCAAGGAGCTGCTGGCCGGCGGCGGCACCGCCTCTGGTCCTGTCAGCTTCATGCGCGGCTTCGACGCGTTCGCCGGCGTCATCAAGTCGGGCGGCAAGACCCGCCGCGCGGCCAAGATGGTCATCCTGAACGCCGACCACCCCGACGTCCTCGACTTCGTCGACTGCAAGATGCTCGAGGAGAAGAAGGCATGGGCGCTGATCGAGCAGGGCTACGACGGCGGCTTCAACGTCCCCGGCGGCGCCTACGACTCGGTGTCGTTCCAGAACGCCAACCACTCGGTGCGCGTCAACGACGCCTTCATGAAGGCCGTCGTCGACGACAACGTCTTCTTCACGAAGGCCGTGCGCGACGGCAAGCCGATGGACGAGCTGAAGGCCCGCTCGGTGTGGACGAAGATGGCCGAAGCGGCGTGGGTCTGCGGTGACCCCGGCGTGCAGTTCGACACGACGATCAACGACTGGCACACCTGCAAGGTGACGGCGCCGATCAACGCGTCGAACCCCTGCTCCGAGTACATGTTCCTCGACGACTCGGCGTGCAACCTCGCGAGCTTCAACCTGATGAAGTTCCGCGTGGGCTCTGGGCTTGCCGCCGGCTTCGACGTCGAGGGCTTCCGCCACGCGGTGGCGACGTTGATCCTCGCGATGGAGATCATCGTCGACGATTCGTCGTACCCGAGCGAGAAGATCGCGAAGAACTCGCACGACTACCGTCCGCTCGGCCTCGGCTACGCGAACCTCGGCGCGCTGCTGATGGCGTCGGGCCTGCCCTACGACAGCGACGCCGGCCGCGCCGCCGCGGGGGCCATCACCGCGCTGCTCGGTGGTGAGGCGTACGCGACGTCGGCCGAGGTGGCCAAGGCCAAGGGTCCGTTCGCCGGCTACGCCAAGAACCGCGACTCGATGATGGGCGTCATGCGCAAGCACGAGCGCGCCAGCTACGACGTCGACGCCGCCTACGTCCCCGACGCGTTCAAGCCGGTGCTCGACGCCGCGCGTGACTCGTGGTCGACGGCCGTCGAGATCGGCGACAAGCACGGCTTCCGCAACGCGCAGGCGACCGTGCTCGCCCCGACGGGCACCATCGGCTTCATGATGGACTGCGACACGACGGGGATCGAGCCCGACATCGCGCTCATCAAGTACAAGAAGCTCGTCGGCGGCGGTCTGATGAAGATCGTCAACAACACGGTGCCCCTCGCGCTCGACGCGCTCGGCTACACCGCCGTGGACAAGGCCGCGATCCTGAAGCACCTCGAGGACGAAGAGACCATCGAGGGCGCGCCGCACCTGAAGCCTGAGCACCTGCCGGTGTTCGACTGCGCGTTCAAGCCGCTGAAGGGCGAGCGCAGCATCGCGCCGATGGGGCACGTGCAGATGATGGCGGCGGCGCAGCCATTCCTGTCTGGCGCCATCAGCAAGACGGTGAACATGCCCGAGTCGTCGACGGTGCAGGACATCGTCGACATCTACCTGAAGGCGTGGCAGATGGGCCTGAAGGCCATCGCCATCTACCGCGACAACTGCAAGCGCAGCCAGCCACTGTCGTCGTCGAAGGCGCAGTCCGACCGGGACGGCAAGAAGCTAGGCGGCGGTGCGGCGGGCGCGGAGCAGGCGGGCCTGCAGCTGCCGTCGCAGGCGGCCCTCGACGCGCCGGGTCTCGTCAACGTCGAGCAGGTGATGGCGCTGCTCGAGCAGAACCCCGCCAGGCTGGCCGAGCTGAAGGCCCGGCTTGGCGGCGTGCGTCGCAAGCTCCCCGACGAGCGCGCGGCGATCACGCACAAGTTCTCCATCGGCGGCCACGAGGGCTACATCACCGTCGGTCTGTTCGAGGACGGGCAGCCCGGTGAGGTGTTCTGCACGATGAGCAAGGAGGGCAGCACGATCTCCGGCTTGATGGACGCCTTCGCGACGTCGACGTCGCTGGCGCTGCAGTACGGCGTGCCGCTCAAGGTGCTCGTCGACAAGTTCAGCCACATGCGCTTCGAGCCGTCGGGGTTCACGGGCAACCAACAGATCCCGATCGCCAAGAGCCTGTGCGACTACATCTTCCGCTGGCTCGGGCTGAAGTTCCTGCCCGCCGAGGACAAGCCCTTCGATCCGTCGATGGCGCAGGTCGACATGTTTGCGGCGAAGAAGAGCGACTCGACGCCACCGACGCCGGTCATCGAGCCCCGCGCGCTGGCCGGGGCGGTGGTGCCGGCTGTCAGCGTCAAGCCGACGGCGGCCAAGACGACGTTCAAGCAGAGCGACGCCCACGAGAAGCGCATCTTCCAGTCGCAGGCCGACGCGCCGTCGTGCTCGTCGTGCGGCAGCATCATGATCCGCGCCGGCGCCTGCTATAAGTGCGAAAACTGCGGCAACACCTCGGGTTGCGGCTGAGTGTTCGCAAGAGCCCCTGGAGCGTGTCTCGCGACGCGCTCTGGGGGTTTGCGTTTGGGAGCGCGCCGTCGACGTCCGCCGACGGCACCCCATTGTTGGTATGCCCGGCCCGGGTGCGTGAAGGAGCCTCGTTGAGCGAGCGCAGGAAGACATCGCGCCACGACAGCACGCCGACGACGAAGGCGCGCTGGTTCGACGACCACGACGTACTCGACGACCTCGAGGCGAACGAGCTGAAGCCGGCGACCGTGCCCCCCGTGCCCGAGACGGCGCTGTCGGTGCAGTCGTTCTTCGAGCGCTTGCCGGGCGAGGAGCCCCCGCGAGGGTGATCCTCGTTGGCCGTCAGCGCGCAGTGTCGTCGAGGCCGCCGATCGTGCGCTGTAGCGCCGTCGTCGCCCTCGGGTCCTCGGGGCGTCGCGCCAGCGCCTGCTTCCACAGCACCGCAGCGCCGGGCAGATCGCCGGCCGCTCCGCTGGCCTCGGCGGCTGCCGCCAGCTCGTCGAACGGGCGGTCGTCCCGGCCGACAAAGCTGCGGGGCGGCGACACGCCGAAGCGCGCCTCCAGCGTCGGCAGCAGCGTCGGGTCGAGATCCACGGCCTCCGACGTCCACGCCGCGAACATCGCGCCGCCGAGGGCGCAGGCGCCGGCGAGAGCGAGCGCTGCCCACGAACCGATCGTGGCCACCGCCGACGGTCGCGCCCGCCGGAGCGCCCGTGTCGACGTCACCTCGCCTTGGACGATGGAGGCGGGCGCCGCCGTCGCCGTCACCACGGTGCGTGGACGTTCTCGCGGCGGCGCCCCCACCCCGGGCTCCGCGCGCCGCTGCGGGGCTGGCGTGGCGGGGGCTTCCTCGGGGTCCTCGCGCGCGATGTGCGCGAACGGGTCGTCGTCAGCCCGCAGCGGCCGCGGCCGTGTCGCCGGCGGGGACTGCGTCGGTGGCGTCGTCGAAGGCGCCGCGCCGACGCCTCGGGGACCGACGGGGCTCGGGCCGATGACGGCCGCGCGGAGCGAAGACTCGTCGACGGCCTGAATCATCGCCGTCAGCGGCCCCTGGGTCTTGCCCGCCGCGGGTCCTTGACTGGCCAGAGGGCCAGCCAGAGGGCCAGACGGCGGGAACGACCCCGATGACGGCGCGACGGCAAAGGGCGACGTGCCCGGCGGTGGGCCGGGGACCGGCGGCGTGCCGGCGTACGGGGCCGCGGTGAGTCCGGGCGGGATCGATGACGATGAGGCGCCCTCGGAGCCGCGCTGGTCCGACGGTGGCCGGGCGAGGAACTGCGTCTCGCACTTCGGGCAGCGCATGCGTGCCCCCTCGTCGGGCACCGACTCGTTCTTCACGCGGTACTTCGAGGCGCAGCCCGGGCAGGTCACGATCATGGGCCGACGGTAGCAGGCTGTCGCGCCCGCGCCTTCGGCGCCTACAGCGTTTCCAGCGACCCCGCCCGAGCGCCCGGCAGGCCGCTGAAAAGCGCCCTCGACAGCCTTCGTCAGGAGCTTGCGACGTCCGATGCGCTCTCGTTCTGAACGAGCGCGAAGGACACCGAGCAGGGTGCCGAAGAACGCAAGACGTCCCGTACCACGCTGTCAGGGCCGCCGTCGCGGCTTACGGCGACGAGAAGAGCGCTTCGGCCGGCACCACCGCGCGGGGCCGGTCGGGACCCGCCCATTCGACGACGAGCATGTCACCGCCGGTCTTTTCGAAGAACTGCACCTCAAGAGCATGGAGCCCGGCGGTCAGGGGCACCGTGCCGCTGCGCTCGAGAGGCCCGTGCGCTCCGTCGTTGTCGACGACGACGGCGCCGTCGACGAGCACGCGCGAGCCGTCGTCAGAGGTCGAGAAGAACGTCCAGTCGCCAGCGGTGGGCACGTCGACGAAGCCGAGCAGCAGCACCGCGTACAGGTCGGTGCCCGCCCGCGCTGCGGGGAGGGCGAGCGTCGGCTCCACCGTCGACGTCGATGGCGTCAGCGTCGCGAAGTCGGGTAAGGCGTCGAAGCTGCCGTCGTAGGTGGCGCAGCGGACGCCGGCGGTGGCTTCGGGGCCCGTGCCTTCGCCGTGCAGCGGAACGACGACACGCTCGGTGGCCCGCGTGCCGGTGGCGAAGACCAGCGCGCCGCGCAGCGGTCCGGTGGCCACCGGCGCGAAGCGCACCGTGAACGTGGCGCCGCCCGGGCGGACCAGCGCGGCCGGCTGCTCGGCGATGGCGAAGGACGGCGCGTCGAGGCCGGCCACGAGGATCGGCGGGTCGGTACGCAGCGTGACCGACGACGACGGATCGACGGGCAGCAGCTGCACCGTCCGTTGCGCGCTCGCCCCCGGCTGACCGAGCGTCGCCGCCGCCACCACGCCAAAGTCAACCGCGCCGCCGTCGCTCGCGCCAACGTCGACGTCGACGCCGTCGACCAGCACGCGCAGCGGCGACGCCGGCTCGCCCTCGCCCTCGCCTTCGCCTTCGCCTTCGCCTTCGCCTTCGCCTTCGCCTTCGTGGCTGGAGCCACCGCAGGCCGGACCGGGCGCGGCGCCGGCTCCGATGAGGGCGGTGAGGATCAGGCAGACGCAGTGGATCCGGCGAAGCAGCATGGCCGACAGCGTAGCCGGGGAAGGCGCCGCGTTCATCCGCCGAAGGGGGAACGCCGGGCGAAGAGCCGGGCGAGCCGCTCGGCGGGCAGCGTCGCAAACGTCCCGCGGGCCTCGGCGGCGACTTCACCGCCGGGCAGCAGCAGGCGGCCGCTGGTGGTCACGGCGCGACCATCGACGGCGGTGATCGGGCACTCGAGCGTCACCGTCGTGAGCAGCGGCAGCGGCCGACGGAAGCCCACGGTGAGCTCCTTGGCGAGCACGCGGTGGCCGGCGACCCAGCAGCACAGGCCCATCGCCTCGTCGAGCAGCGCGGCCATCGCGCCGCCGTGTACGTAGCCGGGCGGCCCCTCGGCGTGCGGGCCGAACCAGGCGCGGCCGACCACGGCGCCGTCGTCGTCGCGGCGGAAGAGCGCCACCCGCAGCCGGTCGCCGCCGGGGTCGCCGGAGACGAACGAGTGCGTCGCCGCCAGCTCCGAGAAGTCGGGCAACGCGGTCCAGCCGGGCGCGGGCGCGCGCAGCGCGTCGATCGTGGTCACGACGGGTCTGTTATCACCCACGGCGTCGGCCGCGCAGGGCGGCGACGCCACCCCGGGAGCGCCCATGGCACCAACCCACTCGGCAGGCTTCCTCGCCGTCGTGAGCGAGGCGAAGCAGCACATCCGCGAGTGCACGATCCACGACCTCAAGTCCCGCCTCGACCGCGGTGAGCGCCTCCACCTGATCGACGTGCGCGAAGATCACGAGTGGGCAGTCGACCGTGTGCAGGGCGCGACGCACCTCGGCCGCGGCGTGCTCGAGCGCGACATCGAGGCGAAGATCCCCGACCACGCCGCGCCGATCGTCCTTTACTGCGGCGGCGGCTTCCGCTCGGCGCTGGCGGCCTGGAACCTTGGCAAGATGGGCTACACGAACGTGCTGTCGATGGACGGCGGCATCCGCGCCTGGCGCGAGGCTGGCTATCCTCTCGAAAAGCCATGAACGGCGCGCCCCGCCCGCACCTGCATCCGCACCGGCGCTGGTGTGAAGATGTGACGTCGTGACGATTGATCTGCCCGACGACTGGCGGGCCGCCCTGGCGCCGGCGCTCAAGAGCGAGGGCTTCGCCGCCCTCGTCCGCTTCGTCGACGACGAGCGCGCCCGCGGCCCGGTGTTCCCCGCCGAGGGCGATGTCTGGCGCGCCTTCGCGCTGACGCCGCTGTCGGCGGTCAAGGTCGTGCTCGTCGGGCAGGACCCCTACCACGGCGACGGCCAGGCCCATGGCCTGTGCTTTTCGGTGCGGCCGGGCACGAAGAAGCCGCCGAGCCTCAAGAACGTCTTCGCTGAGCTGAAGCGCGACCTCGACGTCTACGAGCCCGCCGAAGGCGACCTGACCGGCTGGGCCCGTCGCGGCGTGCTGCTGCTCAACACCGTGCTCACCGTGCGCGCCCACGAGGCCCACAGCCACAAGGGCCGCGGCTGGGAAGAGCTCACCGACGCGGCGCTGCGCGCGGTGTCCGCGCGGGAGCGACCGGCGGTGTTCTGCCTGTGGGGCAACCACGCGCAGAAGAAGGCCGCGCTCGTCGACGCCCGTCGGCACGGCGTCGTCCTCGGCGCCCATCCGTCACCGCTGTCCGTGGCGAAATTCCGCGGCAGTCGACCCTTCTCGGCGATCAACCGCGCGCTGCAGGAGCGTGGCGTCGACCCCCTCGACTGGCGCTTCTGACGACGGGTGCGTACCACGATGACGTGGCAGCCTCCGGTGAACCCAGTCTGCGGTACGCGCTGCTGCGCGGAATCGTGATCGTTGCCCTGTTCGTCGGCGGCGTCGCGCTGTTCGCCCCGCCACCGGGCCCGTCGTCTTCGGTCACGTCTTCGGTCACGTCGGCAGCGTCGTCGGCGGCGGACGTGCCCTCGGCGGCGTGCGACGTCGGCGAGCGCGAGTGTCGCTTCGCCTTCGACGGTGACCACGGTGTGGCGCTGTCGTTGTCGCCGCAGCCGGTGCAGTCGGCGAAGCCGCTCGTGGTGCAGGCCCGCTTCGACGGCGCGGCGAGCAACCCCCGGGTGACCTTCACCGGCGCGGCGATGTCGATGCCGGTGACGACGCTGTCGTTCCTGCCGCGCGGGCAGGGCGTGTTCGTCGCCCGCGGCGCGCTGCCGGTGTGCACCGAGGCGGTGATGACCTGGACCGCTCGCGTCGACGTCGACCTCGATGGCGAGCCCCACGCGGCGACGTTCGCCTTCGTCACGCGCCGCGGCGCCGCTGACGACGCCAGAGACGGGACCGATGCGGGCATGGTGGATGCGGCCGGCGCCGCGTTCGCCGATGACGAGGCGCTGGTGCTGCTGCCGGCGGCGCCGCCCGTCGACATGACGCTCTCGTCGGGCCCGCACGCGGTGACGTTGTCGTCGCTGCGCGGTCACGTGGTCCTGGTGGCCTTCGGCTTCACGTCGTGTCCGGACGTCTGTCCGACGACTTTGTCGTCGTGGGCGGCGGCCCGGCGGGCGCTGACGCCCGACGAGCGCGCCCGCGTGAGCGGCCTGTTCGTCTCCGTGGATCCCGCGCGCGACAGCCCGGAGCACGTCGCGGCCTACGTCGCCCACTTCGACGCCGCGTTCGTCGGGGCCACCGGGACGCGCGCGCAGGTAGACGCCGCGGCCCGCGCGTTCGGCGCCTACTATGCGGTGCAGGCGACGCCGGGCGCCGACGCCGGCCCCGACTACGGCGTCGACCACTCCGTGTACACGTGGCTCGTCGACGCCGACGGTCGCGTCGTCGCCCGCTTGCCACACGCGCCGTCGGTCGAGCAGACCGTAGGGGCGTTGCGTCACTTCCTGTCGCCGAGGTCACCATGAAGCTTGTCGTCGCCGTTGTCGCCTCTGCGCTCGTCCTGCCCGTCGCCGCGGCGGCGGAGGCTCCCCCCGTCGTCGTCGCGTCGCCGCAAGCGACGCTGGCGCCGCCGGCGACGGCGGCCACGGCGCCGGCGCCGGGATCCGCCGGACGCTGCGCCGCGTTGTCGGTCGTCGACGCGTGGGTGCGGGTGTTGCCACCGGGGGCGAAGAACACCGCGGCGTTCGCGCGGCTGAAGAACGCCAGCGCTGTCGACGTCGTCGTCACCGGGGCGCAAAGCCCGATCGCGCGGCGCGCCGAGCTGCACGGCACCTCGATGAAGAGCGGCGTCATGAGGATGTACGCCGTGGAGCGCGTCGTCGTGCCGGCGGGCGGCGAGGCGGTGCTCGCGCCGGGTGGGCTGCACGTGATGTTGTTCGACCAGACGGCGCCCCGGCCCGGCGACGCGGTGACGCTGACGTTGTCGTGCGACGACGGCTCGCGGCAGACGACGACGGCGCTGGCGTCGGCGCGGGCGCCGACCGTTGCCCCTTCCGTGGCGCCGCAGGCTGGGCCTTGATCGCGGGTCAGTAGTGCAGGCGCTTGTCCTGCGAGGGCGTGTGCATCGCGGCCAGTCCGCGCTCGCCGACCTCAAAGACCTCGATGGGCTCGTCGACGCCCTTCACGAGGTACAGGCCGTGGCAGACCCAGTGCAGCGGGTTGAGCCCGGGGATCGTCAGGTTGCGCAGCGTCTGGCGCGCGTTGTCGGCGGCGAAGCGGGTCATGAGGATCTGGTCTCCGCCGGCGAGGCTCATCACCCGCGCGCAGGTGTCGACCTGCATGCCGTAGTAGTCGCGGACCTTGCCGGCGACGGACTCGATGGTCAGGAAGACCTCGCCGACGTGGATGCCGACGCGGTCGAGGACGACGTAGCCCTGTCCCGGGCTCACGCGCAGGCGGGCTTGCAGGCGCAGGGCAAAGCGGACCGCGTCCGACGGCGACTGGAACACGAGGAAGAACGAGTCGCCGGCGGTGCTGACCTCTTCGCCGGTCTGTGACTGCGACAGCACCTCGCGCACGACGCCGTGGTGCCACTGGATGAGCTCCATCGCGCGGTGCTCGCCGTGGCGCTGCTTCATCTCGGTGGAGCCGACGATGTCGGTGAACACCATCGTCACCAGCCGCAGCCGCCCCTCGTTCGCCGGCACGCGGTGCTCGGGCGGGGCGACTGGCGGGGTGTCGGGTGCCGGCGGCGTGAACGTGCGGGAGTACGTCGCCAGCGTCGGCGTCGATGGTCGAGCCGGCGCCGGCGAGGGGTCGTGGGCGAAGCGACCCGACGGCGTCTGCAGCATCGCGAACGTGGGCGCAGCCTGCACGTCGGCGAACGGGTCCGGCGCTGCCTGCCCGCCGGCGCCGGCCGGCACGGCGACGGGCGCCGGGGCCGTGCTGCTGTCGGGGCTCATGCGGCGCGTGGTGACCCGGGCGCCGTGGGCGGCGGGGGGGGGGGCGAGCTCGTCGGTGTCGGCGACGGACTCGCTCAGCTCGGCCGACGGCGTCGTGACCCGCAGGACGCGGTTCAGGTTGGCGAGCACGCGAGGCAGCGTCACGGCCTTCATCCGCGTGTGCAGCCGGGGCTCGGCGAGGAACCCAAGGTGGGTGCCGTCGGGCAGGGCCCAGACCGGGATGACCTCGCCCTGCAGCCGCTCCGCCCTCGACGCCGTGTTCAGCTCTTGGAGGATCTGCAGCCGCGTCGGCGTCGGCAGCAGGTTGAACGCCGGCTTCACGGGCACGAGGACCGCCGCCTCGTCCTCGAGCCGCAGGTGCGCTGCCTTTACTTTCAGTGACGGACCATCCACAGCAAAGACTCCGAGCGCCATGACAGCATGCGCGTGGGCGACGGCGCAAGGAACGGTCACCAGCGACGGCGACCCGGTCCGTCGGGCCGTGACCTCACGACGTGGTCACGCGCGTAGGGCAGCGATTGTGGGCAGCGGCGGGGGGCTCTGGCCGTGTTGTCGCGCTCGCGGGGTGCTGAAGAACGCCGTGCGTTGTTCAGCACCCCGCGAGGTGTTTCTCGCTCTCGTCGAGGACGAGCGCGAACTGGATCGGGCAGGGTGCTGAAGAGGCCAGTCGAGGACCTTTTTCAGCAGCCTTCTACGCCAGATAGCGCGCCGTGAACGGCGTCGTTCCGGGGACCCGCCGGGCGCGGCCGTTGGCGGTCAGGTGCTCGCAGATGCGCCACACCGTCTCTACCTCGGCGGGGGCCCCCGCCTGCGCGGCGAGAGCATCGACGGTGGCGCCGTCGCCGTCGTGCGGTAGCGCGGCGATGACCTTCGCCTGCAGCGCGATCACCGCCTGCGCCGCCTTCTTGCCGGCCTCGACGCCGGGCTGGTGGTAGGCGTTGACGTTCACGAAGGTCGCGTAGAACCCGACGGCCCGCTCGAACAGCGCGATGAGCGCGCCCACGGCCGCCGGCGTGACGTCGTCGAAGGTCAGTGTCACCGACGGCCGGCCGCCATCGTACAGCGCGCGGCGCGTGCCGAGCAGGAAGCCAAACAGGTAGTCGCCCGCCGTGACCCCCGGCTCGACCTGCAGGCTGCTCGCGCGGCGCTCCTTCAGCACCTGGATGAAGGTGACGAAGAAATTGGCCACGCCGTCGCGCAACTGCTGGACGTAGGCGTGCTGGTCGGTGGACCCCTTGTTGCCGTACACGGCCAGGCCCTGGTGCACGACGTTTCCGTCGAGGTCCTTCTCCTTGCCGAGGGACTCCATGACCAGCTGTTGCAGATATTTCGAGACCAGCGCCAGCCGATCTTTGTAGGGCAATACGACCATGTCTTTGGCGCCGCGCCCGCCGGTGGCCTTCCGCCACGCCAGCGCCAACAGCAGCCCTGGGTTCTGACGAACGTTGGTGGTGCGGGTGAGCTCGTCCATCGCGGCTGCGCCCGCGAGCATGCCTGCTACGTCGAGGCCCTGCAGCGCCGCGGGCAGGAGGCCCACCGCCGACAGCTCCGACGTGCGGCCGCCGACCCAGTCCCACATCGGGAACCGCGCCAGCCAGCGCTGCGCGACGGCGACGCGATCGAGCTCGCTGCCCTCCTGCGTGATCGCGACGAGGTGGCGTTCGGGGGCGAGCCCGGCGGCGCGGTAGGCCGCTTGCGCCTCGAGCATGCCGTTGCGGGTCTCCTTCGTGCCGCCGGACTTGGAGATCACGACGGTCAGCGTGCGCGCGAGCCCGCCGGTGGGCTCGAGCTGGTCGAGCACCCGGTCGATGCCGTCGGGATCGGTGTTGTCGAAGAAGAATGGTCGCAGGCGATCGGTCGCCGAACCAAGCGCGTCGGCGACGAATTGTGGACCGAGGGCCGAGCCGCCGATGCCCACCACCAGGACGTTGCCGAACCGCTCACCGCGCTCGGTGCGGAGCCGCCCGCCGTGCACGTCGGCGGCGAAGCGCAGGATGGCGGCGAGCGTGTCCTCGATGGCGCGACGCTCGGTCAACGATGGTGCGAGGTGCGGCGCGCGCAGCCAGTAGTGCCCGACCATGCGCTGCTCGTCGGGGTTCGCGACGGCGCCACGCTCGAGGGCCGCCATCGCCGCCAGCGCCCTCTGTGCATCCTCGGCGTGGGCGGCAAAGAACGCGTCGTCGATGTCCATCCGCGAGATGTCCAGCGCGAAGCCGAGCCCGGCGTCGCTGAAGTGCTGGGTTCGGGCGCGCTCCCACAGCTGTCTGGCGTCGGTCATCGCGTGCTCCTGCCGGTCGGGGTCTTCGTCGACGCCCCGTGGGACCGGCGACGGCCCGTGTTCGCAGAGGCGCTTACTCGGAGTCAACCGCCGCCGTGCGCGCTGTCTCGTCGTCGCCGGGCGGCGCGCGCGCGTCGATGGTCGCCCTCGGCGGCGTGGCCCGCGGGTCGCCGCTCAGCCGACCGTCCGCCGTCGATGGGCCGCCCGCAGCTCGTCGTCGAGCAGCACCGCCTCGGCCTCGTCGAGCGCGGCGACGATCTCGCGCAGCGCGCCCCGCAGGTCGCCGACGCCGCGCGCCACCGCCCGCGCCGGATCGAAGCGCGCGCGCAGCGCCCGCGCCGACGCGGCGACTTCGTGGGCGCTGGCGTCGGCGGTGAGCGACAGCAGGTGGAACCAGTCCCCCTCGCGGGCGCGGCGCAGGCGGTCGAGCACGCGCTCGCGCTCGAGGGTGCGCGCCTGGGCGAGACGGTCACGCCGCGCCTCCTCACCCGGCGCTGGCCCGCGGTGCTCCGGCTGCAGCGCGCCGAAGATCCACCCGAGCAGCACCGCGGTCGCCGCCACCGCCGGGGGCACCCCGGCGACGTCGACCACGGCTTCGAGGGTGCGCGTACCGTCGCAGCAGCGAAGCGCCCGACCCTCATCGTCGCGCAGCGCGGCGCGCCAGGCCGGCAGCGGCTCGTCGCCCAGACCGACCGACACCCGCGGCGTCCACACGCTGTCGCCGCCGCCGGCGGCGGCCAGCAGGCGCGGCTCGTCGAAGCGTCGACGGACGGCCTCGGCGAGGCGGCTCGCGAGCGCCCGCGCGTCGCCGTCGTCCGCGTGTCCGTCGGTGGCGCCGCGGCCGGCGCCCGCGTCGTCGCCGTCAGCGGAGCGGAGCTGCCAGGCGCCCGTGTCGACGGCGACGAAGGCCGCGAGCTGCTCCGCGAGGATCGCGGCGGTGACCGGCGCGCGCTCCTCGGGCAGCAGGGCGCCAGCCTGCACGAGCGCAGCGCTTAGCGCCTCGGCGGTCGTCGTCGAAGACGACGGCAGCGCCCTCGCCGCGCGGGCGGACGCAAGGCGCGCCGACGTCGACCAGCCGAGCCGCAGCAGCACCGCCTCGGCCTGCTCGGCGGGCGCCGTCGACCGCAGCGTCAGCGGAGCGCCGTCGACGAAGACGGCGGCGCGGCGTACGCCGGCGTCGTCGAGCAGCTCCAGCGTTCCGGCGCGCGCGCCCGCGTGGGCCGCCCACAGCAGCGCCGGAGCCAGCCCCGGGGTGAGCGTCCCGGCGCCGGCGGCAAGCAGCTCGTCGTCGTCGGTCGGCGCGACCACCGCGGCGTCGCCGAGCGCGGCGAGGAGCTCGTCGGGGGTCGCCGCGTGGGCGAACGACGGCGTCGACCGCGCCGGCGCGGGGTCCTCTTCGGGCAGGACCGAGCTCACCGCCGACAGCGCCGCTGGCGGTGCCCCGCCGTAGGCGAGCACCTTGCCGACGACCCGCCACGCCTCGACGGGCAGGGCGAAGAACGCGTCGCCACCCACCGCGACGACGGCGGCCGTCGACGACAGCGGGCTTGCGGCGGGGCCGACGAAGACGATGGGAGCGTCGCCGAAGCCGGGTATCAGGCGCAGCTCCTCGCACAACGGCTCGGCCAGATCCGCCACCGCGTCGACGTCGACGACGACGCCGACGAACGGGTCGTCGCGGCTGCCCCGTCCACGCGCGGCGGCGGCCGCGGCGGCGGCGTCATCGGCCACGTCGACGTCGAGGCCGCCGGCGGCGCAGGCGTCGACCAGCGGCGCCAGCAGCGAGGGTCGGCAGGACACGAGGAGCACGGCGGCAGACAAGCGGACACCTCGCTGGCCGCCCATCGCGACGTCGACGCGGCGACCGGGCGCTACCACGACGCCGGCCCCCGTCCAAGGCGCGGTCGTCCCACGCGCGGGCGACGGTCGGGATCGAGCGACGGCGTCGGTCGTCGGCTAGCATGCCTTCGTGCTTGCCCGGCTCCGCCGCCTCGTGCCACTCGTCGTCTTCGCCTTCGCCGCGGGCGGTTGCCCGTCCCCGCAAGCGCCTTGCGAGGGCATTGGCGACTGCGAGGCCGGCGAGGCCTGCGTCGAAGGCGCGTGTCGTCGGGCGTGCAACGTCGCGGCCGACTGTGTCGCCGGCGACGTCTGCGATCGGGGCGTCTGCGTGACAGGGACCGGCGAGGGCGAGGGCGAGGGCGAGGGCGAGGGCGAGGGCGAGGGCGAGGGAGAAGGTGAGGGCGAGGGCGAAGGAGAGGGCGAAGGCGAGGGCGAGGGCGAGGGCGAGGGCGAAGGCGAGGGCGAAGGCGAAGGAGAGGGCGA
>Ga0194129_10002115_pt1 | contig 30465 bp, 25 predicted proteins | sample TA2KigCa35mmetaG_FD_150862 | JGI IMG/M metagenome (GOLD analysis project Ga0194129, IMG submission 150862) | Freshwater microbial communities from Lake Tanganyika, Tanzania - TA2015038 Kigoma Deep Cast 35m | ecosystem: Environmental > Aquatic > Freshwater > Lake | place: Tanzania: Lake...
GCGGCGAAGGAGCGCGGCAAGCTCGCCATCGGCAACGTCATCGACACCCAGGCGCAGTACCCGCAGACCGTGGTCGCCTCGGCGCTCTGGCACATGGAGGCCACGATCGACCGCGCCATCGAGAAGGTGCGCGACGGCAGCTTCACCGCCGAGGACTACGGCCAGTTCTCGACCATGAAGTTCGGCGGCGCGAGCCTCGCGCCGCTCGGCACCTTCGAGGACAAGGTCCCGGCGGAGATCAAGGCCCTCGTGAAGACGCGCGAGGCCGAGATCCGCGAGGGCATGTACCGCGTCAACGTCAACGACAGCGAGCCGCGCTCCTCGATGTGAGCGCGAGGCGGCGGCGTCCCCGGCCGGAGACCGGCCCGGGGACGCGTGCCGCGGAGGACCGGATGGACGACGCGCCGAGCGAGGACAGCGCAGGGGCCGGCACGCAGGCTCCGCCGGCGTTGCGCGTCGTCGGCGTCACCCGGCGCTTCGGACCGCTCGTCGCCAACGACGCGATCTCATTCGAGGTCGCGCGCGGCGAGATCCTCGCCCTGCTGGGCGAGAATGGCGCCGGCAAGACGACCCTGATGAACATCGTCTTCGGCCACTACGTGGCCGACGAGGGCCATGTCGAGGTGGCCGGCCGCCGGCTCGCGGGCGGCGACCCGCGAGCCGCGCTCGAGGCCGGCGTCGGCATGGTGCACCAGCACTTCACGCTCGCCGAGAACCTGAGCGTCCTCGACAACGTGATGCTCGGCACGGAGCGGCTCTGGCGCCCGCGCTCGGACCGCCGCGGCGCCCGCGCGCGCCTCGCCGAGATCGCGCGGGACGCGGGGCTGGAGGTCGATCCGGGCGCGCTGGTCGGCCAGCTCGGCGTCGGCGAGCGCCAGCGCGTCGAGATCGTGAAGGCGCTCTATCGCAGGCCGCGCGTGCTCATCCTCGACGAACCCACGGCGGTGCTGACGCCGCAGGAGGCCGAGGGGCTCTTCGCGACGCTGCGAAGGCTGGTCGCCGACGGGCTGTCGATCGTCCTGATCAGCCACAAGCTCGGCGAGGTCCTCGCCGCCGCAGACCGGGTCGTCGTGCTGCGGCAGGGCAAGGTCGCGCTGTCCTGCGCCGCCGCCGGCGCGTCGCGCGAGGACCTCGCGGCCGCCATGGTCGGCCACGCGGTCGCGCAGCCGCGCCTGTCGCCGGCCCGGCCCGGCCCGGTCGCTCTCTGCCTGCATCGCATCGACGCGCGCAGCGACGACGGTCGCGTCGCGCTGCACCAGGTCGACCTGGAGCTGCGCCATCGAGAGATCCTCGGCATCGCGGGCGTCTCCGGGAACGGCCAGTCGCTGCTCGCCGACATCGCCTGCGGGATGGCGAAGCCGCGCGCCGGGCTCGTCTCGCTCGACGGCGAGGTGCGCGCGCCGGGCTCGCCGCACCGCTTCCTCGAGGCCGGCCTCGGCCGCATCCCCGAGGACCGCCATGCCGCCGGCGTCGTCGGCGACATGACGGTGGCCGAGAACGCGATCGTCGAGCGGCTCTCCGACCCGCGCTTCTCGCGCATGGGCTTCCTGCGCAAGGCCGCGATCCGCATGCATGCCGAGCTGCTGGTCGCCGACTTCGACATACGCGGCGCCGGACCCGCGACGCGCACGCGCCTGCTCTCCGGAGGCAACATCCAGAAGCTGATCCTCGGCCGCGTCCTGTCCGAGCACCCGACGATCATCGTCGCCAACCAGCCGACGCGCGGGCTCGACATCGGCGCGGTCGCCTACGTGCAGGGGCGGCTCGCCGCGGCGCGCGCGCTCGGCGCGGCGATCCTGCTGGTCTCCGAGGACCTCGACGAGCTGCTCGCGCTCTGCGACCGGATCGCCGTGATGTATCGCGGCCGCCTCTCCGCGCCGCTCCCGGCGGCGTCGCTCGACGCGCGCAAGCTCGGCCTCATGATGGCCGGCGGCGCTCCGGAGGGGACCCATGCGGCTTGAGCCCCGCGAGAGCGTCCCCGCGTGGCTGTCGCTCCTCGCGCCGGCCTGCGCGCTGGTCGCCACCTTCGGCGCCGCGGCGGCGCTGATCGCCGCCGCCGGCGCCCCCGTCCGTCAGGGCTTCGAGGTCATGCTCGCCGGCGCGCTAGGCTCGGGCTTCGCCATCAACGAGATGCTGACCCGCGCGACGCCCCTGATACTCACCGGGCTTGCCGTCTCCGTCGCCTTCCGCGCGCGGCTCTGGAACATCGGCGCCGAGGGCCAGCTCTACATGGGCGCGCTCGCCGCGACGGCGCTCGGCACGGGGCTGATCGACCTGCCGGCGTTCCTCCTCCTGCCGCTGCTCGTGGTCGCCGGCGCGATCGCCGGGGCCGCGATGCTCGCCTGGCCCGCGCTGCTCAAGACCCGCCTCGGCGTCGACGAGGTGGTCGTCACGCTGCTGTCGAACTTCCTCGTCGCGCTGCTGGTGGCGATGCTGCTCGAGGGGCCGCTCAAGGACCCGATGGGCCTCGGCTGGCCGCAGTCCGAGCCGGTCGTCGCCGCCGGCGAACTGCCCAAGCTGGTGCCCGGCATGCGGCTGCACGCGGGGTTCGTGCTCGCGCTGGCGCTGGCGCTCGCGGCATGGCTCGTCATGTCGCGCACGACCCTGGGGCTGCGCATCCGCGCGGTCGGGCACAACGCGGTCGCCGCGCGCTTCGCCGGAATCGGCGTCGGGCGCACGATCCTGTGGACCGCCCTGCTTTCCGGCGGCCTCGCGGGGATCGCCGGCGTCGGAGAGGTCGCCGGCCTCAAGGGCAACCTGACGACCGACCTCTCGCCCGGCTTCGGCTACGCCGGCATCGTCGTCGCGACGCTCGCGCGGCTGCATCCCGGCGGCGTCGTCCTGTCCGCCATCTTCGTCGCCGGCATCTTCGTCGGCGCCGACGCGATGAGCCGCGGGGTCGGCGTGCCGAGCTACGTCGCCGACGTCATCGTCGCCTCGGCGCTGCTGAGCATGCTCGTCGCGCTCCTGTTCCTGCGCTACCGCGTGAGCCGCCGATGATCCCGGCCATCCCCTGGGAAGCCATCGAGCTTCTCGCCGAGGCCAGCCTCTGGGTGGCGGCCGTGCGCATCGCCACGCCGCTCGTCTTCGGCACGCTGGGCGAGCTCATCTGCGAGCGCGCGGGCGTGCTCAACCTCGGCATCGAGGGGATCATGGTCATCGGCGCGCTGGTCGGGTGGTTCTCCGTCCACCAGGGCGCCGACCTCTGGACCGGCGTCATGCTGGCCGCGCTCGCGGGCGCCGCCTTCGGCCTGCTCCACGCCCTGCTGACCGTGCCGCTGGCGCTCAGCCAGCACGTCGCGGGGATCGGCGTCACCCTGCTCGCGACGAGCCTCTCCTACTACGCCTACCGCCTCGCCTTCCCGAAGGTCACGACGCCGCCGCGCATCGAGACCTTCAAGCCGGTCGCGGTGCCGTGGCTGAGCGAGGTCCCCGTGCTCGGCCCGGCGCTGTTCGTCCAGACGCCGCTCACCTACCTCGCGCTCGGCGCGGTGGTCGTCGTGGCATGGTTCCTCCACCGCACGCCCGCCGGGCTCGCGCTGCGCATGGTCGGCGAGAACCCGGAGGCGGCCGAGGCGCAGGGCATCGACGTGATCCGCGTGCGCATCGCCGCGGTCTGCGCCGGCTCGGCGCTGATGGCGGTCGGCGGCGCCTTCCTGACGATGTCGGCCTTCGACGCCTTCTACTTCGGCATGGTCAACGGCCGCGGCTGGATCTGCATCGCGCTCGTCGTGTTCGCGAGCTGGAACCCTCTCAAGGCCCTGTTCGGCGCGCTGCTCTTCGCGGCGATCGACGCATGGCAGCTGCGCCTGCAGCAGGTCGTCGGCGGCGACATCCCCTACCAGGTCTTCCTCATGATGCCCTATGCGCTGAGCATCCTCGCGCTGGTCGTCATGTCGCGCCGCGCCGCCAGCCCGCGCGCGCTGATGGCGCCCTACGTGAAGGGGGAGAGGCGGTGATGGACCTCGTGGTCCGCGGCGCCGCGCTGCCCGATGGGCGCCGCGGCATGGACATCGGCATGCGCGACGGGCGCATCGTGGCGGTGGAGACGCGCCTCGCCGCCACGGGACGCGAGGAGATCGATGCCGGCGGCATGCTCGTCTCGCCGCCCTTCGTCGACGCGCATTTCCACATGGACGCGACGCTCTCGCTCGGCCTGCCGCGGCTCAACCGCTCGGGCACGCTGCTCGAGGGCATCGCGCTCTGGGGCGAGCTCAAGCCCACGCTGACGCAGGACGCCGTCGTCACGCGCGCCATGGCCTATTGCGACTGGGCCGCCGCGCAAGGCCTGCTGGCGATCCGCAGCCATGTCGACGTGTGCGACGAGCGGCTGCTCGCGGTCGACGCGCTGCTCGAGGTCAGGCGCCGGGTCAGCCCCTACATCGACCTGCAGCTCGTCGCCTTCCCGCAGGACGGCGTGTTCCGCTTCCCGCGCGCGATGGAGCTGCTGCGCGCGGCGCTCGACCGCGGCGTCGACGTCGTCGGCGGCATCCCGCATTTCGAGCGCACCATGGCCGAGGGCGCGCGCTCGGTCCGCGCGCTGTGCGAGCTCGCTGCCGAGCGGGGCCTGCGCGTCGACATGCATTGCGACGAGACCGACGACCCGATGTCGCGCCATGTCGAGACGCTGGCCTTCGAGACGCAGCGCCTCGGACTGCAGGGCCGCGTGGTCGGCTCGCACCTCACCTCGATGCACAGCATGGACAATTACTACGTGTCCAAGCTGGTCCCGCTGATGGCCGAGGCGCGCCTCGGCGTGGTCGCCAACCCGCTCATCAACATCTCCATCCAGGGCCGCCACGACACCTACCCCAGGCGCCGCGGCATGACGCGGGTGCCCGAGCTGGTGGCGGCGGGGCTGACGGTCGCCTTCGGCCACGACTGCGTCATGGACCCCTGGTACAGCCTCGGCACCGGCGACATGCTCGAGGTCGCGCAGATGGGCGTGCATGTCGCCCAGATGACCGGGATCGAGGCGATGGAAGCCTGCTTCGACGCCGTCACCTGCAACGCCGCGCGCCTGCTCGGGCTCGAGGGCTACGGGATCGAGCCGGGCTGCAACGCCGACCTCGTCCTGCTCGAGGCGCGCGACAAGGTCGAGGCGATCCGGACCCGCGCCGCGAGGCTCGCCGTGCTGCGCCGCGGCCGGGTCATCGCGCGCGCCCCGGCCCGCCACGCGACGCTCGCCATCGACGGGCGTCCCCGGACGGTCGATTTCCTGCATCCCCGGGGCTGAGGGCCGCGCGATCCGCCGCAGCCGGGCCCGGTTCCTGAGTCTTCCGGCGCGCCCGCTACTTCCAGCGTGACCTCGGCAAGCCCGCGCCCTGGACGCCATGCTCGGCGCATGACGACGCGATTCGCGATCCTCAAGGCGCGCGAGCTGGTCGACACCTATGGATTGCAGGCCGTCGACCTCGCCACGCTCGAGGGCGCGCATGCGATCACCCGCGGTGACCTGCTCCTGGCGCGGCGCTGGGCCGACACGCTGACGGCGGTGGAGAACCTGCTGGCGGCGCGCGCGCGCGCGGCGGGTCGGCTCAACTGAGCCATTACCCAGATCATGTCCCTACACCATCACCAGGGACACGACCATTACCCACGCTTCGACTGCAGTCGAGAAAACCGGGATAGATATCTGACTCAGCTGCGAATAACCGGGTTACTCATGCATCGGATGAGCGTCGCCGGCCGGATCGCCGTCCACGACCGGCGCTGGCCTCGCCAGCCGGGGCGGCCGCCGGCAGGGCGATGCGCGTGGCGAGCCGCGCATAGGGATCCTCGGCATGCGGGATCGCCATGGCGGACACGAAATGGCGCTGGAAGTCCGGCTCGATGGCGGTCTCCACCTTCTCGATCCTGCGGACCAAGGCCTCGATCTCGCCCCGCGACCCTGCATCGAGCAGCGCGATCCGCGCGCCGGTCCCGGCCGCGTTCCCGGCCGAGCCGACCCGGTCCGGGTCGCAGTCCGGGATCAGGCCGAGCGCCATCGCGTAGACGGGGTCGATATGGCTGCCGAAGGCGCCGGCAAGCGTGATCCGGTCCGGCGCCGCGATGCCGTAGCGGTCCATGAGCAGCCGTGCCCCGGCATGGAGCGCGGCCTTGGCCAGCTGGATCGCCCGGATGTCCGCCTGGGTGATCGCGATGCGCGGCCCCTCCTCGCGCAGCACGTAGCTGAAGGTCCGGCCCTCGGCGACGATGCGCGGGCTGCGCGCGGCCAGCGCACCGTCGATCGTCCCGTCGCGCGCCACGATGCCCGAGAGGTGCATCTCCGCGATCGCCTCGATGATCCCGGAGCCGCAGATCCCGGTCACGCCGGAGCGCGCGGTCGCCGCGGCGAAGCCCGGGTCGTCGGACCAGAGCGGCGAGCCGATCACCTGGAAGCGCGGCTCGAGCGTCGCGCGGTCGATGCGCAGCCGCTCGATCGCGCCCGGCGCGGCGCGCTGCCCGCAGGAGATCTGCGCGCCCTCGAAGGCCGGGCCGGTGGGCGAGGAACAGGCCAGCAGCCGGGCGCGGTTGCCGAGCACCAGCTCGGCGTTCGTGCCCACGTCGACCAGCAGCACGACCTCGTCGCGCAGGTGTGGTCCCTCGGAGAGCACGACCCCGGCGGCGTCGGCGCCGACATGCCCGGCTATGCAGGGCAGCAGGTAGACGCGCGCGCCGGTCGCGAAGGCGAGGCCGACGTCGCGCGCCTCGACCTCGTGGCCGCCGTCGATCGCGAGCGCGAAGGGCGCGCCGCCGAGTTCCGTCGGGTCGATGCCGAGGAAGAGGTGGTGCATGATCGGGTTGCCGACCACGGTGGCCTCGAGGATGTCGGCGGGCGCCAGCCCGGCCGCGCGCGTCACCTCCGCCGCGAGGCCCGCGAGCGCCTCGCGCACGAGGGCGGTGAGCTCGCGCTCGCCGCCGGGGTGCATCATCACGTAGGAGACCCGGCTCATCAGGTCCTCGCCGAGCCGGATCTGCGGGTTCATCGCGCCCGCGGAGGCGAGCACGTCGCCGGTCGCGAGGTCGCAGAGATGCGCGGCGATCGTGGTCGAGCCGATGTCGACGGCCAGCCCGTGCGCGCGCTCGCGCAAGCCAGGCCAGAGCGCGACGATGTCGCGGCCGAGGCGCACCGCCGCCGTGACGCGCCAGCCACCCGCGCGCAACGTGCGCTGGAGCGTGGCCAGGATGGCGGGGTCGGCGGCAAGCCCCTCCAGCCCCCATTGCGCCTCGAGCGCGTCGAGCAGCCGGCGCAGGTCGCTCGACGGATCGTGCATGTCCGGCTCGGCGACCTCGACGTAGTGCAGGCGCACGACCGGGTCGACGGCGATGGCCCGCGCGTCCGCCTCCTTGCGCACGACCTGGCGATGGATCTGGCTCTCGGGCGGGACGTCGGCGAGCACGTCGCCGCAGAGCCTCGCCTGGCAACCGAGGCGACGCGCCCCGTCGAGCCCGCCGCGCCGCTCGTGGTGGCGCTTCTCGACCTCCCCGCGCGGGCCGGCATGGCCGGCGCGGGAGTCGAGGCCGAACTTGGGGAAGCTGCCCTCCGCCACCTCGACCTTGCAGCGCCCGCAGATGCCGCGCCCCGCGCAGACGGAATCGAGGTCGACGCCGAGCGCGCGCGCGGCATCGAGCAGGCTCGTGCCGCCGGCGAAGCGTCCCCTGCGACCCGAGGGCGTGAAGACGACGAGATGGTCCTGCGACATGCCGCCCGCGCGCCTCAGCCCTTCGCCGGCGCGCGACCGCCGGCGGCGACCAGCGCGGCGAGCCGCGCATCGTCGTAGTCGCGCTCGAAGGCGGCCGCGGCATCGGCCACCGCCGCCTCGAGGTCGTCGCCGCAGGGTACGGGATCCGCGCGGCGCCACTCCGCCAGGTAGGCGTCGGTCTCGCGCGCGCCGCCGCGCATCGCGGCGCGGTCGATCGCGTCCTGGAAGCGCTGCGGCAGCTCGCGCTTGGCGTTCGCGCGCCCCGCCTTCGCGACGACCTGCGCGGGGATGTCGCGCCACCAGATGACGGTCAGCTGCGCCATGGCGTTCCCCCCGGGAGCGTCGCGCGGGCGACGAAGCGCGCGATGCCGCCCAGGCCGGTCGGCCTGCTCTCGAAGGCGAGGCCGAGCCGCTCCGCCGCGGCGGCTGCCGCCGCGGACAGCGCCGGGTCCTCGACCTGCGCGAGATGGACCACGCGCGTGTAGTTGCCGAAATAGTCGCCGAGCAGCTCGGGATGCCGGTCGAGGCCGAGCCCCTTCACCACCAGCGCGTCGAAATGCCGGACCAGGTAGTCGGTCAGGTAGAAGGTGCCGGGCTCCGCGTCGTGCAGCGCGGCGAATTCGCCGGCACCGGCGTAGAACTCGTAGCAATGCGCGCCCTCGATGCGCTGGACGCCTTCCTCGGAAAGGACGCGGTCGAGCATCCCGCCGGTCCCGCAATCGCCATAGAGGCAGAGCACGCGCTCGAAGCGGCCGCGCGCCTCGCGGATCCTGCCGCGCACCGCCTCGGGGATGCGTTCCGGGCGGTTGTGCAGGTCGGCGGGCAGGCAGGCGAGCTCGACATGCGTCCAGCCGTTGAGGCGGATGACGGCGAGCATCTCGCGCGCGAGCGCGCCGCAGGCGACGACGAGCGTGCGCGGCAGGACGTCCCGCGCGCCGGCCGGGGTCATCCCGCCGCGCGCTGGTTGTGGCGGCGCCGGATCAGGCCCTTGGCCGTCTCGACCGTGACGGCGGCGTCGCGGCAATAGGCGTCGGCGCCGACCTGGCGCGCGAAGTCCTCGTTCAGGGGCGCGCCGCCGACGAGCACGATGTAGTCGTCGCGGATGCCCTTCTCCTTCAGCGTGTCGATCACGATCTTCATGTAGGGCATCGTGGTCGTGAGCAGGGCCGACATGCCGAGGATCTCCGGCTTGTGCTCCTCGAGCGCGGCCAGGTACTTCTCGACGGGATTGTTGATCCCGAGGTCGATCACCTCGAAGCCGGCGCCCTCCATCATCATGCAGACGAGGTTCTTGCCTATGTCGTGGATGTCGCCCTTCACGGTGCCGATGACCATCTTGCCGATCTTCGGCGCGCCGGTCTCCGCGAGCAGCGGGCGCAGGATCGCCATGCCCGCCTTCATCGCGTTGGCGGAGAGCAGCACCTCCGGCACGAAGAGGATGCCGTCGCGGAAGTCCTCGCCGACGATGCGCATGCCCTCGACGAGGGCCTTGGTGAGGACGTCGTAGGGCGTCCACCTGCGTGAAAGCAGGATGCGCACGCCCTGCTCGATCTCCTCCTTTAGGCCGTCGTAGAGGTCGTCGTGCATCTGCTGCACGAGGTCGTCGTCGCCAAGCGCGTTCAGGTCGATCTCGTCGGACATGGTCGCTATGCCGCCCGGATTTGCCGAAGGTCGCCCTTTCTAGCCCGGCCACGCGCCGCTGTCGCGCGGTTCGTGCCCCCGGCCCTTCCGGCGTCCACGCGTTTCGGACATGATCGCTGGCGACAGGCCCGGCGCGGCAGCCGGGCGGAATTCGGGGGACTCCAGGGCATGAAATCCCATGTGCGCGCGGTGGTCATCGGTGGCGGCGTCGTCGGCGCGAGCGTCCTCTACCACCTGACGAAGATCGGCTGGACCGACGTGATGCTGCTGGAGAAGCACGAGCTCACCTCCGGCTCCACCTGGCACGCGGCGGCGAGCGTGCACACCTACAACTCGGACGCCAACGTCTCGAAGCTGCAGAAGTACACGATCGACCTCTATCGCGAGATCGAGGCCATCTCCGGCCAGTCCTGCGGCGTCCACGCCACCGGCAACATGGTCGTCGCGGCGAACCAGACGGTGCTCGACAACATCCGGATGATGCACAGCCGCGGCAAGTACCTCGGCCTCGAGATGGAGCTCATCTCGCCCACGCAGGCGCGCAAGCTGAACCCGCTGATCGAGCCGTCCGAGTTCCTCGGCGCGCTGTGGCGCAAGGATGGCGGCCATGTCGACCCGAACGGCGTGACGCAGGCCTACGCGATCGCTGCGCGCAAGGCGGGCGCCGAGGTGCATCGCTTCACGATGGTGAAGGAACTGCACCAGCTGCCGGACGGCTCCTGGCGCGTCGTCACCGACAAGGGCGACGTCGTCGCCGAGCACGTCGTCAACGCGGCGGGCCTGTGGGCGCGCGAGGTCGGCCGCATGGCCGGAATCGAGCTGCCCGTGCTGGCGATGGAGCACATGTACATCGTCACCGAGGAGATGCCGGAGGTCGTCGCGCTCGAGCGCGAGCTCCTGCCGACGACGGACTACTCGGGCGAGATCTACATGCGCCAGGAGGGCAAGGGCGTCCTCATGGGCACCTACGAGCGCGATTGCCGCGTCTGGTCGCCCGACACCACGCCCTGGGACTTCAACATGCAGCTGCTGCCGGACGACCTCGACCGGCTGAGCCCGCACCTGGAGATCGGCTTCCGCCACTTCCCGGCGATCGGGCGCGCGGGCATCAGGAAGGTCGTGAACGGCCCCTTCACCTTCGCGCCCGACGGCAACCCGCTCGTCGGTCCGGTGCGCGGGCTGCGCAACTTCTGGAGCGCATGCGGCGTGATGGCCGGCTTCGCGCAGGGCGGCGGCGTCGGCCTCGCGCTGTCGCGCTGGATGGAGCATGGCGAGCCGGGCGCCGACCTCTTCGCGATGGACGTCTCGCGCTTCGGCAGCTACGCCACGCCGCGCTATACCCACGTGAAGGTGCAGGAGAACTACCAGCGCCGCTTCCGCATCGCCTACCCGAACGAAGAACTGCCCGCGGCGCGGCCGCTGCGCCGCACGCCGGTCTACGACCGCCTCAAGGCCCGCGGCGCGGTGTTCGGCGCGTCCTTCGGGCTGGAGACGGCGCTGTGGTACGCGCCCGAGGGCATGGAGGCCGCGGAGACGCCGACCTATCGCCGCTCCAACGCCTTCCCGGTGGTGCGCGAGGAATGCCTCGCGGTGCGCGAGAAGGTCGGCATCATGGAGATCTCCGGCTTCGGCAAGTACGACATCTCCGGCCCTGGCGCCGAGGCGTGGCTCGACCGGCTGCTCGCCGCGCGCATCCCGAAGCCCGGGCGCATGGTGCTCGCGCCGATGCTCAACGAGCGCGGCACGATCATGGGCGACTTCTCGCTCGCCCGCCTGTCGGCGGACCGCTTCCTGATGGTCGGCTCGGGCGCCGCCGAGGTCTTCCACATGCGCTGGTTCGAGCGCATCGGCATCCCCGCGGACATGTCCGTGCGCCCGCTGCCCGGCGCGCTGACAGGGTTCATGGTCGCCGGGCCGCGCTCGCGCGAACTGCTCCAGCGCCTGGTGCGCGACGACCTGTCCAACGCCGCCTTCCGCTTCTTCGCGGTGCGCGAGATGGCGGTCGGCATGGTGCCGGCGATCGTCGCGCGCGCCAGCTACACCGGCGACCTCGGCTACGAGATCTGGACGACGCCCGACTTCCAGATGGCGCTGCACGAGGCCCTGGTCGAGGCGGGCCAGGACCTCGGCCTGCGCCATTTCGGAAATCGCGCGCTGATGTCGCTGCGCCTCGAGAAGGGCTATGGCGCGTTCCTGCGCGAGTTCCGCCCCGACTACACGCCCGTCGAGAGCGGGCTCGACCGCTTCGTCGCCTACGACAAGCCGGGCTTCGTCGGCCGCGAGGCCGCGCTCGAGGACCGCGCGACGTCGCCCTCGCGGCGCCTCGTGCCCCTCGTCGTCGACACCGACGTCGAGGTCGTCGGGTACGAATCGATTCTCAGGGATGGCGCGCCGGTCGGCCAGGTCACCTCGGGCGGCTACGCGCACTGGGCCGGCAAGAGCATGGCGATGGGCTATGTCGCGGCGGAGCACGCGGTCGACGGGGCCGAGTTCGACATCCAGATCTTCGAGCAGGTCCGGCGCGCGCGCATCGCCATGGCCCCGCTCTTCGACGCCAATGGCGGCCGCCAGCGCGGCTGACGCCGGGGGCGCCGCCACCGGCGGCTGCCTCTGCGGCGCGGTGCGGTTCGCGCTGCGCGGCCCGCTGCGCGCCGTGGTCGTCTGCCATTGCGGCCAGTGCCGGCGCTGGCACGGCCATGCCGGCGCCTACACGCGGTGCGAAGCAGGCGCGTTGCGCCTCGACGAGGACCGCGGCCTCGCATGGTTCCGGTCCTCCGACGTCGCGCGACGGGGCTTCTGCCGCGAATGCGGATCGTCGCTGTTCTGGCAACGCCATGGCTCCGGGAGGGTCTCGGTCGCGGCAGGCGCGCTCGATGGCCCGACGGGGCTCGCGACGACGCTGCAGATCTTCGCGGCCGACAAGGGCGACTACTACGACCTCGACCCGGCCCTGCCCGCCTGCGCGGGAACGGGCACGGCCACGACGGAGGGCGGCGCATGACGAACGTGTTCAAGGACCCGCGCAAGCACGCCTACCTCAACCCGGAGGGCGCGGACCGCCCGCTGCGCAGCCCGGTGCCGCCCTCGACGCTGAAATCGGCGCGCGCATGGCGCAAGCGGCGTCTGGTCGAGCAGGTCGTCGCGCATGATTGCTCCGCCATCCTGCTCTACGACCCCGTCAACATCCGCTACGCGCTCGACGTCACGAACATGCAGCTCTGGATGACGCACAACCCGTCGCACTACGCGGTGGTCTGCGCCGACGGGCACGCGATCGACTTCGAGTACGGCAAGTCCGAGCACCTCGCGCGGGGCTTCGAGACGATCGACGAGGTGCGCACCGCGCGCACCTGGTTCTACTTCTCCGCGGGTGCGCGCCTGCACGAGCGCGTCGAGCTCTGGGCGGACGAGGTCGTCGACATCCTGCGCGAGCGCGGCGGCGGCAACATGCGCCTCGCCGCCGACAAGCTGGAGATGGAGGGCGTCGACGCGCTGCGCCGCCGCGGCGTGACCCTCGTCGAGGGGCAGGAGCTGACCGAGCACGCGCGCAAGATCAAGAGCGCGGACGAGATCGAGCTGATGAGGTGGACGATCCGCGTCTGCGAGGCTGGCATGGCGCGGATGTACGAGCATTCGCAGCCCGGGCGGACCGAGAACGAGATCTGGGCCGAGCTGCATTTCGAGAACATCCGATCCGGCGGCGAGTGGCTCGAATCCCGCCTCCTCGCCTCCGGGCCGCGCACGAACCCATGGTTCCAGGAGAGCTCCGACCGCGTCTGCGAGGCGGGCGACATGCTCGCCTTCGACACCGACATGATCGGTCCCTATGGCTACTGCGCCGACCTCTCGCGCTCCTGGACGATCGGCCACCTGCGCATGACGCCGGAGCAGCGGACCCTCTACGCCGCCGCGGTCGAGCAGATCGAGCACAACGTCTCGATCCTGCGCCCCGGCATGACCTGCCGCGAGTTCGACGAGAAGAGCTGGCGCATCCCCGCGAAGTACCAGGCGCGGCGCTACTCGGCCGCGCTCCACGGCGTGGGCCTCGCCGACGAGTGGCCCTCGGTGCCCACCCATGTCGACTTCGCGCGCGCCTATCCCTCGACCTTCGAGGAGAACATGGTGCTCTGCGTGGAGGCGCTGATCGGCGAGGAGCACGGGCGCGAATGCGTCAAGCTCGAGACGCAGATCCTCGTCACCGCCGACGGGCCCGTGCGCCTCGACAGCTTCCCCTGGGAGACCGCCTGACGCGGCTCGCGACGACGCCGGCTCAACCCGGCGGCGGCGCGAACTCGAGGTGGCACGCGATGCGGTGCGCGCCGAAGACGCGCTCGGGCGGCGCGGTCGTGTCGCAGGTGCCCTCCATGCGGCGCGGGCAGCGGCTCGCGAAGACGCAGCCGCGGATCTCCTCGGCAGGGCTCGGCATCTGGCCCGACAGGACGATCTCCGGCGGCGGCGCGTCGGGGTCGGGGCGCGGCGCGGCCGCGAGCAGCGCCTCCGTGTAGGGATGCCAGGGTGGCGCGAAGACCTGCGCCGCGGGGCCGTACTCGACGACGCGGCCCAGGTACATGACCGCGACGCGGTCGGCCATGTGCCTGACCAGCGCGAGGTCGTGCGAGATCAGCACCAGCGCCATGTCGCTGCCCGCGAGCAGGTCCGCGAGCAGGTTCACGATCGCCGCCTGCACCGACACGTCGAGCGCCGACACAGGCTCGTCCGCCACCAGGAGGTCGGGGTCGCCCGCGAGCGCGCGCGCGATGGCGACGCGCTGGCGCTGGCCACCGGAAAGCTGCCAGGGCCGGCGCTCGGCCAGTTCGGCGGGAAGCTGCACGCGCGCCATGAGCCGCGCGGCCTCCTGCCGCGCCTCCTCGGCGCCCAACCCGCGCAGGCGGCGCAGCGGGCGCATCAGCGCATAGCCGACCGAGTGGCTCGGGTTGAGCGTGGAGTCCGGGTTCTGGAACACCATCTGCACGCGGCGCAGCAGCGCGCGCGGCCGCGAGTCCACGCCACCGTAAAGGGGCTCGCCGTCGAGCGACAGCCCGCCGCGCGCCTCGCCCGCGAGGCCCGCGACGACGCGCGCGAAGGTGGACTTGCCGGAACCGGATTCGCCGACGATCGCGAGCGTGCCGCCGCGCCGCGCCTCGAGCGAGGCGTCGGTGAGCGCGCGGATGACGCGGCGCGGCTTGCCCGTCATGCCGCCGCCGACCTCGTACCACTTGCCGACGCCGCGCGCCTCGAGCAGCACCGGCCCCTCCTCCGCCTGCGTGGCGGCATCGACGGCCGCGGCGACGCGCGCCGGAAGCTCCGCGAGCCGCGCGCAGCGGGCGAGATGGCCGGGCCCGCCGGCCTCGGAAAGCGCGATCGCGCCCGAACCGCAGCTCGCCGGCACGCCATTCGGGCAGCGCGGCAGGAATGCGCAGCCCGGACGCGCGCGATCCTCCGCGACCAGCGTGCCCGCGATCGGGGCGAGCCGGGCGCCGCCCCTCGGCCGGTCGAGGTCCGGCAGCGCGTCGAGCAGGCCGCGCGTATAGGGATGCGCCGGCGCGCGGAACACCTCGCGCACGCCGCCCGTCTCCACGAGGCGCCCGGCATAGAGCACGCCGACGCGATCGCAGAGCCGCGCCACCGTGCCGAGGTTGTGGCTGATGAACAGGATCGCGGTGCCGAAGCGCGCGCGCAGTTCGCGCACGAGCTCGAGGATCGCGGCCTCGATCGTCACGTCGAGGCCGGTCGTCGGCTCGTCCATGACCAGCAGCGAGGGCTCCGCCATCAGCGCCATCGCGATGACGACGCGCTGCTGCTGCCCGCCCGAGAGCTGGTGCGGATAGCGATCCATCGTCGCCTCCGCGTCGGGCAGCCGCACCTCGCGCAGCATCGCCACGGCGCGCGCACGCGCGCGGGCCTCGTCGCGCTCGCCGTGCAGCATCGGCACCTCGACGAGCTGCCGCCCGATCGTCATCACCGGGTTCAGGCTCGACATCGGGTCCTGGTAGACCATCGCGATGCGCCGACCGCGCAGGCGCCGCAAGTCGCCTTCGCCCATGGCGGCGAGGTCGCGCCCCTCGAACAGCACCCGGCCCGCGGAGAGCGACATGCCGCGCGGCAGGTAGCGCATCGCCGCGAGCGCGACGGTCGACTTGCCGCAGCCGGACTCGCCGACGAGGCCGACCGCCTCGCCGGGCGCGATCGACAGGTCGACGCCGTCGAGGATGCGCGATGTGCCGCGCCGGCCGCGGTGCTCGACCGACACGCCCTCGAAGGCGAGGATGTCACCCATCCTCGGACGCCTCGCGCAGGCCGGTGGCCAGGAAGTTGAAGCCGATCACCAGCGACGACACCGCGAGCGCCGGGATGAGCGTCATGTGCGGCCAGACGAAGATGGTGCCGTAGCTCTCCTTGATCATGCTGCCCCAGTCGGGATCCGGGGGCGGCAGGCCGATGCCGAGGAAGCCGAGCACGCCGATGGCGATGACCGTGTAGCCGAGGCGCAGGAAGAAATCGACGATGAGCGGCCCGCGCGCGTTGGGCAGGATCTCCGCCAGCAGCACGAACCAGGTCGGTTCGCCACGCATGCGCGCCGCGGCGACATAGTCGCGGTTCTTCACGTCCAGCGTCACGGCGCGCACGATGCGCGCGATGATGGGCGCCTGCGTGACCGTGACCACCGCGATGATGTTGAAGGCCGAGGCGCCGAAGCGCGCGATCACGATCAGGTAGAGGATGATCTTCGGGAAGGCGAGGAGCGTGTCGCCGACGCGCATCAGGATCGAGTCCACCGCGCCGCCCTTGTAGCCCGCCACGAGCCCGAGCAGCGTGCCGAGCGCTGCCGCGCCGAGCACCGCCGCCGGCGCGACCGTGAGGACGGTCCGCGCGCCCCACATCAGGCGCGAGAGGATGTCCCGGCCGAGCTGGTCGACGCCGAGCCAGTTCGCCGCGGTCGGGTAGGGATAGGCGATGAGCGCGGGGTCGATCCGGTTCGGCGGGTGCGGCGCGAGCCATGGCGCGAGCAGGCCCAGGGCCGCCCAGGACAGCACGATCGCCGCGCCGACGCAGCCGACCGGCGAGCGCGCCAGGAGCGCGATCCAGGCCGCGGGCCGCGCGGTCATATGCGGATCCTCGGGTCGAGCTTCATGTAGCCGAGGTCGCCGAGCAGCTGGGTCAGCATCGTGACCATGACGGCGACCAGCGCGCCCGCCTCCACCACCGCGATGTCCTTGGCGAGCGCGGCCTCGAGCATCATGCGGCCGAAGCCGGGATAGGCGAAGAGCGTCTCGACGACGACGAGGCCGGACACGAGGTAGTTGAGCTGCAGCAGGATCACGGTGAACGGGGTGATGAGCGCGTTGCGCATCGCGTGGCGCGTGACCACGCGGCCGAAGGGCATGCCCTTCAGCACCGCCGTGCGCACGAAGGGCTGGCGCATGACCTCGACCATCGAGGCGCGGATCATCGAGACCAGGTAGCCCGCGTCGTAGAGCGTGACCACGGCGACGGGCAGGACGAACTGCATCCAGACCGGCCACTCGGCGGTGGCGCGCATGGGCGACGTGCCGGGCAGCACGCCCAGCCAGACCACGAAGATCGCCAGCATGAAGACGCCCATGGCGAACTCGGGGACGGAGGCGCAGACCGACGCGAACACGGATATGCCGCGGTCGAGCGGCGAGCGCTCGCGCATGCCGGCCAGGACGCCGAGCGCGACCGAGAGCGGCACGATGACGGCGAAGCAGATCGCGGCGAGCAGGAGCGTGTGGCCGAGCCGGTCGAGCAGGACGTCGGCGACCGGCTGGCGGTAGATCACGGAGGTGCCGAGGTCGCCGCGCAGGACGTTGCCGAGGTACTCGGCGTAGCGGACGAGCAGCGGGCGATCGAGGCCCATCTCGCGGAACAGGTGGTCGACCTGCTCCTGCGTTGCATAGGGGCCGAGGAGCTTGCGCGCGACGTCGCCGGGCGTGAGTTCGTTGAGGGCGAAGACGAGGAACGTCACCGCCAGGAGCGTGAGGACGATGTTCAGCGACTGGCGGAGGAGGTATCGCGCCACGCGTGGGCCCGGGACCGGTCGGCGCGCAGGCGACCGCCGCCGCGGGAGGATGTCCCGCGGCGGCGGCTGCGCGCGTCGAGGATCAGCCTTCGATCCAGACTTCCCGGAACTCGATGTAGGCGGTGGGGTGGATCCTGTACCCCTTCACCTTCTTGTCCGAGTAGTTGAACAGCGCGCGCCAGAGCGGCACGACCGCCGGGCCGTCGTCGAGCATGATCTGCTCGAGCCTGGCCACCACCGCGCGGCGCTTCTCGACGTCGAGATAGCCCTCCGCCTCGGCGAGCAGCGCGTCGAACTCCTTGTTCGACCAGTTGGCCTCGTTCCAGGCCGCGCCGGTGCGGTAGGCAAGGCCGAGCACCATGACGCCGAGCGGGCGGTGGGCCCAGGTCGTGAAGCCGAAGGGCACCTTCGTCCACACGTCCCAGTACTGCGCGGAGGGCATCACGTTGATCTTCACGCGGATGCCCGCCTCCTTCCACTGCTCGACCATCGTCTGGACGGCGAGCAGTTCCCAGTCGGGCTGCGGGCGGCAGGCGATCTCCGTGTCGATGCCGTTCGGGTAGCCCGCCTCGGCGAGCAGCGCCTTGGCCTTCGCCACGTCGCGGCGCATGAAGCCCACGTCCGCGTATTCCGGGTGGACCTTGGCGACATGGTGGTGCTCGCCCGGGCTGCCGAGGCCGCGATGCGCGACCTTGAGCACCGCCTCGGTATCGGTCGCGTGGCGCAGCGCCTGGCGCACCCGCTTGTCGTCGAAGGGCTTGATCGGGTGGACGCGCGCGACGGCCGTGTAGGCCGTGTCGACGGAGTTGACCTGGACGTGAGGCAGGCGCTCCGCCGCGGGCAGCGCAGCGATCGCGCCCTGGTAGATCATGTCGACCTGGCGCGAGGCGAGCGCGGCGACCTGCGCCGCGCTGTCGTCGCCGAGGTCGATCACCTCGATGCGGTCCAGCCACGGGCCGCCGGCCCAGTGCGGGTCCTTGCGCGCGACGAGGATGGCGCGCTTGCCGACCTCGAGCTCGACGAGCTCGAAGGCGCCCGTGCCGTTGGAGCCGACGCCGAACTTGCCGCCCTCGGCCGGGTCGAGCATGTGCGCCGGGTAGTGGAACATCGCCTCGGGGATGCCGAGGAAGGACGACTTGCCGTTGATCTCGAAGGTGAAGTCGTCGATCTTGCGGAAGGCGTTGGAATCCCAGAGGCGGAACGAGACGCGCTTCTTCTGGGTCCGCGGGTCGATCTCGTCGAGCTCGAAGTTCTCGAGGATGAAGGCACGCAGCAGGCCGACGGTCGAGGAGCCGGTTGCCGGGTCCAGCATCCGCTTCATGTTCCAGATCGCGTCGTCGGCGCTGAACGCCCTGCCGCCCTTGCGCCACTTCGCGTCGCGGCGCAGCGAGATCTTCCACGACTTCAGGTCGGGGCTCGCCTCCCACTTCTCGACGAGGCCGGGGCGGGTGACGTTGTCGACGCCCGTGTAGGTCAGGTACTCGACCGTCTGGCGCGCGACGTTGGTCGCCTCGATCCAAGAATAGGTGTGCGGGCTCGAGAGGTCCTGCACGCGCATGCCGAGGCGCAGCGTGCCGCCCTTGCGCGGCGCACCCTGCGCCATGGCCGGTTCGCTCAGCCCCGCCATCGAGTAGGCGGCGCCGGCGCCGACGCCGAGCAGCGTGGCGACGCGCAGGAACTCGCGCCGATCGAGCTTGCCGTCGGCCATCTCGCGGCCCGCGGCGGTGACGAGCGGATGAAGCTTGTCTGTCATTGATAGCCCTCCCTGTTCGGTTGCGAGCCTAGCCGCGGGCCGGGCGGGGCTACAAGGCGGGTCTTTCACGGCGCTGGAGATTCCGGCGCATCCATTCCAGCATCTGACGATGATTGAAAAGACCCCACGAACCGGAGTGGCACGCGGGAGGTCGCGCACGCGCGCCGACCGCGCCGCGCCCGCCACGCACGCCCCGCTGCCCCGCCTGTCGAACCGCTGGAAGCCGCTGGAGGTCCTTTCCCCCTCGCAGCTGGAGCGCATCGTCGACGCGGCGTTCCGCATCCTCCAGGACGGCGGGCTCGAGCTGCGCAGCGCGCGAGCGCGCGAGGCCTGCCGCCGCAATGGCTGCCTCGTCGACGAGGAGACGCAGTTTGTGCGCATGGGCCGCGACGTCGTCGAGGCCTTCCTGCGCCACGCGCCCGAGCGCTTCGTGCTGCATGCCCGCAACCCGGAGCGCCACCTGCACGTGGGTGGCGACGTCGTCAATTTCGGCCCCGTCGGCGGCGCGCCGCACGTGGCGGACCTCGGCCGCGGCCGGCGCTACGGAGACCTCGAGGCGTTCCGCGACATCATCAAGGTCACGAGCGCGCTCGGCGTCCTGCACTGGCAGGGCGGCATGGTGGTCGAGCCGGTCGACGTGCCCGTGCCGGTCCGCCACATCGAGGCCTATCGCGCGCATGTCGAGCTCTCCGACCTGGTGTGGAGCTCGCGCGGCACCGGCGCGGCCCAGTCGATCGACGGCATCGCGATGTCGGCGATCGAGCACGGCACGACCCCGGAGGGCCTCGCCGCGCGGCCGACGCTGCTCTGCATCACCAACGTCAACTCGCCGCGGCGCGTCGACGAGGAGATCCTCGAGAGCGTCATGATCCTCGCCGAGCACGGGCAGTGCGTGGCGATCACGCCCTTCACGCTGATGGGCGCGATGGCCCCGGTGACGCTGGCGGGCGCCCTCGCCCAGGGCGCGGCCGAGGCGCTCGGCATCATCGCGCTGTGCCAGATGGTGCGACCCGGCACGCCCTGCGTGTTCGGCGCCTTCACCTCGAATGTCGACATGCGCACCGGCGCGCCGGCCTTCGGCACCCCGGAATACGTCAACGCCACGATCGCAAGCGCGCAGCTCGCGCGGCGCTTCCGCCTTCCCGTGCGATCGAGCGCGCCCAACGCGAGCCCCTGCGTCGACGCGCAGGCGACATGGGAGACGTCGTTCTCCCTCTGGGCCTCGGTGATGAGCCACAGCAACCTCGTCTACCATGCGGCCGGATGGCTGGAGGGCGGCCTGTCGGCGTCGATGGAGAAGATCGTCGTCGACGCGGAGATGCTGCGCGGCTGGGCGGAGATCCTTAAGCCCGTCGACTTCACCGACGACGACATCGGCGTCGACGCCATCCTCGGCGTGCCGCCGGGAGGGCATTTCTTCGGCACGGCGCACACGCTGGCGCGCTACGAGACGGCCTTCTGGCGGCCCATCCTCTCCGACTGGTCGAACTTCGAGAACTGGCGCGACGCCGGCGCGAGGACCGCGACGGATCGCGCGGCGGAGATGTGGCCGCGGCTGCGCGACGCCTACGAGCCGCCGCCGCTCGACCCCGCGGTGCGCGAGGAACTCGACGCCTATGTCGCGCGCAGGCGCGAGGAACTGGGCGTCCGATGAGCGGCTTCGTCGCCAACGCGCGCATGTACGCGGTCGCGCCCGCGGCCGAGGAGGCCTGGCGCGAGCTCGTCGCGCGGTCAGCCGCGGAGGCAGGGCTGGACCTCGCCTACATGCCCTACCCGGCGCCACGGCCGCTCGAGGAGCTCTGGCGGCGACCCGACCTCGGCGCCGTGTTCATGTGCGGCTTCCCGATCGCGCTGGGGCTCGCCGAGGTCGTGCCGCTCGTCGCGCCGATACCGGACGCGGACTGGGCGGGCGGCCGCGCCGTCTATCGCAGCGACCTGATCGTGCGCCGCGACTCCCCCTGGCGCCGGCTGGAGGACAGCTTCGTCGGCCATGCCGGATGGACGGTCGAGCACTCCCATTCCGGCTTCAACGCCTTCCGCCACCACCTGCTCGCGCATCGCGCGGCCGGCCGCGCGCGGCTCTTCGTGCGCGTGACGGGCGGCCTCGTCACCGCGCGGCGGATCCTCGACGCCGTGGTCGCGGGCGAGATCGACATCGGCCCGCTCGACGCCTACTGGCACATGATGCTGCGGCGCCATCGCCCCGAGCTGCTCGAGCCCGTGCGCGTGCTCGAGAGCACCGCGACGGCGCCCGCGCCGGCCATCGTCTGCTCGCCTGCGTTTCCCGGCGACGACGCTCGGCGCCTGCGCGAGGCCCTGCTTGCAACGCCGTCGCGGCCATGGTTCGCGCCGCTCTCGCGCGCGCTCTGCCTCGCCGGCTTCGCGCCCGCCTCGCGCGCGGACTACGCACCGACGCTCGCGCGCGACGCCGAGGCCCGCGCGGCAGGCTATCCCGAGCCCGCCTGATGGAGGCGCGGCCGGCGATAGAGTGGCCGACACTCGCGCTGGCCACGGCGCTGCACACGGCGTGGATCGCGCTCTGCCTCAACCACGACGCGCTGCCCTGGTGGGGCTTCGCCGCCTGCGCCGCGATCGTCTCGGCCTGGTTCTCCTCGCTGCAGCACGAGGCGATCCACGGGCACCCTACGCGCAGCGCGGCGCTGAACCATGCGCTTGCCTGCGCGCCGCTTTGGATCTGGCTGCCCTATGCGCGCTACCGCGACACGCACCTGCGCCACCATCGCGACGAGCGCCTGACCGACCCGATCGACGATCCGGAGAGCCGCTATGTCGCGCCCGGGGACTGGGCGAGGCGCGGCCCGTTCGCGCGCGCCGCCCTGCGCGCGCAATCGACCCTGCTCGGCCGCCTCGCGATCGGGCCCGCCTGGAGCGCGGCGACGTTCCTGCGCGCGGAATGGCGCGCGCGCCACGACCCGCGCGTCGCGCGCGCGTGGATCGCGCACGCGATTCTGCTGGCGCCCTTCCTCGCGCTCGTCTTCTGGGCCTTCGGGGTCCCGCCCTGGCTCTACGCGCTCGGCTTCGTCCAGGGCGGCGCGGCGCTCGCACTCGTGCGCTCCTTCGCCGAGCACCGCGCGCACGCGGACCCGGCGCGGCGCACCGCGGTGGTCGAGAACGCGACCCTGCTCGGCCCGCTCTTCCTGTTCAACAACCTGCACGCGGCGCACCACCGCTGGCCCGCGGTCGCCTGGTACAGGCTGCCCGCGCTGTACCGCCAGCGCCGCGACGAGCTGCTCTCCGCCAATGGCGGCCTTGCCTATGACGGCTACGCGGAGGTGTTCCGGCGCTTCCTGCTCCGCGCGCACGACCAGCCGGTGCACCCGCTGGGCCGCGCGCCCTGACGGTCAGGCCAGCGGCGACAGCAGCGTCTCGACGATCCGGCGCGCGGCGGGGGCGGCCTCGATCCCCGCGATGTCGGCGCGCAGCGCGTCGTGGCGCGCGCGGCCGATGCGCGGGACAAGCGAGGCCTCGGCCTTCGCGAGGAGCTCGGCGTCGGACAGAGGATCCTCCGGATCGCCACGCGCCTCGGTGCGCGGGCTGGCGAGCACGGTGCCGTCGGAGAGCGTCACCTCCACGATCGCGATGCGCCGCGCGGGGAAGAGCGCGTCGAGCTCGGGATCGGTCTCGGTCGTGATGCGGCGCGCCATCGCCAGCGTCGCCGGGTCGCGCAGGCCCGTGGTGACGGTGTCGCCATCGACCTTGCCGTGGGCGAGCATCGCGGCGACCGGGAAGGGCAGCGCGTATTGCGCGGCATCCGTGCCATCGGGCTCGCGCACGTCGAGCCTGGCGGCGGCGTGGAAGGTGCGGATGCGCACCTTCTCGATCGCCCGCCCCGCTGCCTGCGCGCGCAGATCCTGGGCGGCGGCGACGGAGGGCTGCGCCCAGCGGCAGATGGGCCATGGCTTGAAGTACTGCTCGAGTATCCGCCAGCGCGTGCCGAGGTCGCCCCAGAACGCGGCGGCGTCGCCGCCCTCGACGCTGATCGCCGGCGCGCCCGTGAAGCCGGCCTGCGCCATCAGCGCCGCGGAGAGGCCGACCTGGCCGCCATAGGTCGAGCCGTCCTTGACCATCGTCGGGAAGTCGATGCAGCGCATCATCTGGCTGCGCGGGCCGTAGAACTCCGCCGTGCCCAGCGCGTGGCGCGTGGTCTCGCGGTCGAAGCGCAGCGCGCGCGCGGCGACGGCCGCGGCGGCGAGCGCGTTCCATGCGCCCGAGGTGTGGTAGTCCGGGACCGTCGCGTGGAGCGCGATGCCGGCGCGCGTCGCGATCTCGTAGCCCATCACGAGCCGCACGAGGAACTCGGCGCCGTCGCGCGACGGCGCGGCCTCGTCCTCCAGCGCGAGCAGCGCCGGCAGGACGACGACGCCCGCGTGGCCCTTGGTCAGGCGGTGGCCGTCATGCGCGTCGTAGCCGTCGATCGTCGCGGCGCCAGCCATCGCCGCGCCGGGCAGCGACACGCGCCGCCCGTCGAAGATCATGCGCGCGCCGAGCCGGCCGCCAAGCTGGTGGGCGGCGGCGAAGTCGTGGACGATGCGCGACACCGGCGTGCCGCGGCCGCTAGCGGCGACGCCCGCGAGGTCGAGCAGGCACATCCGCGCGCGATGCCGGACCTCGGCCGGGATGTCGGCGAGCGCCAGTCCGTGTACGAAATCGACCCAGTCGCGCATCGACGCGCCCCCCTGCGGTTCAGTTGTTCGACCTTACCACGCCGCCATCGACGCGCGTGCGCGCCAGCATCTCCTCGTCGAGCTCGAAGCCGAGGCCCGGCGCGTCGCCGAGCACGAGGTCGCCGCGGTGGTCGACGTCGAGCGGCGCGCGCAGCATGAAGTCGCGCCGCTCCTTCGTCCATTCCGGCGGATCCCAGGGGAACTCGAAGAAGCTCCCGTCGGTGGCGCCCGCCATGAGATGCGCGTTGGCCGCCACGCCGATCCCGTTGCCCCAGCTGTGCGGCGTGAAGGCGATGCCGTGCTCGCCCGCCATCGCGGCGACCTTCGCGAGGCCGGTGATGCCGCCCACGGACACGACGTCGGGCTGGATCACGTCGAGGCAGCCGCCGGCGACGAGGTCGCGCAGCTCGGCCATCTCGCGGTCGAGCTCGCCGCCCGCGATCCGGATGTCGAGCTTCTCGCGCAGCAGCCGCATGCCCTCGCGGTCGGCGCGATGCAGCGGCTCCTCCATCCAGTAGGCGCCGAGCCGCTCCAGTTCGCGCCCCACGACCAGCGCGTCCTTCGCGGTCCACGACGACATCGTGTCCCACGGGAAACGCCAGCCCTGGTTGCAGTCCACCATCAGCTCGAGCCGGTCGCCGACGCGCGCGCGCACCGCCTCGAGCGCCGCGATGTCGGCGCGCCAGTCGCCGCGCCGGAAGCGGATCTTCATCGCCCGGAAGCCGCGGTCGAGCGCGCGCTGCGCGAGGTCGGCGAGCGCGGGGCCGTCGCGCAACGTGCCGCTCGAGGCGTAGCAGGCGAGCCGGTCGCGCATCCCGCCCAGCAGCTTCCAGCAGGGCTGGCCCGCGATCTTGCCGGCGAGGTCCCAGAGCGCGAGGTCGAGCGGCCAGCAGCGGCCGTAGTGGAAGGCGATGTGCGACAGCGCGCGGTGATGCCGCTCGAGCCGCAGAGGATCCTCGCCGACGAAGACGTGCTCGTGACCCGCGAAGCCCAGCATGTAGTCGCCCGAGCCGATGCCCTCGTGCCCCTCGTCCGTGCGCACGCGCACGATCGTGGCATCGAAGCGCGCGCGCGGCCGCGACGACCAGCTGGGGTGGAAGGGCGGGTCCAGCGGCAGCTGGTGCTGGGTGATCTCGATCGACGCGATCTTCACGTGGTCGCCTCCTCAGCGCTGCCCGAGCATGCCGCGCGCGATCGCGAGCAGGTCCTCGTCCGTCGTCGCGCGCCAGTTCGAGGCGCGCATCGGCGCGTTGTCGGGCGCGCGCATCGCCGCCGCGAGGTCCTCCGCGCGGAGGCCAGCGCATTCCGCCTCGAGCGAGACGCGGATCCCGACGGCGCGCAGCAGCCGCGCGAAGCCGCGCGCGAAGCCCTCTCCCGGGGCCCCCATCGCGGCCGCGCAGGCGGCCCAGCGGCCATCGTCGTCGCGCGCGTTCCATTCCGCGGTCGCCAGCATCGCCAGCCCGACCGCGCGGCCATGGTGGACCGGGCGCAGCGAGGCCAGCGCATGGCCGACATTGTGCGCGATCGCCGTGCCGGCGTTGTCGATCGCGATCCCGGCGAGCGCCGCCGCGCGCTGCATCCCCTCGCGCGCGGCGATGTCGGCCCCGTCGGCGACCGCCCTCTCGAGATGCGTCGCAACCAGCCGGATCGCCTCGTGCGCCGCGACGCTGTTCGCCGGGCTCGCGTTGCGATTGGTGGCAGCCTCGACCGCGTGGACGAGGGCGTCGATGCCGGTCGCGGCGGTGAGATGCGCGGGCAGGCCCACGGCGAGCTCGGGGTCGAGCACGACCGCGTCGGCCTTCAGCGCCTCGCCCCAGAGCCATGTCTTCGCCTTGTCGGGGCGCGACAGCACCGCGGTGCGCGTGAGCTCGGCGCCCGTCCCCGCCGTGGTCGGCACGCAGACCACGCCGATGCGCCGCGCCGGTAGGTCGCGCGCGCAGAGGGCATAGGCCTCCGCCGGCGCGCTCGCGCCGGCGATCGCGGCGACGGCCTTGCCGAGGTCGAGGGCGGATCCACCGCCGAGGGCGACCACGCAGGCCGCGCCGCCTTCGCATGCGCGGCGCGCGCCCTCGTCGGCCGCCGAGAGGGCGGGATCGGAGGCGAAGGCGTCGAAGACCTCGCAGGACAGCCCGGCGGCCGCGAGCGTCGCGCGCACCTCGCCGGCCACGCCGCTGGCGACGAGCGCCGGGTCCGCGACGAGCAGCACGGTCCCGCCATGGAGCGCCGCGACCTCGCCGAGGCGCGCACGCGCGCCGGCGCCGCCGAGGACGCGGGGCACGCGCGCGAGTTCGTAGGCCATGAGCCGTCCCTCCCGCGTGCGGCTATAGAGCGCGGCGCGGGCGATGGTCGAGCGCTTTTCGCGGCGGCGGAATCCGGCTAGACCGGCGCGCGATGGAACGCCCCGCCAGCCCCTGCATCCGCGTCTGCGTGCTCGACTCCGTGACCGACCAGTGCATCGGCTGCGGGCGCCGGCGCATGGAGATCGCTTCGTGGACGCGCATGGACGACGCGCAGCGCGAGGCGGTGGTCGCTGAACTGCCCGGGCGCCTTCGCGCCATGACGCGGCGCGACGTGCGCGGGCGCCGCGCCGGGACGCGCGCCACGTAGCGCCGCCGCGGGGCCGCGGGCGCGGCTTCCGCCGGCGCGTGGTTTGCCTCTAACCTCCCCGCGTCCGAATCCGGGGGAAACGAACATGAAGTCGCATGCAAAGGCCGTCGTCATCGGGGGTGGCGTCGTCGGCGCCAGCGTCCTCTACCACCTGACCAAGGTGGGCTGGCGGGACGTCGTCCTCGTCGAGCGCTCCGAGCTCACCTCCGGCTCGACCTGGCACGCGGCCGGCGGCATGCACACGATCAACGGCGACCCGAACGTCGCGAAGCTGCAGCAGTACACGATCAACCTCTACAAGGAGATCGAGGAGATCTCCGGCGTGTCGTGCGGCGTGCACATCACCGGCGGCCTGATGCTCGCCGGGACGAAGACGCGCTACGACTGGCTGAAGATGGTGCATGCGCGCGGCCGCTACCTCGGCATGGACCTGGAGTTCGTCGACCTCGCGGAGGCCAGGCGCCTCTTCCCGCTGATGGAGACGAAGTATTTCGTGGGCGCGCTCTACGACCCGATCGAGGGCCATGTCGATCCCTGGGGCGTGACCAACGCCTACGCCAAGGCCGCGACGATCCAGGGCGCCACGGTCGAGAAGCACAACCGCGTCGTCGAGCTGCTGCACAGGCCGGACGGGACCTGGGACGTGGTGACCGAGAAGGGCACGATCCACGCCGAGCACGTGGTCAACGCCGGCGGCCTGTGGGCGCGCGAGGTCGGGCGCATGGTCGGGCTCGAGCTGCCGATCCTCGCGATGGAGCACCAGTACATCATCTCGGAGGAGATCCCGGAGGTCGCCGCCTCGGAGAAGGAGATGCTCCACATCGTCGATTCCGACGGCGAGATCTACATGCGCCAGGAAGGCAAGGGCATGCTCATGGGCACGTACGAGCGTGCCGGCGTGCCGTGGTCGGAGCGCGAGACGCCGTGGAGCTTCGGCCACGAGCTGCTCAACAACGACATCGACCGCATCGCGCCCTCGCTCGAGGTCGGCTTCCGCCACTACCCCGCGATCGAGAAGGCCGGCATCAAGAAGATCATCAACGGCCCCTTCACCTTCGCCCCCGACGGCAACCCGGTGATCGGGCCGGTGCGCGGCCTGCGGAACTTCTGGGTCGCCTGCGGCGTCATGGCAGGGTTCAGCCAGGGCGGCGGCGTCGGCCTGTCGCTGGCGAACTGGATGGCGCATGGCGATCCCGGCGCCGACATCTGGGGCATGGACGTCGCGCGCTTCGGCGACTGGGCGACCATGGCCTACACCAACGCGAAGGTGCGCGAGAACTACTCGCGGCGATTCCGCATCCGCTTCCCCAACGAGGAACTGGTCGCGGCGCGCCCGCTCAAGACGACGCCGATCTACGACCGCCTGAAGGCCGCCAACGCGGTCTTCGGCGACTACTGGGGCATGGAGCACGCGCTGTGGTTCGCGCCCGCCGGCACCGAGCCCGTCGAGGAGATCACCTTCCGGCGCTCGAACGCGCATCCGCATGTCGCCGCGGAAGTGAAGGCGGTGCGCGAGGGCGTGGGCCTCACCGAGATCTCCAGCTACGGCAAGTTCGAGGTCGGGGGCCACGGCGCCGAGGCCTGGCTGTCGCGCATGATGGCGAACCGCATGCCGGCGATCGGCCGCGTCGCGCTGACGCCGATGCTCAACGACCGCGGCCGCCTCATCGGCGACTTCACCGTCGCGCGCCTCGCGGCCGACCGCTTCTTCCTGGTCGGCACGATGGCAGCGGAGCGCTACTACCAGCGCTGGTTCGAGCGCCACATGCCCGATCGCGGCGTCGTGGCGCGCGCCTGCGCGAACGAATGGGTCGGCCTGTCCGTTGCCGGCCCCGGCGCGCGCGCGCTGCTGCAGAAGCTGGTGCGCGACGACCTCTCCGCCTTCCCCTTCCTGTCCTTCCGCAGTATGGACATCGGCATGGCCCCGGCGATGGTCGGCCGCATCTCGTTCACCGGCGACCTCGGCTACGAGATCTGGATGAAGCCGGAGTACCAGCGCCACGTGCACGACCTGCTCCTCGACGCGGGGCGCGACGCCGGCATCCGCCATTTCGGCGCGCGCGCCCTCCACTCGATGCGGCTCGAGAAGAGCTTCGGGACGTGGGCGCGCGAATACCGCCCGCTCTACGGCCCGGTCGAGGCAGGGCTCGGCCGCTTCGTGGCCTGGGACAAGCCCGACTTCGTGGGCCGCGCCGCGGCGCTCGAGACACGCGACGCCGGCGGCGGGCCGCTGCGGCTCTGTGCCTTCCGCGTCGAGGCCGGCGATGCCGACGCGATCGGCGACGAGCCGATCTGGCATCGCGGCAAGCCGCTGGGCTGGGTGACGTCCGGCGGCTTCGGCCATTCGGTCGACGCGTCGCTGGCGCTCGGCTACGTGCCGAAGGACGTCGCGGGCGAGGTCGACGGCTTCGAGGTGGAGATCATCGGCGTGCGCCGCCGCGCGACGCGGCTGCCCGAGCCGGCCTTCGACCCGAAGGGCGCGAGGATGCGCGCATGACGGCAAGGCGCGGCCGGCGCGAGCGCCAGGCGGCGGGGCGCGATGCCGCCGCCGCGGCGCCACAGCCGCAGCCGCGCCTGCCCTTCGCGCCGGTCCCCGCCGTCTCCGCCGACGAGCTCGAGGCTATCCACCTCGCCTCGCTGGGCATCCTCGAGGAGATCGGGATGGACGTCCTCGACGCGGAGGCGCGCGACATCCTGCGCGCCGCCGGCGCGCGGGTCGATCCGGCTTCGCCGCGGGTGCGCCTCGATCGCGGCGTCGTGGAGGCCGCGATCGGCAAGGCGCCGCGCAGCTTCCGCCTCCATGCGCGCAACCCCGGTCGCACGGTGGAGATCGGCGGCGACGCCGTGGCCTTCGGCTCCGTCGCCAGCGCGCCCAACGTGGCCGACCGCGCGCGCGGCCGCCGCCCAGGGAACCGCGCCGACTTCGACGACCTGCTGCGCCTCGTGCAGGCGCTGCCCGTCGTGCATGTCGTCGCGGGCTATCCGGTGGAGCCCGCGGACCTGCATGCGTCGATCCGGCACCTCGACGCGCTGTACGACATGCTGACGCTGACCGACAAGCCGATCCACGCCTACAGCCTCGGCCGGCAGCGCATCCTCGACGGCATCGAGATGGCGCGGATCGCCCGCGGCATCGACCGCGAGGCCCTCGGGCGCGAGCCATCGCTCTTCACGATCATCAACACCTCCTCGCCGCTGCGCCTCGACGAGCCGATGTGCATCGGCGTCGTCGAGATGGCGCGCGCCAACCAGGTGGTCTGCGTCACGCCCTTCACGCTCGCCGGCGCGATGGCGCCGGTGACGGTCGCGGGGGCCGCGACCCAGCAGAACGCGGAGGCGCTGCTCGGGCTGGTCCTCGCGCAGGCCGCGCGTCCCGGATCGCCCTTCGTCTATGGCGGCTTCACGTCGAACGTCGACATGAAGTCCGGCGCGCCGGCCTTCGGCACGCCGGAATACATGAAGGCCGCGCTCCTCGGCGGGCAGCTCGCGCGGCGCTATGGCCTGCCCTACCGCTCGTCGAACGCCTGCGCCGCGAACACGCTCGACGCGCAGGCCGCCTACGAGAGCGTCTTCTCCCTCTGGGGCGCGATCATGGGCGGGGCCAACCTGCTGATGCACGGCGCGGGGTGGATGGAGGGCGGCCTGCAGGCCTCGTTCGAGAAGATGATCCTCGACGCCGACCTCCTCGGCATGGTCGCGGAGTTCCTGCGTCCCCTCGGCACGGCGCCCGAGGACCTTGCCATCGACGCGATCCGCGAGGTCGGGCCCGGCGGGCATTTCTTCGGCTGCGCCCATACGCAGGCGCGCTACCGCACCGCCTTCTTCGCGCCGATGGTCTCGGACTGGCGCAACCACGAGGCCTGGCGCGAGGCCGGCGCACCCGACGCGCACGACGCCACCGCGCGCATCTGGCGCGAGAAGCTCGACGCCTATGCCGAGCCGCCGATGGACCCGGCGATCCGCGAGGAGCTTGCCGCCTTCGTCGCCCGCCGCAAGGCCGAGGGCGGCGTGAAGACGGATTTCTGAGCCATGGTTCCGCGCGTCGACGTCGCG
>Ga0194129_10002118_pt1 | contig 30397 bp, 31 predicted proteins | sample TA2KigCa35mmetaG_FD_150862 | JGI IMG/M metagenome (GOLD analysis project Ga0194129, IMG submission 150862) | Freshwater microbial communities from Lake Tanganyika, Tanzania - TA2015038 Kigoma Deep Cast 35m | ecosystem: Environmental > Aquatic > Freshwater > Lake | place: Tanzania: Lake...
TGTGGGAGGCGATGGCGGCTCATGGCTGTCGCACGCTGGTGTTCAGCAGCAGTGCCACGGTGTATGGCATGCCGGAGCGGGTGCCGATCCCGGAAACGGCGCCGATCCAGCCGATCAATCCCTATGGGCAAACCAAGGTGGCGGAGGAGCATCTATTGGCTGACCTGCGGGCCGCCGATGATGGCCGAGGTCGCAGCGGCTGGCGGTTGGCCTGCTTGCGGTATTTCAACCCTGTGGGCGCTCATCCCAGCGGGCGAATCGGTGAGGATCCGCTGGGTGTGCCCAGTAATTTGTTTCCGTTGATCAGTCAGGTGGCTCTCGGCCGGCGCGACTGCTTGCCGGTGTTTGGAGATGATTGGCCGACGGCGGATGGCACGGGAGAGCGTGATTTCATCCACGTGATGGATCTGGCCGAGGGTCATTTGGCGGCGCTGGATCATCTGCATCAGGGCGAGCCCCAACTGCTCACCTTGAACCTTGGCAGCGGTCAGGGGCACACGGTGCGGCAGGTGGTGGCGGCGTATGAGGAGGCCTCTGGCCAAAGCGTGCCAGTGCGGGTGGAGGCGCGGCGTGAGGGCGATGCCGCCCGTAGCGTGGCCGATCCTGACGCCGCTGCCCGCAGCTTGGGTTGGTGTTGTCGGCGCGGCCTGGTGGAGATGTGCCGCGATAGCTGGCACTGGCAGCGGCAGAACCCGGAGGGCTATCGAACATGACTTGGCAGCGAGATCTGCGCAACAGCGCCCAGCACTGGCTGCGCACGGCCGGTGTGCGGCTGAGCCCGATTCGTCCTTCGGAGTTGGCGGAGGGCAGCCTGCATCAGGTCAAGACCAGCCATGGGTCGCTGCGCTTTTTGGTGTTGGATCGTGGCGACAGCGTTCAAGGGGAGCATGCCCACGGTCGGATCTATGAGCTGGAGGAGTTGGCCCTGCTGGAGCGGCATTTCAGCGGCGGGCTGGTGGTGGATGTGGGCGCGAACGTGGGCAATCACAGCCTGTCTCTGTCGCTGCTGCCGCGCACCAGCGGCGTCATTGCGTTTGAGCCCAATCCTCAGGCCTTTGCGATCTTGCAATTCAACGTGGCGATCAATGGTTTGGAGGAGCGCATCCAAACCCATCGTCTGGCCCTGTCAGACCACGAAGGGGAGGCCACCTTGCGCCAACCGAACAGCAACCTGGGCGGCTCCAGCTTGGAGGCGGCGATGCCTTCACGGGCCGGGGTGGTGGCCGAGCACCACTGCAGGCTGGTTCGAGGCGCTGACTGGTTGCCGGATCCGGTGGCCTTGATCAAGGTTGATGTGGAGGGTCATGAGCTGAGTTGTCTGCGTGGGCTGCTGCCAGTGCTGGAGCGCGACCGGCCGCTGTTGTTCGTGGAGGTGGGAGACGCGCATGGGCAGGCGCTTCTGGAGCTGCTGCAGCCGCTGGGTTACAGCGTCGTGGAGAGGTTTTGCCGATATCAGGGGATGACAAATTTGCTGTTGATCACGCCCCGATGAAATACGTCTTTTCCATCGTAGTGATTAATAAGAATAATAAATCTGGCTTGCTCAAGACACTTGGCAGTATTTACAGGCTTGAAGAGCTGCCGAATACCGAAACAATTATTGTTGATGGCTATTCTACTGATGGGAGTTTAGAATATGCTGAAAAGCTAATCTCTGATCGTTTTATTTTTCGTGTTCAACGAGAAAGCCGTCCTGGAATCTTTAATGCCTTAAATGATGGCATCAAAGCAGCTACGGGAGAATGGATCATTTTTATGAATGCTGGAGATTGTTTTGCATCCGAGGAATCACTCTCTGGTTTTTGTCCGCCTGCCGATACAGATGTGGTTTTGGGGAAATTTATCAATTATGAAGGTTTGGTTTGTCCTCTTCACCAACGACAGTGGCCATGGGCGGAGATGCCTACGTGCCATCAGGCTATGATGTTCCGAGCAACAGTGCATAAGAAAAGACTCTATAGGTCTATATTGACTCTGTCTGCTGATTTTGAATGGATTCTCTGGGCGCAAAAAAAAGAACTTAATTTCGTAACATGGGATAAGGTCATCGCCGATGGACCAACAGGGGGGGCATCCTATTATCGGCTTGCTAACAGAGTTCTACAATATTATTTTCTTTCAGTTCTCTATTATCCCTTTGATCGGGATGTTCATCATTACTATATTAACAAACTTCGTTGGGCTTATCCCGAGCAGGTTCGACGGCAACAGGCAGGCCTGCGTTCCGATCAAATTCGCTAGATCTATTCGTCAATGTTTTCCCGCTGCTCGTAGGCGATGAACAAAGTGATTGGTTTTAGCCTATGGGGAAGCAAGGAAATCTATCTCAAAGGCGCCCTTGTAAACATTGAGCTGGCGAAGCATTTTTATCCAGACTGGAATATTATCTTTTTCATGGCACCTGACGTGCCTGAAACGATAGTTAGTCAGATTCAAAGCGCACCGAATACGTCTGTAATTAAAGGCACTGAGAAACCAGGTCATCTCTATGCCTTGAGACGTTTTCAGGTCCTGGAGTTGAGCAATGCAGCCCTGGCAATTTTTCGAGACGTGGATAGCCGGATCACACGTCGCGAAGTCGATGCCGTGACAGAGTGGTTGAACAGTGAGAAAACAATTCATATCATGCGCGACCATCCACTCCATGACGATCTAATTCTTGCGGGGATGTGGGGAATTAAGCGCAGTGCAACTGCCAATCTTTCCACCTTGATAAACGAATATGTCAAACAAAAAGGTTTTGCTGGTAGCGAAGAGAGAATAGCTTATGGTTTTGATCAGGAGTTCTTGGCTGACGTGATCTTCCCATTATTTCAGGAGGAGGCTCTCATTCATGACGAATTTTATGGCGGGCAACCCTTTCCTGCTCCCCGCAAAGGGCTTCAGTTTGTCGGTCAAGTTTATGATGAGAATGAGTACACAAACCTTTGGCATTGTGAAAAACTTTCGGAGCACTTGATGCAACAACAGGTTGCGGGAGTGTTGGGTCTTCCGATTCGCATCCAAAGGAGGTTGAAAACAATCCTATTCCCAGCCGATCAGAGAATTGCTGATCAAAATGATGTATACTTTTAAAGTGAGTCTACAGGTTTGACGCCCACCTGGCAATCAACATTCTTCAGCAAAACCCGATGTCAAGATCCAAAAATTCTGAGCAAGTATTGATCCTTGAGCCAAATCGAATTGAAAAACAATATTGGAAAGATTTGTGGCACTATCGAGAATTATTTGCTATTTTGGCCTGGCGTGATGTAGCTGTCAGGTACAAGCAAACAGCCTTTGGTGTGGCATGGGCATTGATCCGGCCTTTTCTGTCCATGGTCGTCTTTACCGTGATTTTTGGCAATCTTGCTGGGTTGCCAACCGATGGTGACGCCCCGTATGCCATCATGGTCTTCGCGGCGATGTTGCCTTGGCAGTTCTTTGCCAGTGCGCTAGGAAGTGTGTCGGGGAGCTTGATGAATGGTGTAGGCCTGTTTAGCAAGGTCTACTTCCCAAGGTTGATTGCACCGGCAGCCTCCGTGATCACCTGCTTGGTTGACTTTGCGCTGTCGTTTATCATTCTTGCCATACTTATGCTTTGGTATCGTTATTGGCCAACCTGGAGATTGCTAACCCTGCCTTTTTGGTTGCTTGTTGTTTTTTGTTTCTCGATGGGGCTAGGTTTGTTAATGGCTACGCTGATGATTCGCTACCGCGATCTTGGTTTTGTGGTTCCATTCTTTATTCAGATTGGTCAGTATATCAGCCCAGTGGCTTATTCAACTTCGATTGTGCCGGCCAAGTGGCAGTTTGTTTATGGCTTAAATCCAATGGTTGGCGTGATTGAGGGTTTTCGTTGGGCAATTTTGGGAAAGAGTGCTACAGTGAATTCATGGAGCATCAGCCTCTCCTTGCTGATGGTTGTGGTGCTAATCGTGGCGGGTGTCTTACGTTTTCGTGCCGTCGAAAAAACCTTTGTGGATGTGATTTGAGCCATGGATAGTGTTGGCGATGTTGTGATCCGTGTTGAGGGGCTCGGCAAGAAATACACCCTGCAACATCAGCAGAAGGAACGCCATAACACGTTGCGTGATTCTCTCAGTCATCAAGCAGCGGTGTTCGGGCGCTGGATCAATCCTTTTACGCTGAGCGGTCAGATCCGCAAGGCTCGACAGCTTGCAGATCTGGAGAGGGCTGAACGAGAGGAGGAGTTTTGGGCATTGAAGGATGTGAGTTTTGAGATCCGACGTGGTGAGCGGGTGGGGATAATTGGTCGCAATGGAGCGGGCAAGAGCACTCTTTTAAAGATCCTCAGCCGCATTACGGAACCAACAACAGGGCGTGTGGAGATCCATGGCCGGGTGGCAAGTTTGTTGGAGGTGGGCACGGGCTTTCACCCAGAGCTCACGGGTCGGGAGAATATCTATCTCAATGGAGCCATCCTTGGCATGACTCGGCGGGAGATTCGTCTGAAGTTTGACGAGATCGTTGACTTTGCCGAGGTGGAGAAGTTTCTCGACACGCCGGTGAAGCGCTACTCCAGCGGCATGTATGTGCGATTGGCGTTTGCGGTTGCGGCGCATTTGGAGCCGGAGATTTTGGTAGTAGATGAGGTGTTGGCAGTTGGGGATGCTAGTTTTCAGAAGAAATGTTTGGGAAAGATGGAACAGGTCTCTAATTTAAGCATGAGAACAGTTTTATTTGTTTCGCATAATCTGTCGGCTATTACTTCATTATGTCAAAAAGGAATCTTATTAGACAAAGGTCGTTTAAAGAAGCCTATGACCGATATATATGATGCTGTTGATGAATACATGGACTCAACCATTGGTAATAGTGCTTATACAATCGATATAAACCCAAAAGATAAACGAGCCTGGATTACGCGAGCAATAGTTTCCAATGCTCTAGACGCCAAGTCATCGTGCTTTAGAGTTGGTGATCCGATTCAATTCGATGTTTCTTATAGATGTAACAGCTCCATATATTCTATTGGGCTAGGTGTTGGCATTTCTCGCCCAAGCGGGTCTCGAATCACATCATTTAATAATTATATCCTTGGCATCCACCTGCCAACAAATTCTGACGAGCAAAATAGGATTAGAATAGTTTTGGATGATCTTAATCTCGCCCCAGGATCCTATGTAGTTTCTTTGTCACTTGTAGAAAATGAAACACAATGGCTTGATCTCCAAACAGAATGTATTTCTTTTTCGATTGTCGATGATGGCTTTTATATTGCAGGGAGATCTCTAACCAGGGAACAGGGAGAAATTTGGTGTAGGCCACAGTATGTAGTTACTTCAAACTAACCATGAAAAACGCCGCCCTGAACATTTTAAGGAGAATTATTCATTCAGGCATCAAAAGCTCTGAATCCGAAAACGCTAATCGTCTCGAGTTTATTCTGCATAAATATAATAGCTATAAAGAATATGTTCGTGTTCAATCTGAGGGAAACAAAGAAAAACTAGACTTAACATGGGTTGTCGAAGAGAATATAGATTATCTTTCCGAATATCTTCTTGGGGAATTGGGCTATGTAGAAAAGGGTATATGTCATGGAACTAGAAGGGGGCAAGAGCAAAAATGGTTTTCTGAGAAGTTAAATGCTGATGTTTTTGGAACAGAGATCTCAGACACGGCTTGTTCATTTCCAAAGACACTTCAATGGGATTTCCATGAAGTAAAAGAGGAATGGCTTGGTCAGTTCGATTTCATTTATAGCAATTCTTTTGATCATAGTTATGATCCTCAAAAGTGTCTAAACTCCTGGATGTCCTGCCTAAAGAGCGGTGGTCTATGCATTATCGAGCACAGTTCTCTACATACTCCAAAAGGAGTAACAGAGCTTGATCCTTTTGGAGTTTCCCTAGAATATTTCCCGTATCTTGTTTTATCATGGGCAAAGGGGGCCTACTTTGTCACTGATATCTTAGATGCACCAAACCATAATACGGAACTATTGGAATACTTTAAAGAGTCCATTGACTACTTGAAATTCTTTGTTATTAGAAAAGCCAGTTAATTAAATGATCCAAATCTTTTCGTTGCCAATCTTTTTGATTAAAAGAAAGATGACTCATATAAGAAAAAAGATAGATAAGGCTTTTGATTTAGCTCTGCTTAGAGATTCTCTTAGGTGTCAAAGCCATTTGACGATAGAAGAGCGTAGAGTTCTATTTAAGCTTGCAACTAATAAAAGCCAAATTGTTGAAATTGGATCTTATCAAGGAGCTTCGGCCTGCTGTTTTGCTGCGGCACCAAATCCTTCCTTGAAGAGTATTTACTGTATTGACACTTGGACAAATGAAGGGATGACTGAAGGCCCAAGAGATACATGGATGCAATTTAGAAAAAATACTATTCGATATTCATCTAAGATCATTCCTTTGCGAGGATGGAGTGTTGATGTCGCGGATCAACTTCTTCTCTACACTACCAAGATTGACTTGCTTTTTATTGATGGAGCTCATGACTTTATGTCAGTAAAAGCAGATTGGGATCATTTTAAAGGATTCTTAGATATAGGATCTATAGTTATTTTTCATGATATTGGGTGGGCGGAAGGTGTTAAATCTGTCATCACAAGAGAAGTAGATAACTGTACAGATAATCACGGAAGCTTGCCAAATATGTGGTGGGGCACTATTGTAAGTAAGCCATGATAACCGTCATAATCCCTACTCACAATAGGTCAGCTTTGCTGGGATCATCTATTCTATCAATTATATCTTATTGTAATAACGAAGATGACTTAGAACTTCTGATTATAGATAATGCTTCTGATGATAACACGCGAAAAATTTCAGCTGCATTAGGTAGTCTGCTTCCTAATTGCAGGAGTATTTACGAGCCAACCCCTGGACTTCACTCTGGCCGACATAGAGGGATGCAGGAGTCAAAAGGATCGGTTCTCGTATATTTAGATGATGATGTAGAGATTACAAAAACATGGTTTTTGGCAATCCGACAAGCCTTTGCGGATCCTGATGTGGCCTTGCTGGGTGGTAATAATATACCCGTCTTCTATGGTTCGACCCCGTCTTGGCTTGAAGATCTGTGGGAACAAAAGTTGCCCGACGGAAGTCGTTGCTTGCCTTGGCTCAGTATCCAAGAGCATTTAGAAGGGAAAAAAGACCATGATCCATTTATGGTTTGGGGTTGTAACTTTGCTATCCGAAAGAGCGTATTGCTAGCTGCAGGAGGCTTTCACCCTGATGGAATGCCCAAACATCTCATCCGCTTTCGAGGGGATGGCGAGACCCATGTTGCTCGATATGTTGCAGATAACAAATTAAAGTGCATTTTTGACTCCAAGGCAAGTGTTTTTCATAAAGTTACTCCCGAACGGATGAGTTTGCCATATTTTAGAAGGAGAGGCTTTAATCAAGGTATATCTGACTCTTACGCCTTTTTAAGAAATTTCTCAGCCTCGGATCAACAGGATAAATCAAATACTAAACAGAAAGAATCTTCTTGGTTGAAAAAAAGCCTCCGCATGGTAAAACGCAGGATTTTCCCTGAGAAGATTCAAAATCCTGCTCTCATCGAGTTTGGTTTGGGTTTTAGTGAGGGATTCGCTTACCATCAACATGCATATTCTACTGATCCTGACGTGAGAGATTGGGTCCATAAACAAAATTATTTTTAGACATGGCTGCAGACTTGGTTGAGACTATTGTAAGTCGGGGTCAACTATTGGCTCTTGTGCTTAGAACCCAATTCCAAAAAGAGGGAATAGACTTTTTTACTCCCGGTGATTTCTCTCAACAACTTGGTTATATGAATCGCCCTCAAGGTTATGTGATTAGCCCACATGTCCACAACCCTGTTGCTCGTGAAGTCCAATACACAAAAGAAGTGTTATTTGTTAAGTCAGGTCGGATGCGCGTTGACTTTTATGACGAGGATCAGACCTATCTTGAAAGTCGTATTCTGGAAGCAGGCGACGTAATTTTACTCGCCTACGGTGGCCATGGCTTTGAAATGCTCGAACCTACGGAAATCATTGAGGTCAAACAAGGCCCCTACGCCGGCGACCAGGACAAGACCCGCTTTGAGGGCATCAGCGCGGATCAGGCGGTGATCAAGCCATGAGTCATCCTTTCCAGCTCACGAGCCGCTACTACGACCTCTTCTACAAAGACAAAGACTCTGAGGCTGAGGTGGCCTACGTCCATGGACTCCTCCAACGCCACGGCATCACGGGCCAAGACTTGCTTGAATTTGGCTCTGGTACCGGGCGACACGGGTGCCTTCTCGCCGCCACTGGCTACCGGGTGCATGGCATCGAGCGCAGCGCAGCCATGGTGTCCGCTGCGCAACAGGCGGAAGGTTTCACCTGCCAACAAGGTGACATCACCAGCACTCAGCTTTCTCGAAACTTTGCTGCTGTGCTGTCCCTGTTTCATGTCGTCAGCTACCAAACCACCAATCCCGCTGCGCAAGCCGTTTTTTCTAATGCGGCCCATCATCTTCTGCCCGGTGGTCTGTTTCTTTTTGACGTCTGGTATTCCCCTGCCGTTGCCGCTCATCGTCCTGAGGTGCGCGTCAAGAGAATTCAAACAGAAGAACTTTCCGTTACTCGCATCGCTGAGCCCACCCTCTTCCCCAACGCCAACAGGGTGGATGTGCATTACACCGTTCTGGCGGAAGATCGCTCATCTGGTGCGTTCCATTCCTTTGAAGAAACCCACCCGATGCGTCATTTCTCCCTCCCTGAGCTCGATCTTTTGGCGGAGGGGGCTGGTTTCGAGCGCCTTACCGCAGAGGAGTGGCTCACCGGCGCTCCCCCCTCGGAGGACACCTGGGGCGTTTGCTTTGTGTTGCGCAAGCGATGAACCCCTTCATTCCCGTTAACGAACCCTTGATCGGTGATCGGGAGAAAGAGTTGGTGATGGAGTGCCTCAACACTGGCTGGATCTCATCCGAAGGACCATTTGTCAGTCAGTTTGAAGAAGCCTTCAGTCGCCGTGTTGATCGGAAACACGGCATCGCCTGCGCCAACGGCAGCGCTGCTCTCGATCTCGCTGTGGCTGCTCTCAAACTGGGTCCTGGTGATGAAGTGATCCTGCCCTCCTTCACCATCATCTCCTGCGCTGCCGCAATCGTTCGCGCTGGTGCCACACCTGTTGTGGTCGATGCGGATCCCACGACCTGGAACATGGTCCCCCAGCAGGTTGCCGACGCCATCACCCCTCAAACCGCCGCGATCATGGTGGTTCATATCTACGGCTTGCCTGTGGATATGGACCCCATTCTTGAACTTGCTGAGCGTCATGGCTTAGCAGTGATTGAAGACGCTGCTGAGCTCATTGGGGGCACCTACAACGGCAAGCCCTGTGGTTCCTTTGGCACCATCAGCACCTTCAGCTTTTATCCCAACAAACACATCACCACGGGCGAAGGGGGGATGGTTGTCACCAACGACAATGCCCTGGCAGAGCGCTGCCGCTCTCTCCGCAACCTCTGTTTTCAACCCAAACAACGCTTTGTTCATGACGAGCTGGGTTGGAACTATCGGATGACCAATCTCCAGGCGGCGCTGGGCCTGGCTCAACTTGAACGCTTGGATTCCGCCATTGACATCAAGAAGAGAATGGGAGCTTATTATGAAACCCTGATCCAGGGACTGGACATCCTTGATCAGTGCTTCACAAGACAATGTCCACAGACTCTATATGCCCAAAACATCTATTGGGTTTTTGGTTTGTGCTTGAACGATGATCTTTCTTGTCATCGGCAACTCATCTGCAGTCAGCTCCATGCTGCTGGTGTCGGAACAAGACCCTTTTTCTGGCCCATCCATCGACAGCCTGTCTTGACCAACGCTGGTTTGTTCTCTTCTGTATGCTTGCCTGTCTCGGAAAAGCTTGCCAATCAAGGCTTCTATCTGCCTTCCGGGCTCGTACTCAAGGCTGATGATCAAGAAGCGATTGTGCATCATCTGCAGACAATAATAGCGAAACTCTTTCAGGACTCTTCTGCGTGAGAATTGCAATCATCGCATCGAGCTACTCTGCACATGATGGCGGGGCTCATGCCTTTGAACAATCGATCCTTCATGCTTTAAGCCAATCAGCCGCCAAACATACGTTTCTTTTTTTTGATATCAAAGGAAATCTTTTGTCTGACATATCTAAACCCAATACGCATCGCCAATTTGGTCTTGACTCCGTTCCGACCAGCAATCAACAGTTGAGGCCAAATCACCACAATAAAAAATGCTTCAAAAAAATCAGTAAAAAGATTCTCCAATACAGTAAACGCCTGAATCCGCTTTTTAAAATCAGCCCCGAGTCCCATCTCTCCCTCGATCAAAATCTACACCAACATAAGATTGAATTTGTTTGGTTTTCCTACCCTGCATGTTCTGAGATCTCAATTCCTTATGCCCTGACCGTTTGGGATCTCGCTCATCGATCAACACCGTGCTTCCCAGAGATTTCCCTCTCCGGCTGGGACTGGTCGGCGAGAGAAGCCTTTTACCATCGATATATTCCACGCGCTTCGGTTGTCATTACTGGAACCCAAGCAGGCAAAGCTGAAATCAGTAAGTACTACGGAGTGGCAGATGACAATATTGTTGTCAATCCTCTCCCTGTCCCCATAGATGTTGTCCATACTTCTGAGCATCAATCTCCTCTCTCAGCCGCTCTTGAGAGTTCCATTGACGTTGCCACGAATCAGCCCTTCTTTTTTTACCCAGCTCAGTTCTGGCCACATAAAAATCACGCCAACTTGCTCCTTGCTCTTCAGATCGTCCGTCAAAACTATGCTATCGATATTTCTCTCGTCCTGACAGGCTCAGACAAAGGAAACCTTGATTATATTAAAGGCATGATTGCCGAGTTGGGCCTAGAAAACTGTGTAAAACTCTTGGGCTTTGTTTCTCGGAATGACATTATCAGCCTGTATCAACATGCGGTTGCTTTGGTTTATGTCAGCTTGATTGGCCCAGATAACATCCCCCCCCTTGAAGCGATGGCTTTGGGCTGTCCCGTGATTTCAGGCTCTCTGGCCGGATCAAAAGAACAATTTGGGGATGCCGCCTTGCTTTTTGATCCTACAGATCCCTCTGATATCGCTGCTTGTATGTTGGCTATTTATAGCGACCATAACCTACAAAAACGGCTCATCCACAACGGCCATCAGATTATTTTTACGCGTTCTGTTGATTCCTATATGGCTGTTATGAATGACATTTTTGATCGCTTTTCGGCTCGACGCCGTTGTTGGGGTTTAACTTATCAGCATTCTTAAAACATGAGTCTTGTCTAGAATGATATACCTGCAAACACAACACTTTCTAGCGCGGCCGTGTGCAACCGAAACTACTCTTCTCACGATTATTACAATTAACAAGAATAACGCAAAGGGCCTTGCTAGAACTATAGCGAGCCTTCGGGAAATGGGCAATCAAGTGCCGATTGAATTTGTCTTTATAGATGGCAACTCTTCGGATGACAGCTTAAAAGTAGCCACACGGTTTTATCCTGAAAAAAATATTCATGTTGGTAGTGACTCCGGTGTCTATGAGGCGATGAATAAAGGCTTGCACGTTGCCTCTGGTCAATTTCTCCTTTGGATAAATTCTGGGGATGAGATCGTCGCTTCAAACCTGACGTCTGTTCTTAAAGATATTACCTCTTTCAAGGCAGACGTCGTCTGTTTTTCTTCTTTTATTTGCGAAGAAAACACACCTGTAAATCGGATCTTATATTCCGCGAGAGAGGATAAGCTCCCTTATCATTGGCTTCCCCATCCGGGAGTGATCTACAAACGTCAAGCTCTTGAATGGCTGGGTGGCTACCTTTGTCTCTATAAAATTACCGCAGATCATGAATCTCTGCTTGCTCTCCGAAGGGCAGGAGCACGCTTTGAATTCTCGAACCTGGCGATCTCATGCTTTTATGCAGGAGGAATCTCTTCGAGTTGGCATGCAGAAATTGAACGTGAAAAACTTAACTTCGATTACCGTCTTGTTGGCGTAAAAACTGTGTATAGACGCTGCCGCCGCTGGCTGGGAGTGCCAAAATCGATTCTTTATACCTTGAGTATTGTTCTCGCGGCTCCTTTTAGGCGATTGTTGATTGAAAAGCGGATCAAAGCTTATCTGAGATCTCAGTACATATGAATATACTCCATCTGTGTGGATCGCATCTCAACGGCGGTGCTGCCAGGGCTTGTTATCGAATCCACCAATCTCTAGCTCGTTCAGGCTGGTCAACCCGATTGCGTGTGCTTGACTACAGCTCAGAAGATCGCACTGTGATCTGCGGTACCCCTGGAGACGGTGATTCCTTGCCAAATCTCGTTAAGCAGCGACTTCTGCTGAAGTTGCAAGCACGCTCCCAGCGAGGTTTCAGATCTGATAATTCGGCATATCAATCCACAGCCTGGCCGAACACAGGTCTTCCCAGTGAATCCTGCGTCCACTCCGCCGATCTCATTCATCTTCATTGGCTTGGTCGTTGGCTGATCTCCATCGAAGAAATTGGCCGACTCAACAAGCCACTTGTCTGGTCCTTGCATGATCAATGGCCCTTTTGTGGGGCCGAGCATCACGTTTCCGAATCTGATCACCGATTTATTGACGGATATCTGCCAACCAACCGCCCTCCAGGGGAATCGGGGCCTGATGTGAGCCGTCGTACATGGTTGCGCAAGCGACGCCACTGGAAACACCCGATGCATCTCGTAGCCCCAAGCCGCTGGATGGCGGAGTGTGCTGGTCGCAGTGCCCTGATGGGCAATTGGCCGATCACAGTGATTCCCCATCCGTTGGATCTGCAGGCCTGGGTTCCCTTGCCTCAGCAGGAGGCTCGTCTTCTTCTCGGGTTGGCTACCCATAGAAAAGTGATCTTGTTCGTTGCGCACGATGGCTTTCATAATTCGGTGAAGGGTGGAGATCTCCTTCTTCAGGCCCTCACCCATTGTTCTGGCACAGAAAATATCGATCTGGTGATCCTTGGACAAGGCGAGCCAGCCGATCCGCTGTCTTGTCCCGTGCCAATTCATTTCCTTGGCAACCTTCATGATGACATCAGTCTCCGTCTGGCTTACGCCGCCGCAGATCTGTTGGTGGTGCCGTCGCGCCAAGAAAGTTTCTGCCAGGCTGCCACCGAAGCTCAGGCCTGTGGGCGCCCCGTAGCCGCGTTCGCTGTGGGTGGCCTCCTGGATGTGGTGGACGATCGCCGTACCGGGGCCTTGGCCCAACCGTTCTCTCCTCCAGCACTTGCCGAGGCGATGGGCTGGATTCTTGCCGACAACCAGCGCTGGCACGCCTTGTGCCAGCAGGCCCGAGCCCGTGCGGAAGCTCTTTGGGCACCCGAGCGCGTCGCCTCCGCTTATGGCGACCTTTATCGAGCCGCTTTGGCCCGCAGTCAGCGCCGCTGATCGTGCGATCCCCAAGCGTCAGTGTGGTCATGCCAGTCCGCAATGGCGAGGCCACCATCGCTTCAGCGCTGGCCAGCCTCCAAGCTCAAACACTCGCCGACATTGAGATCCTTGTTGTTGATGACCACTCCACGGATGCCACTCCCTCATTGCTGCAACAGCTGACCCGCAGCGATCCCCGCCTTCAATTCATCCGGCTTCCCCAGAATCAGGGCGTTCAGGCCGCCCGCGCCGCCGGCCTCCTCCAAGCACGCGCGCCCTGGATTGCTTTCCTCGATTCCGACGACCAGGCCCTTCCCTCCATGCTGGCGCGTCTGCTCAGCGTCGCGGAATCCACCTGCGCCGATATCGTTGTTTGCGGATCCCTGCGTGTCACACCCGCTGGTCTCTCACTCGGTCCCAAGGTGCGCTTTCCACGTCAGGCCATTATGGAATCCGCGCTATTCGAGCGCTTTTGTCACCTGGAGTTCGGCACTGGAGCTCTCTGGAACAAACTCTATCGCGCTGATTTAATCTGCCGCTGGGGATGCCGACCCCATCGCTGGACGCAAAACGGCACGGAAGACACTCTGGTCAACATCGGCTGCTTCTGGGAAGCTCGCCGCGTCATCACCCTGCCGGATCTCTTGCATCATTACGTCTTTCAACCTGACAGCCTTACCAGCAGCCTGGACGCTGAACGTGGTTTTTTCAAGATTGTCCAGGCCTTTGCGACCGCTGTCGACCTTTATGCGCATCTCGGCCCCCAGGCGCTGGCCGGCATCGCCGATCTCTATCGCGCCCAGCTCGCTTTTCCCTGCTACGCCTTGCCCTGGCAAGACAACCTTCTCCCATGGGCAGAGCCGTTGGCCGAACCACTGACCTTTCTCGCGCGGGATCATCCCCGAGCCCTGGCTCTCCTGTTGGCCCGACTTCCCTGCCCCGAACGGTCCAGCTTTCGCTCCAGGCTCCGTCGTCTCTGGTCTCGGTGGAGACACGGCCGCGATGGCTGATCCCCTCTACCGCCCTCTGCCTGAGTTGATTGAAGGCCACTCCGCCTCCGTGGCCGTGGCCCTCCTCTCTTTGGTGGATTGCCCCGAGCGCCGTGCGGCTCTGTTACACCGGGGAATCCCGCAGGCCTGGGTTGAGCGCTATTGGCCTGGCGCTGATCTCCGTCACCAGACCTCTGAGCGTGTCGCCAGCTTCCTTGACGTTGAGGCAACCCGCCACCACTACCGGCGGGAATGGCGCCACAGCGAGGTGGGCTGTGCCCTCAGCCATCGCTCCGCCCTGCTCGCCTTCTTGGCGACGCCTGCCCGCTTGCTCTTGGTGTTGGAAGACGACGTGATTCCCACCACGTCCGACCTCCTTCCAGCCCTCCATCGTGTTGTCGAGCCACTCCTCTGTGCTCGCCCCCAGGCCTTTGCCTGTCACCTCGGCCCGCGGCCGGAACATCTCGACCCCACCGATCTGCGCCCCTTGCGTCTGGCTCAGCCTGGCCCGACTCCCCCCCTGCGCCTGCACCAAAACCGCAACAAACCTCTTTGGCGGGCGCACGCTTACCTCCTCTCGCGCGAGGCCGCCCAGCGCTGTCTGAGCTTGGAGCCGCGCGGGCTGTGGCTCCTTGCGGACGACTGGCAGGAACGGCGCCATGCAGGCGCCCTGGGCTTGTTGCTTGTCGCCGATCCGCCCCTGTTTCAGCAGGACGACGTCACGCCCAGCACCCAACTAGAGCCCATCCCCGCCGCCCTCTCCCCTTCCCAATCGCTCCTCGCCCACCAGCGACTCCGGGACGGGCTGCGCCATCGCTGGTTGGCGTTCAGCGACGCTCTGCTTCGACGCTTGCCCCATCTCCTGCGTTGATGCCTCCGCTGCGCCTCCTGCACATCACCAACTGGTATCCGGAGCCCAGCCAGCCCTGCCGCGTGCCCTTCATCGCGGAACACGTTGACGCCCTCGCTCCCCATGCCCGACAGCAGCTCTGGCATCTGGAGGTCCAGGAGGCGCCCGGCCGCTGGCGATGGGAGATGGCTCGCCGCTCCGCTGATCGCCACGCCCTGATCCTCTCTGCCCCAGTGGCCTCCTGGCAGCTGCGCGAGCTGCTCACCCTGCTGCTTTTGCTGGTTCTGCGTCTGCGCCTTTGGCGCGGGCAGTGGGATCTGGTGGTTGTCCACATCGCCTATCCCTTGCTGCGCTTTCCGCAGCTGGTGCGCCTCCTGTTCGGCCGGCGGTTGCTGTTGATCGAGCACTGGTCCGCCTACCACCATCATTTTCACTTGCCTCCCCACAGCCCCGCGCGGCGGCGCCTGCAAAGGATGTTCGCTCACGACATCCCGGTGGTGGCGGTGAGTCAGGCTCTTGCCGACGATCTCCGCCAGTTCGCCGCTCGACCAGACTTGCGGATCTTCGTTGTCCCCAACGTCGTGGACACGGCTTTGTTTCACCCCGATCCTTTGGCCGGTGGCGACGCGGGACCGACTGTTCTTATGGTCGCGAGCTGGGCTCCGATCAAGCGTCCCTTCCTTGTGCTGGCGGCCATCCGCGCGCTTGTGCCACTCTGGCCGGCGCTGCGCTTGCGGGTGATCGGAGGCGGCGAGCAACTGGACGCCATGCGGTCTTACATCACTGAACACGATCTCGCTGATCACGTGAGCCTCCTGGGTCCACAGCCCAAATCCCGGATCGCCGCTGAACTGCGGCAGACCGCCGCCTTCCTCCACCCCTCGGCTTATGAAACCTTCTCCGTGGTATGCGCAGAAGCGCTCTGTTGCGGCGTGCCTGTGCTCGCTTCCGCCGTGGGCGCCCTGCCCGAGCTGATCAATGCTTCGAATGGTCAGCTGGTGGCCAACACTCCCGAAGCGTGGAGCGAGGCCCTCCAACGCGAGCTGATGACTCCTCCCGCCCGGGACCGCGCGGCCATCGCTAGCCAGGCCGCTCAGCGTTTCTCGCGTCAGGCGGTGGGGACCCGGCTGCACCGGGTGGTTGAGGCGGCAGCGGCAGGTCATGATCCATAAATTGCGCTCAGCCACCAGCGGGCTTCTCTACGGCCGCTGGCGCCGCGCTGTGCGAAATGGACAGGCTCTCATCGGCCGCGAAGAGCTGCAAGAGCAGGCCACGTCGCTGCGCCCGAGGGGGCGGTTGTGGATCCGTACCGATCACTATCAGATTCATGGAATGCCGCCACCGCCCTTGCTGCAATCTCTCGCGGGCGAGCATGACGATCCGGGCGCCTTCTTGTCGCTCTTGCCCGGTGCGGAGTTGATTGGTCGCCATTGCACAGCTGTTTGGCGGGATCGTGTGGTGCTGGAGAGTATCCTGGGTTCTGCAGGCTATTTGCTGCAGCATGGAGATCCGCGGGCGCTGCTTTTTCGTCGCTTTCACTCGCTGCAAGATCAGTGGCCGGTAGCCCTGATTCTGGCCAATCATCTCAACAGCAATTATTTTCATTGGGTGACAGAAGCCCTCCCTTTACTGGAAGCTCTTGAACAGGGCTCCGTCTTGGGTGTCGCTCCCGATGAGCCACTGCTGGTCGTCAATGCACCGGTGCCTGCCTTTGTCTGGCAATGGTTGGAGATCTTTGGGATTGATCCCAAAAGGGTGAGGCCCTGGTCGCATAATCGCGTGCGGGTGGAGAAGCTATTGATGCCATCTCTACGCTACGGCCGTCTCATTGATGAGCATCCTCTTTGGGCGCGCCACCTCTACCCGCGTTGGGCCTTCGAATTTGTACGTCAGCGAGCACTGGCCTCCGTGGCGAGCCAGAGGATTCAAGCCAATGAGGACAACCAACGAGTTTTCCTTAGCCGACCTCGCGTTGGCGGTCGTGGGCTGGCCAATCATGATGAAGTTCTCGTTTGCCTCCAGCGCCACGGCTACAAGGAGGTGTTCGCTGAACATCTCAATGTGCGCCAGCAGATTGCCCTGTTTGCCTCCCTTACCCACCTGGTTGCCATCCATGGCGCAGGCATGGTGAATCTGATCTTCAGCAGCCAGGTTCAGCTGATCGAGCTGTTTCCCTCCAACCGACACTTTGGTTTCACTTATCAGTTTCTCCAGATTTCAGCTCATTTCTGCGATCGTCACCATCTTCTCGCTTGCCCTGCTGACGATCAACAGACCATGAATGTTCCCATTCAGGAGCTGGACGCGCTCTTGATGGCTATGGCCCATTGTCCTCAACAACACAGCAAATGTTCAAACGTTTGATTAGGCGGCTTCGTCGAAACTCGTCAATTCGGGATTTAGGCTCTAGCCTTTCCGACAATCAGTTCTACCCACAAGCGTGTCTGAATGCTGCTTCTGATTATCGACAATTTAACACCTTCAGGCGCAACCCGGATTACTGCCAGATTCTAGAGCAACTTGGTCAGGATTGGGGTGAAGCCTACTGGAAAGAAATCACAAAATGGCCTCACTTGATTAGTAATATCGAAAAATTCAGGGCCAACGACCTTCCTGGTAGCCCCCTGCTTTACCCCTATTCAACCTTTGGCCTGTTCAGTCCGACAACGCTCCGCTACATCAAGATACTGGGTGATCTTCAGCACCTCTTTGGTTCCCTTACCGGCCTTACCATTCATGAAATCGGCGTTGGATATGGCGGACAATGTCGCGTTATTCAAGCTGTGGAGCAACCCGTGTCTTACACCCTGATTGATCTTCAGCCAGCCCTGGCCCTCACGCAACGCTATCTTGATCATTTCGCGTTGCCTGGTCCTGTCTGTTATAAAACGATGAACGAATTGACTTGCTCTGACTCCGACCTTGTGATTAGCAATTATGCCTTTTCTGAGTTGCGTAGAGATGTGCAGGATATTTATCTTACGCGACTCATTAGGAGGGCCAAAAAGGGTTATATGTTGCTGAATCAGATCAATCCAGACTCTTTTGACTCATACTCCTACTCTGAGCTTGTTGCAACTATTCCAGGCGCTCGTCTTGTGGATGAGATGCCTCTTACATATCCAGGGAATGCTTTGCTCATCTGGGGAACTGATCGGGAGTTCTAGCTTTTGGTAGAGATCTTTTATCTCGATCAACGTGGCAACCAGTTATTTCAATATTGCTTGGGTCGCATTCTTGCCCAGCGTTTGGGCTTCGCTCTCCATGCCGCCCCGATTCCGGGGTTTCCTGGAACAATGGAGGTCGTCAAAGGCCTCGAATCATCAGGTCCTCTTCAGGAGTTCCAGGGTCACCACATTGATTTGGCGTCGATCAGCGCCGACCCCTCCCCTCGACGCATTGAGCTTCGTGGGTGGTTTCAGCGATACGCTTATTACCAGCCTGATAAGGACACCATTCGCGGCTGGTTGCAGCGAGAGCCAGTTGCCATTGTCGATCGGCCCCATCCGCGAGATTTGGTGGTCCATGTCCGTCGTCGAGACTACCTTTGGCATGGCTGGGCGCTGCCCTTTTCTTGGTATGAACGGCTCATTGAGCAGATTTGTTTTCGTGATCTGATCCTTGTGACAGACGACCCTGGCGATCCGTTCTTCTGGCGTTTCCAGCGTTATAAGCCAATCCTGCGTAGTCAATCTTCTGATGCTGACTTCGACTATCTTCTTGCCGCCCGCCAACTGGCGATTTCGCCGAGTTCTTTTGCTTGGTGGGCTGCCTTTTTGGGGCAGGCCGAATGGATTGGCTTCCCCCTGCCGTATGAGGGAATTTGGGCACCCAACAACCTGGAGGGAGTTGATCTCAGGGTCTGGGATGAATCGCGCTATCAACAATTGCCGAGTGTCGAGCCGATGCGCTTCAACATCATCGAACGCATTTACTTTGAGACACTCTTCTATCATCGCAAATCCTATTACTCTACCTTTAAACAGTTGAAAGCTGGTTTTGTTTCCGCTTTTCCTGGGATTGCTGGAACGTCATGACTGCCCCAGTTCCGGCTGCAGTGCTCCTGATCAGCCCTGAGCCATGGGACGCACATCCGGTCAGCAAACACCACTATGCACGCTCCTTGGCTCGCTTGGGCAAACCAGTGCTCTTTCTCGAGCCGCCGGATCCTTCGCTTCACTCTTTCAGCCTCAAGCCAGTCCCGGAAGAGCCAGGTCTGTCGCTCGTACAAGGCCCCAAGTTAGCCCCCGGGTTGCGTTTTTTCCCTACGCGTTGGCGGAACAAACTTGAGCGGATTTGGTTAAGGAGACTAGAGCATTTATCGGGATATACTATCGATGTTGTCTGGTTATTTGAAAATTCACGTTTCTATGACCTGTGCTTTGCAGAAGGTTGCCTTAAGATTTATCATCAGGTTGATCTGAATCAGATTTTTCATCCCCGAAGAGCAGCGATGAGCGCTGACATCTGTTTCTGCACGACGGAACTGATTCGTCGCAAACTGGCCTTACACAATCCTCTTGTATTTAAGTTGCATCATGGTTTAGCGCCAGTTTATTCCCAATTGACTCTTAATATCACTCAGCATCAATGCTTAGATCTCCCAGGGGTCCATGCCGCCTATATCGGAAATCTAGATATGACTTATTTGGATCAAAACTTATTGGTTGATGTTATTCGCGGCCATCCTGATGTTCACTTCCATTTGGTGGGCGGGTATCAGCCCGATAACATATTGCGTGAACTGTTGGCTCCTTGTCGCCATGTTCACTGGTGGGGAAAGGTTCCTAGTTCTCTGATCCCCGTCATTCTTGATCAGGTTGATCTATTGATGGTCTGTTATCAATCGCAACATCATGATGATCAGGCCAGTCCTCATAAATTCATGGAGTATTTGGCTAGCGGACGCACGATTGTGGCTACCTTCACGGCTGAATATCAAAACCATGTTGAATTGCTGGCAATGAGCGCTCCTGGCGGTAATGAGGGTTATCTCCCACTCTTCCAGACAGTGTTAGCCAATCTCGATGACTGGAACAGCGCACCACGCATCGCTGCTCGCCAGGCATTTGCGGCGGACCACAGCTATTCGCGGCAGCTGGAACGCATCGAAAACCACTTGAAAACGTATAACTTACCCGCTCTGGGACCGAATCAAATACCTTGAAGAATGCGACTTTTCTACATCGCTCCCTGGCCAGCCGCCGACCCACTGACAACAAGTACAGTGGTACCGCACCTTCTCACATTGGCCCAAGATCCTTGCTTGGCTGAACTGACGTTCTTCAGTTGTGAAAAGGAAGGCGACAATGGTTTGATCAATCACAACCTGGCACAGCCGATTCTCACACACATTCATCATCGCCCTTTGAGCGTGCCATCCGCCCCATCACTTCCTTTGCTACGTCGTATTCAGCATCACAAACATCTGAGCGCTACGTTGATTCAATCGGCTCGGCACCAGAAACCGGATCTTGTGATCTGTCGCGGAACCACCGGAATCTTTGGCGACCAGCTACAGCGACACCTCGGAATTCCTTATGTTGTGGAATCCTTTGAACCACATGCCCACTACATGCTCCAAACGGGCACCTGGCGACGCTGGGATCCAAAATACCTTGTTCAGCGTCGCTGGGAAGAACGGGTGAAGCGAAATGCTTCGGCGTTAATCACCGTGAGTCACGGTTATGCACGTCACTTGCGTGAGCGCGAGGGGATCAGCCCATCCCGTGTACGCACTGTGCCCTGTTGGGTGGATGCCGACCGCTTCCGCGTGGATCCGCAGGCCCGATCCCAGCTGCGCCAACAGCTTGGCATCGGTGATCGTTTGGCGGTGGTGTACGCGGGGAAGTTTGGTGGCATCTATTCGCCACTGTCAGAGCTGGCCATGCTTCGAGATTTGCAGCATGGCTTCGGCCAACCTCTTTTCGTGATGCTGCTTACCTCTGCGGATGTCGGTGCCGTTCACCATCACCTCACACAGGCTGGCTTCGCCGCTGATCAAGTCTTTGTCCAGCGCGTCGCCCATGATCAAGTGAACGCCTATCTCAATGCGGCGGACCTCGCCCTCTCCTTCATCAACAGTGGTCCTTGGTCCTTTGCCTGTTCCGCAATCAAGCATGGTGAATACTGGGCCTGTGGACTACCCGTGCTGATGACCCCTGCCGTCGGGGACGAGGCGGACTGGCTGGAAAACGAGCAGGCGGGGGCCATTGCCTCGTTTAACGACTCCTTGGCCGTTCGTGCTGCCGCTGAGCGCCTCACCCCCATTCTGACCGACCCTGGCCATCGCCATCGCATCCGCTCCATCGGCTTGAGGGAGCGCGGCCCCGCATCGCTTCTCTCAACCTATCGCTGGCTGCTGGATCGGTTTGCGCTGGCTTCGGGTGGTCCGGCTTGAGCGTGCGAATCCTGCTTGTGTCTGTGGAAGCACCACCGGCCAACAACGCTGAGGCTCTTCAGGTGGGCAAGGTGCTCAACAGTTTGCGTCGGCAACCCGACCTCATCCTGGATGTCATCACTGCGGATACCCCTGTTGGGGCGACGACAAGTCTGGAAACACTTCTGAGTGATAGTGAGCCTTGCCATGCCAGCCAGGTGGTACACAACCATTGTCGCCTGCGACGCTGGCAACGCGCCATGATCAGGCTTTTGCTGCCATGGCTTCCTCATCAACCCGACTGGTGGTTTCTATTCGGCTGGCGTTGGCGAAAGGCAGCGGCTCAATTAAATCAAAAGCCAGATCTCATTTACTCCCGCTCTTTTCCTCTGTCCTCGACGCTAGCCGCCTGGCACCTGGCAAATCTGTACGGGGTTCCATGGTTCTTGCATCTCAGTGATCCATGGTGTGAATCAAGTCTTGACCGCCAGCGTGCCATATCTCGCTGGAATCGTCGGTGGGAACACAAGTGTTTTCATCGCGCTGACCGTATTTCCTTTACCTCGCCTCTCACGCTCCGCCGCTATCAGGAACGCTTTCCTAGCCTCAGCAATCGAATGGTCCTTGATCCGAATACCTATACCCAGTCTGATATCAATCAGGAGCTTTGGACCCCTTCCGATCGCTTCCGTCTGTGCCATACAGGAAGCCTGACGCTTGGTCGTTGGCCGACCTCCTTGTTCAAGGCACTGATCTCCATTCCAGCCAACCATCCTTTCTTTGCTGACTTGGAATTCATCCATGCCGGACCCATTGATCACCATACCGAGCAGCTTTTTTCCCAGGCGGGCAGCTGGCTTAAGGTCCGGGGTTTGATCTCCCCTCAGGAAGCGCAGGCGCTGCAGAAGATGGCTGATCTCTTGCTTGTTGTTGATTACGATTTTCCCCAATACCAAGATGCTCAGTTTCTGGCTTCGAAGCTCACCGACTATCTCGCGATTCGTCGTCCAGTTCTGGTGATTACCAACGAGCACAGTGCCAGCTGGGAGTTCGTGCATGACCAGTGTGTTGGCACTGCCGTCGCCCATCAGGACATCAGTGCGATCAGTCAAACCCTCCTCCACTATTGGCAGGCTTGGAAGGAGCGCCGACGAGAGTGTTTTGAGCTACCACCACCAGACCCCACCTACAGCGCCGAATCGGTAGCTGAGGGACTCGCCCGTGCCGCTCGCCACTGTCTTCAGCAAGAACCCGTAGAATAATGATCCAATATTGCTCGAGCCAGGGCCCATGCCCCGCCGTGTGGCCATCCTTGATTACGGCACCGGAAATATTGCCTCACTGGAGATGGCTCTCGCCCTGGTGGATGCCGAGGCCGTCGTGGCCAGCCAACCAACCAATTTGGCGAGTGTCGATGCGTTGATCCTCCCTGGTGTCGGTCACTTCGGACCCGCGAGCACGGCTCTGCATGCTTCTGGCCTGGCCCAGGCGGTCTGCCAACACGTCCACGACGGCCTCCCGGCTCTTGGCATCTGCCTGGGCTTTCAGTTGCTCACCTCCGCCAGCGAGGAAGCGCCAGGAGCTCCTGGCCTGGCCCTTCTTCCCTTGGCCAGCCAACGTCTGCGCCCCTCCAACACCCGTCTGCACAAGGTTCCTCACCTCGGCTGGAACACCCTTGAGCCCAGTGTGGCCAGCTCCGCGTTGCTGGAGGGCATTGACCCGGAGCAGCAGCGCTTCTACTTCGCCAATGCCTACGCCGTTGCCCCTGATCCCAGCCTCCCGGCTGTCCAAGTCACCTACACCCACGGCAACCTCTGGCTGGGGTTGGTGGAAAAAGGCAACATTTGTGGCGTGCAGTTCCATCCTGAAAAGAGCCGTGGCCAGGGCCTGCGCTTATTGCACAACTTCTTGACCTTGGCGACGGAACGCCGCTGATGCTTCAGCCCCGCCTCATCCCCGCCCTGCTCGTGGATCACCGGCTGCAACTGGTCAAAACCACAAGTTTTGGCACGCGCCACTACCTGGGCGACCCGCTCAATGCCGCCTATGTCTTCAGTGGCTTCGAGTCCGATGAGCTGCTTGTGATCGATATTGACGCGACGCCACAGCAACGTTCCATTCCTCTGCCCTTTGTTGCGGCCTTGGCACGCTTCACCAGTGTCCCGCTCTGCGTTGGTGGTGGTCTTTGCCGTTTGGAGGACATCCACGATCTGCTGGCCCTTGGCGTAGAGAAGGTGGCCCTCAGCGCTGTGCTCAGCTGTGATTTCAACTTCCTCCACCAGGCCGCCGAGCGCTTTGGTTCCTCCACCATCTCCGTCATTCTCAATGTGCGCAGCCAAGCCGATGGCTCAGCCCTGGCCTGGTTTGGCCGGCCCGATGCCCCGGGTGCCGGCAGTGGCCGACCCCTCCCGGAGCTTGCTCTGGCCTGTCAACAGGCGGGCGCTGGTGAACTCGTGATCCAGTCTGTGGATCGTGATGGTCAGCGCGCGGGATATGACCTGTCCATGCTGACGGCTCTGAATGATCAGCTCACCATCCCCCTTGTGGCCCTCGGTGGCTGTGGTCAGCATATGCATATTGCCTCGCTTTTGGAGTCCAGTCCCCTGTCTGGCGTGGCAGCGGGCAGCTTGTTTGTCTACGCGCCAGGGAGCCAGCAGGTGCTTCTCAACTATCCCCTGACCCATCGCTGGTTGCAGGGTTGCCTACCCCAGCTCGGGGAGACCTGGCAATGATGCCGTCTACAGCAGCCACCAGAGCCCCAACCCGTTCCTATCAGATCTGCTCGCGCTGCGTCATGGATACCAGCGACCCCTGGATACAGTTTGACGACCAGGGTCGTTGCAACCATTGCACCGATTTTTTGGAGCGCCGCCTGGCCGTCACCGCCTATCGCCTGCCCAAGGGGGACGGACTCGAGCGCCTCTGGGCTTCCATTCCACGCGGCCGTGGGTCCCACGATGTGGTGGTCGGCGTCAGTGGTGGCGTGGATAGCTCCAGCGTTGCGCTCTTGGCTCAACAAGCGGGACTTCGCGTCTTGGCGGTGCATCTGGACAATGGCTGGGATACACCCATTGCTCTCCAGAATGTTTTCCAACTCGCGAGCATTCCTGGTCTCGCCTACCAAGCCGAGGTGCTCGACTGGAATGATTTCAAGGCCGTGCAGCGGGCGTTCATTGAGGCCGGCGTTCCCGATATCGAGCTCCCTACCGATATCGCTATCCAAGCTGTGTTACATCGCGCCGCTATTCAGCATGGCATCACCACAATTCTTAGTGGCGGTAACATTGCCAATGAGGGCATCCTACCGGTCTGTTGGATGTATAATCCACGCGATAGTCTGTATCCTGAATCTATCCTCGGCCAGGCAGGGTTATCCAAAAGGTTCTTTGCGCCGTTGAAATTTGGTCTTCGTCAGGAGCTGCTTTGCCGTCTCCACTATCGCATCCGCACCCTTTACCCGCTCAATCAGTTTCGCTACAACAAAGATGACGCTCGCCAGCGGCTAATTCGAGCCATCGGTTGGCAGAGCTATGGCGGCAAGCACTGTGAATCCACATATACGCGCTTTTGTCAGCTCATCTACCAACCTCGTCGCCATGGAATTGACTATCGCCGGAGCCATCTCTCAGCGGATATCTGCCTTGGCTCTATTCGCAGAGAGCAGGCCCTCAAGGAATTGAGCCAACCAGCCTGGGCGGATCTTGATGTGGAGCACGACGTGGCCTTCGTCGCTCGAAAGCTTGACTACACCTCGGCGGCCCTAACCAGCGCCATGGAGGGTCCACCGCGTTGGTACGTGGACTTTCCCCATCGCCAGCGTCTTTTGGGGTTGGCGTACAATAGTTTTCGTTTTCTTACGGGACGACCAAAGGCGTCAAATTTCTAGATTTCGCATAGGAGGCTACATGCTCGCTCCTGCTCATTTGATTAAGCGCTTGGTTGTTAAAGTCTCACGAAGATACAACCAGAATACCCTTCATTGCCAAATTGATATCGTAGGTCGTCATGGCTATGGAATTGAAAATATTAATTTGGTCGCTTACTCAAATCAATGCAGCCTAAAAATCGGATCGTTCTGTTCTATTGCCGCAAAGACAACAGTCTTGCTTGGCGGTGATCATCGAACTGATTGGTCGACAACCTATCCAATTGGCCATATTAATTAAGACATCTTCCCAGGAGGAAGCACTTATGGAATTCATGGACATCCTGTCAATAAAGGAGACGTAATATTGGAAGATGATGTGCGGATTGGTTATGGAGTTACGATTCTTAGTGGTGTTACCCTTGGAACTGGTTGCTGTATTGGTGCTAACGCAGTCGTGACTAAAAGTATTCCCCCCTATGCCATTATCGCGGGAAATCCGGCTAGAATCATCAGGTATCGTTTTGATAATGAAACGATCACACTGTTACTACGTAGTGCGTGGTGGCAGTTACCCGATTCGGCAATTAATAAGCATATCCTACTTCTCCAGACACCGTGCTCTCCAAAAATTTCTAAGCTGATTAACCAAAAATGCCATTCAATTAGGCAAGCTATTTCCTAAAATCATGAATCCTCTTTCTAAATTACAAGCCTATCATGGGTACGCTCGAAACGATGTAATACAACTTATTGGGCAGGAGTCTCTTCCACGAACTTTGGATATTGGCTGTGGATCTGGAGTCTTTTCCTCACGGATTCACGCTCTTTTTGGGAGTGAAACTTGGGGCATTGAGCCTGAAACGGACAGCTTTGAGAAGAGCACTGAAAATCTTACTCGTGCTCTACATGGAACTTTTGAGTCGACTAATCAAATACTACCACGACACTACTTTAATGCGATTTTCTTTAATGATGTGCTTGAACATATGATTGATCCGCAACGATGTCTTGAACAGGCTAAATTTCTTCTGGCTGATGAAGGAAAAATCTATGCATCACTTCCTAATTTTATTTTCGCCGACAATTTGGTTCAAATTGTGCTTAATAAAGACTGGAGATATCAAGAATCCAGAATTCTTGATAAAACGCACCTTAGATTCTTTACGCGAAAAAGTATGACCAGGCTCTTTTCCGATGCTGGTTATTCTGTGAATAAAGTTATTCCCTTGTCTAAGGTGGAAACTTGGAAATGGAAGCTTCTCCTTAACCTATCCTTTAATAAGCTGGAGGAATATGCTGTTTATCAATATGGAATTGTTGCCTCACCTTGTTAATAATGGGTTCAATTTGCGCGGTAGTCATACCAATCTATAGGAAACCGAAGCCTAGCGAACTACTATCTTTGAAAATTGTCCAGACAGTTCTATCTAGGCACTCTATCTTTATAGTCTTGCCCAGCTCTCTGGATTTCCACTCAAGCCATGCAAAACTTATCCGGTTGCCAGATGATCGCTTGGCATCGATTAAGAATTATGCATGTTTGATGGTGGACAAATCATTCTACAATCTCTTTGCTGATTTCGAGTACATATTGATCTATCAACTTGATTGTCTTGTCTTTGCCGACAGACTCGTTGAATTCTGCTCTCTTGGTTTAGATTATATTGCCCCACTAATTCTTGGGCGATCTGATGGCTTTTGGCCCAGTAATGATATTGTCGGAGTCGGGGGATTCTCTCTTCGCAAGGTAAGTTCGTTCTTGCGAATCCTGGAATTGATTGAACAGCCACAATATAAGAATGAGGCAATGAGCCTAGCAGGACGAATTCATCGAAATGGAGCAGAAGACATGTTCTGGAGTCTTGCGGCTCCTGCCATGGATCAAGATTTCTCTGTGGCTTGCTCAGAAGTTGCGTTGGCCTTTGGTTACGAGGGCAATCCTCAGCTTAGCCATATCAGATCCAACGGACGACAGCCATTCGGCTGTCATCACTGGAATAATCTCTCCTTTTTTCTCTGGTACGTGCAATGGATTTTGTCGTCCACCCCTAAAAACATGTGGCTTTTCCCTCACGTTCTTATTGAACTCACATTTGCAGAAAGTGTCCATGGCTTATCTAGGATACGACGCTTGCTAGTTAAAGCGTTGTTTATACTTAGTCTTTTCCCGAGGCAAAAATCCAGACAGTAAAAGCAGTCTATCTCCATGGTTGCTGATACGTATTTGTGGAATAACCTGCCAATAGGACGAACTCGATTCTGGAGGCGGGAAATAGGATTAACCCTGACATATCCAAGAGCTTACATGTGCTGTGAATTCGCAATTTGATTGGCCTTTCTCGAAATATCTTGCCCTGATCATGTTGCTACAGTTGCAGTCTTGTCGATAACTTAACTACCAAGAGTCAATTTGCAATCTGGGTGCATACCATGCTTCTGTCAATTACAACCACAGGCCCCTTGAACCTACACCAATCATGAAAGTCTATGTGATTTCGCTTGTCAGAGCGAAGGAAAGGCGAAAATCAATAATCAAACAACTGAATTGACTGCATTGTGACTACACAATAATCGATGCTGTTGATGGGTATGCCCTTTCGCGGGAAGAACTCTTCACGCTTGCGGATCCAGAGGCGATTGCACACGCGCCACGTTATCTAAACCCTGGCGTAATTGGTTGTGCTCAAAGTCATCTCAATTGCTATCTTAAGGTATCAGTAGGCACTCAGAATCATGCCCTGATTCTTGAGGATGATATGATTTTGAAGTCTTTCTCGTTTGAAAGACTGAAACTCATGGCCGAAAAGTATGCCTCAGGAAAAAGCATAATATTACTTTATTATCGATCTCCGCCACAGGGCAAACCGTGTCATTTTAATTTTGTCGCAGATCAACTGCCAATACTCGAGTCCCCGCGCATTGCTTATCCATTGACGATTGAGGACACTCCTTTATGTACAGGGGCTTATATTATTACCCGAGCGGCTTGTGAGACCTTGGCCAAAAACCTTACACCTATTGTGCACGCTGCAGATCAGTGGAATGTCTTCCTCAAGAATGGCTGGATAGATCATCTTTTCGTTGTTCATCCACGCTTAGCTAAAGGAGCATCTTTTGATAGTGAAATCAAATATTCTGAGTCTTATGATGTTGCTTGGACGGTCAAGCTAACGTCATTTCTGAATTCCATTTTCTTGTTCCGACTCTTAAAACGACTGCGGCGTCTTATCCTTGAAAAAAAGATGAGTAAGTTTGTTTTTCATTGAGTCTGAGCAATGCATGTCCCTGCCGCCAGCCATTGATTTGAGCGTCCATCTCTTGAGTAACGAATGAAACTATCCTCACATTCACCTGCTAAAGTCTTGTCATTAGCCAACCTACTTTTCCAGGCAGCTCTCGTCAAAACCGGGATATCGAATACCATCAAGCTCTCCTCAGCAAGCCTTCGTTTCAGACGCCATACATCTGACCTGACGTGTTTTAAGCAAATCTTTATCGATCGCGAGTATGATTTTCCCATGCCAGCTCCTGCAACGATTATCGACCTAGGTGCCAATTCTGGAATGTTTACGATCTGGATTAAAAATCAGTATCCTGATGCTCATGTTATTGCATTAGAGCCAGAGCCCGATAACTTTAAGGCGCTTCAATCGAATACATCCGGGCTTCATGGCGTGAAAACATGTAATCTCGCGGTGTGGAGTTCAAGTGCTAATCTAAACGTCTGCTATCAAGAGGGAGGAGAGTGGGCCGCCACTGTTGGCCAAGACTCACGTCTTGATCATGGCTCAAATGTGGTCGCCTCTAGCGTTAGGGGAATTAGCATTTCTGATTTGCTAGAGGAAGAAGGACTCTCTCATGTTGACCTGCTAAAAATTGATATCGAAGGCTCAGAGCTTGAGGTTTTTAATGGTGATTGTTCTTGGTTGAAGAGAATTGGAATTATTGTTATTGAGCTTCATGACTACATGCGACCTGGTTGCTCTAAAGCGGTGATGGATGCTTTGAGTTGCTTGCCTGATTATTCGCTATCTTGGAAGGGAGAAAATCTGATTATCCATAACCGATCCTAATCGATACGTCATGGCCGGTATGAATATTGCCTTTATCGCTGCCAGGCTGGATTGGCTGGCACACCAGTGATCTCTAAGCACTCTAACTTCTTTCGGCTTGCGTTCAACATGGTCTTGTTTGGGCAGAATTGCATTTGAAAGCTCTGAAAGTTGCTGCTTTTTCCCTCTATGGCCCCCAAGCAGCCAGCCATCGTGTTCGCCTCTCCCAATTCCAGCCAGGCCTTGCCAAAGCCCGCATTGATTTGCGGATCCAGTCGCTTCTTGATGATGCTTATCTGAAACGGCGCTTCACCGGTTCTCGCACTTCGCTGCGTTCACTTCTCTCCGCTTATCAACAGCGGCTTCAAGATCTCTCCCACCTCCAACGTTACGACTTGGCCATCGTCTACGCCGAGTTGTTCCCTTTTTTTCCAGCTTCCCTGGAACGATTGCTCCTGCGCATTCCCTATATCCTCGATTTGGATGATGCCTTTTTCTTGAAGTACAGAACGGGTAGACTTGCCTTCGCGTCTCCACTCCTGGGCGCCAAGTTTGATCGCTTGCTCTCGGGAGCGGTTTCCGTCACCGCTGGCAGCCAGCCTTTGCTCGCGTATTGCCAACGTTTCAACCCAGCCGTTACCCTGCTGCCTTCCGTCGTCGACACCGACCACTACCGTCCAGCGACCAGTCGACCCGCTGCGCCCTTCACCATTGGTTGGATCGGCAGTCCCAGCACGGCTCCCTTTCTTCATGGGCTCGTCGAGCCTTTCCGGGAGCTCGCGCGCGAGCGTTCTGTGCGACTTCTGGTGGTTGGTGGTACCGCACCCTCCATTCCAGGCGTGGACGTGGTTGCGCATCCTTGGACGATCGAGCGGGAGGTGGCTTTGATTCAAC
>Ga0194129_10002119_pt1 | contig 30391 bp, 24 predicted proteins | sample TA2KigCa35mmetaG_FD_150862 | JGI IMG/M metagenome (GOLD analysis project Ga0194129, IMG submission 150862) | Freshwater microbial communities from Lake Tanganyika, Tanzania - TA2015038 Kigoma Deep Cast 35m | ecosystem: Environmental > Aquatic > Freshwater > Lake | place: Tanzania: Lake...
CGAACGCCTTTCCCGAGAAATTCTCCAGATTAGTTCACACTGCTTTGGAGGGAGATTATGACCGTTCGAGAAAAGAGCATTACGATTTATTTCCTATAACAAAAATGTTTTTTGAAGAGGGAAATCCGGGAGGTGTAAAAATAGCGTTGAAGGAGCGCGGGATTAGCTCTGATGTTTTGAGATTGCCGTTGGTTCCCGTTTCGGATGGTTTAAAAGAACGAATTGTCAGTGAAACAAGACGACTGTTAGGATACTAGATGTTCCAGCATTTTATTTTTATTTACAGTGCGCTATATCTACTTTCATGTTCGGGTGAAAACAATAAAAATTCATTTCAGCAAAATAATGGCATCAAACAAACTGAAATAAAGCTGAATTCAAATAAAGTAGATTCTCTAAAAAAGAAAGTTCAAACACTAAAATCATTTGACTCTTTAATTGACATAAGGGAATTAAATCAAGCCATCAAAGTGGAGCTCAAGTATACCACGGAAGATAACTTTATGCGCATGCGCTTGTATGAAAAAATAGATCGAGCATACCTTCAAAAGGATGTTGCAAAGCGCTTAGCAAAGGTTCAGGACGCGCTATCAAATAAAAAACCCGGTTATTGTTTGCTCGTTTACGATGCTTTAAGACCAGTAAGTGTTCAGAGAAAAATGTGGAAGGCTCTAGACAGTATACCACCGCTCAGAAGAGGTAAATTCGTTTCAAACCCTACCAATAAAAGTTTACATAACATGGGAGCTGCTGTTGACCTCACCATTGTGGACAACAAGGGAGTTCCCCTTGATATGGGGGCCGGCTTCGATGATATTCGTGAAATTGCATATCCAGCCTTTGAGCAACGCTTCCTTCAAACAGGGGAACTCAGCAAGAAACAAGTTGAAAATAGACTCTTGTTAAGAAGATTGATGCAGGCGCAGGGGTTCAGACAATTACAAACTGAATGGTGGCATTACAACGCTTGCACCAAATCTGAGGCCTTGAAACGATATGAAGTGCTTTATGATGAATTTAATAGGTGACAAGAATTAACGAAGTATCGAATGGCGAGGGTGTCACTTCTTTATGCCCATATTGACTCGAGCTTCCATTAATTATCCAATAATCGACAGAAAATAAACTGTTTGCGTTGTTGACACATATTCTAGAATAATAAGATTGCTCCACTAAATCAATTAATCCCCCGGGACAACACTCCGAACAATTATTATTCTCATTTATTTTCATGAATTTAAAAATTTCGCCGGGCAATACGTTTGTATTTATAAATCGCATCTCCACCCATGATTTGGCTTTGGTTCCAAAGTTCCGCGTATTAGTTTCTGAGGGGTTTAGAACTGAAAAGGGTATTTCCTCAATAATTTCAAAATAGTTTTCTTTTGATGCGATTAAAACATATTTCTCTATTTTATCACGTGGGAATGTAAATTGATATTTACCATCAGGTGGAAGAATAGCAGAATCCAAAGGAATTAAAGTATTTGTTCCAATTGGGACCTTGTAAAGTTTAACTTCTGCACCGTTCAAACCTCCTGAAAAAGTTTCGTCTGTAATTGTTCCAGACAGTGTAAACATGGCAATGCCCCGTTTGCAAGAATAAGAAACGAATGCGACAAATAAAAGAGTCAACATAGATGTAATCAAACCTTTCACGATTTCTTTTTTAACTTATAATTTAAAAATTTGAGAGGCGAGGAAATGGAAGGAAATACTTTCCGATCGTTCGCTGCTACCCATGTTATGTAAATAGCCACAGGAGTAAAAAATATGCTTGCCAACCACATACCAATAAATGGACTTACTGTTTGAGATTTCACAAGGCTTTCCCCAATAGAAATCAGAATAAAATAAATAATAAAAATGATAGCAGCAATAACAACAGGAGCTCCAAATCCTCCTTTTTTCACAATGGCACCGAGAGGCGCCCCAACAAAAAATAGAACAAGAATGGTGTACGTAAGGGAAAATTTCCTGTGAAACTCCATCCAATATCTATTTTGTTCGACATCAAATGTTTTTCTAAATTCTAATTGATTATGAATCATTTGATTATTTCCTCTCAAGAAATTGAGCGTGCGATTTATAGTATTGGTTTTTTCTAAATCAGATAAATCAGCGTAACGTTTTATAGGAGTATCAGATAACTTTTCGTTTTCGGTGCTTTTAACCTGAATTTCATTCTCTCCCAATGACAAATGAGAGCTGATAATAGATTTAGAAATTTTTTTGGAGAACTCATCTGCTTTGGTTTCAAGAGAGTCCATTATCTCGGCTATCTGAAAAACATTCATCATTTCATGTTTATCTGAAAATACATTTTCATCGGAACGCGAGAAACTAAGCCCATCAATTTTTAGTTTAAACGTCCCGGTTGAGAAAGAAGAAACACGCGAAGGTTTGTTGTTTGTGTTGTATTTCTTTAAGTCTCCGTTGGGGAGAAAAATGGGATTTTGTATTTCCAATTCTTCAAATACTTGTCCATTTTTCAATTGAAAAAAAAGAAAATGGTTGTTCTCTGACCTGTAAATACGAGCCTCCTTTGCCTTTATCGTTCTCATTTGCTCCCTATTACTGTAGTCGTGAATCGTAATACCATAATTAAGACTATCTTGGATGTCGTCCACTTTGATGGCATACCCGTCAATATCTTTTGAATAAACACCTGGCGTGAGTAATGCATTTATTTTTTTATTTTGAATATCAAATATCATAGAATGCCATTTTAAATTAGCTACTGGGATAACGTAATTTGAAAAGTAAAAAGTGAAAAATGAAATCCCTAAAACCAAGTATGTAAGCGGGCGCATTACTTTGTACAGTGACATTCCACTCGCTTTAAATGCAGTGAGTTCGTTATTTTCAGAGAAATTGCCAAACGTCATTAACGAAGACAATAAAATTGCCAAAGGAAGGGCAAGAGGAATTAAACTGGCCGAAACGTAAAGTAATAACTCCAATATTACCATGGTTCCTAACCCTTTACCCATCATATCATCGATGTACAACCAAAAAAATTGTAACACTAATATAAACATCGAAATAAGCAGGGTAATCAAAAAAGGTCCTGCAAACGAACGAATACTAAAAAAATATAGGCGTTTCAAATATATATATTACTGCAAAAATAGTACAGATTAACTATTTCACATTCACGCACCCAAAATTCGGCGTAATTTTTCTATTTGCTGATTCCAAAGCAATTCAGCACCGAATCTATCGTCGGGATTTGCAAAATCTGTTACATGTATAATAATGGCTCCCGTCATTGGGTCAGGGTTTGTTGCTATTTCAAAGTAAGACTCATTGTCTTCATCAGCAAGCCATTTAAATCGGATACGATGATGTGTTTTATGAAGTTGTAAATATGCCTCTTCAATTGCCCCATCCCATACAAAGCTGTAAATATTGTCTTTTACATTAACCTCGTCAGCAAACCATTCACCTAATCCGCTTGGTGTACCAATTAAATTTTCAAGGACCCCCGGGGTTGTCTTAAACAAATACTCTAATTCAAATTTCTCTTTCATAGCCGACAAATTTAATTTTACATTTGTAACTTCTAAATATAGGAATTTTTTAGTATTGTGTGTTCCAAAAAACGATTAATTCAACAAGGAACGGTCTTTTTTAGATTCAGGGGGCAATTGCCTATTTTATTAATTCTTACCGCTCTAATTTTGATGTTTTCTTACCCCATGCGACAGTGGGAAGGGTTTGAACTTGGCTTCTATTTTTTCGCAGCGATTTTCGTATTTATGGGGCATTTTATTCGGGCATTAACCGTGGGTAAGAGATACAAGCACTCCTCTGGAAGGAATCGTTCGCATCATTTTGCCGAAAAATTGAATGTAACAGGTTGGTATTCGGTGACACGAAACCCTCTGTATTTTGCAAATTTCTTAATCTGGCTTGGTTTATCACTTGTTACAATTCATTCAGGAGTAATAGTTTTAACCTGTATTTTTTTTTGGTTGATTTACCGACCCATTATAATGTCTGAAGAGAGTTATCTGACAACTAAGTTTGGACCTGAATACGAGGAGTGGGCAACGAAAACACCTGTTTTTTTTCCAAAATGGAGGCATTATAACAAAAATCCGTTGCCCTTATCTTTTAAGACAATCTTAAAAAATGAATATCCAGGAATATGTGCAACCTTGAGCTGTTTATTTATTTTAATTTTGACCAAAGAAATTCAAGGCAGCAATGGATATTTCTATTGCACTTGGCACCTAGTGTTCTTAATTTTTATCTTTTTTTTCGCCGGAACAATGAAGTTTTTAAAGCATAAAACTCATTATTTTAAATCAGAGGATTAAACCGGTTTAAACTCACTCCGCTGTTCAAGTGACCTTGAAATGGTCAGTTCATCGGCATATTGAAGTTCTGTACCCACCGACACACCTCTCGATAAAGTTGTAATTAAAACCTTCAAGTGTTGGAGCTTTTTGTACAAATAAAAATTTGTCGTATCACCTTCCATTGTTGGACTTAACGCAAAAATTATTTCTTTAAGTTGGGACCCTTGAGCTTTTTCAATCAGAGTAGAAATATTTAATTGACCCGGGCCAACTCCATCCATTGGTGAAATTAAGCCTCCTAATACATGATACAGTCCTTTATAAGTGCCCGTTGATTCAATTGCCATTACATCGCGAATATCTTCAACTACACAAATTACCAATGAATCGCGATTGGTATTTGAGCAAATTTCACAAACAATGTGATCCGAAATATTGTGACAATTTTGGCAAAAGTGAATTTGTGTTCGCATATCTCTAATTGCCTCTGTGAAATCCATAACTTCTGTTTCGGACTTTTTTAATAAAAAGAGCGCTAAACGCAATGCACTTCTTCTTCCAATTCCAGGTAATGAACTCAATTGGTTAACGGCATTCTCTAATTGCTTTGAAGGAATTTGCACCTGCAAAAATAATGAATAACTCTTTTATTTTTTTTAAATGCATAAAAAGGTTAAAATATTCGAAAAGCGGCTAAGTTTAACAAACAGATGTAATAAACAATATACCCTCTTTTAACAAAAGTGCACTAATCGAATCTACTCTAAATTTTGAAATTCCTAACTTTGTACTATGAAGGATCTTAACATCCAGAACAAAAAAGCGCGGTTTGAGTATCATTTACAGGATATTTTTACTGCGGGTATTCAGTTGAGTGGAACAGAAATAAAATCCATCCGAAATAAAAAGGCCAGTATATTGGAGGCTTATTGTATTTTTTATGGTGGCGAAATTTGGATCAGAAATATGCATATTACAGAATATGAAAATGGATCGTTTTATAATCATAAACCACGCTCAGATAGAAAATTATTGTTAAACAAGAAAGAAATTAGTCAACTCGAAAAGTATTTAAAAATCAAGGGTAACACTGTGATTCCCTTAAAGCTATTTTTATCGGAAAAAGGTTGGATAAAAGTCGAGATTGCCTGTGCTTTTGGTAAAAAAATGCACGACAAACGTCAAGATTTGAAAGAAAAGGACGATAAGCTTGAGATGGCAAGGGCAATGAAAAGATAAGTGCTAGTCTCTAATAATAGGACATCCTTGACACTGTTTCTTGTCATAAGTGAATTTGCTATCGTCAATTGCGGGATTTGAAGAAAACTTTGTTAGCGAGTAAGTCATGATAGAACCATCTTTTGTCTTCAAAACGGCTTTTTTCAAATCATTGCTTTTAGAGACATACAATACGATGGTATGATAATCTGCTTTTGCAGGAACCTTTGGTATTAAATTGATGATATGGACGGTTTCTCCGTTCAGTGAGGATTCTTTATCATACGTATTTTTAAAACCTGTTTCCCAAATGGTCATTAATTTTTTTGGGTTTATACCTTCATCTCCAATATTCGCATCTGATTCATAAACAGAACCTTCCTCTTTAACAACTGTCCATGTTTTGATCCCATTTGACATGATGGTATTTTCACCATAAGAAGCAAAATACTTATTTCCTTTCACCCAACCTTTGCCAATTTCGGTATCATTGAGGCCGCTTTTTGTATTTTTAATGTTTGCACTAAATTCAATATAGAAGGAGCTCATGCCCTTCATTTTTGTAGAAAGTTTATCTAAAATCCCCTGAGATTTAGAATCTTGACTATGGCTGTAATACGCCGTAAACCAAAATAGAAGAAAAAAAAGACTCTTTAATTCCATATTTTCACCTCAAATATCACAAATTATGCCAAATAATTAACAAAAATATCTAAAAAAATTATTCTATTATGACTAAGCTCCTGTTAAATAAGATTTCTTTGAATTGAAATTGAATGAAATAATTTCCTGCTTTTAGGTTTTCAGGGATAATTATTTGATTTCCATTAAGTTGCTTATTAAAGATTATTTTACCTTTGGAGTCCAATAAAACACACACAACAGGTTCTTCGATTGTAGAGTTCCATGCTAAAACTTTCCCCTTCCTTACAGGGTTAGGATACAAATAAAAATTATGTTTTGATGACTCAATAAGCGTGTTAAATCCATCGATATTCACATTATCGAGGTAAACTACATTCCCATAACGACCAATATTTCTAAATGCAATCTGCAGATTTGATTCGTTTGAATAATTGGCCAAGTCGATAGAATCAGTTCTCCATTGGGAAGACGATGGCGTAAAATAATTCTGATAATCTGGTGAAGTTGCCAAATCAGTCCCTCCCTTCAAGTAGAGACTTTGATACGTCGAGCCACAATCCGTTGAAGCCAACACCTCTAAGGTATCGCTGTATCCTCCTCCCCAGCGGGCATAAGCGACATCAAAGGATAAAAAAGAATTGGAAGAAATCTGCGAAGGATTAAAATTCATTATTAAATCATCTGAATTTCCTTGAGAATCGTTGTAGTAATTGTCAAAAATGGCAGATTTACTCGAATTGCCATAAGCTCCGGCGCTTGATGAAAGCGACCATTGTGCGTCGTTGTTGGGATTGCTTATACTCCAACCACTTGGTAAAAACGAACCTTCAAATCCTTCGGAAACTGCGCTTGGTAAATTGAGGAAGTTCAAATTTACCTGTATTGTATCCAGATCTATATTCCCATTTCCATCCGTTATTTGAAGTATTGCCAGGTGAGATCCCAATTGAGTAAATAGAACGGCGGGATTTCGAAGGTTTGAAACATTTGGTGAACCGGTAGGAAAAGACCAAGCCCAGGAAGCGTTTGTATGATTTAAAAATGAGTGATCCTCAAAATAAAATGAATCGATTTCACAAATAACCTCTTGATTTAACTTATCAACCATTGCACGAGCGATGGGGTAGGTGGGTGCTTCACTAAAATTGCTTTCCCATATTCCTTTTCCATAACTTGCTAGGCGGATTTTTCCATCGCGGTAAAAAGGTTTTAGTATGTTTCCATTTGTATATAGGGGTAATCCCGAGTTGTCAAGTTGAAACGAACTTTGGTTATTTCTGTAATAAATAGCGCGATTCGTCGCAACGTAAATTCCACCATCTGTACCCGCAATGGTTGTGATGGCCTGGACAGATTCATTATTGAGTATTGAGGATGTTAAATTTATCCATGATTGCCCTGAATTTGTTGTTTTAAAGACTTTAAATCCGTTCGCCCCATTTGGATAGGCAAGCCACAATTCATTCTCATTTTCGGGACTGAGAGAAAGTAACATTCTTCGGCTATTTCCTGATGGTTTATTTATTTCTGTCCAGGTTAAACCGCCATCACTTGTTTTCCACAGAATACCAGTTGAACCTGATGCAGGTTGCTGATTTAAATAAATTACTTCTGGATTACGCGATGAAACTTCGATGTACTTTACCTGATTGGCGGTATTTGTTCCAAAAGTATATAACAAATTAAACGAGGCACCGGCATCCGTTGTTTTCCAAATGGAGTTGTCTTTACCTATGTAGGCGATCGAATAACAATTCGGATGAAACTCCATTTCACTCGACTCTGCAGCCCAATAGCTTTCGTTGGGCGCCATTCCAAATGGTAAATTTGAAATAGGAGCATTCAGGTTGCTCGGAATAATCTTTCCTTGAATGTCTGAAAAATACGTGTTTCGATTAACTCCTGGATTCACGTAACCTGTTGGGGCTTCTCCACCGCCAAGTTCAAGAAAATTACCTGCCCCATAGTTTTCGTAATATGCCAAATTTCCATTGTGATAAAGCCCACCCACTAAAACATCCTCATTCCAGCCACTTCCTAATCCCCAGTAGTCTGAGCCATGAACGCCAGACATACGAAACTCATAATTTGAACTGAAAAAATCAGATGATCGGTAAATTCCTCCGTCCGTACTAACCCATGCTGTGTTACCTAAAATCCTAAAATCCTGCATATCTACGTGCATTCCAAGCGGTCCGCCTACATATCCTGCAACCGGAGTAAATGAACTCCCGCCGTTTGTTGACTTATATAAATTAAGTCCTCCGACCAAAATTTCATCGGGATTACTCGGTGAAGCCATGAGCGCACAATTGTAAAATCCTTGGTGATACGTCCAATCCGCCCAGCCAATGGCTAAATTTACGTGATCTGTCGTGTAAGGGCCTCCCGTAGGACCATTCGGTAAAATCCAGGAAGAACCGCCGTCGTCACTGCGATAAACTCCGATGTAGCCAAAATCATTTGGTTTTGATTCGCCGATTAAATAGGCATAAATTCGATCTGGATTTGCTTCAGTTACGGCTAAACGTGCTCCGCCATCGCTTCTCGCTGCATCAGTAGAAGAATACCAACCATTACTTTGAACGTTCCATGATTCGCCGTAATCCGTTGTTTTCAAAAACTCACAAATTACAGCTGTTGGGTTATTTCGAACAATATATAGAATGGAACCGTCTGCGGTGTTGGATTTAATATCGTACGTTTTATTGGAAAATAGAAGATTCCAAGTTGTTCCGCCATCCAAAGAGCGATATAAACCTTTATCCGTACAAGCAAATATGAGCTGATCATTGGTCGGATGGATCAGAATTTCGTTTACTCCAAAATTTGTATTTGGCAAAACATTTATCCAAATTTGACCACCATCAGTGGATCTAAATACACCATTATTACCCCCGGCAAAAACAATATCTGGATTTGATGGATGTACTTCAATCGCTGTCACACCGCTACCAAAATTCTCATTTTTTGAAACTAAATTCCAATTCAATCCTTCATCTATACTCTTGTAAACTTCTCCCGGCTCCGTTCCGCAATACATGAAAGTGGGCGCGTTTAAGCATTGGTCCACGCTGTACACATTGGTTTGTCCTGAACCTTGGTTTCCTCCTTCCTGGTAATTTGTAATGGGACCAACAATACTCCAATCGGATGATTTAGCATTCGTTTGCTTCCCGCGATATATCTGATCATTGTGATGTGTTTCGGTTGGACTGGGTTCGTGAATAAACCCATTCTCATCGGCGTAATTCAAGTATTTTCTTCGCCAACGCTTGTAGTATTGCGTATGAAATGATTTTTCAAACGGGTTATTTCGATAGAATTCTTTGTACAATTGGTCAACTTCAAAAATCGATGGGTTTTCTGAATACATTGTTTTTGCCCAAAGCGGCAATGAGCTGATTTCGACCGAAGAGGGCTTTTGTAGATTTTGAGCGAAATTAACCGAATTTAAAAAAAGTATGGTGGAATAAAACAATATTTTTCTCATGGATTCTTATGAATAAATTGGAGTATATTAAATTATTAAGTGAAAATAATTAAAACCTATAGTAATGAATTTTGTTGTCGATTGATTTAATTCTTAATCTGCTCCTTTCTTTTTTCAATATCTTTTAATTTAGTTGTTTGTATGGATATTTCTATTTTTTTTGTTTCCTCTTTACCTTTGGTTTTTTCAATTTCTTCCTCTTTTTCTGAGATTTTCTTTTTTAAATCCCCAATATCAGATTGAAGGTTTTCTTGTTCTTTGACCAACTTCTCTTTTTCCCTTACTAGTTCTTTTAAAATCTCATTTTCAATCTCGATTTGGTGATTAATACTTGACTCTACAGCTTCTACTGCAAATTTTTCAAGTCTTTTCTTAAAAAAAGAATACTGCTCCGAGTGATTAGACTTCTCCATGTATGCCCCTCCAAGATCAATTGACCAACAAACAGAAAGAGGACCATCTTTTGATTTAATTATTTTGGCGTAAACATCAAATTGTTTTTTACCAAGATCTTTCGTTTCACAAAGTGTAACGAAATATTCATTATTTTTATCATCCAATTTTCCGTTGAACTCTTTCAATTCTTTTTTTAATAATTTTTCAACGATGTTCATTTCCGCAAAAGGAATTGTTACAAGAAGACTGGGTTTCGATCCAGTTTTGCCGAGAGAATAGTCAGTAATTCCATCAATGGCACTAATTTTTTGACTAAAAAATAATAAAGGTACACCAACCAATATCAATATGAAAAGTGATTTCATAAATTTTTTATTAAAGGTACAAAAAACTACATTTACAACTCTACTTCGCTGATATTTTTCCAAAAGTCTGATAGCTTTATTCCTGCATAAGATAGCATTTGGGGGACAATACTTGCCGAGGAAAAGCCAGGAGTTGTATTCACCTCAATTACATATGGATTTGAATCAACAACCATAAAATCAATTCTTGCGATTGATCTCAATTGCATAAGTTCGTATATAAATTTAGATCTTGATTGAATTTTTTCTCTAATTTCTTCTGATACCCTTGCTGGGGTAATTTCTTGGGATTTTCCTAAATATTTTGCGTCGTAATCAAAAAACTCATTTTCAGAGGCAATTTCGGTAAGAGGCAATGCAACAACTCCCTCATTTGATCTATAAACTCCGCAGGTTACTTCAGTTCCATTTAGAAAGGATTCAACAACAACTGTTTTCCCCTCTCTAAAAGCAGATTGTATTGCGGGTAAAAGTTCTTCAATTGTTTTAACCTTAGAAATACCATAACTAGACCCTGAGTCAGAAGGTTTAACAAAAAGAGGTAATCCTAATTCTTGTATTATATTTTCCTCTAAAATGGGTGACGTAGAAGTTAGTAAGATAGATTTCGCAACAGGAATTCCAAAAGATTTAAGAAATTGATTACAAAACCATTTGTCAAAGGATAATGAGGATGCAAGAGGGCCGGAGTTTAGGTAGGGAATCCCTTTCATATCGAGTAAAGCTTGAATTTTTCCATTTTCTCCCGGATCGCCATGTATATATACTAATCCAACATCAATTTTTTGATTTCCAAAACTCATGGAATTTATATCAAAATGAATTAATTCATTGTTGACTTCAGCTTTCCACCCTTCATTATTTACGATAATTTTTATTGTATTAAATTCACGGGGAAAATTTTTTTGAATTGTTTCCGCACTTTTTATCGAAATTTCGTACTCAGAGGAATAACCACCACAAAAAATGCCGACAGTTTTCATTTATCAGTTTTTCTCAAAATTAATAGACTCTTTATTATCAGTATTAGAAGTCATTTAAAGTTATTCTCATATTTAGGTTAATAAAGTGAAATTTTATTGTTCTTCTGAAATTTTGTATTTTCACCATCTATTTTAAAAAATGAAAAAAATAATTTCTTGTTTTTTGTTTCTGGGTCTATTCTTTCAACATTTTACTCAATTAAAACCTCAAAATGGGATCCAAACCTCATCTCCACAATTTATAGCGTTCAAAAATGCAAAGATTTACATTTCTCCAAAAGAGATTATTGAGGAGGGAACACTGCTTATTCAAAACGATAAGATAATTTCTGTTGGTAAAAACGTTAAAATACCCGAAAATACAATAGAAATTAATTGTTCAAATAAGGTAATTACACCTTCATTTATTGAGTTATATAGTAGTGTCGGTTTGTCAACGACCAAGAAAGAAGAAAATACCGGTCTTGGAGCTTACTATTGGAATGAGTCAGTACATCCTGAATATGATGCGTCGGATGATTTTCAAATTGATTACAGTTCGTCAGAGAAATTAATTAATATGGGGTTTGGCTTAGCTTTAATCCATCAACATAATGGAATAGTTCGTGGTTCAGCCGCCTTAGTTTCTCTTGGAAATTCTGATGTTAATAAGCAGTTGATTAAATCTCAAGCTGGCTTCTTTTATTCCTTTAACAAAGGTACATCTGCCAATTCATATCCATCATCTCAAATGGGTGCAATTGCTCTTCTCAGACAATCTTTTTATGACCTAGAATACTATCATTCATCAACACCTATTGAAAGAAATATTTCTTTGGAAGAGTGGAAAAAAAAGTCAGAATTGCCATCATTTTTTAAATCTGAGGATAAATGGGAAATTTTAAGGGCAGATAAAATCGCTAAGGAATTTAATCAAAAGTGGAACTATATTGGAACGGGTAAGGAATATTCTTGGCTACCAAATTCAAAAAAATTATCTGGGTCGATTATTATACCAATAAATTTTCCAGAAAGCTATGATGTCCGCGATCCATATATTGCTAAGCAAATTCCTTTAAGTGATTTGAAACATTGGGAGTTGGCTCCATCAAATCCAAAAATACTAGCAGATAATAAAATTTCATTCGCTATTACTACAGACGGTATAACTAAATCGGATATTTTTTGGACTAATTTAAGAAAAGCATTATCGAGAGGATGTTCGGTAGAACAAATTTTAAGTTCATTAACAACAACTCCTGCTGAACTTCTGGGATTGAGCGGTCTTATCGGGGAATTAAAATCTGGTAAATTAGCGAGTTTTGTAATTTATTCTGATGACCCTTTTCTAAAGGAAGGTGTTCTCATGTCTAGTTGGCTTTTAGGAAAAGAGCATGTAATAAAAAGTGAAACGGGTAAAGATATACGCGGATCTTATGTATTAACTATTGCAAAAAAAGAGTATTTCTTAGAAATTTCGGGTACAAAGGAAAAGCCAACAGGAAAGTTAACTACGTATATAATTAATGGTAATTCAAAATCAAAACCAATTAAAAATGATACTCTTTATCAAGCAGTACAAATAATTCAGCGAGATAATGATATTATCTTACAGTTCAACCTAAATGATTTGAATTATAATGGAAGCATCAACTTGCACGGTAAGTTGATGGGCAGGGATGCTGGTATAATTGAGGGAGACGCACTCATACCTGATGGAAGAATGGTGTATTTTGTTGCATCAAAAGAAAAGGCCTCAAAAGTAAAGGATGATAAGTCTGTTTTAATTATTGATACTTCATTTAATGGAAAAATTTGGTTTCCAAATATGGGATTTGGGAATGACTCTCTGCCAAAATCAAACTCCTTTGTGTTTGAAAACGTAACGGCGTGGACCAATGAAATCGAAGGAATTATAAATAATGCCTACGTCATCATTGAAAATGGTAGAATTAAATATGTCGGAAAAGAAAAAGGTAATTACCCTAAAAATGCAATTATCATAAATGGAGAAGGTAAGCACCTTACCAATGGTATAATTGACGAGCATTCACACATTGCCATTTCGAAAGGTGTTAATGAAGGGAGCCAAGCAATTACAGCAGAGGTCTGCATTGCAGATGTCGTAAATTCAGACGATATAAATATTTATCGTCAGTTGGCTGGGGGAGTCACGTCAGCTCAATTGTTACATGGATCAGCAAATCCGATTGGTGGTCAATCTGCATTAATTAAATTAAAATGGGGGCACAGACCAGATGATCTTTTGATCTCAAATGCAGATGGTTTTATTAAGTGTGCGCTGGGAGAAAATGTTAAACAATCAAATTGGGGTGACAATAATACTACACGATTTCCACAAACGAGAATGGGGGTTGAACAAGTATTTTACGATGGGTTTAATCGAGCGAAAAAATACCTAAACGAGTGGAATAATTACAAGTTGAATGGAGGCGTAAAACCGAGAAAAGATTTAGAGTTGGAGGTGCTTGGTCAGATTTTGAATCAAAAAAGATTTATTACTTGTCATTCATATGTGCAATCAGAAATAAATATGCTAATGCACGTTGCTGATTCCATGGGAATTAAAATTAATACGTTTACTCACATTTTAGAAGGATATAAAGTAGCTGATAAAATGAAAAATCATGGTGCTGGCGGATCTACATTCTCGGATTGGTGGGCATATAAATTTGAAGTTAATGATGCAATTCCTTATAATGCGAAGTTAATGATGGATCAAGGAGTCGTTGTTGCCATAAATTCTGATGATGCTGAAATGGGAAGAAGATTAAATCAAGAGGCAGCTAAAAGTGTTAAATACGGCGGGATGTCTGAGATTGATGCTTGGAAAATGGTGACTCTAAATCCCGCAAAATTATTGCATCTAGATAATCGCCTTGGTAGCATAAAAATCGGGAAGGATGCCGATTTAGTATTGTGGGATAGTAATCCGTTATCAACCACCTCCAAAGTTGATTTAACAATGATTGAAGGCACTATATATTTTGAAAGAAAAAAAGATGAAATGTTACAAAATCGAAATGATTTAGAACGAGCAAGAATAATATCTAAAATGTTAAAATCCAATGAAAAAGGCGAACAGACAAAACCATATTCTAAAAAAGGAAAGCGCCACTATCATTGCAATACAATAGGTGAAGAAGGAACCGATGAGGAAAATTTACATTAATCTACAAAACATGAAATTTTTAATAAGTTTGTTTTTTCTGGTTTTTTTTGGTTTGGTACAAGCACAACCAAACCGCATTTTGTTAGTCGATGGATTCTTACATGTAGGAAATGGTCAGACGATTGATTACGCATTAATAGGCATAAAAAATGGTATAATTACTGAAGTTGGAAATTCACTGATAAATAGTTATGATGCAAATGATTGGGATACCATAATTCATCTTGATAAAAAGCATATTTATCCTGGATTTGTTGCTGCTAATTCTACTTTAGGTCTCACCGAGATTGATGCCGTACGGGCTACTCGCGATTACAATGAAACGGGAAGTTTTAATCCGCATGTGAGAACACAAATTGCCTATAACGTTGAATCAAAAGTAATTTCAACGGTATTGACGAATGGCGTTTTGCTTTGTCAAGCCACGCCACGGGGTGGAATCATCTCAGGCACTTCATCTATTATGTCTTTAAGTGGGTGGAATTGGGAAGACGCAACAATTTTTGCCAATGATGGAATACACGTGAATTGGCCATCGAGTTTGCAAGGTGGGGGTTGGTGGGCTGAACCTGCTCCAAAAAAGCAAAATGAAAATTATTCGAAACAACTGAAGGAGTTGAATGAGTTCTTTGTAATGGCCAGAACGTATGCGAATTCACCGAAGGATGTTGTTGAATATGATCAACGTTTAGATGCCATGAAGGAATGCTTTTTAGGAAGTAAACGGGTTTATTTTCATGGAGATGAAATACAGCAAATTTCAGATATTATTGAATTCTCAAAAAAGCACGAGATAAATTATCCTGTTGTAATTGGGGGATATGAAGCACATCTTTTGGGAAGTAGAATGAAAGATTCTAGGATTCCAGTGATGTTAAGACGTATTCATAGTCTTCCAGAAAATGAAGATGACCCAATAGATCAATCCTTTAAATTACCATATCTACTCAAAAAAGAAGGTATAATTTTTTCTATTCAAAATGCAGGTGATATGGAGGCTATGAATGCAAGAAATTTACCCTTTCAAGCAGGGACTGCAACTGCATACGGTTTATCAGAAGAGGAGGCAATTGAGGCAATTTCGTTAAGTCCATGTAAGATAATGGGAATAGATAAAAAATTTGGATCTATCGAAAAAGGTAAATCAGCAACCTTATTTGTTTCAAATGGAAATGCGCTAGAGATGAAAACAAACCAACCATTTTTGATCCTTATAAATGGGAAGTTTATGCCTATTTCAAATTTTCAAAATGAATTGTTTAGAAAATATTCAGAAAAGTATTTGAAGAATTAAGCTAATATTTACAAATAGTTCACCTATTTTTTCAACGCAATAAATATTTTTTTGCTCTGTGAGAGCGATTTATTAATTATAATTGTTTAATTTTGAGTGAGTTATAAAATTTTGAAAAATCTCTGCTTGAATGAAAACCATTTTAATAACTGGAGGTACAGGTTTTATTGGAACCCATTTAACGAAACATTTTCAGGATAATGGACATACAGTTTATTTACTCACCCGCAAGCCGAGGAGGAGTAATCATATTTTTTGGAGTCCACTTAAAAAAAAAATTCAGGGAAAAAATTTGAATGATATTGAGATTATCATCAATCTAGCCGGGGAAGGTATCGCCAATAAACGATGGACTCTAAAAAGAAAAAATGAAATTCTCAAATCAAGAGTTGATTGCATAAATTTCTTACATCTTTTAACTGATAACTTTCCAAAGTTAGAGCATTTTGTTACTGTTTCTGGAATTGATTGCTACGGTTTTGGGCATGGTACAAATATTTTAACTGAGGCAGAGCCTTATGGGACGAATTTCATTTCTAAAGTAGTTCAAGAGTGGGAATCTGCATCGAGACAGTTTGAAGATCAGTATAGAACTACTATTTTACGATTGCCGATTGTTTTAGATGCAAAAAAAGGAGCATTACCAAAAATGGCAGCGCCTATTAAAAAATGGATTGGAGCGCCAGTTGGAACAGGAATCCAACCAATGAATTGGGTACATATTGATGATTTAACAGCTATTTTTTCTCATGTAATTGAGAATTCTATCACAGGTACTTTTAATATTGTAGCTGGAACAAATACAAATCAAGAATTTACACAAGTTTTAGCCAAGACTCTTAAAAAACCACTGTTTTTACCGAATGTCCCTTCATTTGTAATGAAACTAATTTTAGGTGAGTTATCTGAATTATTGCTGAATGGCAATTACGTTTCAGGTGAAAAACTAAAACAAACAGGATTTAATTATCAATTTTCAAATCTTGAAAAAGCCTTACAGGATATATACCAATGATTAAAGGTTAACTATTTTATTCCCCTTCTTTTTTTTATTGCCTCATATGCCTCTTGAATCTTCTGAAACTTTTCTTTAGCTCCTTTTTGGTATTCTTCTCCCATACTCGCAACCTTGTCTGGGTGGAATGTCACTGCCATTTTTCTGTATGCTTTTTTAACTTCATCGTCCGAAGCAGATTCGTCAATTCCTAGTATTTTATAATCGGAATCAACATTGCGATAAAACATGTTTTTGACGCTTTCAAATTCAATTTGAGGAACACCAAATAATGCTGCAATTTGTTCAATTACCTGTATTTCTGAGGTTGAAACGTTTCCATCTGATTTGGCAATTCCAAATAAATAATGAATCAACTGAATACGAACCTCTGGTTGCATGCGATTCCGTATATCACGACAGATTTCATTTAAAGGGATTGAACTGGCATCTAAGAATTTCTTTAACGTTTGAAGCTGTTGTTGTTGAAAATTAGCACCAAATTGATTCGTAAAAAAAGCTTTAACATAATCAAGCTCAGCTTTTAAAACTTTTCCATCAGCTTTCATAACCGCAGCCGATAATGCCATCAGCATTGTTTGAATCTCATTGACCCCGCTAGAACGTTGCTGATAGTAATTAAATAAATCATCAGGACTCATTCGGTTGTATCTGGTTCTTCCGCCTCGTTGCGATTCGTTTTTTTTATTCATGTCGAATAAAGAACCAATGATAAATCCTACTATGGCTATTCCCAAACTGCGAAAAATGACATAACCTGCGAAAGCAAAAATATACTTATACAAAATAGAATTATTAAAAAACGGGACCGAAATCCCGCTCAAAATTAAAAATATTACCCTTATTCAGCGTTACGAATTGTATTTTTAATTTATGTTGTTCAATGAACGCTCAATAAACGAGTCTAAGGCTTCACCTTTCAACATTCCTTGCGATAGAAGAGCTAAATCAGCTAAATATTTTGCGGATTCTTTTTGTCCAGCTTCGTCTTTTGTTAAAATCGATGATATAGTATCGTGGTTTGCGTTTACGACAAGATTGTACATTTCGGGGAAAGCTCCGTAGAATCCACCACCACCCATTTTTTGTTGTTCCATCATTCGACGAATAAACTCCGGTTGCGTTACAATAATTGGCGCTTCATCGGAAGACATACTTTGTAATTGAACGGTAAATTTTTCTTTATTTACTACACCCTCAAATATTCCTTTCACTTTTTCTTCATCATCTTTTGAAAGTTTTGATGGTATTTCTTCTGATTTTTTAATCAAATTATCCAATGAATCTGAGTCTACTCTTGTGAATGTTACCTTCTCAAAAGTTTGTTCCATTTTTGAAATCCAATGCGATGCGAGTGGACTGTTTAATAAAAGAACTTCATAACCTCTTTCTTTTGCCTTTTTAACCAATGAAAATTGTTCTTCAGCGTCAGGGGTATAAAGGAAAACAACTTTATCGTCTTTATCTGTTTGAATAGGTGCAACTTTTTCTTTCAATTCATCGATTGTGTGATAGGTTCCATCTGTTGTTTTTACCAAGCTAAATGACTTTGCTTTTTCAGCAAATTTATCGTCTGTGAGTGTTCCGTACTGAACAAAGATTTGTAAATCATCCCATTTCGCCTCAAAATCAGCGCGATCGTTCTTAAACATTTCAGCCAGTTTATCCGAAACTTTTTTGGTTATGTGAGAAGAGATTTTCTTGACGTTTCCATCGCTTTGCAGATATGAACGGGAAACATTTAATGGAATATCTGGTGAATCAATTACACCGTGTAATAAAGTTAAAAATTCGGGAACAATCTCAGCGACGCTATCCGTTATGAAAACTTGATTTGAGTATAAATTGATTTTATTTCGTTGAACTTCAATATTTTCTTTAATTTTTGGAAAATAAAGAATACCGGTTAAATTAAATGGATAGTCAACATTCAAGTGAATGTGAAATAACGGTTGTTCAAAAGTCATGGGATACAATTCACGATAGAATGCGTCGTAATCCTCTTGTTTTAAATCAACAGGAGCTTTTGTCCAAGCTGGTTCGGGATTGTTAATTTGATTTTCTACTTCTGTAGCTACACGCTTAATTTTTCCGTCTTCATCTTTTTCTCCTTCTGGAGAATCAATGTATTCTGTTTTTGTTCCAAAAACTATTGGAACGGGCAAAAACTTACAATATTTATTTAAGATTTCCGTAATTCGGTTTTTCTCTAAAAACTCAACAGATTCATCATTAATATACAAAACGATATCCGTTCCGCGGTCTACTTTTTCAATGTTTGTGATAGTGTATTCTGGAGAACCGTTACTTTCCCATTGAACAGCTTGAGCATCATCATAATGTGCCAGTGTTTGAATTTGAACTTTTTCAGCCACCATAAATGCAGAATAAAAACCAAGTCCAAAATGACCAATGATTTGTTCAGCACCTTCAGTTCCTTTGTATTTTTCAACAAATTCTTCAGCTCCTGAAAATGCAATTTGGTTGATGTATTTATCAATTTCTTCAGCTGTCATTCCAATTCCTCGATCGCGAATGGTTAATGTTTTTTCGTCCTTATTAAGAATAATTTCTACTTTTAAATCTCCCATTTCACCTTTATAATCTCCATTTTTCGCGAAAAACTTCAATTTTTGACTCGCATCTACTGCATTGGATACTAATTCGCGTAAAAAAATCTCATGATCCGAGTAAAGGAATTTTTTAATAATTGGAAAAATATTTTCCGTTTGAACATGTATTTGACCTGTTTTCATAACTTTTGTTTTAATTTCGACGGACATGAATTGTCAACCTTTATGCCATTGGGCGAAAACTGACAATCTGTCAATGAGGGTTGAAAAACTGTCAGAAATAGTTATGACTTTTTAAATTGAATGAAATGAATTCTGAGTTGATTATTCAAGAATTTTCAAACGAAAAATTTGTACAAGACACAGTAAATCAAATCTGTAAGGATTTTTCTCGCTGTGGGTGGGATATAGATTCTATTTTATTGGAGAGAAAATTAACGAAAGTAGAACTCGAAGAGCTATTAGCAGAAAAACTGGTTGAAATCATAAAGTTTGGAGAAACGCAACTGCTTCAACTTATTTATATCATTGACATTTCTGAAAAAGAATTTTTGTCCATTCTTTCTGAACAAAATTTCCCGCAATTGTTGGCAGAGAAAATCGTATTAAAGGAAGCGTATAAAGTATTTTTGAGGAAAAAATTTAGTTAGATTTCCTACCTAAAAATCAACTCATCCAGAAATAACCACGTTTTATTTCCTTTTCCCAAATGCCAATCAGGGCAAACACCCGGGTTTTTAATGGTATAACGAATGACTTTAATTGCGCTGGGTTTATAAGAATCAATAATAAATTCAATATTTTCCGGATTTTTATCTGATGGATCTGCTTTTTTAATTTGAATGGGAGCTAATTTTTGAAAGGATTTACCATCAGCGGATACTTCAATATCGATCTGACTTGGAAGGAAAATCCACGATTTCTGATCTCGTATTGCTGAAACACCAAACCGACTTAAATTTCGTGGTGAATCAAATGTGACTTCTGCCTTTACATCCGTTCCAAAAAATCCTTGCCAATCGCCTGTTCTGAATTCGTTTCCTCCTTTAATTCCATCAATCAACGAGTTTGGTCCTGAAGCTGCATATTGATTGGCATATTGCGTTTGTAGGTTCAATTGAACAGTCGGATCTTTTTTGATTAAGGTACTTGAAACAACGGCGCTGTGATAGATTTTTCTCCGATTGATTCTTCGCTGTAACTTGATATCAATTTTTGACGTTTTGTCGATAATAAAAGGCTTTTCATAGACCATCCATTCGCTTTCATTCAGACGATAAAACGGTATAAATTCATCTGTTTCATTTAATTTTAAATAATCAATTCCCACTTTGATGCGATCTTCAAAAATGCGTTCAGATACACCTATATAAGGAACTGGAACAAAGATTTCAGGTAGTTCATCCTCAGGAGAACCAGCAATCCATTTATCAAAATCTTCTCGTGGTTGCCTTCCCATTTCAAATTCCATTAGTCCACCGTAAGTCAATTCTTCGTGTGAAATATAACTACGATTGAGTGGTTTACCGTTGAGTTTAACAGATTGTACATAGATGTTTTCCGAACTTAAATTCGGTGCAGAAATAAACAAGGTTGTTCCATTTTCGAACTTTAGTTCTTGTTGCTTGAAATTTGGTTTACCCAATTCATAATACGGTTTGCCAGGTGCAACTGGGTAAAATCCAAGACTTGATAATACATACCAGGCAGACATTTGACCACAATCCTCGTTTCCTGAAAGTCCATCCGGTTTGTTAGAATACAATTCATTCAATATTCGATCAACATAAAGTTGTGTTTTGTAGGGCGAACTCGTGTAATTGTATAAATATGCCATGTGGTGCGAAGGCTCATTCCCATGAGCATATTGTCCAATCAACCCTGTGATATCTGCTTGTTCTCTTCCTGATAGCGAACTTGATGTTGTAAAAAGTCGATCTAACCAAGCTTCCAACGAATCTGTCCCACCTAACTGTTTAGTGAGTTCGTGAATTGCATGCGGTGCTGCCATCGAATATTGCCAACTATTTGCCTCTGTATAATTGAAATTTACTTCACTTGGGTCAAAAGGTCCGTACCACTGCGCACCTCGTTTGGCTCGCATAAATTTAGTGGTCGCATCAAACACATTTAGGAAATTAAACGAACGTTTTCTGAATTCACTTTCAACCACATTGATTCCCATTTTCTTCGCCATTTCAGCAATGCAATAATCATCGTAGGCATATTCTAACGTTCGCGAAACAGATTCAGGCTCTTGATCCGCAGCGATAAATCCTTGTTCACCAAAAAACTTCTTGCCAAATTCATCCATTTTTGCCGTAGCTACCATCGCCTCAAGTGCCAGTGTGGTATCAAAATCCCGTATTCCTTTCAAATAAGCATCGGCAATTACAGAAACGCTGTGGTAGCCAATCATACATTCTGTTTCATTCGCTGCCAATTCCCAAACCGGTAAATCTTTTCCTTCCTTGTATTGGCGCAGAAATGTCTGAATAAAATCAACCGTTCTTTTTTGTTGCGTCAACGTGAAAAGGGGATGGGTGGCTCGATAGGTGTCCCACAGAGAAAAGACGGTGTATTGTTGTTGTCCTTTAGATAGATCATGCAAATAATGATCTCTCCCTCGGTATTTGTTACCGTGGATATCCGTGAATTGATTTGGCGCTAAATAACTGTGATAAAGTGCTGTGTAAAAGACGGTTGCTTTTTCTTTGTCTTCCAAGGAGATTTTTATTTTCCCTAATTCAGTATTCCATTTTTTAGTAGTGCTTGCTCTTATTTCATCTACATTCCAAGTAGTAATTTCTGAACTTAAATTCGTTTTAGCACCTTCACAGCTTGTTGCAGAAATCCCCACTCTTAAAACGATTATGTCTTGATCTTGAGGAAATTCTAACACTAATTTATGTTGTCCATTCTTCGTGATGAATTTCGATTTTTTAAAAGGTATTGATGTTTCTAAATAAAAATAGAAATGTTGTCTTGTTGCCCATCCTTCGGAGATTCGATATCCTTGAATTGTTTTTTTATCAACGATTTCAAGTTTTGAATCGAGCAATTTATCACGATGATCTAAATCGATGAGAATGAAACGTTTTTCATTTTTGTTTTCGAAGGTGTACGTATGAATTCCTGCTCTGTCTGTAGCTGCAATCCGTGCTTTGATTTTTGGATCCGCCAAATACACTTCGTAATAGCCAGGACTCGCTTTTTCGTTTGAGTGACTGAATTTCGATCCGTAGCCTTTTGGAGATAAATAGCCTGGAGTGGTGTTTGCTTTTTTAGACTGAGGTACAATAAGTAAATCGCAGTAATCAGGAACGCCAGTACCACTCAAATGCGTATGTGAAAAACCGTAAATAACAGAATCATCGTAGTGATAACCAGAACAGCCATCCCATCCTTCGTAGCGCGTATCCGGACTAATTTGAATCATGCCAAATGGGGCAGAGGCACCGGGATACGTATGTCCGTGACCACCCGTTCCAATAAAAGGATTTACGAAAATGGAGGGTGAATAATTGGATAATGCGCTCCAAAAAAAGATGGCCTGTGCTGAATCAGAATTTGATTTTAGTTTATCAAGCGTTGGATTTTGCGCAAGAAATGTTTTGCTAATTCCAATTGTAAAAAGTAGGAGCAAGGAGAGGAATTTCATTACGAATAAATTGAATTCCAAAAATACAATAAAATGGGTTTTAATGGAAAATGGTTGGAACCATTTAATAATGTATTTTAACTCATTAGCGTCGTGGTTAATAACTACACTATTTGTAAATTTTTCTATTTGTTTATCTGCCCAACGGGGAAAATTTATTGTAAAAAGTACTACTTCTTAATCGATTTTAGAACCTCTTTTACGTTCTGCCTCGCGTAGTAATATTTTGCGCAATCGAATGTTTTTTGGTGTCACCTCTACATATTCATCGTCTTGGATAAACTCTAACGCTTCTTCCAAGGTAAATACTTTTGGTGGAGCGATACGCACTTTATCATCCGAACCTGAAGCACGCATGTTTGTTAGCTTTTTCGTTTTTGTAACGTTCACACACAAATCTCCTGCTCGTGAGTTTTCACCGATTACTTGTCCTTCGAAGATGTTCTCATTCGGGTGAATGAAGAAGGTTCCGCGATCTTGTAAATTATTAATCGAGTAGGGGATAGCAGTTCCTTGCTCTAATGAAATCAGCGAACCGTTTTGTCTTCCAGGTATTTCTCCTTTCATTGGTTGGTATTCTAAAAAGCGGTGTGTCATAATCGCTTCACCCGCTGTCTGCGTCAATAAATAACTTCTTAAACCGATGATACCGCGTGATGGAATATTAAAACGAACAATTACTCTTTCTCCCTTGGTTTCCATCTGCAATAAATCTCCTTTTCTTCGTGTCACTGCTTCAACAGCAATTCCACTCATATTTTCTGGTAAATCTATTGTCAATTCTTCTATTGGCTCCGATTTTACTCCATCTATCTCTTTGATAATTACTTGTGGTTGACCAACTTGCAACTCATATCCTTCACGACGCATGGTTTCAATCAATACAGATAAATGTAGAACTCCACGACCGAAAACCATCCATTTGTCCGCTTTATCAGTTGGCTCAACACGCATTGCCAAGTTCTTTTCCAACTCTTTTTCCAAACGTTCTTGAATATGACGAGAAGTGATGAATTTCCCTTCTTTTCCAAAGAATGGCGAATCATTGATAGAGAAGAGCATGGACATCGTTGGTTCATCCAAACTGATGGTTGGCAATGGCTCCGGATTTTCAGCATCACAGATCGAATCGCCAATATCAAACCCTTCAATTCCTGTAATCGCACAAATATCACCCGGTTGAACAGATTCTACTTTTTTGCGTTCCAATCCTTCAAACACATACACCTCTTTAATTCTGTGTTTTTCCAACGTTCCGTCACGTTTTGCCAATTGAATCGGCATATTTTCCTTGATTACTCCACGAGTCAAACGCCCAATCGCAATTCGACCAACGAAAGATGAATAATCCAAAGATGTAATCAACATTTGTGTATTTCCTTCTTCAATTTGTTTCGGTTTGAAATACTCAATAATTTTATCCAGTAATGGTGTTATCGTATTTGTCGGTGATTTCCAATCTTCTGACATCCAACCATTTTTTGCTGAACCATAAATTACAGGAAAATCTAATTGTTCTTCGGTAGCATCTAATTCAAACATCAAATCAAATACTTTCTCGTGAACTTCTTCAGGAGTACAATTTTCTTTATCTACTTTATTGATTACGACTAATGGATGTAAGCCCAAAGACAATGCTTTACCGAGTACAAAACGAGTTTGGGGCATTGGACCTTCAAAGGCGTCCACCAACAAACAAACGCCATCAGCCATATTTAATACACGCTCCACTTCGCCACCAAAATCAGCGTGGCCTGGTGTGTCAATGATATTGATTTTTGTTCCATTGTAAGCAACAGAAACATTTTTTGAAACGATGGTAATTCCTCGCTCTCGTTCCAAATCATTGTTATCTAAAATCAATTCACCCGTTGGGCGATTTCTCTCATTGATGAAGCTCCCTGCCTCGATCATTCTATCTACCAATGTTGTTTTACCGTGGTCAACGTGGGCAATAATCGCAATGTTTCTAATTTCCATGATGGATTTTACAGATTCTCTAGTACACTAATTTATTTGGATTTAATATCTCGGTTTTCTTCCAAAACCAGATTTTTTGTCTTTTGAACCAGAGGAGCTGCGTTTAGAACCAAATCCTCTTTTCACTCCAAAGGGCTTTCTATCGCTAGATGATTTTCGTTCTCTTTCTGGTCGATCTCCAAAATTTCTTCCTCCAAATGATCTACCACTAGAGAATCCTCCTGATGAACGTCCGCCGCCTAAGCGTGATCCACCACCTCCGCCATCGCGGTCTTTGGTTATTTCCACTCGAAGCGTATTTCCTTCATAGTTCTGTCCATTCACATTTTTCAAAATTGTATTTGTATGTTCAGAATCAGCTTCAAAGAAAGAAAATCCACTCATGATTTGAATACGACCAATTAAATTGGAACGAAGACCTGTGGCATCACAAATAACACGAACCATTGCACCTGGGTTGAAATTTTGTTCTCTACCGATATTTACAAAAAAGCGTGTTTTTCCTGCCTCTGTTTCATTACTAGAACGGCCGCCTCGATCTCTTCTGTCTTTTCCGCTACGTTCAAATCCACCTCCATCAAAATCTCTCTCTCTTCCTCCTTTTCCTTTAACTCGATCGTCAATATTTAAATCTCCTGCACGTTGATAGTACTCAATGAAGCGATTGAATTCCATTGAGATAAATTTTTTAATTACATCTTCTTTCGAAGTATCTTCAAATTTTTCTATCAACATCGGAATAAAACGAGAAATCTCTTTTTCTTTGACCTCCGTTTTTTCAACACGAGCGACCAATTCCATCAATTGCACTTCACAAATTTCTGCAGGAGAAGGAATCAATCCTTTAGAGACAGATATACGTAACTGTTTTTCCAATTGTCGAATTTTTCCTGATTCACGTGCGTTTATAAAAATCAATGATTTTCCTGTTTTTCCGGCTCGAGCTGTACGTCCACTGCGATGTGTGTAATTTTCTATATCATCTGGTAAGTTGTAATTGATTACGTGTGTGATATTATCTATATCCAATCCACGAGCCGCAACATCCGTAGCGACTAAAAGTTGAATTTCTCTTCTTCTAAAGCGATCCATTACACGATCTCGCATCGCTTGCGTCAAATCACCATGCAAAGGTTCTGCATTGTATCCATCTTTCGCTAATTTTTCTGCAACACTTGCTGTTTCCATTCGCGTACGACAAAACACCAATCCAAATATCGTAGGATTAAAATCAATTAAGCGCTTAACCGCTTCAAAACGATCTTTCTCTTTAACTTGATAAAAGATGTGTTCAATATTTTCATTACTTTGATTTTTTCGACCAACAGAAACTTCTATGGGGTCTGTCATATAGTTGGAAGCGATTCGAGAAACTTCAGTTGGCATAGTTGCCGAAAATAGCCATACATTTTTTTTATGTGGAGTTTGGCTTAGAATTGAATCTAAATCCTCTTTGAATCCCATGTTTAGCATTTCATCCGCCTCGTCAAGGATAACAATTTTAACATCATCTAAAGCAATAGCTCTTCGGTTGATCAAATCCATTAAGCGACCCGGGGTTGCTACAATTATTGCCACGCCTCTCTTAATTTCTGATATTTGTCTACGTATATCTGTTCCACCGTAAACCGAAACAATATTCAAATCTAAGTATTTCGAAAAAGTCTCTAAATCTTTCGTGATTTGAAGGCATAATTCTCTCGTTGGGCAGAGAACTAGGCCTTGCGGAATACTCTTTTTCTTATTTATATTATTGATGAGTGGAAGTCCAAAAGCTGCAGTTTTCCCCGTTCCTGTTTGTGCCAATCCAACTAAATCTCTTTGTTGATTCAAAAGTGCGGGAATTGCTTGTTCTTGAATTGGAGTTGGTGTTTCGAAGCCTAATTCAACCAATACCTTAAGGACTGCACCATCCAATCCCAGCTCTTCAAATGTCATACACTACTTATAAATATTCGCCGCAAAGGTAGACTAAAAAAAAGATAAACCATTGAAAAATTGACCTATTCAGAAATGTTTATACTTTGTTAACGATTTTTAATAAATAATTTCTGAATTGACAACTTTATTCTTAAATTTAGAAGAATTATTTACAATTGAATTTATGGAAAATTTTTGGGTTCCACTAGTATTAGCTCTACTCGTTATATTGAGCGGTTTACTGACTGTTTCGCAAGGAACAGTTGCGGTCATTACAATGTTTGGGAAGTATAGAAGAGTACTGCATCCTGGTTTGAGGATTAAAATTCCTTTTATTGAAAAAGTTTATAAGCGAGTTTCCATTCAAAATCAAAGTATTGAAATGGAATTTCAGGCTGTTACAGTTGACCAGGCAAATGTTTATTTTAAAAGTATGTTGCTCTTTAGCGTAATGGATGAGCAGGATGAAACAATTAAAAAAGTAGCATTTAAATTCATTAGTAACAAGGACTTTATGCAAGCATTAGTTCGCACAATTGAAGGTTCAATTAGGGCTTATGTAGCAAGTCAAAAACAGTCTGAAATTTTAGGATTGCGACATGAACTGGTACATAGCGTTAAAGAACAAATTGATCATACATTGGAATCTTGGGGCTATCACTTATTGGATCTCCAAATAAATGATATTACATTCGATGCCGCCATTATCGAAAGTATGAGTAAGGTTGTTGCATCCAATAATTTGAAAGCAGCTGCAGAAAACGAAGGTCAAGCCCTGTTAATAACCAAGACGAAAGCTGCTGAGGCTGAGGGAAATGCAATTAAAATCGCTGCATTAGCCGAAAAAGAAGCAGCTATGTTACGCGGACAAGGTGTTGCATTGTTCCGTCAAGAAGTTGCAAAGGGTATGAGTGAAGCAGCCGAAGAAATGAAACAAGCAAATTTGGATACCAACGTAATTTTATTCTCTATGTGGACAGAGGCAATAAAAAACTTTGCAGAATATGGGAAAGGAAATACAATTTTCTTAGATGGAAGTGCTGAAGGAATGCAAAAAACAATGAAGCAAATTCAGGCGATGTTAAGCAGCGATATTGAGAATAAAAAGAAATAGAATATTATCTCTTTTTAAGTGCTTTCACAAGTAAGACTGTAAAGGCAGGAACCCATATTAAATCATTAGCGCAGCAAGTTAATCCAAATTTCATTGGGACTGCATCAACGGAAATGTAGTAAAACATGCCTGCGATTCCTAAAATCTTACCTAACAAACCAACAAGCACTATAGGCCAGTGTTGTTTTGGGTTAAATGCGGCGATAAAATAACCAATTCCATATACCCCTACAATCATTCCAATACATTGCCATAATAGAACTACAATTAGATCTTGTTTAATTCCTAAAAGCTCTAGTTGCCAATGCGGTAAAAAAAAGGACAATAATCCCCAAAGAATATTATATATCCCAGCTGCAAATAACCATTTTGATTGTATTTTTTTCATGATTTTGGAATTATGTTAATACTAAAATTAACGAAATAATTTCGTCGATTCTTATTATCTTATAATTCTTGTTTCCGAAACATGCTTTTCCAATACTTTTTTTCCGTTTATTTTTGATTCGAGTGATTTTTTAATTCGGTGCATGGTATCTGAGGCAAATTTTCTTGAATCTTCAATATCCACAATCGGAAAAGGATAATCAACCCCGATTTTACAATTGTAAAATACTTGGTCCAATTCACTCATTTTCCAAGGTTCGTGAATTAAACTTGATGGAACTTCTGCTAGCTCATTCACCCATTCTCGAATAAAAAGACCATCGGGGTCATGATCTTGCGAATTTTTTATTGGATTGTATATTCTTAGTGTATTGACTCCAGTTAACCCTGCTTGCATTTGAATTTGAGGGTAATGAATCCCTGGTTCATAATCCAAAAATTGTCGTGCTAAAAAATGCAATTCCCGCCAATCTTGCCAAAGATTATGAACAAAAAAAGAAACCACCATAGCACGCATTCTAAAATTTAAATAACCAGTTTCAACAAGACATCTCATGCAAGCATCAATTAGTGGAATTCCAGTTTTACCTCGTTGCCATGCCTGGATATACAACTCATTTTTTAACTTTCCTAAATTTTCAAACGACGGATTGACTGCTACAAACTCCATTTCACATTCTGTTTCAAATTTTTGAATGAAGTGACAATGCCAATGCAACCTGGAAATAAAATTTGATAATGAACGCTTACATCCTCCATTTTCTTTTGTTGAAAGAGCCATTTGGTAAACTTGACGCATTGACAAATTACCATATGCCAAATAGGGGGAGAGCCGACTACATGACTTTCGGGATAGTAGAGGTTTAGAAATTGTTTTACTATAATTTTTATGTCTTTCTTGAAAAAAACTTCCTGCATATTTTAAAGCACTTATTTCTCCACCGGGTTGAAAGGATTTATGTAGTTCTCGTAGTTCATTTGGTAAATTATGCTCGGAATATTTATTAAATAAAGAATTATCAAGCGCAAAAAGAAGCAATTTACTTGTATTTACCTCACAAATTGGTAAATGCATAAATTCAATCCATTTTTTGTTCCAATGCCTTCGATTTTTAATTCCTCGAATAATTCCATTTGTTTGAAATTCAGTCCAAGTGATTCCTTTCTGCTCGAAAGTTTTTTTTAAAGCCAAATCTCTTTTGAATGAACAATGATTTCCCGTCTCTCGGTGAGAAAAAATTGTTTGAATTGAATGATGTTCGATTAAGGAATTGAAGATTTCAAGAGCATTGCCATATAAAATATGTAAACATCTATCCGAATTTAATTTTTTTCGGATGTCCATAAGTGATTGGTAGACAAATCTCCAATGTCTTACATCTGAATCATAATAGGAAATTAATTCTGGTTCAAAAATGTAAATTAGAAGAGTTGGCAGTTTTGATTTAATTGCTTGGCGCAGAGGATCGTGATCAGTTACTCTTAAGTCTCTTTTAAACCAAACTATATTTATTTTTTGTTTCACCTTATTAATACAAATGAGAATTTATGCAGTTCGTTTTTCAGGTACTTTATTCTATTTCGTCTTTAAATTTCAAGGAAACAAAAGTAACTTATAAATGATATTACTAATTGTTATTCAAATCCTTATAAATAGAAGGCTCTCTAACTTTATTTTAGATAATTTTGATGTGCGCAAAACATTTACGAAATTATTTTGTTTAACCTTATATTACTAACTTTAAACAAAATTTAAATTATGAAAAAATTAAAAGTTTACTCAATCGTTGTAGTCAGTTTTTTTTCACTAACTACACAAACCTTTAGTCAAACCAATGTTTTTGACGACATTATTGCAGCAAGCCCAG
>Ga0194129_10002120_pt1 | contig 30390 bp, 27 predicted proteins | sample TA2KigCa35mmetaG_FD_150862 | JGI IMG/M metagenome (GOLD analysis project Ga0194129, IMG submission 150862) | Freshwater microbial communities from Lake Tanganyika, Tanzania - TA2015038 Kigoma Deep Cast 35m | ecosystem: Environmental > Aquatic > Freshwater > Lake | place: Tanzania: Lake...
GAAGCCACCAAGGTCGGTCATCTGATCGCCGATGTGCTGGATAACCCGCATGACGCGGCGACGATTGCGCGTGTCAAGGCTGAGGTCAAGCTACTGACCGATGCGCACCCGGTGTACGCACGATAAGTCGACCGTGAGGGCCGGGTTTCAAATACAGCCCTCACCACAAGCCCACCACAAACATCAACATAGAACGCAAGATTAACGATGCGCTGTCCCTTCTGCCATAGCGAAGATACCCAGGTGCTCGACACCCGCGACTCGGAAGAGGGTGACAGCGTTCGTCGCCGGCGGCGCTGCAATGCCTGTGACAAGCGCTTTACGACCTACGAGCGGGTTGAGTTGGCGATGCCAACCATCGTCAAAAAGAACGGCAGTCGCACCGATTTTGAATCCGAAAAGCTGCGCGCAAGTCTGGCTTTGGCATTGCGTAAGCGACCCGTATCGGCGGACGCGGTCGACGCCGCAATTCAGCGTATTGAACAAAAATTACGATCATCGGGCGAACGGGAAATCGACTCCGGACAAATTGGTGAACTCGTCATGCGCGAACTGAAGCGCTTGGACAAAGTTGCTTATATTCGTTTCGCCTCGGTGTATCGAAGCTTCGAGGATGTATCGGAGTTTCGCGACGCCATTGATGAAATTGATGTCGAGCCAAAAACAGCTATCAGCTCGAAATTGCGCGCGCACTAAGACAATACTGATTAATATATCAGTGGTCATCCCAGTCTTCGCTCACTCGCCAAATAATTCAGGTATTTCGATCTACCTCATTAATTATTAGCCTGGCGATTAATTTTTATCACAACCAAGCTTCTGCATCTCCGATCATAAAGAACGGAGGTTGCGATGTCATATTATCGATACGGTTTTTCGTTAGTCGAATCATTGATTAGCTTGCTGATGGTGTCGATGGCCGCGGCGCTGGTCATCAGAATGAGTAGTGCAAATGCGATCGTGTTTCAACAGGCTACTCGAAAATCAAGCGCAGTTCGCTTGACTTCGGAGTTATCGATATGGGTGCAGCGAGGGGGCCATCTGGCGCTCGGGGTGCCGTTGGATCAGGCGCTCGATTCGTTGAGCGACACGTCACTTCGGCCAACGTTGATTACTTCCTGCTGCCCGCCTGAACACTGTGATTCCAACCGCAGCGCATGGCAATACCTGGCCCTATGGCACGATCGATTGCGGCGCCAGATACCTGACGCGCGCTGGATGGTATGCAAGGATGACATCGCTGCGTCCGAGGCAAGCAATTGGACGTGCGGCACAGCGGGTGATGTGCTGTCAATGAAGTTGGGCTGGCCTTCGGCAGCGACAGCACCCGCGCTCATATTGCCGCTAGGCGCAGCACGATGAGGCCAGCTGCCCGCGGTGAGGGCTTGATTTCTTTAATGCTCGCGCTCTCGCTTTCCCTTGGAATCGTCCTGTCAGCGCTGCACTTGACCGCACAGGCGGGCTTGCTGCACCAGCGTGCACAACAACAGTCATTGCTGGAAGATCAAGCAAACCAAGTGCTTGAGCTGATCGAGCGCTTGCTGCAACAAGCGGGCTACATCGACGTGACAGTTCCGATGGCAGCACTGCCGGCAAGGCCCTTGTCAGGCGCGATCGATGCTGCCGACAATGCCAGCGTCGCTAGCGGTCAGATACCCAGTGTGTTAACCAAGAAGTCGGTATCGCTTGCCAGCGATGTGCTTGTTATCCGTTTGCGCGGTGACGCACAAGGCAGTGTTCTGAATTGCGCTGGCTTTACGGTCGCTGCGCCTTCCGGGCCCACAGATACGGCCGGGCTGAGCATTCTGTATGTCGACCTTGATACAGCTAATGAGCCTGAGTTGCATTGCTACTTCAGTGGAGCCTCGCAATTTTCTTCGCAAGCGGTGGCCAGCGGTGTGCTGAGTTTTCAGGTACGTCTGGGAATCGATACCGATAACGACGGCTTGCCGAATTATTTTGTCAACGGCTCACAGCTTGCCTCGCAAGTACGCCAACAAGCCGCCTCTGAGATGTCGCTGCGGACCCGGATTGTTGCGGTTCAGATCGGCATATTGATGCGCTCGACGCAGCGTCTGGCCTCGGCAGTGGCTCAGCAACCGCTGCGTTTATTGAGCGAACTGGAGCCGGCTTGCTTGAGTGAGGCAGACCCACAGGGTGAGGTGCCACCGAGCCAACTCAAATCGTACCGTCTTCACCAGACATTTGAAAAAATCATTTTTCTGAATAATAGTCTTCGCCCCGATGCATGAGCCTATTGCCCTCCACACTCGCAGTCATGATGGTCGTACTGCTCGCCGGCGCATCATCGCAGTTGGTAGAAGACGCGGCATTATCATCGACACAGCTAATGCATCGGCAGCTCGCTATGGCTCGTGCAGGGGCGCGGCTGAGCGTAGGCTCGGCAGCGCTAGCGGCACACCTACAGCAGCAAGCGGATACGGATGGGGCAACGATACTTTCGGTCCCCGATCTGGTGGTAGAGCAGATCAAGCCTGACGATGGTGCTGAATTGGGAGATTTGCCGATGGACTTGTATAGGCTTACCAGCACTGGCCGCACCGCGCAGACGATCGTTAAGCTACAGGCTGACTATGCAATTAATCCCTGTGATACCGAGCAAGGCAGATGTATCACCGGGATCCGACGCGTTGCATGGCGCTCTCTGTCAAATTAGTGGCGTATTACTTTTACTCATTTGGGATGCGCTGCCACTGCGGCTGGTGCCTTCACAATACCGGTCATTAGCGGTTCTTTTTTATGCGCGACACACACTTACTTGAAATACAAAGATACCGTTGTCGTGGTTCAGCAGGATTCACCTTGCTCGAACTCGCCGTGACCGCATCGATCATGGCGCTTGTCACGCTCGGTACCCTATCAACGCTGGGGCCGGTGCTCGACAGGATGAGATTAATCAGCCTGGTATCTGATTTCCATTCATCGCTGAGCTATGCACGGCAACAAGCTATGCGTCGCGGGTATCGCGTTGATTTATTGCCCTTGGTGGCGGGAACCTGGCGTTCAGGTTGGTGCGTAGCGATCGATACCAATAACAACCAGCGCGTTGATAACGCCGAGCCCGTCTTGCATCGAAGCGCCGTAACGCCGCCGCCAGGTACCGAGATCAGCACCCGACTTACAGACAGCAAGCGCATCTATTTGTCCTTTGACCCGAGCGGTCGGCCGCGTACAGCGAGCAGCGCTAACGTGCCGCAGTACGGCTCGTTGCTGTTTCAGCTGGGCCAGCAACGGAGCAAGCTGGTGATTGGTTTTTTAGGCCGTGTTCGTGTTTGCGATCCCGATCGCGACGGAGCGGCTTGCTAAAATGACGCATCGGCTTACCAACTTCTCAATCCGTGACAATTCATAATGACACCGACGGCATGCGTGCTGCCTTGGCGCAGGCCGCCAAGGCGATGTACACCGCTACGCCTAACCCGCGCGTGGGCTGCGTGATTGTGCGTCATGGGGAGGTACTGGCCGAAGGACATACGCAGCCCACTGGTTTTGCGCATGCGGAGGCCTATGCCTTGCATCACGCCCAGCAACAGGGCATTGATGTGCGTGGTTCGACCGTGTACGTGTCATTAGAGCCGTGCAGTCATCACGGCCGCACACCACCGTGTGCGGATGCGTTGATCAATGCGGGCGTGGCACGGGTGGTCGTGGCTATTGAAGACCCTAACCCTTTGGTGGCGGGTCAGGGCTTGGCCAAACTGCGCGCAGCGGGCATACAGGTAGAACTTGGCACGCTCGCGGAAACAGCGCGCGACATGAACATCGGCTTCTTACATCGCATGCAACATGCAAAACCATGGGTGCGCATGAAGATAGCTGCCAGCATGGACGGCGGTACCGCCTTGCAGAATGGGCAAAGCCAATGGATTACTTCGCCGCAGGCGCGCGATGATGGCCATCATTGGCGCGCGCGGTCGTGTGCGATATTGACCGGTATCGGTACAGTGCTGCAAGACGATCCGCAGCTGAATGTGCGCGCAGTACCGACGCAACGTCAGCCGCGTCGTATCGTGGTTGATAGTGATCTGACCATCTCGCCGCAGGCGCGAATGCTGCAGGATGCACCGGGCTGGATCTTCACCGCAGTTGATCATGCCGAACCTGCAGCGAAACTACGCTCGCAAGGCCATGAAGTCATTCAATTGCCAGATGATCGCGGCAAAGTAGATTTACACGCTCTGATGCGAGAGTTGGGGCGACGTGAGATCAATGAGCTTCATGTCGAAGCTGGATTCAAGCTGAATGGTTCCTCGTTACGCGCGGGTGTGGTGGATGAGTTATTACTCTATATGGCGCCCTGTTTGCTGGGGCCGGCGCAAGGCTTGGCGCGTTTGCCGGTCTTGGAGCAGCTCGACGATCGACTATCTTTCCGTTTTCACGAGATCGAACGGGTTGGGCCCGATCTGCGCCTGCGCCTGATACGAACTTCTTCTTAAGGTATTTAAACGACCATGTTTACCGGCATCATCGCAGCCATCGGCCGCATTAATTCGATTACACCGCTTGTTGATAGTGCCGACGCTGGCGTACGTCTGAATGTGCATGCAGGTGGTTTGCCGCTATACGATGTCGCGATTGGCGATTCGATTGCTATCAATGGCGCCTGCATGACGGTGACCGAAAAATCCGAGCAGACATTTTGTGTTGATGTCTCGCGCGAGAGCCTGAACTGCACGGTTGGTTTGGATGCCGAGGGCGAGGTGAATCTCGAAAAAGCGCTCACCTTGGCCGAGCGCCTGGGTGGTCATTTAGTCTCGGGCCATGTCGACGGGCAGGGCGCGGTGACGCACTTTGCGCAGGTGGGTGAATCGTGGCGGCTGGATATTCTGGCGCCGCTGTCACTTGCCCGTTATTTAGCCTATAAAGGCTCGGTGGTGGTGAATGGTGTGTCACTCACCGTCAATAGCGTGACCGATCAAGCCGACGGCTGCATTATCTCGATCAACCTGATTCCGCATACGATCGCAGTCACCACGCTCAAGCATCTGGTGCCGGGCACGCGGGTCAACCTTGAGGTCGATCTGATCGCCCGTTATGTCGAACGGATGCTATCGCTGAGCGCGCTTCCCGGTTGATCGGGCGCTAACGGATTGGTAAATTGATACTGCGCACGGCGCGGGTGTGGCGCTTGAAATCCGATAGAATGTGCGGCCTTTCGGGAAGCACCTTCCATGTCACTATCCAACACACAAGAGATCATCGCCGAATTTCGCGCCGGTCGCATGGTCATTCTGGTCGATGAAGAGGATCGTGAGAATGAAGGCGATCTGGTACTGGCGGCTGACTTTGTCACGCCCGAGGCGATCAACTTCATGGCGCGCTTTGGTCGCGGGCTGATCTGCCTCACGTTGACTGAAGAGCGCTGCGAGCAACTTAATCTGCCACTCATGACGGGCCGTAACGGCACCTCGTTTGGTACCAACTTCACGGTGTCGATTGAAGCCGCTGAAGGCGTGACCACCGGCATCTCTGCAGCGGACCGCGCGCGCACCATTCAGGTGGCGGTGGCGCGTCACGCTAAGCCGTCCGACCTTGTGCAGCCGGGTCATGTTTTTCCACTGCGCGCGCAAAAAGGTGGCGTCCTGATGCGGGCCGGCCACACCGAGGCCGGCTGCGATCTGGCCGAGCTGGCAGGCTTGACGCCGGCGGCGGTGATCTGCGAAGTGCTGAAGGAAGACGGCACCATGGCGCGGCTTCCTGATCTGATCGAGTTTTCGCGCGAGCACGGCATGAAAATCGGCACCATCGCCGATTTAATTCACTATCGCAGCCAGAACGAGAGCATTATTGAGCGTGTTGGTGAGCGCGAGATGCAGACTCCGCATGGCAGCTTTCATGCGATCGCGTTTCGTGATGCGCCTAGCGGTGGCGCCCATCTGGCGCTGGTTCACGGCAGCATCGCGCCAGAGCATGAAACATTGGTGCGGGTGCATCAGCCGGTATCGGTACTGGATTTGCTGGATACCCATGCCACCACGCATTCCTGGAATATGTCAGCCGCGATGCGGGCAGTGCAGGCTGCGGAGCGCGGCGTGATTGTGCTGCTGAATTGCGAAGAGTCGGCTGATCAGATGTTTGCGCAGTTCAGCGCGTTGGCCTCGTCGCAGCCGGCGCCAGCACCGCGCGGCGCGCGTATGGATCTTCGCACCTACGGCATCGGCGCACAGATTCTGCGGGCGCTGGGTGTGGGTAAGATGAGGCTGCTGGCTAACCCAAGGAAAATGCCGTCAATGACAGGCTTCAACCTTGAAGTCACCGGCTACCAGGCAGGCCCGACTGATCACTGATGCAGGAGGTGATATGAGCGTAGGAATCTATGAACCTGACTTCGACGGCGCTGGATTGCGCATCGGCGTGGTCCAGGCGCGCTTTAACGAAGATGTCTGTCACGGGCTGAGGGCCGCCTGTCTAACGGAGCTGAAACTCCTTGGTGTTGATGATCAGGATGTGCTGGTGGTCACAGTGCCCGGCGCGCTAGAGATTCCGTTGGCCCTGCAGAAGATGGCCGAGTCCGGCCAGTTTGACGCCTTGATCGCACTCGGTGCGGTGATACGGGGTGAGACCTATCACTTTGAGTTGGTGGCGAATGAGTCAGGCGCTGGCATACGCCGTATCAGTTTGGATCATGGTATTCCTATCGCCAACGGAGTGCTCACCACAGAAAACGATGAGCAGGCCGAGGCCCGCATGGCGGGCAAAGGCGCTGACGCGGCGCGCGTCGCGGTTGAAATGGCCAACTTGGTGGCTGCAGTGGAAGAGCTGGCCGATGAGGCCGACGACGACTGAGATCAACCATGAGTGGTCATCCCTCCCGGCACGCCAACCCCAACAAGAACCGTACGCCGCGCCACCGCGCGCGCGAGTTCGCGCTGCAGGGTCTGTATCAGTGGCTAATGAGCCATGAAGATGCGGGCGTGATCGACGCCTACATCCGCAACGCGCACGGTTTCGACAAAGCCGATCGCAGCCACTTTGATGTACTGCTGCACGGCACGATTCGTGACGCGGCTAATTTACGCACCGAGATTGTCCCGTACATTGATCGCGCGATCGATCAACTCTCGCCGATCGAGCATGCGGCGCTGCTGATCGGTGCCTACGAGCTGAAGCAGCATATTGAAATTCCCTACAAGGTCGTGATCAACGAGGCGGTTGAACTGGCGAAATCCTTCGGCGGTATCGACGGTCACAAATATGTCAACGGCGTGCTGGACAAATTGGCGTCCAAATTACGTGCGACCGAAGTCGGCGCTGCGCGCTAGCAGGCTGCAAAGACAATGAATTTCGCGTTGGCGCAACGACTGCAAGAAATCGCGCCATTCCATGTGATGGAGATGATCAAACGCGCCGGCGAGATGGAGCAGGCCGGGCGATCTGTCATCTACATGTGCATTGGTGAGCCAGACTTTGCGCCAGCCCCAGCGGTGCTCGACGCTGCGCAGCAGGCCCTGCAGAGTGGCGCTGCACAGCGCTACACCGCCGCGCTTGGATTACAGCCATTGCGTGAGACGATCTCAGCGCACTACCGGACTGCCTTGGGTGTGGATGTTCCGGCCTCGCGTATCGTGATCACCGCCGGTGCCTCCGGTGCGTTGCTGTTGGCCTGCGCCGCGCTGGTGGAGCGCGACGCCGAGGTGCTGATGCCGGACCCGAGCTATCCGTGCAATCGTCATTTCATCAGCGCGTTTAATGGCCGACCTGTATTGATACCTAGTGGGCCTGAGGACCGTTTCCAGCTCTCTGCTGCGATGGTGGCAGCGAACTGGCGCGATCAGACACGCGGCGTGCTGTTAGCTTCGCCATCTAACCCGACCGGTACTTCCATCACGCGCGACCAACTGGCACAGACAGTGGCCGCCGTTCGACAGCGAGCCGGTTTCAGTGTGGTCGATGAAATTTATCAGGGACTGACCTACGACCACGCGCCATTTTCTGCGCTCGAGCTGGGCGAAGACATGGTGGTCATCAATAGCTTCTCGAAATATTTCAATTTAACTGGGTGGCGCCTCGGCTGGTTGGTGGTACCGCCTGCGCTAATGCCTCAAATAGAAAAGCTCGCGCAGAATTTCTATATCTGCCCATCAAGCATGGCGCAGCATGCGGCACTGGCGTGCTTTACTCCAGAGTCACTGGCAATTGCCGAGCAGCGGCGTGAAGAGATGCGTCGTCGACGTGATTATCTGGTGCCCGCACTGCAAGCGCTGGGCTTCGACGTGCCGGTGCCACCGGATGGGGCGTTCTATGTATACGCCGATTGCAGCCGCCTGACTGACGACGCGACGGATTTCTGCCGCGATGTGCTTGAGCGCACGGGCGTGGCGCTTACGCCTGGTGTGGATTTTGGTGAGGTGGGTGCAAGCCGCTTCGTGCGCGTGTCGTATGCCACTTCCATGCCTAAGCTGGAACAAGCCATCAGCCGCCTCGCCGCTTACTTGGCACAAGGCGCATAAAAGGAAAACGGCGCCGCTGCAGTCATATCAGCAGGCGCCGTTATTCGACGTTAGTGTTACTTCGGGATTTCTGTCATCAGTACAGCCAGCGTCAGGCCGGTTCCTGCTCTGCGTGTGATGCGACGGGCGCGGCATCTGCTTCACGCGCCGGCTCCACCACCGGCGGCGGTGTGAAGGTGGGTACGCGCTTACCTGCTGCCACTTGCCGCAGCTTGGCGTACTCGGCCATTACCTTGCCCGCGTAGCCGCCGTCGGTTTCCATATTGCCCGCGCCCACATACAGCTTCAGACCGCCCTGTACGGAACCAGAGACCCGGATCATGTCTTTCAAGATGCGCGCGCCGACCTGAATATTAGCGACGGGGTTCAGCGCGGCGGTTGGACCACCGTGATCATCAAACTTCTCGCGGTGCACGCGTGACATTACCTGCATCAAGCCTTGTGCCCCCATTGCGCTCTCCGCAAACGGGTTGAAGCGCGACTCGATCGCCATCACTGCAAGAATCAGCAATGGGTCCAGCTTGACTGATCCGGCAGCTTCATAAGCCGCGCCGACCAGCAGCGAGCTCGCCGTGCCCGCGATTCGGTAGCGCTTCGACAGCCAGTCGTTGACGCGTTGCTGCTCGATGCTGAGGTTAGCGCCTTGCTGCATGGCTGCTACGTTCGCCAGTTTGGGCTGAGGCAGCTCCAGCAGCTCGGCAAACGCTATCTCCTCTGCGGCAAGCTGCTCACCGGAGGTGGCAGCGAAGGGCGACAAGTCTTTAAGGTCGTCGAGCAGAGAAGGCCGGAAAAACACCAATGCAAGTGCCGCCAAGGCTGCCAACCCGATCAGAGCAAGCGTGTGCCTGGCCGCCGCAAAGGCGACTCGGAATTTTTCGAGGATACCCTCGGCACTACCAAAACTATTTCGAACAAGTGGGGAGTTACTTCCCGCACCGACCAACGCTGCGAATATGCGTCGATGATTCATCAAACCTCCTGAATATCGCGGCCCTCAAAGCGCCTGGCAAAACACTAGTGCTTCATCCCGGTCAACCGCTCTCCTCTTAGCAGTATGACAAGTCCACACTACAGTTTTGCCAGGCACTCTGAATTGAGGCCAATTGCAAGCGTGCTTCGTGCTTCAATTCACCGCGAAACAAAAACTCGTTTGCTTCTCATGCACCCATGCTGCGGTGCATCGAGTACCCCCACAAACGCCGGTGTTGCCTTGCTGGTCGCCCGCACTGTCGGCGGGCTAACTCGGCAATCTTTTTTCGAGGATGAAAGGCTGACCCAGTTGCTGAACAATCTTTACAATCGCTCGCGGGTCCATCCTCGCGTTGACACCTACTGCCCGGTCACCATCGCTGCCGACCTGTCGGGAAGGCCCCGACGTCTAACGCTAAAAATTTTGGCGGATTGTAGGCAGCTGTTTATATCGAGTCAATACTGGAAACGCAAAGATATATAACCATTTGTTATAAAAATTCGGTTTCGCTGTAACAATATCCAGTAAAATCATCGAGTTGCCTTGCCTCTCGGGGTATTGGCCGCTTCATTTCAAAAATATCAATAATTCATGAAATATTCCGACCTGCGGGACTTTATTGCCAAACTGAAACAATCCGGCGAGTTGTCGGAAGTGTCATTGCCGGTCTCGCCAGTGCTCGAGATGACCGAGTTGTGCGACCGCACATTGAGAGCGGGTGGCCCCGCATTACTGTTCAAAAATCCAACCGGTCACCGTATGCCGGTGCTGGGTAATTTGTTCGGTACACCGAAACGGGTCGCTTTAGGTATGGGTGCCTCTGATGTGGGCGAGCTGCGCCGCATCGGCCATTTACTGTCCGCTTTAAAAGAGCCGGAGCCCCCCAAGGGCTTGCGTGATGTGATGGGCTTGGGTTCCTTGGTGAAGTCGGTCTGGGACATGGCGCCGAAAGAACTGCGCGCCGCACGATGCCAGGAGATTGTGTGGGAGGGCGCAGACGTCGACTTGTCGCGGCTACCCATCCAACACTGCTGGCCCGGCGATATCGCACCGCTGATTACCTGGGGCTTGGTGATCACCAAAGGCCCGCATAAGAAACGACAAAACCTTGGCATATATAGACAGCAAGTACTCGGACCCAAGCAACTGATCATGCGCTGGCTGGCCCACCGTGGCGGGGCGTTGGATTTTCGGGAGCATTGCCTGACCCATCCGGGCAAGCCTTATCCGATTGCGGTGGCCTTGGGCGCCGACCCGGCCACGATACTAGGCGCGGTGACGCCGGTACCCGATAGCCTGTCGGAGTATCAGTTTGCGGGCCTGCTGCGGGGTAGCCGCACTGAATTGGTCAAGGCAATAGGTAGCGAGTTGCGGGTGCCGGCATCGGCCGAGATTGTGCTGGAGGGCCATATCTATCCGGATGACGGTCACCCCACCGGATACGCCCACGCGCTCGAGGGGCCATTTGGCGACCACACCGGCTATTACAACGAGCAGGACTGGTTCCCGGTATTTACTGTCGATCGCATCACCATGCGACGCGACCCGATTTATCACTCCACCTATACCGGCAAGCCACCCGACGAGCCAGCCATTCTTGGCGTGGCGCTCAACGAGGTGTTCGTCCCGCTGTTGCAAAAGCAGTTTTCCGAGATCACCGACTTTTACCTGCCCCCGGAAGGTTGTAGCTACCGGATGGCGGTGGTGCAGATGAAGAAGTCTTACCCTGGACATGCCAAGCGCGTGATGTTTGGTGTTTGGAGTTTCTTGCGGCAGTTTATGTATACCAAGTTCATTGTGGTGGTCGATGACGATGTGGATATTCGTGACTGGAAAGAAGTGATCTGGGCGATCACGACGCGGGTTGATCCGATACGCGACACCACCATGGTCGACAACACACCGATTGATTACCTCGACTTTGCCTCGCCGGTCAGCGGTCTGGGTAGCAAGATGGGTATTGACGCCACCAATAAGTGGCCCGGCGAGACCTCGCGTGAGTGGGGTAAAACCATCGCGATGGATGATGATGTGAAACAACGTGTCGACGCGCTGTGGGAGGCGCTGGGCTTTTGAGTTAGACTGCGCAGCGGCGGGCCCCTGCGCATTGTGGCGTGGTCAACCTGGTCAGGTCGGGAACGAAGCAGCCATAGCTACTTACCGCAAGTGCCGCAGACAAGGCTCGCCTCTTTCCTGCATCGACGCCGAGCATCAGTCTCGATCAACCCGTGCCGATAATGCTCCGCAAGAGGCATGGGTGAGGTCGGGTAAAATCCCTGCTTCCTCGCTGCTAATTCCACTGGAACCGCCACGGACATGTCCTACCAGGTACTTGCCCGCAAATATCGCCCCAAAAACTTCGAGAGCTTGGTTGGACAAGAGCATGTGGTGCGCGCGCTCAGTCACGCGCTGGAGCATAAGCGCTTGCATCATGCGTATTTGTTTACCGGCACGCGTGGCGTAGGCAAAACTACGCTCTCGCGCATTCTCGCCAAAGCACTGAATTGCCAGGGTACCGACGGCAGTGGCGACATCACTGCGCACCCCTGTGGCGTATGCGAAGCCTGTATGGCGATTGATGCAGGCCGCTTTGTTGATTACATCGAGATGGACGCTGCGTCGAATCGCGGCGTCGATGAAATGGCGCAGTTGCTTGAGCAGGCGGCGTACGCACCGTCCAATGCGCGCTTCAAGGTCTACATGATCGATGAAGTTCATATGCTGAGCAACCATGCGTTCAACGCCATGCTCAAGACGCTGGAAGAGCCGCCGCCACATATCAAGTTCATTCTTGCGACCACCGACCCGCAAAAAATTCCGGTCACCGTGCTATCGCGCTGCATGCAGTTCAACTTGAAGCAAATGCCGCCCGCTCAGATTGTCGGGCATTTGGAAAACATTCTTGCGCAAGAGCAGATCAGCTTCGAGGTGCCGGCGCTACGGCTGCTTGCGCAAGGCGCGCAAGGTTCGATGCGCGATGCATTGTCGTTGACCGATCAAGCGATCGCCTACGCCGCCGGCCAGGTGACGCTCGAGGCGGTGCAAGGCATGCTCGGTTCGCTCGATCAGTCGTACCTGGTGCGAATGCTGGATGCGCTCGCAGCGCATGATGCAAAAACCTTATTGGATATTGCCGATGAAATGGCGGCGCGCAGTCTTTCCTGGAGCAGCGCCTTGCAGGACCTCGGCACGCTGCTGAATCGTATCGCGATTGCGCAAACCGTACCATCAGCCGTACCCGACGATTTACCCGAGCGCGACGATATTGTTCGTCTGGCGCCGATGTTTTCGCCGGAAGACGTGCAGCTGTTTTATCAAATTGTGGTGCATGGCCGGCATGAGTTGGGTTTAGCGCCCGACGAGTATTCCGGCTTCACCATGACGCTATTGCGCATGCTGGCGTTTGTGCCGATCGATACAGGTAGTCGTACAGTGAACGCGCCAGAGGCGGGGGCGGCACGCGCCTCTGCGCTTGCCGCTGTGCGCAGTAGCAAAGCACCGACGACCACAGTACCGGCGACAACAGCACCAACAACAACAGCACCAACAACAACAGCACCAACAACAACAATTAAGTCGACGACAGCAGCACCGCCGATGAGTAAACCGGCGACAGCAGTATCGGAGATGACAGACACGACTATAAGCGTATCGACGGCAGCAGCGCCAGCGCCGGCAGTATCAAACGGCATAAATACCGCGCCATCGAATGTGACCGAGCAGAATTTGATAAGTATAGATTGGCCAGTATTAGTCAAGCAGCTCACACTACGCGGTGTCGCACGGCAGCTTGCAATGCAAAGTGAACTACTGCTTTATGAAGATACGGGTCAGGGCATCTCGATCCGTATTCGTATACCGGTCGATACACTGTTATCAGCAGGCAGCAAAGAAAAACTCACTGCGGCACTGTCCGAAAATCTTGGCAAGGCCGTACTTCTCGAGACAGAAATTGGCGCCACTACCCAGACCGCCCATGCCGCTGATGTGGCCGGTGAGGCAGAGCGTCAGCGACATGCCGAACAGACACTGCAAGAGGACCCATTTGTGCAGACACTGATGAAAGAGTTTGGCGCTACCATCGTACCGGGCTCGGTGAGGCCGCAGTAGTGATGCACGTATAACTTGGCAGTGATGCGCAGCTAAACCGTATTTCTTTTCCCAGGAGCGCGAGATGATGAAAGGCCAACTGGCCGGCCTGATGAAGCAGGCACAGGCGATGCAAGACAACATGAAGAAGATGCAGGAGCAGTTAGCCAGTGTCGAGGTTGAAGGTCAAGCTGGCGCTGGTATGGTCAAGGTGATTATGACGTGCAAAAACGATGTCAAGCGCGTCACCATCGACCCGTCACTGCTCGGCGATGACAAAGACATGCTGGAAGACCTGGTTGCTGCAGCATTTAACGATGCGGTGCGTAAGGCCGAGGCAACGTCACAAGAAAAAATGGCGGGTCTGACCGCCGGCCTGCCGCTGCCACCGGGATTCAAGCTGCCGTTCTGATGTCAGTATTTAATACGAAGTGAAAACACCGTCCAGCCTCGAGATACTGACCGAGGCCTTGCGCCGTCTACCCGGTGTAGGCCCAAAATCTGCGCAACGGATGGCGTACCACCTGATGCAACACGATCGTGACGGTGCAGTGCAAATTGCACGTGCGATGTCTCATGCGATAGAGCGCCTGAAGCATTGCGCCCGCTGTCACACGTTCACCGAGCATGATCAATGTGACACCTGCCGTGACACCACGCGCGATTCAGCCCTGCTTTGCGTCGTTGAAACGCCAGCCGATCAGCTGATGATCGAGCAAACGCTCACCTACAAAGGCTTGTACTTTGTGTTGATGGGCCATCTCTCGCCACTGGATGGCATCGGCCCTAAGGACTTGCAGTTGGATAAACTTATCGCGCGCGCTACCGATGGCGTCGTCAGCGAGGTCGTACTCGCGACTAATTTTACGAATGAAGGCGAGGCGACTGCGCACTACATCAGCGAAACACTCAAGGCACGCGGTTTGAAAGTCTCTCGTCTTGCGCGCGGTGTGCCGGTGGGCGGCGAGCTGGAATATGTCGATGCCGGTACCATTGCGCGTGCGATGCTGGATCGTCGCGCGACCTAAGTAAACACTTTCTTGGTGATGCAAGCAGATAAAAAACCAACCGGCCCACTGGCGGGTATCAAGGTGCTCGAACTCGGTACCTTGATTGCCGGCCCGTTTTGCGCACGCATGCTGGGTGAGTTTGGTGCTGAGGTCATCAAGATTGAATCGCCGCAAGGTGGCGACCCGATTCGTCAGTGGCGCGTGCTGAAAGACGGTAATTCGCTCTGGTGGTCGGTCCAGAGCCGCAACAAGAAAAGCATCACACTCAACATGAAAGATAGTCGCGCGCAGGAGATCGCGCGCCGTCTCGCACTTGACGCAGATATCGTCATCGAGAACTACCGCCCCGGTGTTTTGGAAAAATGGGGTCTGGGCTACGAGCAGTTAAAGGCGATCAACCCGGCGCTAATCATGGTGCGACTAAGCGGCTATGGGCAAACCGGGCCGATGCGGGATGCGCCGGGCTTTGGTGCGATTGGTGAGTCGATGGGTGGTATTCGTTATGTCTCCGGCCACCCTGATCGCCCGCCGGTCCGTATTGGTATTTCGATTGGTGATTCAATCGCTTCATTGCATGGTGCGATGGGGGCATTGATGGCGCTACGTCATCGTGATGTCACCGGAGGGCGTTGGAATGGACACACCGGCGAGGCCTGCAAGGCAGGGCAGGGTCAGATGGTAGATGTCGCGTTGTATGAAGCGGTATTCAACATGATGGAGTCGCTTGTACCCGAGTATGACCATGCCGGCGTTGTGCGCGAACGTACTGGTGGTGCTTTGCCGGGTATTGTGCCTTCCAATACCTACACCACGGCAGAAGGTGAGAACATCGTCATTGCGGGCAATGGCGACGCTATCTTCAAGCGACTGATGATCGCGATTCGTCGTGAGGATTTGGCCAATGATCCACAAATCGCGGATAATGCCGGCCGCGTTCCTCGCACTCAAGACATTGACGAGGCCATTCAGGCTTGGTGCAGCACTCAGCGCATCGATGCTGCATTGGCTGCGCTGCAGGCGGCAGATGTGCCGGTTTCCAAAATCTACTCAGTGCGCGACATGCTACAAGACCCGCAGTTTCTTGCGCGTCAGATGTTCGAGCAGCACCTCTTCAAAGACGGCACGCCGGTCAAGCTGCCGGCGGTCACGCCCAAACTATCCGAGACGCCGGGCGGTACGCGATGGATTGGACCAGAGCTGGGTGAACATACCCATCAGGTACTAGCGACACTCGGCTACAGCGACGATCAAATCGCAGCGCTACGAAACGACGGGGTGTTGTAATCCCGAGGCAGTGCATCCACTGTTTGCATTATCGGTGTATCAGCAGCCGGTTTTGAACGAACCCTCGTCCTCGAATCAAATACGGACATTCATTGTTTCGTGTTGTCGAGGATTTAATCGTGCCCTCCACTGGTAAAGCGCATCACGTAGCCAACACATCTCAAGCAACTCAGCCAGCTCCGTGGCATCTCAAAGGCGAAGCTCTGTCGGAAGCCGATGTGACCGGTCATGGGCAAGACACTAACGCTCATCGCGGCTCGTCACTGTCCGAGCCCAAGGTCTGGTACGTCCGTTGGGGGCAATCAATCTCAGGTTTTTTTAGGTCGGTTAGCGATAAATTGACTGCCTTATGGCGCGGGGTGAGCAATGCGGCCGATACTGTCGCGCGATTTTTTTCGGGAAAGGGTGCGGAATCACATACGGACGTAGCGACGATGCACATTAAAGAATCGCCACCACCTTCGCAAACAGAACCTTCCGGCGCTGCGCAAAAGCTGTCACAGCCTAATATTTATTTCCCTCTCCCAGAAAGCACTAAAAACGAAGAAATACCAGGCGAGCGAAAGGGTATCCTTGGTGGGATACCTGTCACCGCGCCTTCGTCGACGCCTATCGCTGCGGAGGAGACTGAAGAAGTCGCCGAGGTAAAGTCACCGCTAGCAGAGATACCCGCTGGCCAAAAAAAATTCGAGGCATATGTGGCTGCCAGAGGTCAGGCAGTCGATATGCTGGAGTACGCATTCGATGAGGAATGCGTCCAATATGCTGAGCATATTTTCCAACCATTATTCACATTACAAAGTACTCCAGACTACAGACTATCTGAGCAGGAAAAATTAATCTATGAGGCAGCGAAAGAACTTAAGTCTGCTAACGCTGACTGTAAAAAGCGTATAAACGAAGAAGAACAAAAGAGGGTGCGAGAAGCCGAGCGCGCTCGCCTAGCTGAGGAGGCAGCAAGAAAGCAGCCGGGGCAGGCAGACTTTGAGGAGTTCTTTGCCGCATTCGAGCAACACCGGACAGAAAATACCCGGTTCGTGATCTACGACGGTAGCAAATACCTTCAAGACGCTTGTCTCGAATATGGTCGAGCGAATTCAAACAATTTTTCGGCTGATCAGCAATCAGCGCTTCGGTATCTCACATGCTGGCGTGAAGATCCTCAACGCTCAATGCAGCGCATGGAGCAGGCACGTCAGTTCGTCAGCTTGGAAGAGGTGGAGAGACAGACTTCAATACCGACTGAGGCAATGACAGAGCATCTAACGCTTGATTCATCAAAAGCGACGGGCGTGGATGAAACACCAGCGCCACCGCGTCCCGTACCGCGTTGGATTTCCATGCTTTCAAACATGAAGCAATGGGACGCCCAGCACATAAGCAGGATCGCTGGCGTCTTAAGTATGCAAGAAGATCAGGTCCGCAAAGCGATGGATGGCCTTCGTGCAATCGCCAAGATGGCCTCGGAGACCGGAGCGCCTGCTCCACGCGATGTGGGTAGTACACCCGCCATCGACCAGATATTGAATTACGATGCTGAAGCAAACCGGCAGGCGAGTAATGTACTTGAATCACTCGAGCTCGCGAAGTTATTGGTAGACAAATTGAAAGGCGACGGAGGATTGGTATTTGATGAGTCTGAGAAGGCGTTTTTCGAAAGTCTGAAAAACGTCATTGGCAACGTCTCTGATGCGCTAGACAAAAAGCTGAAAGAGGTACTACCTGTCAAGTCATCGGCTGCGGCGCAGAAAAAAATTCGTATTCCATCACTCGCTGAATTGAAAGATTTGGGGGTAATAGAAGGCGGAAAGCTATTCGAAACCTACGTTACCGGATATACAAAGCGCAGTAATAATGTGATCTATGCACTGCCCGAGACATCGAACTACTTCAAACCGGAATGCCTTGCCTTCGCGAAGGGATTCACTGAGCAAGTAGAACACATGCCCAAGGGTGTTGAGGTTGATACCGACCGACTATATGCATCACTGTACCTTCTGGATCAGGCAACCAAGCGAGGTCTTGTAGAAACTTGAAAAATCTAACCGAATTGTTTTACCAAAGCTTCCAGCTTGACCGAATCCGCACAAAACAGCCGTATGCCTTCGGCGAGCTTCTCGGTTGCCATCGCATCCTCGTTCAGCGCTAGCCTGAACGCCTTTTCATCCAGGCTGATTTTTTGCAGGCTAGCCTGAGCAGCCTGCGCGGGTGATAGCTTGCGCTGTACCGGCGGCGCGGTCGTGTCGTTTAGTTTCTGCAGTAGTTCCGGGCTAATCGTGAGCAGGTCACATCCAGCGAGCTCCAGAATCTGCGAAGTGTTTCTAAAGCTCGCGCCCATCACTTCAGTGCTGTACCCAAATTTTTTGTAATAGGTGTAAATGCGTTGTACCGACTGCACACCGGGATCATCTGCGCCGCTGTAGTCGGTGCCAGTGGCCTTCTTGTACCAGTCGTAGATGCGGCCGACAAATGGCGAGATCAGTTGCGCGCCCGCTTCTGCGCAGGCGACCGCTTGCGGGAACGAGAACAGCAGGGTCATATTGCAGCGTATACCTTCTTGCTGCAGTACCTTCGCTGCGCAGATGCCTTCCCATGTTGAAGCAATTTTTATCAGTACTCGTTCTCTGGAGATACCCGCTGCTTCGTATAAGGTAATCAGCTGCCGCGCTTTGGTGATGGTGCCCTCGGTGTCGAAAGACAGTCGTGCGTCGGTTTCGGTCGAAACCCGTCCGGGAATGATGGCGAGTATTTTCAGGCCAAAAGCGACGAGTAGGTGATCGATGATCTCGCTGCTCGATTTTCCGCGATGCGCTTGTACAGTCTGCTCCAGCAGCGGAAGATATTCAGGCTTTTGAACTGCCTTCAGGATCAGCGAGGGATTGGTGGTCGCATCCTGTGGCTGAAAACTTTGCATGGTATGGAAGTCGCCCGTATCAGCGACTACGGTCGTGTATTGCTTGAGTTGTTCGAGTTGGTTCATGAGTGATACGAAGAAGGTAAAAAGATCAAAGACAGCAAAGAGAATAAAGGAAGCAAATAGCGAAAATGGAAAGTAGAAAAATTGCCAGGTGATTGATTATTCCTGTCTATTCAGCGACGCGATGTATAACGAGCGTCATGAGTTCTTTAGAGCGGCGCGTGCGCGTGCGATCAGTGCATTGGTTGAGCTGTCATGCTGCTGATGGGTCTCTTCTACATCCTCAAGCTCAGCCAGAATACGCAAAGCTAATGTCTTCCCGAGCTCAACGCCCCACTGATCAAAACTATTAATATCCCACAGCACGCCGAGTACGAATGTCTTGTGCTCATAAAGTGCGATTAATGCGCCCAGCGAAGCAGGTGTCAGTTGATCCATCAGCAGCATACTGCTCGGTCGATTGCCGGGAAAAATCCGGTGCGGTGGCAGTGATGCATCTTGTACGCCGTTCATTAAAGCCTCAGCCTGAGCGAAGCAATTGGCGAGCAGCGCACGTTGCTGGTCGATGAGATGATGCTGTGGTTTGAGCACTCCAATAAAATCGACCGGGATAAGATCACTACCCTGATGCAGCATCTGAAAATAAGCATGCTGATTATTAGTCCCTGAGCTGCCCCAAATCACCGGGGAGGTTTTCATTGACGCGGGCTTGCCATCACGCGTGACGCACTTGCCATTGCTCTCCATTTCCAGTTGCTGAAGATATGCAGGGAAGTGACGCAAATCTTCGTGGTAGGGCGCAATCAGCTGCGAGCTGGTCTTGAAAAATTCACGGTACCAAAACGCGACTAGACCTAATATTACTGGCATATTAGTGTTCAGTGGTGCATGCCGGAAGTGTTCATCCATCGCATAGCCACCCGACAAAAACGCGCGGAAATGAGTACTGCCAATCGCTACCATCAACGCTAGCCCGATCGATGACCAGATCGAAAATCTTCCGCCCACCCAATCGCGGAAAGGAAACATGTTGTCGGTCGCAATACCGAATGCCTGGACCACTGCGGTGTTGGTCGATACTGCAACAAAATGCTGTGACAGATATTTTTCTTCAGCATGCTGCAAAAACCAGCGCCGCGCTGCGTGCGCGTTGAGCATGGTTTCTTGCGTGGTAAAAGATTTTGAGGCGACGATAAATAGCGTGGTTGCCGGGTTCAGCTGGCCTAATGTGGCGACGGTGGCGTGGCCATCCACGTTCGATAAAAAATGAAACCGCAGCTGCGGATGCGCGTAAGCGCGTAAAGCGGCAACGGTCATCATCGGCCCAAGGTCAGAGCCGCCGATGCCGATGTTTACGATATCTGTGATTTGCTCACCGCTATAACCTTTCCAATCGCCTTCTCGTACGCGTTCGGCGAATGCTTGCATACGGTCCAACTCGCGTTGGTGTTTGGCTACCAGCTCTTCACCTTCAACGGTAAGCGTGGCACTGGCCGGCAAACGCAGGGCGGTGTGCAGCGCGGCGCGCTGCTCTGTTTGATTGATGCGTTCACCTTGGAATATCGCATCGCGCCAGCGCTCGATGCCGCGCGTCTGCGCAAAGGCTGTCAGTAGCCGGATGGTTTCATCATTAACGTGATTCTTGGAGACATCGAGGCACAAGCCTGCCGCTTCTAGCGTGAAGCGCGATACGCGGCTTGCATCTTGTTGAAACAAATCGGTAAGACGCCACTCGCATGCTTTTGCTGCGTGGCTGGCCAAGGCCGCTAACTCGGTCGAGCAAGTCGAATCAGGTGAATCCGTCGGGGAGGTCGGGCTTGGCTTGCTCATGGGGGATGCCGGTGTAGTCCGGCGCTTGGTGCTGCGTCACTGTTTCAGGTGAAGCGGATGATAACCGCATCAAAGTGCTTCGTCGTGTCGCCATGGTCATTCTGTTACCACCGGGAAATTTCAGGGGGAAAAATGACCCTAGCTGTTCGTTAGACGGCAAAACGACTCGCATATCGCTCATTTTTGTGTTGTCAAACATACAAAATTTCGGTACGTTTCTAAAAAAGCAATCCGATATTCGAACAACCCAAAGCCGCCCAGCCGGGCAAAGGAGCGCGACATGCAGGCTTTCTCGACCACGGTCAGAGATCTCTACGCATTGGCGGAATACGCTGCACCAGAGCAATTTCTGGAGCGTGCAATTAGTTTGCTTCAGATGTGGATACGTTTTGACGGGGCGATTTTTGGTACCGGAGAGAAATCGAATCCCCAAGCAGTGACCCGATTGATTGCCGCTGAAAGTAAGCACGAGGCCACCGTGCCGGAGACCGTACTGGCACGCGAAGCGCAGCAAGATGACCCGGTCGCAAGGGGCATTCGGAATGCGCCTATGTCACCCTCGCGTGGCGGTATCCGAGAGCTATATCGCAAGCGGCGGTCTGGCAAGAAAGAGCAGCCACTCACGCGAGGTGGATCACGCTCGTTGATGGATGAGCTGGGGCTGTGTCATTTAATGTTCCATGGCGACGATCCAAAAAAAGTACAGCCTGCGCGCTGGATCGTGCTGTACCGGCAGCAGGATGTGCGATTCGCCGAGACCGATGCGGCCTGTTTGCATGGCTTGTGGATTCACCTTTCGCGCGCACTGGCGATTAACCGTAGCCGTACCTTGGAGCGACTCTCCAAGCCCGGCGCTCGGCACGACAACCTGAGCGTAACCGGATTAGTGCACGGCGATGGCCGGGTTGAGCTCGCTGATCAGCGCTTCTTCGATTTACTGGCACGAGAGTGGCCTGAACTCGCACCTGATTTCATGCCCGAGAATGCACTACAGCTTCTGAATGAAGGCAAAATTTTTCGGGGCCGAAGATCGAGATATCGTCAATGCGGCAGGCTGACTCGCTGCTGTGCCGTATCCGCCCGATTAATGTGATGGAGGTGTTATCGCCGCGAGAATTTGTGGTGGCACGTCGCTTCGCCGCAGGCATGAGCCATAAACAGATCGCGCGTGAGCTGGGCGTCTCGTATCACACGGTGCGCAATCAGCTAGCCCATCTGTACCGCAAGCTTGATCTGCACAACAAAGGCGCATTGGCCCAGTATCTGGCCGCTAATCAGGTTCCCGCGTAACACCTGCGCCACCGCGTACCGGTAGGTTCCAGGTCTTGAGCGCTGTGGTCGATTATCCATCCGATACAATGCACGCTTCAGATAAGGCGTTATCAGATGACCCAAGACAAACTTAAGCAAGCGGTGGCACACGCCGCCATTCGCTATGTGGTGGATGGCGAGGTTGTGGGCGTCGGTACCGGCTCTACTGCCAATTTTTTTATCGACGCGCTGGGTGAAATTCGACATCGCATCAAGGGAGCCGTAGCTTCCTCCGAGGCGACTGCCGCGCGCTTGGCAGCGCGAGGTGTGACGGTCTTCGACCTGAACCAGATCGATCAGATACCTGTGTATATCGATGGTGCCGACGAGATTGATCATAGCGGTGCCATGATCAAAGGCGGTGGTGGCGCACTGACGCGCGAAAAAATCGTGGCGTCGGTCGCAGAAAAATTTATCTGTATCGCCGATCAGTCAAAGCTGGTCGATACGCTGGGCAAATACCCGTTACCGGTTGAAGTGATTCCGATGGCAACGAGTTCGGTAATGCGGTCGCTACGCGCGCTCGATGCTGAGCCGGTACTGCGTATGAAGGACGGCGTGCCCTATGTCACCGATAACCATGGCTATATTCTTGAACTGAACGGTTTGCAGATTCGGGACCCCAAGACGCTTGAGCAGCAGATCAATCAGTTACCCGGTGTAGTGAGCGTTGGTTTGTTTGCCTTGAAAGGTGCAGCGGTGTGTTTGCTCGGTACCGAGCAGGGCGTACGCACTATCACGTATTGATTTTATCTACCCGTAAAGATTCACGGGCCCTCACCCTAAGCCAAGTCGACTCGCGGTGATGGCAAGTGTGTGTTGGAGGCTCATCAAAGAGTTTCGACCGGTGAAGCCCTCGAATGATGTATCGAATTTGAGCCCATTGCCGACTAGCGAAGAGGCATCGCCGGGAATAAGCAGCAGGTCTCCCTCCTCAATCCAATCATTAGGTTGGTCTATCTTGTCGGGATCTCGCGGCAATGATCCAAGAAATTTAATTGATACACCCTGTGGTAACTTGCTTTGTATTCGCTGACAAAATGCATCATTGACGTCACTGAATCCAACCTCGATGCGTTCGCTGGCGAGTTACTGAGTTACCTCTGCGAGTGCAAATGCAATGATATCTCTGGCATTTTCTTTTGATTCGTTGCTTAACATTCTGAGAAATTCGCCAGCACCAATCGCCGATAGAACAACACGCTTGCAGGGCTTGTTATCTTTAACCCAATCGAGAATTTGGTTCTTGATCGTTTCAGTGGCAGCCTTGAACTCGTCTGCTTTAAGCGACGCCTTCCCCAGTGTTGTAGAGCCGTCGGTATAGGTCTTGAACTCTGGCTGGGCCGCATTGTCCAATGCTGGCATAGTCACCGTCAGCGTTTTTATTCTCTTTATTGTTCCATCTTCGCGTCGCATCTGCGTATCCATTGCCAGAGAAACTTGGCTACCAGGTGCCAGGTTGGCATCAGCTCTCTCAGTGTAGCTTTGATCAACACCAAGGACTTCCTTCGTGAAATCCAAGCCAGTTTTATCCTCAGCTTTACCGACTTGTACCCACGCAGTTTCTACCCAGTCTCGCTTCATCTGCATATTCACCAAATCTCTTTCCAAGCATTTTTCTCTGACAGTGACAGGATCAAGGTCTGTACTGCTATAGGCTCTCATTGAGCCGATCAGATCTAAAAGCGTTAATCCTGGCTTTGCAAGAATTGCAGCAAAATTCTCGCTCTGAAATGGTTCCATGCAGGCAAGATACTGTTGCGCGACTTCCTTAAGCTGAGGAAAATTTGGATGTGATTTGAAAGAAGGTGGCGCGGTGTCCAATATTTTCTCGAGCGACTGCTCGGGCGTAGGTGTCGTGCTACCGGTGGTATTAATTGCCGGAGAAGACTGAACCATCGGGACGTAATTGATGTTGATCAGGAAGCCGCCCGGTGCGAGTCCTCTTTTTCTCTCATTCTCACCCGCCACATTATTTTCAATTTGGCTGGATGAATTATGTTCAATGATGTTTTTCTTTAGTACATCGAGTTTTGAGATAGTCTTGGTGGCATCTTCTTCTGTGCCGAAGAAGCTGTAGCGATGCGTGCGTAGCAAGTCATGTAATTCCGATTTATTCTTTTGGCTGAGCTTTAAATCATCTTGTGATAGCCCATCAGGAGGCTCATGCTCGATGCCCATCAGGAAATGAGCTACGGCCTCAGCGTTATCCTGATTTTCTGGTTTGTTTAGGTAGATGATTGCCCGCTCCAAAAAATCTTGCAGGCCGGGTGTGTCGAATAGGTGCTGTTCCTGTGACCATTGTTTTTTTTGAGTCGCCTCCATCCGGCCAAAAAAGTCTTGCAGGTTGATCCCTCTGGTCGCTACACGATCCATTGCTACTCCCCCAAAGAATTCGTACTCTCCGATAGTTTCTTGGATTGTTGCGGTCAGGCTGTTGCAAGATCTTCAGCCGATTGCCTAGGCGCTGCACTATGTTCGCAGCCACAAAAAAGCCCGCACGCAGCGGGCTCTTGGGCTTGCATGTAATTTGGCTAAGCTGAGGGCGGTACGTATCCTGCCGCAGCATCAGCCCCCTCGCCGAAGAAATGCTTTTCCATCTGCGTGGCGAGATATTTTCTGGCGCGCACATCGGCCAGATTCAGGCGATTTTCGTTCACCAACATGGTCTGATGCTTCAGCCACGCACCCCAGGCTTCTTTCGATACGCTCTCCCAGATTTTTTTGCCCAGATCGCCGGGGTAGGGTGGAAAGTCGAGGCCTTCGGCTTCCTTATTCAGTTTGATGCAATGAACCATTCGGGTCATATAAGGCTCCAGCTAAGTGATAAGAAAGACGAGGGGATATTAAAGATTTTTGATCAGGACCAGCGATTTACGCTGCCAGTTGTACATATTCTGCCGATCTTTCGGCAGATCGTCGAAGCTCTTCTGAACGAAGCCGCGCTTGATGAACCAGTGCGCTGCCGTTGTTGTCAGTACAAACAGCCGCTTTAACTCAGCGGAACGTGCGCGCTGCTCTATGTGCTGCAGCATACGCTCGCCATCACCTTGGCCTTGAGAATCCGGGCTAACGGTAAGGCACGCCATCTCGGCCATTTTTTCATTGGCGAATGGGTACAGCGCGGCGCAGCCAAAGATCACACCATCGTGCTCAATCACCGAGAAGTAATCGATCTCGCGTTCAATTAACTCACGTCCACGCTTGACCAGCGTACCGTTTGCCTCCAGCGGTTCGATCAGTCGCAGTACGCCACCGACGTCTTCAATCGTGGCTTCGCGCAGGCTCTCAAGTGAGGCGCCTGAGATCATGGTACCGACGCCATCGTGAGTAAATACTTCAAGCAGTACAGCGCCATCGCTGCTGAAGGGCACCATGTGCGCGCGCGGCACGCCGGCGCGGCAGGCCTTGATGGCGTGCTCGAAATAAAACGCGGCATCGGGGCGCAGACATCCAGAGCCAAGAACCGCGTGTGCTTGATGCACTGATACCTCGCGTATCTCTGCGCCGCCGGCATCGGTCATGATTGGTGTTTCGGTAATAAAGATTAGCTTGTCAGCGCGCAGCGAGGTCGCTGCTGACAGTGCCACATCTTCCATCGATAGATTAAACACTTCGCCCGTCGGAGAAAAGCCAAGCGGAGACAGTAGTACCAAGGCGCCAGTATCCAGGATGGCGTTGATGGTTTCATACGCAATTTTGCGCGTGATACCGGTTAGCTCGAGATCAACACCATCAATGATGCCTCTGGGGCGCGCCACCACGAAGTTACCTGAGATGACACGCACTGCCGCGTTCGCCATGGGGGTGTTCGGCAAGCCTTGGCTGAATGCACCTTCGATATCGAGGCGAATTTCACCAGCGGCTTCTTTGGCGCACTCGAGTGCTGCCGCATCAGTGATGCGCAAACCATGATGGAACCGGGTCTCAACCTTGCGCAGGCCGAGCTGTTCTTCTACTTGTGGTCGCGAGCCATGCACCAGCACGATCTTGATACCTAGCGCGTGCATGAGCGACAGATCATGCGCCAGCACCGGTAGCGCGCCGGCCATCACTAATTCGCCAGGGAAGGCCACTACGAAGGTCTTGCCGCGGAATGCATGGATATACGGCGCGACTGAGCGCAACCAGGCCACGAACTGAGCAGAGTTTTCCATAGCGGGCATTATAATTCGGCCGACATGTCAGCAGCCTTGCCCCCGAAAAAAACGCGCAGCGCGCCACTCTCCCACACGGCTCCGGTCAGGCATCCGCTCCCCGCCGTTGAATTCCCTGATGAATTACCGGTCTCTGCCCGCCGAGAGGAGATCGCGGCTGCGCTTGCGTCGAACCAGGTGGTGATCGTCAGCGGTGAAACCGGCTCGGGTAAAACGACCCAGCTACCAAAAATCTGTTTGTCGATCGGGCGTGGCGTGAATGGCTTGATCGGTCATACCCAACCGCGTCGTATTGCCGCCTCATCCACCGCTAAACGTATCGCGCAGGAGCTGGGCTCGCCGCCTGGTCAGCACGTTGGCTACAAGGTGCGCTTCAACGATACCTTGTCCGAGGGCGCCTGGATCAAGCTGATGACCGATGGCATTTTGCTGGCCGAGACGCAAGGTGATCCGTTACTGCGCCAGTACGACACGATCATTATTGATGAGGCGCATGAGCGCAGCTTGAATATCGATTTTCTGCTGGGTTATTTAAAGCAGCTGCTGCCCAAGCGACCCGACCTGAAGCTGATTATCACCTCAGCAACGATTGATGCCGAGCGCTTTGCACGCCATTTTGAGACGGCAACGAAGAAAGTGCCCGTCATCGAAGTGTCTGGCCGAATGTATCCGGTCGAGGTGCGTTACCGACCTGTCGAGACAGAGTCCATGCCCGGTAGTAGTGTGCCTTCTGCGGCTGCAAAAGCCAAAGAGCAGCGCGATTTAATGGACACGATTGTGGATGCGGTCGACGAGCTGGCACGCATCGGGCCGGGCGATATTCTGGTGTTCCTGCCGGGCGAGCGCGAGATTCGCGACGCCAACGAGGCGCTGCGTAAGCATCACCCACCGCACGTCGACATACTGCCGTTGTTTGCACGACTCTCGGCGCAGGAGCAAGAGCGTGTGTTCAAGCCAACTAATGCGCGCCGCATCGTGCTGGCGACGAATGTTGCCGAGACTTCGTTGACGGTGCCTGGGATTCGCTATGTGGTAGATGCCGGTACTGCGCGCGTCAAGCGCTACAGCTACCGAAATAAAGTCGAGCAGCTGCAAATTGAGCCGGTATCACAATCAGCCGCCAAGCAGCGCGCGGGGCGCTGTGGTCGAGTAGCGGCCGGTGTGTGCATACGCTTGTATGACGAGCAGGATTTTTTACAGCGGCCGGCATTCACTGATCCGGAAATCTTGCGTTCATCGCTTGCTGCAGTCATTCTGCGCATGAAGTCACTACGGCTTGGCGATGTCGAGCAGTTTCCGTTCATCGAGCCACCGCTAGGCCGTGCCATCGCCGATGGTTATCAGCTGCTACAAGAACTGGGTGCCGTTGATGACAACAAGCAGCTGACGAGTTTGGGCCAGCAATTGGCCAAGCTGCCGCTTGACCCGCGTGTTGGACGCATGATTCTGGCAGGACGCGATCATGCGTGTTTACGAGAACTCTTGATCATCGCATCCGCATTATCAGTACAAGACCCGCGTGATCGTCCGCAAGAAGCCCAAGGCGCAGCCGACAGCGCGCATAAAAAATTTGAAGATGAAAAATCCGAGTTCCTGACGTATCTAAAACTCTGGCATTGGTTTGAAGAGGCGATTGCACACAAAAAATCAAATCGCCAGCTACAAGAGCATTGCCGCGCAAACTTTGTCTCTCAGTTGCGTTTGCGTGAATGGCGTGATGTTCATGCGCAGCTCTTCACACTAGTGCGTGAGCAGGGTTGGCGCGTCAATGATTCACCAGCCACCTATGAGCAGCTTCATCTTGCTTTACTCACAGGACTGCTTGGTAACATCGGTTTCAAGCAAGAAGATGAGCCCCATTATCTGGGCGCGCGCGGTATCAAATTTCATCTCTGGCCAGGTTCTTCGCTCGGCAAGAAAGCCGGTCGCTGGATTGTTGCTGCAGAGTTGGTAGAAACATCGCGATTGTTCGCACGCACCCTGGCGCAAATACAGCCGCAGTGGCTGGAGCGCGTCGGGGCACATTTACTAAAAAAATCCTGGGGCGATCCGCGCTGGGAGAAGCGTAGCGGACAGGTTTCGGCCTATGAGCGCGCCACGCTCTACGGCTTGGTGGTGTACAGCCAGCGCCGTATTGATTACGGCAAGATCAATCCGGAGGAGGCACGCGAGATTTTTATTCGCAGTGCATTGGTGAATGGCGATTTTGAGACGCGCGCGTCGTTCCTCGCGCATAACCAGCGCTTGATCCGCGAAATTGAAAATCTGGAACATAAATCGCGACGACAAGATGTGCTGGTGGATGACACCCTGATCGCTTCTTTTTACGACAAGCTGATTCCGAACGATGTTTGCACCGCCGTTGGCTTTGAGCAGTGGCTGAAAAAAGCTAGCGTAAATAATGCCAAGCTATTGCATCTGTCGCGTGACGATCTGATGCGGCATGAAGCCGCTGGTATCACAACCGACTTATTCCCCAAGCTGATGCGTCATGCAGGTATTGAAATGGCGCTCACCTACCACTTCGAGCCCGGCTCGGTGCGTGATGGCGTGACGCTGGCGGTGCCGCTGTATGCCTTGAACCAGGTATCGCCAGCGCGCTGCGAGTGGCTGGTGCCCGGCATGCTGAAAGAGAAGGTCCGCCTCCTGCTGAAATCGTTGCCACAAAAATTGCGGCGACAGTGCGTACCACTGCCGGACTATGCGGCAGGATTTTGTGATCGTATTCATACGGCTAAAAAATTTGCGCAAGGTGCGCTACTGGATGCTTTGATCGCGGATGTGCGGCAGCAAACCACCACCGTCGTCAAGCTGGCAGACTTTAAATTAGAAACGCTGCCTGCGCATCATTTCATGAACTTCAAGCTGATTGATGAGCATGGTCGTCAGCTGGATATGGGTCGTAATCTATCGGCGCTGCAAGGCGAGTACGGTTCACAAGCGCGCGAGCAGTTTCAGAAAATCGTCGAACAAGCAGGTGCGGTGACCGAAGTCGATGGTGATAGTGAGACTGGCTCGACGCTGACGTCATCATCAGGCAGGCCAGCCACAAGTTCGGTAGAGAGTTCAAAAGCGAATTCAGCAAAAAACGCGTTAGCAAGTTCGGCGGCTGTCACGCTATCGACATCAAGTGGCTTCAGCGCGGAAGCAGCTCAAGGTACTTCTTCTTCAGCCTCTGCCACCGGGGCCACCTACCAAAACCTGACCACCTGGTCGTTTGGCGAGTTACCCGAGTTGCTGGAGATTCCTCAAGGGCGTCAGAAGCTGATCGGATTTCCTGCGCTGGTCGATAAATTGAGTTATTGCGATATCGAAGTATTTGATGACCCGACCGAGGCTGCCAGTATTCATCTCAAAGGCCTGCGTCGGTTATTTGCCATCCAACTGAAAGAGCAGCTGAAATATCTGGAAAAAAATATCCCCGGTCTTCAGCAGATGGGCATGCAATTCGTTGGTTTGGGGTCGCAAGAAGAGTTGCGAGATCAGATTATTCAAGCGGGTTTGGCGCGTGCCTGTCTGCAAGCACCGCTGCCGAAGAATCAGAGCGAGTTCACGATCCGACGTGATGAAGGTAAGTCGCGGCTGAACCTGCTGGTCAATGAGATTGCACGTCTGGTGGGACAAATTTTGTCGGAGCATCACGGCTTACCGAAGAAGCTGCAGGGTATCAAAGTACACCCGGGGGCTCATGCCGATATCAGCGCGCAGCTGCAGATGTTGGTGCATAAACGATTTGTCAGCGATACCGACCATGCACAGCTCGCCCATTTTCCGCGTTATCTGAAGGCGATACAGGTACGTGTCGACAAGCTACGGAGTGACCCCGCGCGTAATGCGCGGCTGCTGGCAGATTGGCAGCAAGCCGCAGCGCCGTGGCAACGCGCACACAAAGGCGGTCAGCGCGACGCCAAGATGGATGAGTATCGCTGGCTACTCGAAGAGCTGCGGGTTTCTCTGTTTGCGCAGGAGCTGCGTACCCCGATGCCGGTGTCAGTCAAGCGCTTGCAGAAGATTTGGGAATCCATGCAGCGCTAAAGCTATTTTTGTTGAGTTCTTCATGCCGGCGAAGAATGGCGCCAGCAAGCCAAACTATTTGAAGCGTATTTAAGTGGATGCCGGCCTGCGCCGGCATGACCGGCTAAGTGTAAAAAATAATGAATCAATGATGAATGAATAGTCAGCGAATCATGAGCGATTTATGGGCGAGGCGTGAACGAAGCATGAACCAAGCATGAACGAAGCATGAACGAAGCATGAACGAAGCAGTACGGGCCTAATCATTTTCATGCTGAGAAATCGCGTAAAATTGCGCCAATTACTGGATAAGTTAATCACTATGAGTATTAAATCC
>Ga0194129_10002121_pt1 | contig 30385 bp, 28 predicted proteins | sample TA2KigCa35mmetaG_FD_150862 | JGI IMG/M metagenome (GOLD analysis project Ga0194129, IMG submission 150862) | Freshwater microbial communities from Lake Tanganyika, Tanzania - TA2015038 Kigoma Deep Cast 35m | ecosystem: Environmental > Aquatic > Freshwater > Lake | place: Tanzania: Lake...
AGGTCACGCGAACACCGACCACCGCGGTGATCGCGGCGGGGACGGCGGCGGTATAGGGGATGAGCTCGGCAACGACGTAGGCAGCGAACGCGGCAACAGATGTGAAGATCGCCAGACGCAGATAGGCGCTATCCAGTGCCTTCGTCCAGGGCGTGCTCACCAGGACAGTATCTCGCTGCAGATGAGTGCAGCCTCCTCTGGATCATGGGTCACGTGAATCGCGGGAATGCCGAGCGACTCGATCCGCTCACGCGTCTCCAGTGCCAAGCGCCGCCGCAGGGGCGCATCGAGGGCGCTGAAGGGTTCATCCAGGAGCAACGCACGGGGTGCAGGTGCCACCGCACGTGCCAGGGCGATCCGCTGCGCCTGCCCACCTGACAGGGTCGTGACGGAGCGTTCGTCGAAGTCGGGCAGGCCAATCCAGGTCAGTAACTCCCGGGCACGCGCACGTGCCTGCGACCGCGGGACGCCCTGGCGGCGAAGGCCGTAGGCCACGTTGTCGGCAACGGAGAGGTGGTCGAAGAGCAGGGGTTCCTGGAACACCAAGCCCACGCGTCTCTCGTCGATGCGGAGGTCGGTGATCCTCTCACCGTCGAGGAATACATCACCGCCGAGCGCTGGCACGATGCCCGCGATCGTGGACAGCAGCGTCGACTTCCCGCACCCACTGGAGCCGAGGATCCCGAGGATGCGACCAGGATGAACCTGCACGTTGATCGGATCCCGCAGAGGTGCGGTGTAGCCGATGATGAGGTTGTCCAGGATCAGTTCCGAAGACGCGTAACTGATGGTCACAGCGGCACCCCTCGCTGTCGCCCGAGTCGATCGATGAGGCCGACGAGGACGAGGGTCACGGCCATAAGTACCACGGACAGGCATGCCGCAACGCCGAATGATGCGTCACCCGGTCGCCCGAGAAGCCGCTCAATGAGTACAGGGACGGTGGGGGAGTCGGCACGGGCCAGCACCGACGCCGCACCGAACTCACCCAGGGACACCGCGGCTGCGAGACCACCTGCCGCGATCATCACCACGCGGAGGACCGGTCCGTAGCAGGTCCACCAGGCGCGTAGCGGGCGCGCGCCGAGGGTTGCGGCGACCAGGCCGCGCTGGTTGCTGGTCTCGGTGAGGGCGGGCACCGCGACCGCGATGACGAGGGGCACTGCCACGAGTGCGTGCGCGATCGGGATGAGGAGACCCGTTGCGCGCAGGTCGACCGGGTCGCGCCCGAATGCGAGCAGCGTGCCGACGCCCAACGTCGCGGCGGACACGCCCAGCGGGAGGAGACCTATCCCCGCGACCGTTCGACCCGCGCGGTGTGCGAGAGCGGAGGCTGCGGCCAGGCCCCCGATGAGCGAGGCGAGGATCCCGGTTGCGACGGCGATGCCGATGCTGCGGATCAAGGCGCCTTGTGGCGAACCCACTCCGATGCGTCCGTTGAGCAGTTCCGGCCACCAGGTGATTGTCCACGCGCCATCCACGCGCACCGACGCGAGGGCCATGGTCGCCAGGGGTGCGATGAGCATGACTCCCACCACGATCGCGGATGCGTGAATGCCGATGCGCGTCCTCGGACGTGCTGCCGGACGCGGGTTCCAGGTTCGCCCGACGGTGCGAGGGGACCGGGTTCGCACTGTCACGACGAGCACGAGTGTCACCACGAGAACTTGGAGGAACGCGGCGGCGGCCGCACCCGGGAAATCAAGCAGCACCGAGGTGCGCCGCACGATCACCGACTCCAGAGTGCGCACGGTCCCGTCGCCCGCGACAGCGATGATGCCCAGGGAGGTGAACGAGAAGACGAACACCACCGCCGCAGCCGCACCGATTGACGATCTGAGTGCCGGCACGGTCACGGTCCGCCACGCTGTGAGTGGGGACGCACCCAGGGTGCGCGCCACGGCGACCGTTCGTGGGTCCACGCGTGACCAGCGCGCTCCGACGATGCGGATCACCACCGCGAGGTTGACGTACACGTGCGCGATCAGGACGAGCCCGAGTCCCTGGGGCACCACATCACCGAGCAGGGTGCGCAGTGCGAGGGCGACCACCACCGTCGGCAGCACGAACGGCACCGTCGCGAGCGCCAACAGGCCGCGGCGACCCTGAAAGTCGCAGCGGTACAGCAGCCCCGTTATCGGAATCCCGATCACGAGCGTGAGGAGGACGCTGGTCAGTGCCTGCGTGGCCGCCAGCCCCGCCACCCGCCATAGTCCGATGTCGCCGAGCCCGGTCAGTGTTGCGGCGTCCGCGACCACGCCGATCAGGACTGCGATCGGGATGAGCAAGAAGGCGGTGATGAACCCCGCAGGCACCAGCCACGCGTATCGGAGGGCGACCGGGACGGTCAGCGTCCGAGGATCTCGTCCCACCGCGCCAACCATTCGTCGAGGTTCATTGCTATCTGATCGGCAGGTATCTGCTCGGGCTTCTCCACCTGCGCTGCGAAGTCGGTGAAGACCTGTGGCAGCTGAGCATCCGAGCGCGCGGGGAAGACGAACATGTTTAACGGAATGTCCTCTTGCACCCTCCGACTCAGCAACCAGTCAATGAGGAGACGTGCACCCGCAGGGTTCTCTGTACCGGCCAGAACTCCCGCGTACTCGATCTGCCGGTAACACCCATCGGTGAGCACCGATGTAGACGGCCGGGCGGGTGGGGTGCCTTCTGCGAACACGATCTCCGCTGGTGGGCTCGTGGCGTAGGACACGACGAGTGGACGTTCCCCACCCGCGGGTGTGAAGTCGGAGTAGTACGCATCGGTCCAGGAGCCGGCAACCTTCACGCCGTTCTCGCGCAGTCGAGTCCAGTAGTCGGGCCAGGAATCCCCAAATCGCGAGATGGTCGCCAGTAGGAAGGCGAGTCCGGGGGAGGACGTCGCCGGATCCTGCACGACGAGCAGGTCCCGGTACCGCGGATCGGTGAGATCCTCCAGCGATGCGGGTGGGGTGATTCCCTCGCGTTCGAACCACGCATCGTCGATGTTGACGCAGACGTCTCCGTAGTCGATCGGCGTGACGGCGTCGGTGTCGAGGTAATCGGCGATCTCCGGGGTGATAGTCCCGCGCTCCATCGCCTCGTAGGGCTCGAAAACCCGAGCGTCAATCGCCTTCTGCACGAGGGTGTTGTCGGCACCGAACAGGACATCCGCGGTGGGAGCGCCGGCAGCCAGGATCGCACCGGCGACCATGGAACCCGCGTCGCCCCCCGCCAGCACTTGCACCTCGATGCCCGTCTGCGCGGTGAACGATGCCAACACCTCGTCGCTGAGCAGGAAGGAGTCGTGCGCGAGGAGGCGCACCGTGCTCCCCGGCTCCGCTGTCTGCGGCGCCGAAGACGTGCACGCGAGGAGTGACGCGCCGCAGAGGACTGCTCCGAGAAGTCGAACGATCATGGCCACCATCCCTCGCGCTGGCATTACCCAGGTCAGGTTCAGTGGGTCGGCAGAAGCGTCTGCCCTCTCAGCCCACCGATCTCGTGAGCTCCCCGGGTGCCTTAAGCATAGCGAGTGCCCATGGGGCGACGAGCTTTGAGGGGTTGAAGAGGATTTGTGCGAAAGCGAAGCAGACGGGCCTGCCCGCGGTCAGACCTGGACCCACCCGTTTCCGAGGGCGCTGCACCCAGGCGGCGGGGAGATCGTCGCGTAGCCGAAGGCCGCGTTGTAGCAACTGACCTGCGTCTACGTCGGCGTGGGAGTTGACGTGGGGGTTGGTGTTGACGTGGGGGTCAGCAGGGGAGCTGGGGGCGCGGGAGGCGCATGCGGCGGTGCGACCGACTGCCGCGAGGGCGCACTGTGCGCCGCAAAGATGGTGAAGCCGAGGACGGCGCTCGCTTGCAGGGTCCCGTTCGAGGCCGTGATCCTGTGCGCCTGCGATGACGCCGTTGTCGGTGTGCTGGAGAGTACGCCGTTGACGGCGCTGAGGCTCATCCCCGCGGGCGGCGCGGGCAGGATCCCGAATGTGATGGCGGGAGAGGCCGGGAACCCCGTCGCGGCGAACAACGCCGAGGTCAGGGGAGTGCCGACTGTGCCGGTCACGTTCTGCTGTGCCGGAACGACAGCCGGGGTCGAAGACGGCGACGCACAAGGCGTCGGGGTCGACGATGGTGCGGTGACCTTGACAAGCAGACTGGCCTTGGCCTCGGCGTTTGTTCCCTTGATCGTGACGGCGTAGGTCTTGTCCACCTTCTGCCTCGGAATCCCGGAGAGTTCACCGGTCTTGGCATTGAAGGACAGACCGGGGGGCGCGGATGGTGACAGCGAGTAGTTCACATCCCCCACAATGCCGTGGGACTTCCACGGCCCTGAGGTGGTGTACCGACCGTCTGACCCTCGAGAGTCTGCGACGTGGGTGTCACGGTGCCCGCGGGGGCCGAGGTCGGCTGAATGTCCACGTGCAGAGTCCACGTGCTTTGCCTGGTTTTCCCTTAACGGTCATTACGCAGGTGTGTACCGTGGCCGACGCTGGTGCGCCGGACAAGGAGCCCGTCTTCGCGTCGAACTTCATGCCCGCCAGGGGTTTCGCAGATGGGGAGTAGGTCACCGTGCCGCCGAGGCTGCATGTCTGCAGCCCGGGCGTGGCGACGGCCTGGTTCACAATGGCGAAGATCGTTTGGTGCGATGGAATCGTCTTCGGTTGAGCGCCGGCAGATGCGCACGCACCCCGTGAGGAGTCGGCGCTTGGCACGGGAGTGGCTGAAGCCGGGAGCGCATGGCTTGCCAGCAGCACCGACACAACGAGGACGCCCAAACCGGCTCCCGACGAAACTCGCCAGAGTGATGCGCGATCCGCTTACCGCGTCAGGTAAGGGAAGGTCGCACGACATCTGCCGAGAGCAACGCGCTCTCGAGAGTGACCTCTAAGAAGCCGCAGCCGAAGTCAAAGCAGCCCGGGTAGGGCCACGGTGGCGGCGGAGCAGGAGCAGGTGCGGCGGACGACGTCGCGGGAGCAGGCGTCGAGGTACTTGACGATGCCGATGCACTCGGACTTGTTGTCGTCGCACTCGGCGTCGGGGCCCCGATCGTCGGGCTCGGGGAGAGGCTCGGTGTGGGAGATGGACTCGGTGTCGGGGTGGCGCTGGGCGTCGGTGAAGGGCTTGCCGACGTCGAAGGGGTAACAGATGTCGAAGGGGTAGCAGATGTCGAAGGGGTAGCAGATGTCGAAGGAGTAGCTGACGTCGGGGCGGGGGCGGCGACCGGTGCGGTGCCGGAGCCGGACGTTCCGGAGCCCGACGCCGGTGCGTCCTGCGTCGCGATGGGATTCGGGGGCACGGTCGCCTGCCCGGACTTGGTCGACGAGGGGTCGGTCACCGTGACGCCCAGTGTCGCCGTCGCCTGCGTCGTTCCATTTGACGCCGTGATCGTGAAGGACTGGGACACGGTCGCGGTGGGACTGCCGGACAACTCGCCGGTGGACGCATCGAAGGTGAGTCCCGCAGGCGCCGCGGGAGAGAGTGAGTACGTCACTACTGGGGAGGAGGGGAATCCGCTGGGACTCATCGGTGTCGATGCGAGTGGCGAGCCGATGGTGCCGGTGACGTTCTGAGTGGAGGGAGAGAGGACCTCGGGTAACGCGGGTGACGCGGGAGTGGTGATCGACACCTTGAGGTCGGCTTTGGTCTCGGTGTTGCTGCCCTTAATCGTGACCTTGTAGGTCTTGTCGACCTTCTGCCCGGGCGTCCCCGAGAGGATGCCCGTCTTCGAACTGAAGGACATACCCGGCGGCGGCGAGTGCGAGAGAGAATAAGTGATGGTGCCGTCGATGCCATGCACCTTCCATTTGCCGGACGCCGAGTGGTGGCCGACTTCGCCCTCGAGGGTCTGCGACGTTGGGGACACGGTTCCGGCGGGCGCGGATGCGGCGCTGACGTTCACATGCAGTGTCGATGTCGTCTGTGTGGTCTGACCCTTGGAGGTGACCACGTAGGTGTGTCCCGTCGGCTCGGTGGGGGTGCCGGCGAGTGAGCCGCTGGACGCATCGAGGGTCATGCCCGACGGAGGGTCGGAGGACAGTGAGTGGGTGACTGTTCCGTCGAGACCGCTGGCCTGGATGGGTGGGGTCGAAAGGTAGGTGCCGGTCGTCCCGTGGACCGACTGGTGTGACGGAGTGGCCTGCGGGTTCGCCGCTGGTGAGGGAGCATTACTGGCGCTGGCAACAGGCAGGGCCACGCGCTGGCCCCAATCGCCGGCGAGCACCGCCCAAATCAAGGTCAGCCCCAGGGCGCTCAGTCCGGCGATGACTCCCCAGCGCGGCTTGACAATGACCAGAACCAGGACGATCAACCAGATCAGGAAGAGGAGGGCCATGGCGTGCCTACGCCCACAACGCCATCGGTGGCATGGCCGCCATGCTAGGTGAGCCCTTCGACGATGTCAGTGAAACGACCCGTTGGTGGGCCCAACCGGACTCGAACCGATGACATCTTCCTTGTAAGGGAAGCGCTCTACCAACTGAGCTATGGGCCCGCAGGGAGGTTACCGATCCGGAACGCGCCGATCTGCCGCTGGGTAGCCTGCGGTCATGGCGTGCACCGTGGGCGATGTGCGTGCTGCCATGTGTCGTCACTACCCGGAGGACTGGGCGGCCGAGTGGGACGCCGTCGGTCTCGTATGCGGTGATCCCCAGGCCTCCGTCTCGCGGATCCTGCTCGCGGTGGACTCGGTAGCAGCCGTCGTCGATGAGGCCCTGCTCGCTCGAGTGGACATGATCATCACGCACCACCCGCTCTTCTTGCACGGGGTGCACGGGGTCAGTCCCGAGTCCCCGGGAGGGGCCGTGGTGCATACGTTGATCAGCCACGGGATCGCCCTCTACTGCGCGCATACCAATGCCGACCACGCCTCGCCGGGGGTCTCGGATGCCCTGGCTTCAGTTCTCGGCGTCGTGGACACGAAGCCACTCGAGGTGACGGGTGACGCGAGTGTCGGTGTGGGTCGAGTGGGCCGGCTCGAAGTGCCGTCCACGTTGGAGGAGTTCGCGATCCGGGTGACCTCGAATCTGCCGCGCACCGTCCAGGGGATTCGCGTTGCGGGAGACCTTGAGCGGCGGGTCGAGACGGTCGCCGTCTGCGGTGGTGCGGGTGACTCGCTCCTAGATGTCGTCGGTGATCAGGCGGACGTATATGTGACGTCGGACCTGCGTCACCACCGGGCCCAGGATCATCTGGCGGCCGGAGGGAGTGCACTCATCGACGTTGCGCACTGGGCCAGTGAGTGGCCATGGCTGAACCAGGCGGCTCAGTTCCTGCGCGAGGATCCATCGCTCGCGGGAGTCGACATCGTGGTCTCCGATACCGTCACGGATCCCTGGAATGCACATGTGAGGAGCGACGATGAAGGCTGATCCGTCGGCACAACTGGCGCTCCTGCAGGTGCAGGAGCGCGACACCCGCCTGACCCAGTTGACGCACAAGGCCGACAACTTGGCCGAGCGCGCAGATCTCGCGGAGGCGAATGCGCGCTTGGAGCGGCTGCGTAAGGAGATCATCGCCGCCCAGACCATCGTGTCCGACCTCGAGAGCGATCAGCGCAAGGCGGATGCCGATGTCGACCTGGTGCGCGAACGGTCGCGCAAGGATCGTGACCTCCTCGACTCCGGGTCGATCGGTGACCCAAAGCAGTTGCAGAACCTGCAACATGAACTCGAGTCCTTGGCCCGACGGCAGTCCGAGCTCGAGGACGTGGAGTTGGAGATCATGGAGCGCCTTGAGGGTGCGATGAAGGCGGTGGGTGTCCTCACCGCGGAACAGTCCGAACTCGCTGAACGTCACTCAGAGCTTGAATCCGCGATCGTGGCGCACATGTCGGTGATCGATGCCGAGCGTGCCACCGTCACCGAGGAGCGTAACCGCGTCGCCGCGGGACTCCCCGCTGATCTTGTCACTCTGTACGAGAAGGTGCGGGCCGATCACGGGGGCCTGGGTGCTGCACCACTGCATCGCGGCCGGTGCGAAGGGTGCCACCTGCAGTTGCCGCCCCAGGAACTCGTCGACATTGCCGCAGCACCTGCGGATGAGGTCCTGCGATGCGAGGAATGTCGCCGGATCCTGGTGCGAACCCCGGAGTCGGGTCTGTCCTGATGCCTGCGCGTCTCATCGTCGAAGCAGATGGGGGATCCCGCGGGAACCCGGGTCCCGCGGCGTTCGGAACCGTTGTGCGTGACGCCGATACCGGTGACGTACTAATCGAGTCGGCGGAGTTCATCGGTGAGGCAACGAACAACGTCGCGGAGTACCGCGGGCTCGTCGCGGGCTTGATCCTCGCCAAGCGACTCGACCCCGCCGCGATGGTCGATGTGCGATTGGACTCCAAGTTGATCGTGGAGCAGATGTCGGGGCGATGGAAGATCAAGCATCCGGACATGCGCACCCTGGCCCTTCAGGCACGGGATGTGCTGCCCGCGGGGCAGGTCACCTATACCTGGGTGGGTCGCTCGAACAACTTCCGCGCCGACGCCCTCGTGAACGAGGTCCTCGATCAGGCGCTGGGGGGTGGCGCGACATCCCTGCACCGCGAAGGCGCAGCTGTTGTGCGGGCAGCCACCACGCGGGCTGAGGACGTCGTCGGGTCTGCGCTGGAGGCCCAGACCCAGGCGTTGGTGCAGGAGGCGGTCGCCGCTCGCCCCGGGCGCGTGATGATCGGCTGGGAGGACATCGGCCCTCCCACCACGACCCACCTCGCCCGCCACGGTGCGACCCAGTACTCCCTCGAGCGTCGCTTCAGTGGTGGCGGTGGGATCGACCCGCCTCTGGCGCCTCTCGGGATTGCCCAAGCCGAAGCGCTCGCCGCCGAGGTGGCGCGGCGCGGCACGGCCCAGCGCATCGCCGCCTCACCGATGCTGCGCGCGCAGCAGACCGCGCAGATCGTGTCCGAGGCGACCGGCCTGCGCGTAGAGACCGTGGACGGTTTCCGGGAGTGCGACTTCGGGGAGTGGGACGGGCTGACGCTGTCCGAGGTGCGTGCGCAGTGGCCCGAGCATCTCGCGGAATGGCTCGCGTCGATGTCGATCCCGCCGCCGGGAGGTGAGTCCTTCGAGCACCTCCGTGCGCGTGTGGTGATCGCGCGTCAGCAGATCGTGGAGTCCTATCCGGGTGAGGACGTGCTGGTGGTTGCCCACGTGTCACCTATCAAGGTCCTGGTGGGTCTTGCGATAGGTGCACCGCTGAGCAGCATGTATCGCATGGAGTTACCACCGTGCTCGCTGACGTCCCTGGCCTGGTTCCCGGACGGCAACTCCTCGATGTTCTCCTTCGCGGAAGCGGGTCATCTCCTCGACGTGCAAGCACCGATGGGAACGTGAGGGCCCGGATCACCGGGCCCTCACGCGTATGTCCCTAGCGGATTGCTCCACGTGGGCCTTTGCCAGGCTTTCTTCCATCCCGACCGAGACGGTCGGCAAGTGCGGCCTTGACCGCATCCGCCTTCGCCTGGGTCAGGGTGCCCTTCGTCACGAGTGCCGAGAGTGCTGCCGTGAGATCCGCGACCTTCTCAGCGCGGTGCTCGTTCCTCAACTCGCTTCGACCAGACTTGAGAGCGTCGTGCACGGCGCGCCACTTCTCGCGCGTGACGGTGGGCCACTCCCTGACGAGATCGCGAATATCTCCGCGTTCCGCTGACGCGATGGCGTCCGCCTGCCCCTGAGTCAACGTGCCCTTCGCGACGAGGGGTGCGAGGGCTGCAGTGCGGGCGGCCTTCTTCTCTGCCACGTGCTCTGCGCGACCCGACTCATGCGCGGACCGCAGTGCGTCCTTGACGGCCGTGAGTTCGGCGGACGTCAGCGTGCCGTTGGTGACCAGTGCGGAGAGTGGTCCATCACCCCTGTCGTGCGCCTGGGCCCCTGTGGCACCCCCGAGGAACAAGCCGGCACTGGCGAGGACAGCGGTGAGTCCGATGGCCACGCGTCGTGTGCGATTCATGGTCGATCCTTTCCCCTCGGACGGTCGCCCGAGCACTAAGGGGAGTCTGCGTCAGCAAGGTGAGGGGACGCGCAGAGAGACATTCGAGCAATGTAAGCAATCACAGGTCGGTGACGATGACATCGAGCGTGGCGACACCCGCTCGATTCGGTTTCCCGTGCTTCACGCGATATCCCAGGTCACTGAAGGCATCGGCCACGCCATCGACATCCCGGGGTTCCCTAGCGTCGATGAGGAGGCCCGCCGTGATGCGACCCTTCGTGGCCTTGTTGTGGTGGCTCACCACGCTGAGGGCGCCCCCTCTGTCCTGCAGCACTCGAAGAGCCACCGCACGGTCCGCGCACTCCGCCGGCACGGGTGCGAGCTTCTCGTAGCCACCGGAACGCATGTCGACGATCACGCCCGCGGAATCCGCGATGGCGTCACCGACTGGTTCCGACCAGAGTTTCGCGAGCGGTGGAAGCCCGGGAATCCGGCTGTCTGCACTGAAGCGGTAGGCGGGGATGCGATCACCGGGACGCAGCAATCCCCATAATGCCGATGCGATGGCGATGCGCGCGTCACCGCGCTTGCGTGCAGCGGCAGGAAGTGCACTGAAGTTCAAGGCGTCGTACAGCACACCCGAGTACACCTCGATCGCCGGCGCAGCGGGGGCGCTGCGCAACCGGGCGTTCTGCGCGATGAGCGGCATCTGGGTTGCGGTGACACCGAGTACACCTGCCGCCCGCTTCGGTGACGTCGAGCTGATCTTCACGAGTGCGTCGAGGATCGTCGCGCGGGGTTTCTTCAACTCCGGCCAACTCAGTGTTCCAGGTGCGAGCGCGGAACCGGAATCCGGTGAGCACTTGCCCTCGGACGGCGGCAGCAGGATGAGCACTGACCGACGGTATTGGGTCATGACCATGCGCGCCCGAGGGGCGCGGGCGTACTCTTGTCGAGGACGAGTCGGCCGGGTGACCGCGGCGCGCAAGCGTCGAGGAAAGTCCGGCCTCCAGAGGGCAGGGTGGTGGGTAACACCCACCCGGGGCGACCCGCGGGAAAGTGCAACAGAAAGTAGACCGCCTCGAGCAATCGAGGTAAGGGTGAAACGGTGGTGTAAGAGACCACCAGCACCGCAGGTGACTGCGGTGGCTAGGCAAACCCCACCCGGAGCAAGGTCAAGCGGATCGGGCAACCGATCCAGGCGGAAGAGTGGCCCGCTCACATTCCGCTGGTAGACCGCACCAGGTCATCGGCAACGGTGATCGCAGATGGATGGTCACCCTCCGCAACGCGGAGACAGAAGCCGGCTTACAGGCCGACTCGTCCCCCACCCACGCCCGGCCCGCACCCCACATGGGGTGGTAGATCCCCACTTCGGGCGTCCTGCCCAGATCCAGGTCGTGCTTCACCTAGGGTTTGCCCACATCCACGACCGGGAGAACACATGCGCACACTGAGAGTGGCAACGGCCACGCTGCTAGGAATCGGGCTCGCGGCGAGCTCACTGGGTCTGTCTGGGTCTGCCTCAGCCGCACCGCGGACCTCTGTCAACAACTGCGGCGAGTTGGAGGTCAAGCCCACCGACCTCGTCCTCGCCTGTGCCGACGCTAATGCAATGCTTACGGACCTGAAGTGGTCAGGCTGGTCGAACGGTCGCGCGAAGGCGACGGGTACCTACGAGGTCAATGACTGCACGCCCACCTGCGTCGCCGGGAAGACCCGTGCATACCCGGTTCGGGTGAAGCTGGACAGGCCCAAGGTGCAGTCCGGTTCCCGCGTGTTCACGCGTGTCGTGGTGACCTATGTGAAGGCCACGCCTACGGGTCGCCCATCCGGGACCTTTCGACTGGGGGCGTACTCGCCCGAGCAGGCGGCGCCCTCGCCGTCCGTGACGGCAGCACCCGCACCCGCAGCACCCGCAGCACCCGCAGCACCCGCACCGACTGCGAGCGCGGCACCGACGGCCACGGCGACGGCCACTCCCACCGCAACACCGACGGTCACCCCGACTCCGACCCCCACGGTCGCAGCCGGAACCGCGCCGGTGGCAGCCCTGGTGAAGTCGGAGAGGTTCCAGAGCTCGAAGCTGCGGCTTTCGATCACCGCCACATCGAGTGCTGGAGGAGATCGCAAGGGGATCCGTTCGGTCACCGTCTACCGACCCAACGAGTACAATACGGAACTCGATACCAAGGCGTCGTACACCGGAGCGGAGACCGCGAATCAGGATGAGTGGACGGCCATCCTGAGTTGTGATGCCACGGCCAGATTCAAGGACACCCTGCGCATCGTGGTGACGGCTAACGACGGTGCAACCACGACGCTTCGTGGGAACGTGACGCCCACGAGCTGCTGATCGCCCGACTGAGGGGGGAACCGGACGAGTCGGTTCCCCCCTCAGTCGTGGGAACGTTCGGATGTTGTCCCGCAGTGGTCCGCGCCAGGAGTTGCTGGTTCGACGTTGACGACGGACTGGCGCACCAGTTCGTTGGACATACGCGCGATGATCTTGGTCGGATCGTGGTCGCCTGGACCGTGCTCGCCAGGATCGTGATCTCCGACGTGGTCGCGGCGACCTCGGGGATCGCTCAACCCTGTGCGACGTAGGACGCGGTTCCCAGGCTTGACAGGCTCGGGATCTTGATCGGTTCGCCCTTGCTGACGAACGTCGGGAAGCCCTGCTGCAGGTAAGTCGAGCGCTGCTGCAGCGGCTGGATGGGGATGCGCTCAACCTGATCTTGGGTCAGAGTGCTCTTTGCAATAGTTGTCGATGAAGCCATGAGAGGCCACTCCGTTTTGAATTGATTCGTTCGGCGTGGCATCTCACGTTGCCGCTTGGTGGCCTCTAGCCATGCATGATTATGCCATACTTTTTTTGTGGATCACGGGAAGCGTGCGGACGACTTCGAACCTGACATGAGATTGCCGGAACCTGGTCGGTCGGTCGGATGGTTCCTCCTCTGGTTCTTCTTGATCGGTCCACTTCTTGGTGGTGGGGCACTGCTTTTTTCAGGATCTCTTCTGCCGGTAATTGTTTTGTGGCTTGGCGGATCTGCCGTGGCGTTGTTTATTTCCATGCATTGGTCGTAGCCCACAGGAGTCTGCGTCCCCTCGGGTGTGCAGCCCGGGTGAGCGGTGTATCCCATCGCACCGAGAGCCACATCCATGGGCTGCCGGCACACGGGGCATTGGCCCCCGCTTCCCTTCCCTCGAATCTGCGTCACATCGGTAACGTCCGCCACGTTCCTTAGGGGCTCGGGCATGTTGTGACGTTTTCCAGGGGCACCCCCTCGGCGGTAACCCCTGCCCCACCCTTCGCTCCCGAGGAGGTGGGCGCGGCGCCTCCGCCCTGCCGACCGCCCGCTGGGTAGCCCCCTCGCTGGAGACGCGGGTGTCCTCTGCCACGATCCGGCCCATGACGTTCGCTGATTTCCTCATCGACGTGCCGAGCCTGATCCGACTCGCGCTCTGCATCGCGCTCTACGTGGCGTTCAGTATCCTCGCGACGCGGATCTTCCACCAGCGGGCGATCCTCATCGCCCAAGAGTACGAGCGCGATGCACCGAAGCAGGAGGCTGCAGAAACAACGCAGGCGGCGAGCACGGCGAGGGCGCCCGCCGCTGGGGTGAAGGCTGAGGATGCGGCCAAGGCTCCGACGCCTGACACGGTGGCTATTGCCGCAGCTAGCGCGCCTGCTGCGACGCCGGGGGTCGAGGAGGCTTCGAAGATTAAGATCCCGGCGGGCTATTACCTGTCCGGTCGCGGCATACAACTGCTTAACGTCGCCTTTGTTTTCCTCCTCGTCTTCACCATCGGCCAGTTTTGGAACAATACCCGAACGGCTGAACAAGCGACCGTCAAAGAGGCAGCGGCGTACGCGAGGGCTGGCATCCTCGCCGAGGGCCTCAACCCAGGCGCCCAGAGGCAAGCGATCGTAGTCTCCCTCGCCGCCTATAGAGCGACCGTACTCGATAAGCAGTGGCCGGTGCTCCAGCAGGCTGACATGGTCAAGGCCTACAAGCTTGAGGGCGATGCGGGGCGAATCCTTGTGGCAGGCATGCGCGATGCCCAGGCGGCCAGTGAGGACAACGCGAACCTGCTCGAAGAGATCGGCTCGTCCTTGGACGACATCACCTCAAGTGGCGTTGATCGCATCGCGGCGCTACCGGGAAGCCACGCGCCTCGCGTGCTCGGCATCATCTTCGTGCTGAGCATCGTGAACCTCGGGCTCGTCATCGCCTACCAGCCGGCGCGACGCCCGCTCAACCTTGTCGTTATCGGCCTCATGGCGGCGATCACAGGCCTGCTCATGTTCATCGTCGTTGAGGTAAGCAACCCCTTCCTGCCCGGCGGGAGCGTCTCGCTTATGAGCTACGTGCCCTAGTTCGTCGATTTGGGCGTCGGTGAGCCGGGCGTCCCGCTCCTCGGGTGTGCAGTCCGGGTGAGCGGTGTGTCCCATCGCAGCGAGAGCTCCATCTATGGGCTCCCGGCACACGGGGCACCGGCTCCGGCGCAAACCCCGATCATGCCCAGCAGCCCCCGGCGGGTTAATACATCCGCCCGATCCGTCCGGTTGGGCTTAGGAAACCGCCCATCGGGGCCGACCCCAGCGAATCCCATCGGACGAGATTTCAGTCCCATCCGGGGCCAGCGGCACGAGCGCGTTCGGAGAGTGCACAGGACCTATTCGGGGCCTTCCTCTCCGCCGAACAACGGCGGACTCGTCACGGCATCAAGCCCACACCGTGCCGCGCAGCCTTAGTCGATCACAGTCCCAGGCACCTCGCGATACCCGACAGCGATCGTGACCGGTACCGGCTCGGGCGAACGACCGCGAACGATGACCTGGTAGGTCCCCGCACCTCCGGTCTGTTCGACTCGCGAGAGGTAAAGGAAGGTCTTCTTGGAGTAGGGCTCGAAGAATTCGGTCCGCTCCTTCACAGCAAGGACGCTCCTGCGCCCCTGGGGATCAATCAGGGTGACCCGTGGAAGGGCGCCCGGGCGCAATGCGTTCGCCGGTGGCTCGTCGACGACCAAGTACTGCATGGCTAGGCGATCACCCATGGCCAACCGAAAGCGGAACCCTCGTTGCTGCCCACGCATCACGGTGGCATACACCGCGAAGGACACCGTCCCGTCCACTAGGAGGGGACCCGCGGTTGGAGTGGTGTCCCTGTCGTCCAGCACCACGGGCTGATGGGCCATGGCCGGAGCCGCCCCCGCGGCTACCAGACACATGACTCCTAACAGTGCGAGCATCCGGCAACGCATGTCCCTAACGTTATGCGACTCGGCCCGAGCCGGGAGGGCACTCTCCGAGGCACTGCGGCCGGGGGCGGCTGGGCGAGTGACGGAGGCAGCGACTGCCCGGAGGGCGCATGACCAGCGCGCCCCCCGACGCCGTTCGGCGAGACATCACAAGCCCCAGGAGCCCCACGTGCGCATGAATAAATATATGCTATTATCTTTATGTGAGTTTTTCAGAGGAGTCCGTTGACAAGGCGGCAACCCTGTACCGGGCACTCGGGAATCGCCTGCGACTTGGGATTCTGCTGCTGCTTGAGGATCGCCCCGCCTGTGTCCACGAACTCGTGGAGCACACCGGGGCTAGTCAGCCGCTGGTGTCGCAGCATCTTCGAGTCCTGAAATCGGTCAATGCGGTTCGGGGCGTCCGCTTGGGCAAGGAAATGGTTTATCAGATCGACGATGAACACATTGCGCACATCGTGCGCGAAGGCATACACCACATAGAGGAGAAGAAAGCATGAGTATTCACACACCTGCTGAGGTGCACGATCACCGCCATGGGGCTGATTGTGGGCACAAAGCTGTGCAACATGGGGATCACTTAGATTACCTGCACGATGGTCACGCTCACTTTGAGCACGATGGTCACTACGACGAGTGTGCGAAATGTAAGTGCCCGGGCTGCGACGATCTGTGTGCTGTCTGTGCCTGCAGTGATTGCACATGCGCGACCTGCAATCATGCCGCGTAATTTGCATAGGTGATGAGACCCGCTCCAACGCTGTAACGCTCAACCTGGCAGCAGGCAGCAGGGAGCGTCCTCATGAGTGAGAACAACAACTGTAAGTCTGCACGGCAGTTGCACTGACTCCTTCGTGAGCGGGGCGAGGACGTTGGACTCACCACTGTCTATCGGGTATACAAGTATTGGCCGAGGTTGGCGAGATCGACGTCTCGGTTAATTCCAACGGTGAAGCGCTCTATCGTCACTGCGGGTAAAGCCAAACACATGACCATCACCTTGTTTACTGGGCATGTGCCGTCACCGTTGGAATTCTGGTCAAACCGTCGAACGCTGGACCTAAGACATTGCAACAAAGTATGGCTTCGCAGACGTCAGTCACAATCCCGACATCTTCGGTGTGTACCCAAACCGCGCGGCCCGTAACCTACCAACTTGTCTTCCGGATACCCGGCATTTCACCGCTTTGCGCCCTATCGCAAAATCGGATCCGACTGATTCCAAACTTGCACAAGACCGCTCGCGGACGGCCGCCCACGATGTCGCGGCTACGGAGCGTTCCTACTCACCCTCGAATTTCCGGATCGTGAAGTACCAGGTGTAGTAGGCGGCGAGTGTCGGTCCACCGAGGATCATCGCGTAGGGAACGAAGCCCCCGACACCCTGATCGATGTAGTCCAATCCCTGACGCACGAGCATGATGGCCACGATGATCAGGACGACGCTGAGAACGAAGTTTTGCGGTTTTTTCGTCGACCAAGGTCTCGGGTCCCGACTCTTTGACATGGCGTTTCCCTTCATTCCACGACGCGGCGCGCGCCGGATCGTTCCACCAGATCGTCCACGATTATCGAGCATGTGTCACCGAATTCGGCGAACCTCTCGGGGCCGAGCAGGTCCACGAGGTGTTCGCGTACAGCCATGACGTGATCTGGTGCCGCGGCCATGATGGTCTTCCACCCATTGTCCGTGAGAACGGCGAAGGATCCGCGACGATCATCCGAGCACGCCTCGCGCGCGACCAGATCCGCCTTCACCATTCGATCGATCTGGTGGGAGAGACGGCTCCTGGAACTCAAAGTTCGTTCCGCGAGTTCGCTCATCCGAAGCCGCTGCTCCGGGTGCTCCGACAACTGAACGAGGATCTCGTAGTCGGCCATGGTCAGGCCGTGCTTTTCGGCGAGGTCCCGACTTAGCCGGTCGGGGAGGAGCAGGGACGCGTTTAGCCACGCGCGCCAGTTGCGCTGCTCATTGTCACTGAGCCAGCGGGTCATGGTCAGGGAGCCTAATGCGCGAGGTCCCAGGCCCGGACTCCTCCGATGATGCCCGCGGCATTCGACACGATCGTGCCCTTCGGTCCCACGTTCGAAGGATCCAGGTGCTTCGCGTTGCCACCGCCCACGTACGCGTGGTCAAAAAACAGCATTGCGTCGAAGATATCGATGGCCGCGCGAACCCGGGCGCGCCAGTGATCGCGTTGGAGGCGCTTACGTTCCACGTTGCCCAAGGCGGTGTCGATGCTGACGTCTTTCTTGAAGGGTCCGTGGGAGAGTTCCAGGTGTGGGAGCAGGTGTCCGTTGAGGAACAGTGCCGTGCCCACTCCGGTTCCCAGGGTGATCACGAACTCCAAGCCCCGGCCCGCGATGACGGCGCATCCCTGCACATCGGCGTCGTTGAGCAGCTTGGTCGGGATCCCGAAGGCTCCCTGAAGCGCCGATTCGAGCGGGAAGCGATCCCAGAGACGTTGCAGGTCGACGTCGGTCCCGCCGTCGTAGGTGGCGCGCGTGAGGGACGGCACGTGCAGGACGAGACCGTCGCGTACCAGTCCCGGGAAACCGACGGTCGCGCGGTCCGCCCGCCCGAGCGGTGCTACGAGATCGGTGAGGGTCGTCACGAGACGCTCCGGCGGGCACGGATACGGGGTGTCAACCCGCAGGCGCTCCGTGATCAGGTCACCGCGCAGGTCGACCCTGGCGGCCTTCAGGCCACTGCCGCCGATATCGACGCAGAGGGTCGTCGTCACGGAGTCCCCGAGGGCAGGGTGAGGATCTCGGCACCCTCATCGGTCACGACGATCGTGTGCTCGAACTGCGCGGTCCATCTCCGATCGCGGGTGACCACTGTCCAGCCATCCGACCAGATCTCGTAGTCGATCGTCCCCAGGGTGAGCATCGGCTCGATGGTAAACGTCATGCCGGGTTGAAGCTCGGTATCAAGGTCCGGGTCCGCGAAATGGGGAACGATCAGCCCCGAGTGGAACGAGGTGCTGATGCCATGGCCGGTGAAGTCGCGGACCACCCCGTAGTCGAAGCGTTTTGCATAGCTCTCGATCACGGTCCCGATCACGTTGAGCGGCCTTCCCGGCTTCACCGCACGGATGGCCCGCATCGTCGCCTCGTGGGTGCGCTCGACCAGATCCACGACGTCCGGGGCCACGTCTCCGGCAAGGAATGTCGCGTTGGTATCCCCGTGCACCCCGCCGATGTAGGCGGTGATGTCGATGTTGCAGATATCCCCGTCCTGGATCACGGTGGAGTCCGGGATCCCGTGGCAGATCACCTCGTTGAGTGAGGTGCAGAGGGATTTCGGGAAGTTCCGGTAGCCCAGGGTCGACGGGTAGGCGCCGTGGTCGCACAGGAACTCGTGTCCGATGAGGTCCAACTCGTCAGTCGTGACGCCGGGGGCGACGTGGCGCCCGACCTCCTGCAGCGCATCGGCCGCCAGGCGTCCGGCGACACGCATCGCATCCAGGATCTCCGGGGACTGGACATCGGAACCGCCGAAGGGCGACGGTGCGGGGCGACCGACGTACTCCGGACGCTCGATGTGCTGCGGAACCGGCCGAGTCGGCGAGGTGCGCCCAGGGCTCAACGTGCGCATGTCGAGTGAGTGTACGGGTGAATACCTGGGGCAGCAGACCTCAGATCGCCGGAGTGAAGTCCCCATGAGTTGGTACTACTGCCTGACCCATCAACGCGTGGAGCCCGACGATGGGTGCGCCAACGACCAGCGAATGGGTCCGTATGCGATGGAGGCCGAGGCCTCGACGGCACTGGCCCGCGCTGCGGAGCGCAACGCCACTTTCCACGCCCAAGACGACGACTAGACATATGCAAAGGCCCGCATCCCGAAGGATGCGGGCCTTTGCTGACGCCTGAGGCTCTACTACTTCTTTGCGCGAGAAGCCTTCTTGGCTGCCTTCTTAGCAGGACGACGCTTGGCTGCCTTCTTCGCCGCCTTCTTGGCCGGACGCTTCTTTGCTGCCTTACGCGGAGCTGCCTTCTTCGCTGAGCGCTTCTTGGCAGGGCGCTTCTTGGCCGGAGCCTTCTTCGCTGCCTTCTTCGCTGTGCGCTTGGCTGCCTTCTTGGCAGGGCGCTTCTTGGCTGCCTTCTTGGCTGCCTTGCGAGGTGCCGCCTTCTTGGCCGACGCCTTGCGAGCAGTCTTCTTTGCGACCGCCACATTGCCTCCTGTGTTAGCGGGCCGTGCTCCTGTACACGGTCCTCTGTGAATACTCTGACAGAGCACGTGTCAAAAACCAAAGATATTCGCGTCGCGCGCGTGTTTCGTGTCGCGACCGTGGTAGTCAGAGGCCATGTCAGAGTCCCCGAATCCCGATCCACGCGCACTTCTGGACGTTGCACATCTGCATGTGGGTGTTCTCGGTGGAACGGGGGAGCAGGGTCGCGGACTCGCGCGTCGCCTGGCCATGGCAGGGCAGCGCGTCACCATCGGATCGCGCGATGGCGGGCGCGCCGCCGCGATCGCTGCGGACCTGGGTCACGGAGTCCGCGGTGCGGACAACGCCACGACCGCACGCGAGGCAGATGTGGTCATCGTCGCGGTGCCATGGGATGGACATGCGGAGACATTGATGTCGCTCCGCGACGAGCTCGCCGGCACCATCGTGGTTGATTGCGTGAACCCCCTGGGATTCGACAAGCAGGGCGCCTTTTCCCTTGCTGTTGCTGAAGGATCGGCTGCCCAGCAGGCCGCGGAAATCCTCCCCGAAAGCACCGTCGTCGCCGCGTTCCACCACGTCTCGGCGGTTCTTCTCCTGGATTCGGCAGTGGACAGCATCGACACGGACATCCTCGTTCTCGGAGACGATCGTGCGGCCACGGACGTGGTGCAATCCCTCGCCAGTCGAATCCCCGGAGCGCGTGGCGTATACGGCGGCCGGCTCCGCAACGCGGGCCAGGTTGAGGCGTTCACCGCCAATCTGATCTCGATGAACCGCCGCTACAAGATCCATGCCGGGATCCGCGTCACCGACCTCTGAACTACGAGTAGGACTCCTGCTCGGACGGGTAGCGACCCTCGATCACGTCGGTGTTCCACCGCGACACGGCTTCGGATATGTCGGTCCGAACATCCGCATAGGTACGGACGAATTTCGGGAGCGGTCCCGGGGTGAGTCCGACGAGGTCCTGCCACACGATCACCTGGGCGTCGGTTCCCGAACCCGCGCCGATCCCGATCGTCGGGATGGTCAGCAGGGCGCTGATCCGCGTCGCGAGCTCCGCTGGCACGAGTTCCAGGACGACGGCGCTCACGCCGGCAGCCTCGAAGGCCTTGGCATCGCGCGTCAGGATGTCCGCGGATTCACCACGACCTTGCACTCGGTAGCCGCCCAGGGCGTTGACCGACTGCGGAGTGAGGCCCAGATGGGCAATGACCGGGATGCCGGCGGAGATAAGTGCCTCCACCTGGGGAAGCATCGGCGCCCCGCCCTCGAGTTTGACCGCGTGGGCACCGCCGCTCTTCATGAATTCGGACGCCGTCTCCAGAGCCTGCGCAGGGGAGGCCTGGTACGACCCAAACGGAAGGTCCGCGACGACCATCGCGTGCTGGGATCCGCGGCGCACCGCCGCGACGAGGGGAAGCAACTCCTGAACGGTCACCGGGACCGTGGAGTCATATCCGTAGACGACCATCGCGGCGGAATCACCGACGAGCATCGCCGGAATTCCGGCTTCATCGAAGATGCGCGCGGTCATGGCGTCATACGCCGTGATCATCGACCAGCGTTCACTACGCGCGGTCATCGCCTGAAGATCACGGATGGTGGTGCGCTTCTGCGCAGCATGAACAGACATGTCACTCCCGTCTCGAGGCTCCCTGCGGAGTCCCCGGATACGTGAAGTGTGTCACGTCGGCTCGGGCCGTGCCAGTGCACTCGGGCGAGTAGCCTCGGGCTGATCGCCCCGCATTAGGCGTCGGGTAGCCATGAAGGATTCCGTGACCTCACCTGAGACCGTGTCCGAGCAGCCCGACTGGATGACCTCGGGGGAGGGCCACCCTCGGCGCTGGGCGATCCTCACCGTCGTCGTGGTGAGCCTGCTCGTGGTCGTCCTCGACAACACCGTGCTGAACATCGCCCTCCCCACGATCCAGAAGGATCTCGGTGCCACCCAGGGCCAGTTGGTCTGGGCGGTGGACTCCTACATATTGGTGTTCGCCGCTCTCCTCTTCACCTGGGGGGTACTCGGGGATACGTGGGGCCGCAAGAAGGTCCTGACGATCGGCTTGGTGATCTTCGCCGTGGCATCGGCGATCTGCGCGTTCTCGAGCAGCGCGGGCATGCTCATCGGGTTTCGTGCCGTGATGGGGATCGGCGGCGCGGCCGTGCTCCCCTGCACGCTGGCCATCATCACCGTCGTCTTCCCACCCCACGAGCGCGGAAAGGCCATCGGGGCCTGGGCGGGTGCGGTCGGCGCCGCTGTGGCACTCGGACCCGTTCTCGGGGGCATCCTGCTGCAGCACCCCTCCTGGTCCAACTGGCTTACCGGGAACGACTGGGGCTCCGTGTTTCTGATCAACGTCCCGATCATTGCTGTGGGCCTCGTCGCGATCTGGCGGGTGGTTCCGGAGACGCGCAACCCGCAGGGCCGTCGGCTCGATTTGCTCGGTCTCGTGATCTCGATCGTGGGACTGACGTCTTTGCTGTACGGGATCATCCATGCGTCGGAGACCCGCGACTGGCTTGCCCCGCTCGTGCTCGGTCCGATCATCGCCGGCGTCGCGATCATTGCCCTCTTCCTGTGGATGGAGACGCGAAGTGATCACCCCAGCTTCGATGTGGCCCTGTTCAAGAACCGCGGGTACGCGATCAGTCTGACCGCCGTCTCCCTGGCCTTCTTCGCGCTCTCTGGTATCACCTTCACCATTCCGTTCTACCTGCAGATCCTCCGGGGTTACGACACCCTGACGGCCGGTCTGTGCTTCCTTCCGTTCGCGGTGGGTCAGTTGCTCGCGGCTCCGCGAAGCGCACGCATGGTCGACCGATTCGGGTACCGGGCGGTGATGACCACCGGACTAGCCCTCGTCACCATCTCCTCGGTGGCGCTCGTCTTCCTGCGCTTGGAGACGCCGATCTGGGTCTTGCTCGTCGTTTTCTTCATCTTCGGGTTCGGGATGGGCAACGTGATCGCACCGGCCTCCACGGTGATGCAGAACATCCTTCCGCTCATGCGAGCAGGCGCGGGGTCCGCGGTGCAGAACACTGTTCGCCAGGTAGGTGGTGCCCTCGGAGTGGCCGTGATCGGGACGGTGCTTGCCACCCAATACGCGAGCAACCTCGAGACGTCCCTGGCCCAGGCTCCCCTCCCCCTTCCGCCGGAGGCCGCAACCGCCGCATCCGAGTCGGTGGTGGCATCCGTGGCCATCCTCGATGCGGCTCCCGGTGTGCCGGATGCGATTCGGGCGCAACTGGAGACGGGTGCCTTCGAAGCTTTTCTCTCGGCCTCGCACCTCACGTCGATTATCTCGGCGGTCGTGGTGTTCATCGCAGCCCTGGTCGTCGGGATCTGGTTGCCGAAGATCACTCCCCCCACCACGAAGGCGCAGCCAGCGCAGGACGACACCGACGCCCTCGTCCAGGACGAGGTGGCCGACTACCCCGAGCAGGCTGCGGAGGAGTACCCGTCCGGTCCTAGCTCTCGTGCCAGTGATGCGTGATCGGCAGTCGCCGGTCACGCCCGAACGCACGTAGTGAGATCTTCGTTCCCGGTGGATACTGACGTCGCTTGTACTCGGCCCGGTCGGTGAGCGCGATCACGCGTCGGGCCGTCTCTCGATCGAATCGGGTGGCGAGATGGCCCAGGTCGTGGTCGCCGGAGACGTACTCCTCGAGCATGGCGTCCAGTTCGGCGTAGTCCGGCAGGGAGTCGGTATCCAATTGGCCGGGGCGCAACTCCGCACTCGGCGGCTTGGTGATGCTCGAGGGTGGGATCGGTTGGCCCGGTCCCACGTCGTTGCGCCACCGGGCCAGTTCCCAGACGAGCGTCTTGGGCACATCCTTAATGGGTGCGAACCCGCCGACCGCGTCGCCGTAGATGGTCGAGTATCCGACCGCCAACTCGCTCTTGTTGCCCGTCGCGAGGACCAGGTGCCCTTCCGCATTCGACAGGCTCATCAGGATCATGCCCCGGATGCGCGCCTGGAGGTTCTCGGCGGCGAGACCAGCAAGGGCCAATGACTCCTGGCAGGCCGCGAACATAGGTTCGATGGGCACCTCGCGGAACTTCAATCCGGTGCGCTCCGCAAGGTCTCGCGCATCGGAGCGCGAGTGCTCGGACGAATAGCGGCTGGGCATGCCCACACCGAATACCCGGTCCGCACCGAGGGCATCGCAGGCAAGGGATGCCACGAGTGCGGAGTCGATGCCGCCGCTGAGACCCAGCATCACAGAGGCGAAACCGTTCTTTTCCACGTAGTCGCGCAGCCCGAGGACGAGAGCACCGTGCACCTCGGTCAGGTCATCTACGCGCGGCCGCGTCATGGACGGGGGAGTTGCAGACGGCGCGTGTGAGCGCTCGATGCGGATCGGCAGGGAAATACGGCTGCGCGGCACCGAAATATCGACGGTGAACACACCCGATTCGAATTGTGGTGCGCGCAGCAGGACGGAACCGTCGGCATCGACCGTCATCGAATCCCCGTCGAAGACAAGTTCATCCTGACCGCCAACGAGGTTGACGTAGACGAGAGCGGAGCCGGCCTCCCGTGCCCGCGCTTGACACAGCGCCAGGCGGGTGTCGTCCTTGCTGCGTTCATAGGGCGAGGCGTTGAGAACTGCAAGCAACCCCGGGCCGGTCTCGCGAGCCCAGGCCACCGGTCCGCCTGCACGCCAGAGGTCCTCGCAGATCGCGATACTCACTTTCGCTCCGCCGAGGAGGAACTCGACGGGTGTGTCACCCGCGACGAAGTAACGGGCCTCGTCGAAGACCCCGTAGTTGGGCAGGTGGTGTTTGACGTAGCGGGCGCGCACCTGACCGTCGTGGACGAGTGCGGCGGCATTGAGCGGTCCACCCGCCGGTTGATCGGCGCGGAGTTCATCGCTGTGATCGAGGTAGCCGACGAGGCAGGGCAGATCACCGAGTCCGAGTGCGTGCACCTCCTCGGCCCACGCGTGCATCGCGGCGCGACTGGCGCGCTGGAACGAGGGGCGCAGAGCGAGGTCCTCGACCGGGTACCCGTCCAGCGCGAGCTCCGGGAAGACCACGAGGTCTGCGCCGGCGCTGTGGGCTTCACGCAGCGCCTGGGTCATCAGCGATGCATTAGCGGACAGGTCACCCACGGTGGGGTTGATCTGGGCGAGGGCCACCCGGAGGGTGGTGTCACCCGTGCTCTCGGCCACGTCGCGAGCGTAGTTCGGCGTGCTTAACCTCCCCGTAACAACCCCGCCACCACTATGGACCCGTGGATAAGCAATCAGAGTTCGTTCTCCGGACGATCGAAGAGCGCGATATTCGCTTTGTTCGACTGTGGTTCACCGACGTCCTGGGGACCCTGAAGTCCGTTGCGATCGCCCCTGCGGAGTTGGAGGGCGCCTTCGCCGAGGGCATCGGCTTCGACGGTTCGGCGATCGAGGGTTTCGCGCGCGTCTACGAGTCGGACATGATCGCGCGCCCCGATCCGAGCACCTTCTCGATCCTTCCCTGGCGCACCGAGGGCCCGGGTGTTGCACGTCTGTTCTGCGACATCCTGTTGCCCGACGGGTCGCCGTCGTATGCCGATCCGCGCCACGTGCTTAAGCGCAGTCTTGCCAAGGCAGCCGATCTTGGATTCACCTTCTACACGCACCCCGAGGTGGAGTTCTACCTGTTCAAGGGGATGCCCGAGCTGGGTGCGTCACCCGTTCCCGTCGATCACTACGGCTACTTCGACAACGCCCCGCACGGGATCGGTCACGACTTCCGACGTCAGGCGATCACGCTGCTCGAGGCGATGGGCATCTCGGTCGAGTTCAGCCATCACGAAGGGGGTCCCGGTCAGCAGGAGATCGACCTGCGCTACGCCGATGCACTCACCACCGCGGACAACCTGATGACCTTCCGCTTGGTCGTGCAGGAGGTGGCACTCGAGCAGGGACTGTTCGCCTCCTTCATGCCCAAACCGTTCCGGGACCACCCCGGCAACGGACTGCATACCCACCTGTCGCTGTTCGAGGGGGACCGCAACGCCTTCTTCGAACCGGGCGCGGAGTATCAGCTCTCCAAGATCGCCCGCTCCTTTATCGCGGGACTGCTCGTGCATGCGCCGGAGATCACCGCGATCACGAACCAGTGGGTCAACTCCTACAAGCGCCTCGCCGGAGGCGCGGAGGCACCGGCCTGGATCTGTTGGGGTCACAACAATCGATCGGCATTGATCCGCGTTCCCATGTACAAGCCATCCAAGGGCAATAGCACCCGCATCGAGTACCGCGCCATGGACAGCGCCACTAATCCCTATCTCGCCTTCGCCGTCTTGCTCGCTGCGGGGATGAAGGGCATCGAGGAGTCCTATGAACTTCCGCCGGGATCCGAGGACGACGTCTGGGCCCTGACGGCCTCCGAGCGTCGGGCCCTGGGTATGGAACCTCTCCCGGCGAGCCTCGATCAGGCCATCGCGCTCACGGAGAAGTCCGAGTTGGTCGCCGAGACGCTGGGCGAGCACGTCTTCGACTTTTTCCTGCGCAATAAGCGGGCGGACTGGGAGGACTACCGCCGCCAGGTGACCCCATGGGAGCTCGAGAGGTACCTTCCCTCACTGTGACCAGCGAGCGTCAGTCAGCCCCGGCAATGCGGCTGGCTCGCTCGGGTTTCCGTGATCCGGAGCGTGCCGAGCGGCTCCTCGACTCCGAGGTGTTCGCGCAGGTGCACGCAGAAATGGGTGATCACCTTGCATCGGCTTTGGGTTCGTGCGCCGATCCCGATCTCGGCCTGATGCAACTTACGCGACTGATCGAGTCCGGATCGGACCCCGATCGCCGCCGCTGGGTCCGCGAATGGGCCGCGGATCCCGATGCACTCGCTCGACTCCTGGACATCATGGGTCTGTCGGTCGCGTTGGGCGACTTCCTCATCCGACACTCGGAAGTCCGCACCGTGGTCATCGACTCGGAGGGGCTTACGCGGACGCCCACACCGGAGGGCATGCGCACAGCGCTCCTGCATTCCGTTGGTGGCGATCCGCACGACGAGGCTCCGACCGCCACCCTCGCGGAGGACGCGGCCATGGATGCGTTGCGTATTCGATACCGGGAGCTCCTGCTCGGCGTCGCGGTGCGCGACGTCACCGGCATGGCATCGGTCGACATCGTTGCCGAGTGGTTGTCTGATCTCGCCGATTCCGCTCTCGAGGCAGCACTTGCCATCGCCCGGTCCGCGAACCCTCACCATGCGGCCTCGACGCGGCTGGCGATCATCGGCATGGGCAAGTGCGGGGCACGCGAGTTGAACTACATCAGTGACGTTGACGTCATCTTCGTCGCGGCGGCCCCCGAAGGCGTCGAGGAATCCGACGCGGTGACCAGCGCCACGGTGCTCGCGAAGGCCGTGATGCGCATCTGCAGCACCGCGACGGCCGAGGGTGGCCTCTGGGAGGTCGATGCGGGCCTGCGGCCGGAGGGCAAGCAAGGGGCACTCGTTCGCACACTCGAATCCCACCTCGCCTATTACGGGCGCTGGGCGAAGACCTGGGAGTTCCAAGCTCTGCTGAAGGCTCGATTCTCGGCCGGCGACCGGGCCCTCGGTGACGCGTACGTCGACGCCGTTTCTCCGCTGATCTGGTCCGCGGCGGACCGCGACGGCTTCGTCGTCGAGGTGCAGGCGATGCGTCGGCGGGTCGAGGAGAACGTGCCGGCTGCGCTCGCCGAGCGTGAGATCAAGTTGGGTCCGGGTGGTCTGCGCGATATCGAGTTCAGCGTCCAACTCCTGCAATTGGTGCATGGGCGAAGCGATGTGATGTTGCGGCGTCCGGCCACGCTGTCCTCGCTGGAGGCGCTCGCGACCTGGGGCTACGTCGCTCGCTCCGATTCGTCGAGTCTCGCGGATGCGTACCGATTCCTGCGCACCCTGGAGCACCGCCTCCAACTGCGTCACCTACGTCGAACCCATGTTCTCCCCGAGGACGAGGATGAACTCCGGGTGATCGCCCGATCCCTGGGGTTCCGCTCCGACCCCATCGCGGAGTTGATGGCCGAGTGGCGTCGCCACGCCCGCGAAGCGCGGCGACTGCACGAGAAGTTGTTCTATCGACCACTGCTCCAGGCCGTGGCGCGCCTCGACGCGGGGGAGGCGCGGCTGTCACTGCAGGCGGCCGAGGAGCGCATGGCGGCACTGGGCTATGCCAACCCCAGCGGTGCGCTGGCGCACTTGACCGCGCTCACCACCGGGGTGAGTCGACGCGCGACGATCCAGCGCACGCTCCTGCCCGTCCTGCTCGGATGGTTCGCAGACGGGCCGGATCCCGATGCGGGACTCCTGGGTTTCCGTCAGGTGAGCGATGACCTCGGTGCCACACCCTGGTACCTGCGCCTGCTCCGGGACGAGTCGATCGTGGCCGAACGGATGGCCCACATCCTCAGCTCGAGTCGCTACGCGACTGATCTTCTCCTGCGCGCACCTGCGTCGGTGCAGATGCTCGCCGCGGATGAAGAACTCACCCCGCGGTCACTGGAGTCCCTGACGATCGAGGTGGATGCGATCGCGACCCGGCACGACACACCGGAGGCGATCGTCTCAGCGATTCGCGCCATGCGCCGCAAGGAGCTCTTCCGCCTGGCGGTGGGGGAGATCCTCGGGACCACCGGTTCCGCGGACGTGGGTCGCGGACTCACGGATGTCGCGACGGCGTCCATCGATGGAGCGTTACGTGCCGCATGGCAATCCGTCGCAGGTGATGGGGTGCATCACGCCCGGATCGCGGTGATTGCGATGGGCCGTTTCGGTGGATCCGAACTCGGGTTCGCGAGCGATGCCGACGTCATGTTCGTCTACGAAGTGCTGCCTGACGCCGACGAGACGGAGGCGGGCAAACAGGCCTTCGCTGTCGCCAATGAGTTGCGCGCACTCCTGATGACCGCCTCGACCGATCCGGCGCTGGAGATCGACGCGGATCTGCGCCCGGAGGGTAAGTCCGGCCCGCTCGTGCGGTCCCTGGATTCGTATCAGACCTATTACGCGCGCTGGTCCTCACCCTGGGAGGCGCAGGCCCTGCTGCGGGCCCGCGCCGTTGCGGGTGATCCGGATCTCGGTGCCCGGTTCATCGCGATGATCGACCCGCTGCGCTACCCGATCGAGGGACTCGCACCCGATGCCCTGCGCGAGATGCGCAGGGTCAAGGCACGCATGGAGTCCGAGCGCCTCCCGCGCGGTGCGGACCCACGCCTGCACATGAAGTTGGGCCCGGGTGGGCTCAGTGACGTGGAATGGGTGGCTCAACTCCTCCAGTTGCAGCACGCGCACCACATCCCCGACCTCCAGGACACGAGCACGCTGTCGGTGCTCGACGCCGCGGTCACGCACTCACTCCTGAGTGTTCAGGATGCTGCAACCCTGCGTTCGTCATGGTTGCTGGCAACATCGATCCGCAATGCGGTGATGCTCGCCCGTGGTCGTCCGAGCGACATGGTTCCCACCGACCCCCGGGAGGCGATGGCGGTGGGCTTCATCCTCGGCCGCGGTGCTCGCGCTGGGACCGAGATGCGCGAGGAGTACCTCCGAGTCAGCCGACGGGCTCGGCAGGTCATGGAGCGCGTCTTCTACGGCGAGTGAGGCCCGCTTGAGTCGGGGCATCACCCCGAGGTCTACGAGTTCCGCCTAGACCATGGAGGACGCGCCGTGTGTCCGGTGGCGACACGTACGCCGTCGAAACCCTTCTGTTTCCTTTCGGAACACCCGATCAGGGTGCGGCGACGAGGACCAGGAAGCCGGCCAACAGCGATAGGTGGATGCTGCCCTGCAGCACGGTCGCGCGTCCTGCGAGCACGGTCGCCAAGCCGGTGAACAGGGTTGCGGCGAGGAGCACGATGGCTGTCGCGTCGAGGCCCAGGATCAACTGGTAATCGAATAGCCAGGAGATCACGGCAATGGTGGGGATCGTCAGCCCGATACTCGCCATAGCCGATCCATAGGCGAGGTTCAGACTCGTTTGGATCCGGTTGCGCCGAGCGGCTCGGACTGCCGCGATCGACTCCGGAAGCAGAACCAGCAGGGCGATTGAGACCGCCACCGCGGCCGACGGAAGTCCAACATTGACCAGGCCGGCCTCGATCAGCGGACTCGACACCTTGGCAAGACCGACAACGGCGACCAACGCGATCACCAACAGGATCAAGCTGCCCAGAGCGGTTCGTCCGGTGGGGGGTACCACGTGCACGGACTCCGGCAGCGGGGTAGGCGTTGCCTCGTCCGCGTCGGGAAGGAAGTAGTCCCGATGCCGCACCGTCTGGACGAGCACGAACACCAGGTAGACGGTGAGTGCCGCCAAAGCGGCGAACGCGAGCTGGGTCGGGTTGAGCGTCGGTCCGGCCGTGCTGGTGGTGAAAGTCGGGAGTATCAAGCAGAACGTCGAGATGGCGGCGATCGCGGACAATCCCGACACGGCGCCTGCTGCGTTGAAGGTCGCCTCACCACCCCGCAGAGTCCGCGTGATCAGTGCGATCCCCACAATGCCGTTACAGGTGATCATTAGGGCGGCGAAGATGGTGTCCCGGGCCAAGGTCTGCGTCCCGAGTGGGTCCGAAGTCATCAAAGTGACGATCAGGGCGACCTCGATGATCGTCACCGCCACGGCCAGCGTGAGTGACCCGAAGGGTTCACCGACCTTGGCGGCGACAACCTCGGCATGGTGGACCGCACTCAGGATCGCCAGTGCGAGCACGAGGGAGGTGAGCACCAGGGTGAGCGTGGGCAGTTCCCTGTTCCAGGTGAGCGCGAGAACGATGACCGCCACGATCGGCACCGCGACGTGCCAGACGCGTCGCCGGGTGGGAATCTCTCGTCCTGCCATGGTCCTACCCTCGCACGTTCTGTGGACCCCTCCAACTGAGAACAGCCCCCCGGGAGTCCCGGGGGGCTGTTCGTTTCCCAGTGCGCGCGAGGCGAATCGACGCGACGGGGGGATCAGATGTCGTAGTACATCTCGAACTCGTGCGGATGCGGGCGGAGACGAATCGGATCCACCTCGTTGCTCCGCTTGTAGTCCACCCAGGTCTCGATGAGATCCGCGGGGAAT
>Ga0194129_10002122_pt1 | contig 30378 bp, 24 predicted proteins | sample TA2KigCa35mmetaG_FD_150862 | JGI IMG/M metagenome (GOLD analysis project Ga0194129, IMG submission 150862) | Freshwater microbial communities from Lake Tanganyika, Tanzania - TA2015038 Kigoma Deep Cast 35m | ecosystem: Environmental > Aquatic > Freshwater > Lake | place: Tanzania: Lake...
ACGAAGACGCCGCGGCGCTCACTGCTTCACGAACGTGATGGGGATCGACACGACGGCTTTGCCGCCGTCGGGCGGTGAGAACGCGGCGCTCTGCACCACGCCCTTCAAGCAGCCGATGATCGGGCCCAACGACCCGCCGCCACCGCTGACGCTCTGCACCTCGCCGTTCGGGCCGATGGTGGCGACCAGCGTCACGCTGCCGGCCATCTCGGGGTTCGAGTTCAAGCCGGCCTGGTAGCACGACCGGAACCGACCCTTCATGCGCGCGACGACCGCGCTCGCGTTCGCGACGGCGCCACCAGCCACGCCGGCGCCACCAACGCTCGCATCGCCGGTCGGGCCCTTGACCTCGGTCGTCTTGCCAGTGGTCGCCGCAACGCCGCCTTCACCGGAACCGGTACGCTCACCCTTGGTGCTAAGGTCGCCACCGCCGTTGCCGCTGCCGAGCGGCCCCGTACCACCCTTGCCGCTGCCGCCGAAGCCCTTCAACCCCGAGGGATCTCCTGCGCCAGCGCCGGCGCCAGATCGCGCGGCCTCGTCGAGCATGCCCGCGGGCACCTCGCCGTTGCCGAGAACGTTGTCGACCGCAACGCCGCCGCTACCGAGCGCACCGAGGGTCTGCACATCGAGCTCGGCGAGTGCGCTCGCAAGCTCGGCGGCACGTGCGTCCGCAGCCGCGCGCTCGCCTGCGGCCTTGTCGCCCGGGGCGCCGCCGCTGGCCTTTTCTCCACCGCTGCTCTTCGAAGCCGAGCCAGACGACTGCGACGCAGCCTGCGCCTTCGGGGCGTTGTCCGCGACCGGCGCTGCAGACTTGTCCGGAGTCGCGTCGCTCTTCTGCTTCTCGATAGGAGGCGGAGGCGGGAGACTCTTAACGCTGTCGACGAGCTGGCTTACGACCGCGTCTTCGTCGCGGACGATCGGGTCCATCCAGTCGGAGTAGACCAGCGCAACGAAGAAGAAGTGCAGGAGAAACGAGAACGCCGCGACGATCGTCGTGAACCAGTCGATGTCCCCGCCCATGCCCTTGCGGACCGACATCGGCAGTTGCGGCTTCGGCTGCACCGGAGGCGGCGCGACGAACTGGAACAGGAACGTGGTGTCGCCGACGACGACCTTGCCGCGCGAGTCTTCGGTGAGGGCGACCCGACGGAACGCGCCGTCCTTGTCCTGCACCGCCTTCGCCTGGGCGCCGAGGCCCGCGAGGTCACTCACGCCGGTCTTCAGCGCGACACGGCCCGTCATTCCCTCGATGAAGTTGAGGTGGTACTCCGTCCCGATCAGCTCGAAGAGCTTGAAGTTCGCGGGGACCTTGCGGCTCGGAACCACGAACATCGCCTTCTCGCTTGGGCCGATCGTGACGTGCGAGCGCTGCTTGATGAGGCGCTCATCTGTCACCTTGCCACTCTGCACGACACCGATTCGCAGAATCTTCGGGCCGGCCTGCTGAGACACCGCCCGCATCACCGCGGTCATTCGACCGGGGCGACCCTGGCTCTGAGGAGACTGCTGCATCGACGATCCTCCAAACATGCCGGGTCGCCGGACGAAGACGACGACTCGGCGCGGTAGCGGGAGCGTACACGGGCCCGGACGGAGGGTCCAGAGTCGTGACTTCTTGCCGTACGTTCCAGCCGCGCGTTCGGGGCACCGAGAGCACAGGTCCAACGCGCACGCTCATGGCCGGGCGCGCCGCGACCGTCGCCGTTTGCCCGCAGGGAGGGTCCGCTCGACCTCGAGGAGCTCTGGCACGAGCGCCACGACGAGCCCGTCCGCATCGCGTCGCGCGGTCGCAGCCAGGGCCCGACGACGAACGAGGGCTCGGCGGGCGAGCAGGGCGCCAAGACCGGCACCGACGAAACCCGACCCTGCGTCCACGACGCGTCCGCTCAGCGCAAATCCCACGGCGAGAGCCGCACCAGCCACCCAAGCGAGTCGACCGAGGGCCACAGGCCGCTCGTCCCCGTCAACGATCGCGCGCTCGAAATCGGCGAGCAACGCATCGACCTCGGCAGCCCTCCCGGCGGTCGATGCGCCAGACGTGCGCACCTCCTCGAGCGCCGCTCGCAGACGATCGAGCTCGCCGCCTAACGCCCTCGGCCAGGCCAACGCGCCGCAGAGCGCTGCACAACCCAGGCCCAACCCGAGTCCGAGCACCACAAGGCCTCCGCTCGACCCTCAGAAGGGCTCGGCGTAGATGACCTTCTCGATGCGCTTGATGAAGGGCTGCTCGAGCTCCGTGAGCGTCAACGCCGCGCGGATTCGCTGGACGTCGACGGCCGCGATCGGCTTCTGCAAGCGGCCGGTGATGGTTACTTCCGCCAACGTGATGACTCCACGAGGCGCGCGCCCCTTGCTCTTCGTTTCCTGAGCGGCGGCGGTCGATGGCAGGGCGAGCCATGCGGTCACGACGAGCGCGACGGCGATTGGGAGCGGCATGCGTGGCATCGATCAACCTCCTCCTGCAGGCGTGGGGGCCGCACCGTCGGCGGGCGGCGCGGGAGCCGGAGTCGCCCCATCGGACGGCGGTGGCGCTGGCGGAGGCCCTCCGTCCGCGGGCGGGGCGGGCGTACCGCCGTCGGGGGCCGGTGCGGGAGGAGTGCCCCCGTCGGCCGGCGGCGCCGGAGCGGGCGAAGACGCGGCGGCGGCGGCAGCGAGCGCGTCGATCTCGGCCTTCTTCGATTTCGCGAGCGCAAACAGCTCCTCGACGTCACCTCGCTCGGCCTTGCTGGCGAGCTCCTTGAACTTCTCGAGCGACGCGATCGCCGTGTCGAGCTGCTCCTTCGGGCTCATGCCTTCGATGCTGGGAGCGAACAGGAACAGGAGACCGGTGTTGTAGTGAACGGCCGGGAGCCCTCCATTCTGCTGCTTGACCCAGTCGAACTCCTGCCGAGCCCTGGCGTACTCGCCGGTAAGTCGGTACGCGTCGCCCAGGCTCAGGTGCGCGCCGAGGTTCGCGGCGTCGAATTTTAGAACACGTTCTAGGAGAGGAATGGCATCGCGCGCTCCCCCCGACTCGAGGAGGTACGTCGCGTAGCGGAGCGTTGGGACCACAAGATCCGGCCGCTGAGCCATGATCGTCTTGTATTCCTCCATCGCGAAGACGCGGCGGTCCTGCTCCAGGTGGATCGCGGCGCGCAGCAGCCGTGCATCGACGTTGGTCTTGTCCCGGGGAGGGTTGCCCTCCCCATAACCGTCGAGCACCGCCTTCAGCGCATACAGCGCGAGCTCGAGACGACGCGCGCGGTAGTGATCTCGCGCGATCGCGAGCATGGCAGGGGCGCATCCGGGGTCGAGCTTCAACGCCTCCTGAGCGACCTGTTGCGCCGTCGCGCTGTCGCGCATGAGCGACTTCACGTCGGCGAGCGCCGCCGCGAGTAAGGCGCTCTTCGGAAGGGTGCTCCGCCGCTGGGTGAGGAGCCGCTCCGCGTCGGCGGGGTTGCCTGCCTCGGACTGGAGCCTCGCGTACGCGACGATCCCGTCGACGAACTCGGGGTACGCCGCAAAAGACTGCTCGTACGCGGCGAGCGCGGCCGGGACGTTGCCCATCCGCTCGTGCACCGTGCCGAGCCCGAAGTGTGCGCGGTAGGCACGTGAGTCCGCGCGGGTCGCCGCGACGAACGCCTGCTGGGCCCCCACGAGATCGGCGGCGTTGAACGCCGCGACGGCTTGCTCGACGTACGCCGTCGCCTGTGCGTTCATCACCGGAGCCGGCGCACCCGCCACGCCCGGCTCGGCAGGAATCACCCCTGGCGTAACAGGCGCGACGCTTCCATCAGGAAGGGTCGTTGCGGCCGCCGATGCGGCCGACGAACCGTCCTGTGTCTCTGGCGAGCCGGTGGGTTGCGGGGGCGTGTTCGACGTCGGCGTAGCCTCGCAGCCTGCGACGACGAGGGCGGCTACGAGCGCACTGACTCCCGTCAAGGGTCGCCACCGTCGGAGCGGGGCGCTTGCCGAAAAGCCACGGTTCATGGGGTCCCCCCGGGCAGCGGGGCCGCGGTGAGCACGTCCGAGAGCGGCACTCCGAGGCCGCGCCTCATGCGCGGGAACATCCCGTCGACGTACTCGAACGGGAGAGGCTTCCCTTCGTCATCCTTGTGGTTTGGGTCACGCACGCTCGAGCTGTGCTCGCGGAGCTTGGCGTCTCCGATGATGTCCTGATGGAAGGCGAGTCGCGCGATCGCCATGTCGACCTCCTTCGTGCGGACTCGCGAGTACTGGGAGAGCGCGATCGCCTCCGTGTAGCTCGCGACCATCACCTTGTCCGCACCATCGATGAGGCTGTCACGACGCGTCTTCCAGTCGGTTCGACGCTTGGCGGTGAAGCTGTCGTACGCGGTGCAGGAGGCCTCACTGCCCGTCTCCGTGCACTGCTTATCGAGCTCCTTGAGGAACTCCACCTCGCTGCACTTGGGCTTCTTCAGGATGGCGCAGAGCTTCATCGGCTTCTGCTCGTCGCTGTACAGCTTGAGCGCCGGCTCGCGCGTGTTGTAGAGCCCGGTCCGGGTCGAGTCGTAGAGGGTCCCGCGTCGCGCTCGGGCGGCGATCGTCCAGCGCGGCGACTGGTACTTCTCGACCACCGCTTGGAGCCGATCGGTGTAGCCCTTGGCGACCTTGTTTACAGCTTCCTCGAAGTCCTTCACGACATCGGTGAGGACGCCCTTGTATCGATTGTGATTGGACTCGTAGTCGAAGTTCTTCTTGATGTCCTCATCGATGCGGCGGTACTCGCACTCGGCGGCGAGCTCGGCCTGAACGCTGCCGAGCGCCTTGCTGTTGCCCTTGTCGTCCTTCGCCGCGACGCCTCGGTAGGATTCGAACGTCGAGATGGTGTTCGTGCACCAATCGTCGGCCTTCGGATCACCCACCGCCCGACGGAGCTTGGCGGCGGTCCCAGCCGCTCGCACCGCGTGCCCATACCCCGCCGAATCCTTGGACCAACGCAAATAGAAGCTCTCCATCGAGCCTAGCGCGCGCTGGCGAGCGACGCGGTTCTCTGCACGGTCGGGAGCGCGCTCGTCCCAGGCCTTGACGTCGCCTTCGACGATGAGCCACTCGATCTCGGCCTGCTGCTCGCGCGGCGGATTCATGGCGAAGAAGCGCTTCTTCGTCGCCTCGACCTTCGCCGGCTCACCGATGCTCAGATAGAGGAAGACTGCGTTCTGGGCAGCACCGCGACGAGAGTCGGGGTCGAAGCCCCGAGTCATCGGCCGCTCGGTGCCATCCTTCTCCTTCAGGGCCGGGACCTCGCGCTCGATGGCGCTGATCTTGTCGTAGGTCTGCGCCGCCTTCCGGTAATCGAAGAAGAGGACGTACGACTCGGCGAGCGCATCGTAAGCCAGCTTCAGGTACCGGACGCGCTGCGCATAGCGCTCGAGCTGAGGCGCGACGTTCTTCGCCTTGTCGCCCTTTTGCAGGGAATCGAGGGCGTCGTCTTTGCCGTACGCGCCGATGAACAGCTCGTACATCGCGATCGCTTTGTCGTAGTTGCCGAGCTGCTTGTGCGAGATCGCGCCATTGATCGCGGCCTCGGGGGCCTCGTCGCGACCGGGGTCGACTTGCAGCCCCTCTTCGTAGAGCGAGGCCGCGCGCGTGTAGAGGGCCGTGCGCTCCGCGGCGTTCTCGGCGGTATCGGGCAGCTTCTGGGCCTTGTCGAACGCGGCATAGGCCTCTTTGAAGATCGCCGAGTTGAGGATGTCGGTCCCGAGGCTGTTGGCCGACACGCGGTCGGCGTCGGAGAGCGCGCAGGACTTCTTCTTGTTCTCCTCGGCGAGACGCTTGCTGCGCTCGAAGTCGCGCTCGATCGCCGCCATCGTCACGAGCTTCTTCCACGCCTGGAAGCCGAACTTCGTCGCGCCGCACTGCTTCGTGTAGATCTTCTCGAGGCGACCCTTCGCGTCGGCGAACTGGCCGTAGAGGAACAGCGCCTCGGCGGCGTTGTAGGCGTAGAGGTTGTGGTTCGGGTCCGTCGGGTCGGGCTCCTTCTCGATCGGCACGAACTTCACGTACTCATCGAGGGCCGCGATGACCGCGCGCAACGGCGCCGGAGGCTCTATCGGAACCACGCGCTCGCGCTGCTCGCCCTCTTCTTCGTACTTTTCGGTCTTCACCTCGCGGACGAGCGGGAAGCCCTCCGCGCCGCTGGTCTCGTCGCTGCGTCGGTAGTTCGCTCGAACGACCGCCTGCGCCACGTTGACAACCATCTGGGCCGCCGGTTGCAGCTTCTCGTCGTTGTCGTTCGAGTCGCGGACGTTGCGGGCCGCCTCCTGTGCGAGCCCCGCGTCTTTCTCCGAAGGAACCCGCCCGAGCTCGACCTCGACGAGCACCGTGCCGACGTACGAGTCCGCGAGCCAGAAGCGCGTGTCGTACACGTCATCGGCGTTCTCGTCCTGGTTCAGGTAGCTACCCCAGGCCACGCCTGCCGCTCGGTACTCGTTCAGCGCTCGCGTGAACGCCTGCTGCTTCTCGCCCTCGTCTCCCGCCTCACGCGCGGCCTTGACCCAGCGTCGCGCGGCGTTGGTGTGATCGGCTGCGGCACGTCGAAGACCTCCGCGAACAATCTGTTCGGCGGCGCGGATCGCCTCGGGATCTTCCTTGTTCTTCTCGACCCACTCTGGGATGCGCCCTGGCTGCTCGACGTAGTCGACGAGCTTGCCTCGGGCCTCGAGCGCCTTTGCTGCGAACCGCTCGGCCTCAGCCCCTCGCGCCCCGAACGAGAGCGTCTCATACGTGAGCGCCACCTGATTCTGGACGATCGGCGCGTCGCGATGGTTGGGCCACTTCTTCAAAATGAGCTCGCTCACCTCGATGAAGTTGTGAAGCTGGTTGTACTCCTTGAACTCGACCGACAGCGCCCGATACACATCGATCGTCCACTTTCGGTCCTGCGGGATGAGGCTCGAGTCCTGCAAGCGCGTGATGGCGGGCCTCATCGCGTCCTCGATCTGCGCCGTATCGGAGTAGAGATCGAAGACGTCGTTGCGGGCGATGTAGGGGTCACCCGAAGGCGGCCCCTTGAAGTCGAGGTAGGTGATCGAGCCGGCGATGTACGCGTAAGCCTCGGCACGGAAGTCGGCGCCGGGGTTCCCGGTCTCCTTCTCGCGTCGGTCGGTGAGCTCGAGGAGCCGCACGAACTGCCGGACCGCAGTCTCGTAGCGCTGCTGCTTGAAGTACGTCCACGCGAGTTTGTACATGCTCACGTCGTAGACGGGCGGCCGGTCGAACTTCATCGCCTGGCCGTAAGCAACCTCGGCGCGGAGCAGGTTGTAAGGGCCGCCCCACGGGTCGATCTCGTCGAAGTGATAATCACCGATGCGCCACCACACCTCGCCGAGGTAGCGAGGCTGGTCGCCCGGCTCGACGACCTGCGGCAGCGGGCGACACTCCTCGGGGAAGGGATTCTTGAACGAATCCTCGTCGTCCGTGACCTCGGCGACCGGCGCCTCTTCCGGCTGCACCACCGCACCCTTGCGCTTCGCGCCCTTCTCGCGGCGCTGCCGGTCCTCGGCGTCCTTCTCGCGCTTCTTGTCCATCGGCTCCGGATGGCGCGCCATCCAGCCGAGCCACCAGTCGGGCTCGTGGTCCTGCGGCATCCGCGTGAGCGCGTCGCGGCTCGGGTCCTTCGGGTCGACGGCCACCGGGTAACTGAAACGGTTGCTGCAAACGAGCGCCCGCCAGACCTGCTGCGCTTCCTCGAGCCGACCACCATCGTTGAGCGCGTGGCCGAGGTAGTAGTAGACGCCGGCGCGTTCCTTGTAATTTGGAAATTCTCGAACGAGGCGCTTGTACAGGGCGATCGTTGGCCCGAGGTCCGGCTCCGGCGGCGCCGGGTTCAGGTCGATCGGAGCCGACTCGGCCGCGTCTCGAGCGCGCTCCTCGAGCAGCGCGGCGAGCCGGAACATGGCGTCGGGAGTGTTGTCCGGATGTGCGTTGGCGCCGCTGTAGCGCGCGACGAACGCCTCGAGGCGACGGATCGCCTCATCACGAGCATTTCGCAGGCCCTTGTTCTCGATCTCGATCTCGCGGTCGAGCGCACGCAGCACCCGCTTCTTCTTCTCGCGGTAGTGGTGCTGAATGATCCGAGTCATCGACGAGCGGTAATCGCGGGCGTCGGTCTCGTAGAGCTGGGCCTCGCGCTGCAACTCGGCGAGCGCGTTCACCTGAGCGGGTGTCGGATCAGGAGCCTTCGGGGCCTTGGGCTTCGGCGCGACGACAGGGAGCGCAACACTCGGAGGCGCCGAGGCCGCCGGAGTCGAAGCGCTCGACTCGGAGGTCGGCACCGCTGTCGCTGCAGGAGCACCGCTCGCAGCGGGAGTCGCAGACACGGAGGCGGCGGTCGACGATGCAGGCGCGGAGTCGGTCTTCGCCGGCTGGGAAAACGCCTGGGCGCCACAGAACACGAGCGCGAGCGCGCTCGTGAGGCGCAGGACACTTCGCGCGGTGCCCCTCTGGTCACTTCGCATCGGTCTTCTCCTGTTCGGCGTCGCCGCTGTCGTCGAGGACCTCGTCGAGCTCTTCTTGGAGCCGCGACTCGCTGCGCGCCTTCTCGACCTTGAGCCGTCGCACGCGAGTCTGCTGCTCCTCGCGCATCTCCCAGGCCTCCTCGGTGATGCCGACGTCCGCTCTCAGCACGATGGTCCGTAGCCGGTCACGAACTGCAGCAAAATTCCGCATCGCGACGCCACCGACCACGATGCGCGCGTCCTTGTCGAGCGCCTCGAGCGAGAGGGTGGAACCAACGATGTTCTGGGTCTCCTTCTGAACGACCCCGCGCAGCTCGACGACCTTGCTCGTGACGAGGTCGTTGAGGCGCTTCAGCGAAAACTCGATTTGCTGCTCGGTACCGTCGGCGCGCGAGAGGAGCTCCGCAGCGCGCCTCGCATAGCGTGCGAGTTCTTCCCCGCCTGCGCCATTCGCGGCGAGTCGAACCTCTTGCCAGAGGGCCGCTGCGTACTGCTTCCGAACCTGCTCGTCGTCGAGGAAACGTCGGTCGCCGAAGCCCACTTGAAGCTTTGCCGCCTCGATCACACGACGGAGTTCCTGCGAGGCGGCGCGGTACTGACCGACGAGCTTCTTCTGCTCGTCGAGGCCAGCGCGGAAGCCCTCGAGCTCCCGCGGGGTCCGGACGACGCCCTGTGCCTGGCCGTCACTGACCACCCGCTCGAGGCCGTTGATGGTCGCCTGGATCGTATCGACCTCGAGCTCGATGCGCTTCAACTCCTGAGAGGCCTTGTTCCACTGGCGCTTGGCCTGCTGGTCGCGAAGCGAGAAGTCGGCCGCCGTGACCGGCACGATGCCGAGGCGCTCCTCGAGGGCCTTGCGCTGCGCGCGCGCTGCCGTGAGCTCGGGCGAGAGACGGTCGGCATCGACGCCGTCGAGCCCCTGCCCCAGCTTCAGCCGCGCGAGCGCGATCGAATTGACGAGGCCGAGGCCGCGCTCGGCTCCCAGGCGAAGCCCGGGGATCGCACGGATTTTATTGGGCGACGCGAGCACCGCGTTGAGGCGCTCGATCATCTCGTTCGACTCCTTCACGAGCCGACGACAAAGCGCGACGTCATCGATCACGGCGAAGGCGGTGGCGCCGTCCTCTCCCTCACGCGCCCACTTCAAGACCATCGTCGGCAGTCCGGCCGTCGACTCGAAGGTCTCGAGTTGGTCGGTGCTCAGCGTCTCGAAGTAGACGCCCGGGTCCTTCGTCGCAGACATGAACTGGGCGACGCGGTCGCGCATCGTCTCGTAGCTGCCGCGAACGCTCTCGTAGACCTTGCGTGATTTCTCGAACTGACCGGCGCGCAGCATCAGGTCGGCGCGGAGGAGCGAGGCATCGGCGACGTCTTGGCTGTTCGGAGCCGCCACCGCGAGCACCTCGAGAGCCCGCTGCGCGCGCGTGAAATCTCCCGTCTTCACGTAGACCCAGGCGAGCTCGTAGAGCATCGTGCCGAACTCGGGCGAGCTGCGCTCGACGTGGTTGTAGGCCTCCACGGCCTCGGGGAACTCGCCAGCGTCGAAGTGAATGCGCCCGAGCGCAAGCCACGCCATGTCGAGGACGCGACGATGCTCGTCCGTGTCCCCTGGGAATTTCGTGATCTCGCGGAATCGCTCGAGCACCGGCGCGTACCGCGCACGCTTCGCCTTCACGGCGTCGGCGGACTTCTTCGCCTGCGCGGCATCCGCGGTCTCGCTGGCCGAGGCCTTCGAGAGCGCAGCGACCCCGGCGAGGTAACGCGACTGGTGGTAGAACGAGCTGTCGGCAGCGACGAGGCGGAGGGCAGCGTCAGCGGCGTCGTACTTCCCCTGCGCGAGCAGACCCTTGCCCTTCGCGTACGCGAGGCCGCTCGTCGCCTCGGTGCCGAGGCCGGTGACCATCGAGAAGATCCGGTCGAGCGCCTTGAAATCACGGAGCCTCAGGGCGATGTCGACGAGGCGCATCACCGCGCGCTCGCGATAGCGTGCGAATCGCGGGTCACTCCCCTGGTCGACGAAGCGCATGAACACGCGCTGCGCGGACAGGAATTGTTTGGTCGCGAAGTAGGTCTCGCCGAGGAGATTCAGCCCGTCCGGGAAGGCGGTCGGGTGGGTCGGAAACTGCTCGACGACCTCGTTCAAGACGTCGGCGGCGCGGTCGTAGTCCTTGACACCCATCAAGAGTGTCGCCTCCGCGATGCGCTGCTGCGGACCGCGCGTCGGCACGTTGTGACGCGCCAGCGCGCTCTCGACCGCGCCCGCGTCCTGCGCGGCGTTGGCGATCTGGTCCGCTGCCGAGCGGTAGGCCACCTCGGGCTCCTCTGCCCAGGCACTCTCGGTCAGGCCGAGGCAGGCCAGCGCGCCGAGCACGCTCGCCCAGCGCCGACCATTCCGAATGGCTCCTGCAATGCCTGACACACTCACTCCTTCACGCTCGACCTCGAGCGACCTCGCCGCTCGCCCCCCGCTTGTCATCTCGCTCAGTTACCGGGCCCGCTCGGGGCCGGCTCGGTCGTGCCAGCCACCACCCTCTCGAGGTACCGAACGGCCGGCCGCTCCTCGAGCGGAGTCGTGGCTCCGCCCTTCTCGTAAGCGATGACGCGGAGGCGCGAGGTCTTTCCTTCAGCGGCGGTGAACGAATGGCTCGAACGAACCTCGAACTTGTAGCCGCGGAGGTACGAGAACACGCCGTAGCCATTGCCCCTCAGATTGACGAGGACCTGCACGAGGTGGTCGCCGGGAGGGATTGAGCCGTTGAAGATCGGGATGGTCTTCTGGTCGCCAAGCACGCCGGAGCGGTCGGACTTGTTGTACTGCACGGCACCGTCGAGCACGACAAGCGCCTTCGTCACCTGAAACAAGTTCGAGAGTTTGTTCTCGAACTGAATCGACGCGCGCGAACCGGCCGCGCCGCTCGACAGAATGGTGTCGCTGAGCAGCGAGAGGCGCGTGTGACTTCGGCGGATCTGCTCCTTTAGTTGGTCGATGCGCTGCTGCAAGTCGCGAAGGCGAACGCTGTACGTCGCACCGTCCGTCGGGACCACGGCGGGAGCAGTCGTCGCAGGCGCAGAGGACGCGGCTGGCGTTGCGGCTGGCGTTGCGGCTGGCGTTGCGGCTGGCGGTGCGGCTGGCGTTGCGGCTGGCGGTGCGGCTGGCGGCGCCGTTGGCCCGGCTGCGGGCGTCACAGCAGGCGGCGCCGTTGGCGCGGCGGCAGGCTGTTGCGCGAGGACGGAACCGCCCAAGAAAAGCATTGCCGTGAGCGCGGACGTCGCCAGGAGGGCGCTCGAATCACGACGCTGTCGACCCGTACGGTCCCCGAAGTCCATGAAACTCCTCGCAGAAAACCTCCGCTCGACCAGATGGAGCGAGAGCGGCATCGAGTCTAGTCGCCACGGCCCGCTCCTGGCAACGTCGGAAACTCGCTTTCACGCGCGGGGGCTGCGCCATGTAGACTCGTCGCTCGTGAGGAACGCGCCCTTCTCCCTCTTCGCGGCTCGCCGCGTGGGCGCCGCCGGAGCCGGCAGGCGATGAGCGTGGAGTCGATCCCCGTCAGCGACGAGGCCCTCATGATGCGCTTCCAAGCGGGCGATCGGGGAGCCCTGTCGACGCTGGTGCGCCGGCACAAGACGTCGATGTACAACTTCGTGATGCGTCAGGTCCGCAGCCGCTCCGTGGCCGAAGATCTGACCCAGGACGTGTTCGTTAGGCTCGTGCAGAGCGCATCGACCTTTAAGCACGAAGCGCGCTTCACGAGCTGGCTTTACGCGATCGCCCGAAACCTGTGCATCGACCACTTGCGTCGCGGCGGCCTGCGGCATGCCGCATCGCTCGACGCCCCCATCGGCCGCGAGGATGACGCATCGGGTGCGACGCTCGGAGAGCGCCTTGCCGATCCGACGCCAGCGGCCTCGGCAGAGCGGAGCGTCGTCAGCGCCGACATCGGGGCACGAGTGAACCGCGCCGTCGAGTCGTTGCCCATGGAGCAGCGAGAGGTGTTCCTGCTGCGACAGCTCGCGCGGGTACCCTTTCGCGACATCGCGGAAATGACGGGCGTCTCGGAGAACACGGTCAAGAGCCGCATGCGGTACGCCCTCGAGCGACTGCAGGAAGCGCTCGCAGACTACGAGGAGTTCGCGCGCGCGCTCCGCTGAGCGTGGTCGAGGCGTCGTCATGGACCAGGAGAAGTTCGAACAGCAGCTGATGGGCTACCTCTTCGACGAGCTCGACGAGGTAAGTGCGGCCGCCGTGAAGCGTCATCTTGACGGCAGCGCCGAGGCCCGCGAGCTCGAGGCTCGGCTGCGCGCGACCATCGAGGCGACGCGAGTCCCGCACGAGCAGCCGAGCGCGTCGCTCGAGGCGCGCGTCCTCGACGCCATCGCCAACGCCGAGCAAGGAGAGCCCTGGCACCGCAAGGTGCTGCGCGCGCTCTCGTGGGCGGGGAGCCACGCGATGCGTCCGCAGTTTGCCATGGGCGCGCTGATGGTCATGCTCCTCGGCTCGAGCCTGCTGCTCCTTCGGGCACGCCCCGGAGCCATGCAGGTCTCGACGGCGCGAAACGCGGAGACGCCGAGCGACGCGAGCCCTACGAACGGCTCGAGTGCGCCGCCCCCCATCGCCGCCCCTGCCCAAGCGCCGGCCGCGGCGCCCGCGGCGGCCGCCCTCGACGAGGCGAAGCGCGACGACGAATCCCCGAAGGGGTTGCTCGAGCGCGCGCGCAAGGCCCGAGCGGACCTGGGCTGCAAGGAGGCGCTCCCGCTCTACGCGCGCCTTCGAGAGCGCTCCGGGTCGAGCGGATTCGGGGCCGATGCGACCTTCGAAGAGGCGACCTGCGAACTCGAGCAGTCGAATCGACAGCGCGCCGAAGAGCTCGCATCGCGCTTGAAGGACCACCCGGAGTATCGGCGAAAGGTGGCGTCGCTGCTCGCCACCAAGGTCGCGCGCAAGGCGGAAAAACTCAAGACCTCACGCAAGGACGCCGGGGGAGGAGCGGACGCGCGAAGGTCTCAGGCGAAGGGCGTGGCCGCGTCACCGCGGGCGTCGAGCGCGCCGGCAGCCGGCGCAGCCGCGAAGCCGCGCGAGTGACGCTTCGCCGAGGCTTGGGCTCGATGGAGCTTGTTCGCCGATTTGGCCCGGGATTATGCTGGATGCGATGCGACGCACCCTCGGTCTCTACGCCGTCTGGTCTTCGATCTTCGCCCTCGCGGCATGCGCCGAGGAGCCGGGCTCCCTCGGATTTGTCATGCGGACCTCTTCGGGCCTGCTCGATACGGCTTCGGCCGTCGAGCTCCGCGTGAGCGAGGGCGCCGCGTGCGATCCGGCGTCGGGTCGCGTGACGAACGAGGTCGACCCGGACACGTTCGCCCTCGACCGCTGCGACGGCGGCAGCTGGTGCAAGACCATCAAGCTCGACAAGGACGGGTCGACCCGGGTGTTCCACGTCCTCGCGACGAACGCGGGCACAGAGGTCGCTGAGGGCTGCGCGAGGGCGACGCTCGACAAGGACCCGCTCGAGGTTGCGATCCAGGTGAAGCCGTTCATCGCGCCCGCCTGCTGCAATGACGGCAAGCTCCAGGCGACCGAGCAGTGCGACACGGGGCTACCGTCGCCGACCGATTGCGCAGGCAACGCGCTGCCGAAAGGCGAAGACACTTGCGTCTCGATCCTCGCCGACGCGGTGTGCGAGTGCGACTGCCTCGCGAAGGAGCTCGTCCTCAGCGTCCCCGGGACGATGCCGACCACGACCAACGACCCTGGCACGAAGTCCGAGCTCTCGCTCGTCTTCCTCGGCGGGACGGCGCTGCGGGCGGCCTACACCGACTCGCAAGGGGTCGGCGGTGCCCCCGACATCAACATCCGCTCTCTGACCCCAGATTTCCTCACGATTACCGACCCGCCCTCGCTCTCGAAGCAGCTCCGCCTGCCCGCAGAGTGCTCGATCGTCCTTACCAACGGCATCCCTCGCGAGCAGCGCGCCGCCAGCATCGCGCAGGTCTCGGCGACGACCACGGCGATCGCCTACGCCGATAGCAAGGCGCAGGCGCAGCGGTTCGACATCTCGCTCGTGGCCCACGACGCAACCGGCTGCGCGAACGTCGCGCCGGTGAAGGTCAACAAGACGGCTCCAGAGATCTGCAGCGATGCCGCGGCCTGCAACGGGTTCCCCGACGTGGCGGGCGGTCCTGACGGCACGGCGCTCGTCGTCTGGAACTACGGGGGGCAGCTCCTTGGACGCCTCTGGAAGACGAACGGCGACCTCGTCCCCGCGGACACCGACATCGCGCTCGGCCCGATGTCGGAGGTGGGCAAGCCTCGCGTCGCGGGCTCGTCGTCGGGATGGGTCGTCGCTTACCCCGGCGGCGAGAAGGACAACGTGTACGTCACGCGCGTCGACACGTCCGGCGCGGTCCAGGGCAGCCCAAAGCGGGTCAACGTCGCCGACGACGGCGAGCAGGATCAGCCCGACGTCGCGATGCAACCGGACGGGCGCTCGGTGGTGGTGTGGCGGAGCGGCGCGTCGATCTTCTTCCAGCGATTCGACGCGATGGGCAACGAGGTCAGCAGCGATCAGGACTCGGCGCTCTCGCGCGAGGCTCCGGACGCCGCCGCCCTCGCGATGCCCGTCGTCGCGTCGGGAGGCGACTGGTTCGCCGCGGCCTGGACGGCGGCGGATGGCACCGTCTGGGCGCGCTACATCGGCAAGGCGAGCGGTTTCGGTTTTAATAACGTCAACGGCCAGAACGGCCCGTTTCCCGCGACGCATCCGGCCATCAAGCATCAGCGCTCGAACCCAGCCATCGCCATCGGCAAGTTCGTCGCGATTGGCTGGCAGGATCCCGACCCGAGCGACCCACACGGCGTCATCGTGCGACGCCTGCCGCTCCCTCGCCTGAACTGACGGTCTCGCCCTCAGCTCTCGGTCGCGCCTTCTCGAAGGTACGCGATGGTGTGGACCAGCTCGACGAGCCGCTCGCGCTCCTCCGGCGAGAGGCCGAGGAACATCACGCCCATGCCGGGATTGATGTTGTCGCCGAACGGCCGCACGAGATTCACCCACTGAACGCGCCCCATCATCTGCCACGTCTCCGCCCCATCGCGCGGCGAGAAGCGAAGGCGCAGATAGGTCCCAACCGCGAGCGGCGTCTCCGTGCGGACAAAGATCCCCATGTCGGAGATGTTGGTGATCGACGCGTAGAGAAAGGTGTCCTCAGTCTCGCAGTCGACCGCCCACACTACCTCGACTCTGCCCGTAGAGCGCTTCTCGGACGGGGCCGCACTCGAGGGAGGCACGCTGTCGGGCATCTCTTCTATCGCTATCGTTCCTCGCCGCCTGCGTCCACCGCGGAAACCAACGCGAAGCTCCTGTGGTACCGTCCCCGACGATGAACCACGCGGTCGCGCCCGTCATGGATCGCAAGACACGGCACCTCGTGGTCGGCTGCGGTGGGATCGGCGGTGTCCTCGCAGGCCACCTCCTCGACCTCGGAGAGGACGTCACCATCCTCAGCAAGAACGAGGTGATCGCCGAAGCCGTGAACCGGTCGGGTCTGCACCTCGTCGGTGAGGGCGCGCTCGGTCGCGTGCCCGCGCGGGCGGTCACCCACCTCGCGCCCGACACCGCGGCGTTCGACACGATTTTCCTCGCCACCCAGCCGCCGGCCGTCGAAGAGGCCGCGCGCAGCGTCGTCGGACGCCTCGCGCCCGACGGCGCGCTCGTCTGTTTGCCGAACGGTCTCTGCGAACCACGGCTCGCCGCGATCGCTGGGAGTGAACGCGTCATCGGCGCGGTCGTCACCTGGGGCGCATCGATGCTCGAGCCCGGCGTCTACGACCGGACCTCAGCCGGCGGCTTCGCGCTCGGATGGCTCGACGGGCCGATCGACGGGCGGCTGCTGCGACTCGCCCACGTGCTCGAGGCGGTAGGACCGGTCGACGTGACGGACAACCTGCTCGGCGCGCGCTGGTCGAAACTCGCCGTGAATTGCGCGATCTCGTCGCTCGGCACGCTCGGAGGCGACAGGCTGGGGGCGCTGCTCGGGCAGCGCTTCGTGAGACGACTCGCCCTCGAGGTCATGACGGAAGCGGTCGACGTCGCGCGAGCGGAAGGCGTGCGTCTCGAGCGCGTGAGCGGCGCGCTCGATCTCGAGTGGCTCGCGTTGACCACGGCCGAGCGTGGGGCGAAGCTCGGCTCGCCCGCACTCATGACGAAGCACGCGCTACTGCTCGCGGTCGGGGCGCGGTATCGAAGGCTGCGCTCGTCCATGCTGCAGGCGATCGAGCGTGGACGTGAGCCGGCCGTCGACTTCTTGAACGGCGAGGTCATCGCTCACGGCGCGCAGCACGGAGTTCTGACGCCCATCAACCAAGCGGTCCACGCGGCGGTCTGGTCCCTCGCGAAGGAGCGGAGGCGTCCTGGCCTCGACGTTCTCGAGGAGCTCTACGTGCGCACTCGCGAGGCCGCGACGACGCTGGCGTCAGCCCCGCCCGCGCCGCCCGGTGTGCCGAACGAACCGGCGTGAGCCGGCCTCCTGACGAGCGTCACCCGTTGGCCGAGACGCTGGGCTTCGCGCGAGCGATCCGATCGGACTCGCCTCGACGGTAAGCGCCGAAGAGCTTGCCCCACTGCGTTCCCTCGAGCCAGGTCTCGAAGGTCTTCTTGTCCTTCAGCGGCCAGCGATAATAGTCGTGGTACGCCTCGCTCCCGAAGATGAAGGCGTTGACGAGCGGGGTGTGGAAGAAGAGCTTCTGAAAGCGCTTCATCGGGCCGAACCACATGAAGTCGCCCACCTTGCTCGCGCCGTTGTCGCCGACCTTGAAGCCCCAGCTCTCGCCAGACACGTCATCACCCACGATCTCGATGTCGCGCGGGTCACCAACCCCGAGCTTGTCCTGGTGCGCCACGTTGATGAACTCGAGCCCCATCGGGTCGAATCCCATCATCTTCGCGGCGACGGCGTCGATCGCGACCTGGTCGGCCGAAGCCAACATGTAGTCCTTGACGACGGGGATCATCGTGCGGGGCCCGGGGCCGTTGCCGGCGGTCGTGCCGTCCATGATCGCGAAGAGGCCCGAATGGATCTCCTTCTGGATCGCGAGCAGATCGACGAGCGTCTTGTGGATCCACGAGTGGGTGTAGTGGCGGTGCGTCGAGAGCAACCCACCGAACGCGTTCTTCATCGCGCCCGTCGTCGTCGTGTAAATGTGGCACTTGACGGTAGGCAAGTGGATGATGTTCTTGCCGAAGAAGTAGTCAGGCAGCTGGATGCCGCTTGGGTAGATCTTGTCGAGGACATGCATCCGCGCGCGCGGCTTGTAGTCGATCCACGTCATGTCCTCGGGCTTGAAGTTGTAGAGGACCGGGACGCCGTACTTACGGAGGATCGGGAGGTAGTTGTTGAGGTCCTCCCCCTTGAACGCATCGGTGACGACGGTCTTGTTCTGGACGCACGACTGGTCGGAAAACCCCGCGGCCTTGAGCGCGAGGATGGTGCCCTCGAGCTGCCACGGCGTCGTATTCGCGCCCGGGAAGGGGAAGTGCCAGGAGATGTTGTCCTTCAGGATCGTCGTCGCAGACGGATCGAGCGCTTGCTTGATGCCCGCGAGTTCGCACAGCCGGTGAATGTCTTCGAGGATCGTCTCCGGCCGAACCTTCAGGACCGCAACCTTGCTCTTCGCCATGCGGGGCGTATGCCCCACGAGCCAGGTGATCGCAAGGGCGGCGTGAGGTCAGCGGCGCGACGAAAGGAGCGGCGTGATCCCCGAGTAGACTTGGCCGTCGCCGAGCTCCTCGCCAATGCGCAAGAGCTGGTTGTACTTGGCGATCCGGTCCGAGCGCGAGAGGCTCCCGGTCTTGATCTGGCCGGCGTTCGTGGCGACGGCGAGGTCTGCGATGAACGAGTCCTCGGTCTCACCGGAGCGGTGCGAGATGATGCGGCCGTAGCCGGCGTTCTCGGCCATGCGAATGCAGTCGAGGGTCTCGGTGACCGTGCCGATCTGGTTCAGCTTCACGAGGACGGCGTTCGCGAGCTTCTCGTCGATGCCCCAGCGCAGCCGCGCGATGTTGGTCACGAAGAGATCATCTCCGACGAGCTGAACCTTTGAGCCGAGCTTCTCGGTGAGCAGTCCCCAACCCTTCGCGTCGTCCTCGGCGCAGCCGTCTTCGATGGAGAGGATCGGGAAGCGCCCGCACCAGTCGACGAACGTCGCGACAATCTCGTCGGCGCTGCGCGGTGCGCGGTCGAACGTGTAGCGGTCGCTCTCCTTGTCGTAGAACTCGGTGAGGGCCGCATCGAGCGCGAGTCCGATCTGCTCACCCGGCTTGTATCCGGCCTTCTCGATCGCCTGCGTCAGCACCTCGAGAGCTTCGACGTTGCGCTCGAGGCGCGGGGCGAAGCCCCCCTCGTCGCCGACCGAGGTGGCGAGCCCGCGATCCTTCAAGATCTTCTTGAGCGTGTGGAAGATCTCGGCGCCTGCCCGCAGGGCATCGTCGAAGGACCCGAGGCCATGAGGCACGATCATGAACTCTTGGATCTCGAGGCCGCTGTCCGCATGCACGCCGCCATTGATGACGTTCATCATCGGCGTCGGCAGCACCCGAGCCTGGGCCCCGCCGAGGTAGCGCCACAACGGCAGACCGACCGCCTCAGCCGCCGCACGAGCGACCGCCATCGACACGCCGAGGATGGCGTTTGCGCCGATCTTCGACTTGTTCGCCGTTCCGTCCGCCTGAAGCAGCACCCGGTCGATGTCGGCCTGGTCGAGCGCGTTGAGCCCCAGGATCGCCGGGGCGAGTTCGAGCTCGACGTTCTTAACCGCACGCTGAACGCCCTTTCCAAGGTAGCGCGACCCGCCGTCGCGAAGCTCGACCGCCTCATGCTCGCCGGTCGACGCGCCGCTCGGGACCGCGGCCCGACCGAAGCCTTCCTCGAGCATCACCTCGACCTCGACGGTCGGATTGCCACGAGAATCCAGGATCTCACGAGCGACGATGCTTTCAATTCGAGTCACGGCGTTCTCCTTGCGCGCGGACGGCGCTTTCGTACCCCGGTCCTTTTAACTAAGCTTTCGGCCGCGTGGAACAGTCGATCGGCGTCTTCGGACAGGACGTGCTCCTGTGGACCTGCCTCTTGCGGCAGTCGGTCCAGCGCCCCCAGGCCGCGGTCGTCCTCCAGCAAGCGAATTGGCTGCTCGATGAGCTGAAGCGCTCGAGGGAGACTCTGACGCTGCCCATCCAGGCCGCCGAGGACGGAATGTTCGCCATCTGCGCGCTGATCGATGAGGTCGCGATGAGCGCGCCCGATCTGCGTCCGGTGTGGAGCCAGTACATGCTTCAGGCGACTCGGTTCAACACGAACAACGCGGGCGTCGAGGTGTTCCAGCGCCTCGAGCGCGTCCGGCCAGGCCCTCCGAGCGTCGTCGCGACCTACGCCGCGGTACTCGGCCTCGGGTTCATGGGCAGCTACGCCCTCCCCGGCGCCGACCGCTACGTCGTCACGCAGCTTCGTCGCGAGCTCTCCCGACAGCTGGGCGTGGATCCGGATCGCGACTGGGCCTCGGGCGTCCTTCGCGCCGTCCGCGCCGAAGATGTCGCCGCCCTGCACGACGACGCGGTGCCCTGGTACCGCACCGTGGCCGCCTCCAGAGTGCTCGGCGCTGTCCTGTTCCTCAGCGCGATCGCGGCCGGCGTGGTGATCGCCCTATGACGACCTTTGCTTACGAAATCGGGTCACTCGCCGCGGCCGTCGAGCGCATCCACGCGGGGCACCGGGCTCCGCTCTACGCGGTGCCGTGGTACCTGGTCCTCGGCGAGCCGGGCACCGGGCGGTCGTCGACCATCCGGGCGATGAACCTCTCGTGGCCAAACGGAGACCAGCCGCTCGCGACAAACGTGCCGGGGCAACAGTGCCAGTATTGGCTCCCTGAAAGGGCGGTGTTTCTCGAGCCTGGACCGTCGATGGTGGGAGTCGCGCGCAGCCCCGAGGCGCTCATGCAGCTCTGCCAGGAGCTTCGCACGAAGCGCTCACGCGAGCCGCTCGATGGTTGCCTCCTCGTGCTCGACGCCCGCGTGATGCTCGACGCGAGTGAAGAGGCCCTCGAGCATTACGCGAAGACGCTCCGGCGTTACCTCGTCGAAGTCGGCCAGGCGCTCGACGCGGACGTCCCGAGCTACGTCGTCGTGACGGGGATCGATACGCTCTGGGGCTTTGGCGACGCATTCAGGTGGACGGCCGACCGCGTCCGCGAGGACCCTTACGGGTTCGTCTTGCCTGCGAACGTGAAGGGGACCGAGGGACCGGCGCGCGTCGCATCCGAACTCGAAGGCCTCCTCGCGCGAATGGAGTCGACTTGCTTCGCGAAGCTCGCGTCGGAGGAGGCCCCCGAGCTGCGCGCGCGCGCATACCAACACCTGGCGGAGCTTCGCGGGCTCGTCGCTCGACTCGGCGAGGTCCTACGCATCGTGACGACGCAGAACGCCTTCGAACGCTCTCCGTGGCTCCGTGCACTCGCGATCGGGAGCGGTATTCCGGGAACGGGGCATCGTCTTCGCCACCGCGCCGAGCAATTCTTTTCGATGGGCTACGTCCCTCCTCACGCGAGTGGCACGACTCACCCCGGAGGCATGCCGCTTCACGCCTACATGGACCGCGTGCTCTTGCCCGAGCGGGACCTCGTTCCGACGACGACTCGCTGGCGTGACGATTCGCTGACCATCGTGCTCACGGGCTTCGGCGCGGTCGGCTGGCTCGCCGTGCTGGTGCTGTGGATCGTGAAGGTGCTCGGACACTGAGTGCGCAGCGAACCTATGCGACGCGCCGACGCAGCGCCGATGTTGAAGGTCAGTCGACACGGAACACCGGTGAAGTAACGAACGATGGCGTCCTGCGCGAACGCATAGGCGCTCGTGAAGGTCGATGGCTCGGTGAACCACGACGCGAGCTCGGCCATCAGCACGAGCCGCGCGAGGGGATCTCCCGTGAATGCGGCTCCCGAGGAAAACCCGAGGCCGGCGAGGTCGACGGCGATGGTGATGTCCTCGAAGCCCGCGGACTCGAGCGCGACCTCAAACTCCTCAGGCGTGGGGCGAGTCGCCTGCGCGCGCTCCAAGGCGACCGCGAACTCGTCGTCGCCGTAACGCACGGTGTATTCATGGAGGAGGTCGTAGAGTTTGGGAAAGGAGCCCCGAAGCGGCATCGCGACGAGCGCCTGACCACCGGGGCTCAGCACCCGGGCGAGCTCGCCAAGCCCTCGCGCGAGCGTGCCATACGTCGTCACGGGGTGAAGCAGAAGGCCGTGCGTAAGGGTCGCGCTCGCCAGGGCCGCGTCCCCAGGATGCTCTCGCACGAACGCGAACCCTGACACGCCGAGGGACGTAGCCTTCGCTCTCGCGAGCATGAGCGCGCGTGGTCCGATGCGTCGACTCCACGAAGCGAGGCGGTCGGGATCTGCCTCGCGAGCTCGAGCCCGACCTACCCGGTGCGGAACGCGAGGTGCGCGATGCGCGCCTGGCTCACCGAGGTCGCCATCCTCAAGAGCGGATCCGCAAGCGACGCATCGTAGCGCGGGGCGACGAACGGATCGTAGAGATTGGCGTCCGCGGCCGTCTCGAGGCCGGAGCCCGTCGCGACGCGCGCCGTCATGCGTCGCGGTTGCGGAGCATCTCGAGCGCCTCGATCGCGAGCTCGCCCACCGTGACCTCGTTCTGCTCGTCATCCTCGCCGATCACGCTGACCCGCCTGTCACCTTGAAGCGGGAGGAGCTGCTTCGCGACCGACGCGTCTCCGAGGATGACGAGCGTCTCGATCGCGGCGGCGACCGCGTCCGCGTCCGCGTGCGCAAGGAACGCGGAGAGCAGCTTGGACACCCCTCCCTCGGGGATGTCGACGAGCAGGTAGGGGAGCTCGACCAACGCGGGCGAACCGACACCGAGCCGCTTCAGTGCGCGCTCGACCCCGAGCGCAACCTCCTTGAAGCGGTCGTAGGCGAGCCCCTGGAGCTGCTCTCCCGCCTCGCTGCGAGCTTCGGGGAGCGGTGCATTGAGCACGTCGATCAGCGCGTCAACGACGTCCGGTCCTTCAAGCTCTCCGAGGAGGCGCGCCGCCGCCACGAGCCGAACCGCGCCCTCGAGCTCGTCGTCGAGCTCCTTGGCTTCGGCAATGATGCCGGCGAGCTGCGTCATCAGCGCGCGACGGTCCGCCGAGGCGGCCTCCGTGAGCTCGTCGTGAATGCGCCGGGCTTCGCGCTCGGCGGCGAACAGGGACTTGAGCGAAGATGCGATGTCGACCACGGGTTGTCACCTACCACAGCTCGCGGGGCCCCGTCATGTCGCGCCGTGCACCCGACGCGGCGAACGTGAGCCGTGTATGCTGAGCCTCGTGCACGCCCTCGTGAAGACGGCTCCGATGGCCGCGCTCCTCGCCGTGCTCGGAGCCGTAGCGGTGCTTCGCTCCCCTCGACTGCCCGACGACACGGCATCCGAGGCTCGTTCGACCGACGGGACGACCGCGCCACCGCCGGGTCCTCGCTCCTGCCCCTCGGGCCTCGCGGCGCTCGCGAGTGCAAGCCCCTGTGTCCCGCTTCCCGTCGCGGGGGACGCGGCGCGGGCCGCGCGTGAGCGCTTCGCCGCGCGCGAAACACCGCCGAGCGAGCTGCGTCGTGAAGCCTCGACGAGCCGCGTGGGACGATTGCCGGAGCGGGCCGCAGAACTTGATCGCTATCAACTACCTGTCGACACCACCGAGCCTTCGACGGTGCACGAAGCGCCCGGAAGAACGCACCTCGCGCTTCGCGGGACCGCTGGCGCGCCCGTGAGCCTGGTCGAGCTCGAGGGGCAACGCGGCAAGGCCGAGGTCGTGGCGGTCGGCTCGCTGCGCGGGCTCACGGTGGTCACGCGTCATCGAACCGAGCGGGACGGCCGAGAGCGCAGCTACCTCGTGATGCACGCGCGCCTCGCTCGGCCCGGTCCCCAAGTCACGGCGGGGAGCTCGCTCGGTCCACTCGCGCTCGTCGGCTTCCTCGACGCTTCGGGGATCTTCGAGCTCGACGTGCGCGAGCTGCTCGACGCGACCGCGGTCATGCCGACGACCCTCACCGGGCTCGAGGGGGCCTCGCTCGGGTTCTCCGTCGACCCGCGGAACCTCCTGCCTCTCCGCCCGTGAGCCGTTCCTGACGGTCCAACGACCGGCGGAGCTCAATCTGCGACGAGCTTATAGCCAAAACCGTACACGGTGAGGATGTGCTCCGGCTTCTCCGGAGACCGTTCGAGCTTTCGCCGCAGCTTCACGATGAAATTGTCGACGGTGCGATTCGTGGGTCCCGCCTCGAGCCCCCAGACCTTCTGCAGGATCTCATCGCGGGAGACAGGTTCTCCTTTGCGCTCGCTGAGCAGCCTGAGGATGCCGACTTCGTAGAACGAGAGCTGCTCGCTGCTCGAGCCGCGCGCGATGCTCTGAGCGGCGAGGTTCACCTGGGCATCGCCCACTCGGAACGTATCGGGGAGGTCCGGGCTGCGATCGGCACGTCGGAAGATCGCACGCATTCGCGCGATGAGCTCGCCGACGCTGAAGGGCTTCGTGACGTAGTCGTCTGCGCCCATTTCGAGGCCACGGATCTTGTCGGCCTCGGAAGCGCGCGCGGTGAGCATCAGGATCGGGACGAGCCGATCGAAGGTGCGAAGCTCTTCGCAGACCCGAAAGCCGTTGTCGTCGGGCAACATCAGGTCGAGGACAATCGCGTTAGGACGCACCTGCTTCGCGAGCGACAGCCCCAACTTCCCGGTGTCCGCGGTGAACACCTCGAAGCCCTCGAAGGCGAGCGCGTCCGAGAGACCGAGCGCGATCTGCGGCTCGTCTTCGATCACCAAGATCTTCTTTTTCACCGACAAGACGGCCAGCGTCGTACCACAAAAGGATGACGGGCAGGACCATCGCCCTACCCCTCAATCCTCGCCACCCCGGTCGGCTTAGCCGACGCATCACAGAGTCGGCGGAATCGACCGCTCAACCCGGGAGGGCCGCGTCGGGTCGCGCAGACCCGAAGCAGCCCTCTCGGTCTCCGGCTCACTCACCCGAGCAGGTAATGAACAGTGTCGAGCCAGGCGCGGCGTTGGCTGCCCCGGCGAAGCGGATGATCCGCTGCTCCGTGCTCGGGCAGTTCGCGACCACCGACGGGTCACCGACAGGCGGTGTCGCGGCGGCGTCGATGTAGCACCAGCCATCAACAGGCTTGCCGTTGTTCAGGATGGCGTCACCCGACTTCGTGTATTGGCAGCTCTGCAGGTCATCGCCCGCCGCTTGGGTGATCTCGCAGAAGCAGTTCCACCCTTGTGCCTCCGTCTGGAGGTCGGTCTTGGCCTTCTTCACGGCCGGATTCGCGTCGGCGAGCGGACCGCTTCGCGCCGGACCGGTGCACGCCGCTTGGCACTGCGCAGCGTCCGCCGTCTTGCGTGCCTCGACGATCAGGCACTGAACCTGACCGTCTCCGTTCGGCGTCAGCGAGCGCGGAAGGCACTGGCCGCCGAGCTCCTTCTTTAGCCGCTCGATGATGGCGCCGACCGCGGGGTTGTAGCCGTAGTCGGCCGCGTCCTTGTTCGCGAGCTGCACGGGGCAGATCGATCCGACGATGGCGTTGTCGCCCACGGCCCGCAGCAGCTGAAGTTCGCGGCGGCCCGGGTAGGCCTTCGCGCGGACTTGCTGGGTCGGGTTCGACGCATTGCAGAGCGGGCTCTTGTCCTTGTTCGTCCCGTCCTTGCAGTCGCAGCTCCCGGTTGACGCCGAGCACTCGACCGGCTTCGGCAGGTTGAAGATGCACGCGTACTGAAGGTCATTCCGCTGCGAGATTAGCCACTCGTGGCCGTTGATCGGGTTCGCGTTCTCGGGAGCGTCGGGCGGCGCGAGCGCGGCGTTAATGACAGGGTTCACGCCGCTGCGCGGGTCGATCGACTCGACCATGAGCGGGTCGGTCGGGCGGCACGCCGGGTTGGTGTATTCGCAGCTCGGATCGCCAAGGATGATGTCCCAGGTCTTGTTCGAGGACAGCTCCGCGGCGCTCTGGAATCCACCGACCTTGTTCCCGTCGGCGTCGATGCCGTTGATGAGGTCGGGCTGGCCGCTCTCGTTTTTCCGCGCGATGTCCTGCCACGGCACGCCGACGATGCCGGCGACGAAGACGAGGCTCGAATCGCGAATGTTGCTGTTGTTGTCACTCGTGTTGAGGTCCTTGAACAGCGGGTTCGGCACCAGGTTGCCATAGCGGTCCTGCACAGTCTGGCGCGTCAGGCCGTCGACGTATCGCTGAATCGGCTGCAAGAAGTCGATGCCGAAACGGCGCTTCTGGTCGAAGCAGCGGAGGTTGATCGTGTCTTCCTCGGGCGACAGGCCGTCGACCTTCCCGTCCATGTTCTCGTCGCACTTGTCCTGCGAAGTGTCGCAGCCCTTCGCTTCAGTCTGCCCGCACGACTTGCAGCAAGCGCTATTCGGGTCGGCGGCGCATGCGGCGCGCGGCTTCGGCAGACGGTAGGACTTGTTGGTGCCAGGCTGATAGCGCTGCAACGCGAAGAAGAACTGGCTGCCATCGCGGACCGAGCAATCGTTCTCGTCGGTCAGCATGATGACCGCGAACAGCGAGTCGGGGCGAATGAAGTCCGCGCGCTGGAGGAGGAGTTCCTTGTCCGAGTCTTTCAGCACCGCCTGATTCTTCTCGACGACGATGGTCTTGTAGGGATCCGGGTCGACGGCGAAGCGGTACCACGCCTCGAGCTGCGACTCGAAGCCGCAGCCGACCTCGCCCGTACCGCCGACGATCGCCGCAACATCGTTCGTGAACTGCGTGATGTTGCTCGAGCCCTGCGGCTGATGCGTGGGCTTCATGGGGTTCGGGTCCCAGACGAGGAAGCCCTTGTTGTTCCACGTCTCGACGTCCGGCGTCGAGCCGTTGGTGCTCGTGCGCTTCACGAGGTAGCCGCGATCATTCTCGCTCGCGACCTTATCCCCGACGCAGGAGTCAGCGCCGTGGCCGCCGAGGCTCGAGGTCATGATGCCGACATGGATGTCCACGATCGGCTCGAACTCGCGCTCGAAGCCCGCCGGGCAGTCGTCAAGGGGCCCCGCAGGCTGAGTCCCGGTCATGCCCATGTCGTTGATGCACTTCGGGTTGACGAGCGCGGTGACGAACTCCGGCACCGCCTCCTTCAAGATCGCCTGCTTGTCGGCCATCGAGCCCGAGTTGTCGATCATCAGGAGCAGGTCGATCTTGTCGACGGAGCTCTGGGTGAGTTTGTCGACGATGGTCGACGTGGTTCGGGGCTCGACGGGCTCGAGAGGACGATCGAGGCACGCAGGGACGGCTGCGAACGTACCTACGACAGATGCCGTGGCCGCGAGCCGCTTCAGCGCCGTCCAGGCGGCGCTCTTGCTTCGGATGGTCATGGTGGTCTCCTGGGTGGGAACCCTACGCCGACAAGACGTGATCTTGCAACGGCTGCGAATCACTGCAGCAACAACAGTGCCGCCCGCGAATTCGGCCCTGCTCGGCCTCTCCTGGCCAAACATGACAACGAAACGCTCGCAATCGACAACTTTGGTGACACCGATGAGGACTCGCTCTCGAGGCGCCTGCGGACGTCACGTTCGCCTTCGGCGGCGACGCGGGCGGCGAGGCTTGACTCTGCCGGACGGGTTGCGTACGCGACGGGGCGTGTTTCGGGGCGGCCCTGGGCGAAGAGCCCGCGGGGCCCCGCGACCCAAACAAGGAGACGGCCATGGCTGAAGGACTGAACCGCGTGATGCTCCTCGGAAATCTCGGAGCTGACCCCGAGCTGCGCTTCACGAAGGGCGGTCAGGCCGTCATGCAGCTGCGGCTCGCGACGACGGAACGCTTCAAGGACCAGAGCGGCAACTGGAGCGACCGGACCGAGTGGCACTCGGTGGTCGTCTGGGGCAAGCGCGCCGAGGGCTTAAGCAAGGTGCTCCGGAAAGGCTCGTCGATCTTCGTCGAGGGCTCCCTCCGCACCACGAGCTGGGAGAAGGACGGTCAGAAGCACTACAAGACGGAGGTCAACGCGCGCGAGATCCTGCTGACGGGCGGTGGCCGAGGCGGCTCTGGCGGCGGTGCACCGAGCGGCGGTGCACCGAGCGGTCGGCGTGAATCGTCCTATGACACCTTCGAGAGCGGCCCGAGCGAGGCCTTCGAGGGCGGTTTCGGTGGCGGCGGTGGCGGCGGCGGGGACGACGACGATATCCCGTTTTGACAGGTCATCGGACGATCGCCCTCGGCGTGCGGCGCATGCCTCGAGGACTTGGGGCGCGCACTCTCCGTGCGGCATCGAGCGCATCGCGAGATGGCGTTCGGAATTCGCGCTCCCCTGGGGTGCTCGACGGGGGCTGTGGAGGCTTGCGGAGCTTTGGGGTTACGGTGAAGGCGACTCTTCTGTCGGCGCGACGGTCGCCTCCAGGGGCGCCGGCTGCTCCGGTGGGATGGCAGGCCGCCCGAAGTAAAGCTTCTCTTGCAGTCCGTCCGCGAGCTCGGCGGCGCTGATGAGATGGAGCTTCGCCGCCGTCTTCATCAATTTGTGGAGGTAGTCCATGCGAGCCGGTGAAACCTCGCCGTCCGCACCGTAGAACTGCTTCTTGGGGTTTTGAAGGATCGACCCGAGGTACAAAGCCTGGGCGAGCGAGAGGTCGTTTGGGGTAGTACCGAAGTGGTACTTCGCCGCAGGACCGATCCCGTAAACAAGCGGACCGTACTCGATGATGTTGAAATACAGCTCGAGGATCTCCTGCTTCGTGAGCTCCTGCTCGAGGTAGAGAGTGAGCACTGCCTCTTGGAGCTTGCGGGACAACACCTTCTCCCGCGAGAGAAACAGGTTCTTCGCGAGCTGCATCGAAATCGTACTGCCTCCGCGTCGAAAAGCGCCGGCGAGCAAATTGTCCCGCAGCGAGTTCACGATCGCCTCCTTGTCGAAGCCATGGTGCCGACGAAATCGCCCGTCTTCCGAGAGCAACACCGCGGTCTCCATGTGCTTCGTGATGGATGCCCAGGAGACCCAATGGGGGGAACCTGGGCCGAAGGTCATCTTCTGCTCCTGACCGTCTGGAGTGTAGATGACCTTCTCGAAGGGCTGGCGAAACCGGTCGACTCGCAGGTGGTTCGGCACCTCGAGGATTCGGCAGCTCTGCGTCCCGTCCCAGTCGGCGTCGTAGGTCTTCGAAAGCGCGCTCCCGTCAAAACGTACATGGCCCTTCAGCGATAACGATCCCGCGAAGGTCAAGCCAACGAGGCTGGGAACGAGCGCGCGCGGGGCCGAGTCAAACACGCTTTGACAAGTCGTAAGCGGCACCTCGAAGTCGAGCGTGACGCTCGCGCCGTGTTGCCACGGCCCTGCCGAGGCCGCGACGGCGTCGCGACGGCGATACGAGCCTGAGACCAAGAGCTTCAGCTGACCAACGTCGAATTCTGCCTCCTTTACGGAAACTTCCGTTCCGTCCAGCCGCGCCTCAAATCGACCGCGCCAACCGATTTGAAGCCCCTCAAGAGCCCCCTGTGCGAGGCGCGCATGCCGGACGGATAGGCCTTGCAAGGTCCCGTTTCCCTCGACTCGGAGGCCGCGCCCAGCGGCGTCGAGTTCGAGGAAGGCGTCGCTAGTCAAAAGCGCTTGCTCGACCTTGGAGAGCCCAAAGTCGCCATCACGGAGGCCCAACTGAGCGAGCGTGATAGGGCCGCCAGCCACCTCGACACGAAGCGGAGCGAGAAGCGCGGGATCGAACGGCACGAGCACGCGCAACGCGAGCGGCCGATGCTCGAGCCCACCCGACGAGCCGCTTGCCGTCCGTGAGCGCGACTCGAGCGCGAGCTCCAGGCGCCCAGAGTCGCGGGAGAGACGAACGGAAACTGGGCCCGCCTCGACAGCTTCGCCAAGGACACGGCCTCGCACACGCACGTTCCCAAGCAAAATGGCGGGGTTATCCCCGAGCCGGCGAGATGCCGCCTCAGCCACTCTCCTCGCCAGCGCGTTCACCGCGCGCATGCGCGCGCCAGGCCCGTCCCCGAGAACAGCAGGATCCGTCCGGTCGGGAATAGCCTCTGATGCGCTGGCCTCAACGAGCACGCGCTCGTGATCGACCTCCGACGCACTCACGGAAGCAACGACAACCCGATCCGCTACCCAATTCTCCCCGTCCAAGTGGGCCGAAGCCGAAGCGCCATCTACGTTGATCGCCCAGCCCCCAAGGCGGCCGCGCAGCGACTCGAAGCTTGTCTCGAGGTGGTCCCTAGAGAGCACTGCTGACGCATTCGAGACGTGAAGCACATCATCGCCGTCGACCGGACTCCGCCGCCACTCGATCACCACGCCCTCGAGCGCCGGCCACGAGCCAGCACCCGTCCCCACGCCCCCATTACCGCCTGCCGCCTGCGACGGAAACGACGACTGGCGCCACCGCACCACCTCGTCACGCAGCGTCCGCTCATCGCCGACCGCGACGACGCGAACCCCCAACAATCGCGAAGGAATCCGCTCCCCCCACGGCACGAAGATCTCGTCGCACCAAATGCGAAGGCTCCGAACCGAGCGCAGCCCGACCGAGACCCCCCTAAGGCTCACCCCGCGGAGACTCGGCACCGCAAGGCCGATCGAAACCTCGAGACCACGAGCCTCGGCCGCGGTCCGCACCTCCCCCCGAACGATAGGGCCGAACGACAAAACCCCCGCGCCCCCCAAAACAGCTCCACCGAGCCCGGCGACAAGGAAGCGCTGATCGAGCCTCCGCCGCATCGACGCAAAAACCGCGAGACGCAGCGCCTTGAGACCCGCCATGAGCCCTCAATCTAGCAACGCCGCGACGCGCAGGCATCTTCCATGACCCCCACAGCCCGCCGTCAGTGAGCGCAACCACCGCCTCGCGCATCAGCGGCGCCTCGGCAACTCCA
>Ga0194129_10002125_pt1 | contig 30340 bp, 26 predicted proteins | sample TA2KigCa35mmetaG_FD_150862 | JGI IMG/M metagenome (GOLD analysis project Ga0194129, IMG submission 150862) | Freshwater microbial communities from Lake Tanganyika, Tanzania - TA2015038 Kigoma Deep Cast 35m | ecosystem: Environmental > Aquatic > Freshwater > Lake | place: Tanzania: Lake...
GTGGAGAAAGACGCGGGCGGGGTTGGGGCCCTCGTGGAGAAAGACGCGGGCGGGGTTGGGGCCCTCGTGGAGAAAGACGCGGGCGGGGTTGGGGCCCCGCCTCGCCAAAAACACAGTGGAGCCGGCGGGAATTGAACCCGCGTCCGCAAGGCTTCCAGTCAGCCCTCATTCACGTGCGTAGTCGCTCTACCCTCGCGACGGGGTTCGCGGATTCGGCCGCGACCTAGCTCGCCGTGTTTCTCAGTGACGCTACGCCAAGCAGCCTCGCGTCACCCAGCCCTGTGGTTGACACCCTCGGGGTACTAGGACGACCTTCCCCTCGGATGCTCACTGCCCTTTTGATCAGGCGGCGAGAGTCATCGCGTTGTCGTTCGCAACTAAACGGCCCGGTTATTTCGCGGTCCAGGCGCCGCAGCACGCAGACAGACCTTCCGTCCCCACGTCGAAACCGTTCGGCCCCTCGTTGGACTGACACCACCTATCACCGCGGCGCGAGCTGCGCCAGCGCGATGCACGACGCTTGCGCGCGAGCAATATGAGGCTGACGCGTGCCGACGATGCGGCGTCACCGCAGCTGCGAGAGGATCTCCTGGTGCTCGGGGAAGCGCCCCTTCACGTGCTTGTCCCACAGCACCCGGTCACCTTCGAGCACGGTGAACTCACCGCGCCCCCCCGGGACAAGCTCCACCTTCACTCCGAGCTTCGCCTCGATCGCAGCCGCGAGACTCGCGGCCCTGGGCTTGTAGCTTCACATCACGCAGTAGCGGATCGCGTACGTCATGCGCGTGGTCTACTGCGCGATGTTCTTCAGGTCCAGCATCTCCTCGGCGCTGGGCACGACGACGAGCTCACAGCGGCGGTTCTTCATCCGCCCCTCGGGCGAATCGTTGTCGGCGATGGGGTCAGTGTCCGCGAAGCCCGCCGCGCTCCAGCGCTTGTCGGGCAGCGCGCCCTTCTCCGGCGCGATGACGTAGAGCAAGACCGTGCGTGCGCGCATCAGGGACAGGCCCCAGTTGTCGCGGAAAATGCCCCCCTTCAGAGGGGCGTTGTCGGTATGACCGGCGACCTGGTAAACGCGCGAGCGCAGCGACGAGTCGCCGTTGATGATCTGCGTGACCTTGGCGAGGATCTCATCGCCATCCTTTCTCAGCGTGTCCTTGCCCGAGTCGAAGAGCACGTCGCCGGGGAGCGAGATCATCATCCTGTTGTTGCGGATGCTGACCGATAACCCCAGGCTCGTCAGCGCCTCGAGCTTCTTGCGAAGCTGCTCGAAGCGCTGCTTGATCCGATCGAGCTGTTCGGCGCGGCGCTGGTACTCGCCGAGCGCCGCCTCCAGCTCCTTCTGGGTCGCGGAGAGCTTCCCGACCTCGCTCGTGCGCGTGTCGAGATCGGCGCCTAGCTTCTTCAGGTCGACGCCCATCGCCTCGAGATCGCGGGCGAGCTTGGCCGCCTTCTCGCGCGCGGCGTCGAGCTCGTTCTGGGTCGCGGAGAGCTTCTGCTTCGTCTCGTTGTTCTGTGCGACGAGGCTGTCGTACTTCGCGAGCTGCGCTCGCCACTCGTCCTCCGAGTAGCCGCACCCCGAGACGAGAGCGACCATCATTCCCAAGGCGGCGAGCTTCGCAGACGTCATGACGAAATCCGCTAGCAAAGCCGGAACACACGGGCAAGTGCCCTTGCGCCTGCTCGCACGGGCGTGCGACAGTCCGCCCGTTTCCGACCCCAACGCGAGGCACGACCCACCATGGCACACCGCATCACGCTCATTCCAGGCGACGGCATCGGACCCGAGGTCAGCGAGGCCGCCCAGGAGGTCCTCGCAGCGGCCGGCGTCGCGGTCGACTGGGACGTGCAGACCGCCGGCCTCGAGGTCGCACGGGTCGGCGGCAACCCGCTGCCGGATCGCGTGATCGACTCCGTCCGCACGAACCGCTTCGCATTGAAAGGCCCGTGCGGGACGCCCATCGGCGGCGGCTTCCGGTCGGTCAACGTGTCGCTCCGCCAGGCGCTGGATCTCTACGCCAACGTCCGCCCGGTGAAGAGCCTCCCCAAGGTCGAGCCGCGCTTCGACGTCGACCTCGTCATCGTGCGCGAGAACACCGAGGGCCTCTACGCGGGCCTCGAGCTCATGATCATGCCGGGCGTCGCGCAGAGCATCAAGCTCACCACCGAGCGCTGCTCGCGCCGCATCGCCGAGTTCGCCTTCCGCTACGCCGAGGGTCACGGACGCCCGCGAGTCACGGTCGTGCACAAGGCGAACATCATGAAGATCTCCGACGGGCTCGCGCTCGAGGTCACGCGGAAGGTGGCGACCGAGCACCCCACGATCGAGCTGAAGGAGATGATCGTCGACGCCGCGGCCATGATGATGGTCAAGAACCCCAACAGCCTCGGCGTGCTCGTCACCGAGAACCTCTACGGCGACATCCTGTCGGATCTCGGCGCGGGCACCGTCGGCGGTCTCGGCTTCGTACCGGGCGCAAACATCGGCGACGACGCGGCCGTCTTCGAGGCCGTCCACGGCACCGCTCCGGACATCGCGGGCAAGGGGATCGCGAACCCGACGGCGATCGTTCAGAGCGCTGTGATGATGCTCCACCACCTCGGCGAGCGTGCGGCGGCAGACGCGATCGAGAAGTCGATCCTGCAGCAGTACGACGAGCGCAAGGTGGTGACCCGCGACATCGGCGGCTCGGCGAGCACCAAGGAGTTCACCGCCGAACTCTGCCGGCTGGTCCGCCTGCACCGCGAAGCCTGAGCGATCCACTCGGGGCTCGTGCCGCCCGAGGTCGAGCCCTCGCGGGTCAGCGCGGCGTCGACTCGCGCAAGGCGTCTTCGTCGAAGCCTTCGGGGCGGAGTCCGGCAAGCGTGCGCTCGTCGAAGAGGGCGAGCCTGTCCTCGACGATGCGCCGCGCGTCGCTCCCTTCCGCTCGCGTAACGAACGCGAACGCAAGGCAGGCGCGACCGCGCGCCCCGAAAGCGGTGACGTACCCCTCGACCGAGGTCGCCGGGGCCACGCCGATCGGTCGCACGCCTACGCGCACCTCGGAGTCGAAGCCAGCGACGAGGCGAGGCTCCCGCGCGAGCAGCTCGCCGCCCTTCGGCAGCTCGCGGAAGAGGCGCGCGGACTCTTCGCAGGATTTCGGAGTCATTCGGTTGACCTCTAGCCAAACGCGGACGACGAGGCTCGAGGTGGTGGCGGAGTGCTCGAGTCGCACGAACCGGCTCGGGCCGCGCACGGGGCGCCAGCCCTTCGGGTCGGGGACCTCGAGGCTCAAGCGGAGACGGCGCAGCGCGATGCGCTCGAAGCCGAGCCCCGCCTCGCGAAATGGGTCGCGCGAAGGCGCCGTCGCCGTCGCGGCGTCGATGGGAGTACTCGGCTGGCTCGAGGTGCCGCATCCGATGGCGAGCCCAGCCGCGAGCGAGACGAGCCCCCCGAGGACCGGCCCGAGGAGCGACGATTGCGGCCCGCGGCGCGCGGCGGTCGAGTCACCGCGAACGGCCGGACCGTCCCCCGCGAGTTCGTGCGGCACGGCGCGCCCTACCCCTCCCGTGACGCGGCGCTTAGACGAGGGTGAGCCACTCGGGGTGGCTCTCGTCGCTGCCCTTGACGACGTCGAAGTAGCGCTCCTGCAAGCGCGTCGTGATCGGACCAGGCTTGCCCTCGCCGAGGGTGCGGTCGTCGACCTCACGGATCGGGGTGACCTCGACCGCGGTGCCGGTGAAGAACGCCTCGTCGGCGAGGTACAGCTGATCGCGGGTGATGAGCTGCTCGGCGACGGGGATCCCTTCCTCGCGCGCGAGCTGGAGCACGGTTTCACGCGTGATGCCCGCGAGGATCGACGACGAGAGCGGCGGGGTGATGAGCTTCCCATCCTTGATGATGAACAAGTTCTCGCCCGAGCCCTCGCAGACGTGGCCGTTCAGATCGAGGAGGATCGCCTCGTCGTAGCCGGCGATCTTCGCCTCGCGCTTCGCCAGCACCGAGTTGGTGTACTGGCCCATGATCTTCCCCTTCGCGAGCGCGATGCTCGGATGGTGCCGAACCCACGCCGAGATCTTCGTGCGCACGCCCTTCTCGAGCGCGGTGGTGCCGAGGTACGCGCCCCACTTCCACGAGATCACGGCGGTGCGGATGCGGTTGTCGGGGGCGTAGATGCCCATCGTACCGTCGCCGACGAACACGAGCGGCCGAAGGTACCCCTCGGTGAGGCCGTTCGCGCGGAGGAGCTCGCAGCTCGCCTCGCAGACCTGGTCCTTCGTGAACTCGGGCTGCATCGCGATGAGCTTGCAGGTGTCGAACAGGCGCTGGACGTGCTCGCGAAGGCGGAACACCGCGGTGCGCCCGTCGGCGCGGCGATACGCGCGAATCCCCTCGAAGGCTCCGAGGCCGTAATGGAGCGTGTGCGACAGCACGTGGATCCGGGCCTCGTCCCACTCGACGAGCTGCCCGTCGAGCCAGATCTTCTTCAGCTTCTCGATCGCCATGGCGTGTTCTACCACCCGCGTACAGGGTTTGTGCCACGGAGCCAAGGGCGGGATGCGTGCGCGACGACGGGTCGGCGCGATGACCCTCGTGCCGAGACGGCGCGAGTTTTGGCGCATGCGAGCCACTCGGGCTGTGTTAAGACCGTCTTCGGATCGCGGATTCGCGCGGCAGCAACGTAGGGCCGCGCCACTTCAACGAGCGGAACACCTATGGCGCAGTCGCGACGCGGTTCGAAGCGTCCGGGCGGTCGAGCCGAGGATCGCCGTCAGGGCGGGGGGAATCACGCTCCCCATGGCAAGGGGCAGAAGGGTCGTCACGGAGGCCGCTTCTTTGCGGAGACGAAGGTGTGGCGCGACCCGTCGATGACGAGCGGAGCCACGTCCGTAGACGCGGCCGCGGAGGCCACCAAGGCCGAGCCGGTCCTCGCCGAGGTCGCGCCGAAGCGCACCGGCCGCATCATCGCAGGTCCGCGCCCCACGACCGCCGACGCGAAGGAGCTCGAGCGACAGCGGCTCCTCGAGCGCGTGCTGACGGCCGAAGGCCGGCCATCGATCACGCGCGCGGTCGACGCCTACCTCGCGGGCGGGCACGAGCTACCGCGCGACCAGGCGGTATGGCTCCAGGTGCTCGAGCATCGCGACGAGGCGCGGGTCGCACGGGCGATCGAGATGCTTCAATCGATCCTCGGCGAGGCCGCCGTGGTGCGACGCGCCGTGCTCGAGTCTCGGCTTCGAAGCATCGAGGAGCTCGCCGAAGAGCCCGCCACGCGCTCGTCCGCGGCCGAGCTTCGTCGCTACCTTCAGACCGGCGCCGCGGCGTCGAAGAGCGCCGACATCCGAGGCTAGCGTGACGAGCGAAGCGACGAAGGACCCCGCGCTCGATCCGCGCGAGTTCACCGCGGCCCTGGCGCGCCTCGTCACCGAGCATGGCTCGCGACGCGCGAACGAGCGATGCGTCGAGTGCGTCTCGTGCACGCGTTGCACCGACTGCACCTTCTGCAAGGGCTCCACGGGCCTGGTTCGCTGCAACTACTGCGTCGACTCCGAGGGGTGCGTGGACTCGAACCACTGCTTCGGGTCACGCGGACTCCTCGGCTGCACCCACTGCGTCCTCTCGGAGCGATGCTCGCGCTCGGCGTACCTCGAGCGCTGCACCGACTGCGACGATTGCCGCTACTGCTTCGGCTGCGTCGGCCTCGCGGGCCGTGAATTTCACATCCTCAACCGACCGTATCCGCGTAGCGAATATTTCAAGCTGACGGCCGAGCTCAAGAAGAAGCTCCGCTGACCGAGCCAATGTCGAGCGCGCCCGGCGACGACCCGATCCTCGAAGCCCTGTGGGAGCGCGCGCGCGCCGACCTCGAGGCCGACGAGCCGCACCGGGCCGTGCTCGAGCACGCGCGCATGAGCGAGCAGCTCCCCGAGCTCGCGCGACGCTATCGCGCCCTGCCGATCGACGGCGAAGAGACGCAAGCCGCGATCGCACGTCGGCTCGCCCAGCTGACGGCCGTCGCCCTCACCTTCGTCGCGACCCACCGGGCCACGTCGCCCGAGTCGCCGCCGCGACCTCGGTGGCTCGTTGCGCTCGCGATGCTGGTGCTCGCCGTCGCGCTCTACGGGCTCTACGCCGCCGCGGCGGCCTACTGAGGTCGCGCACGGCACCGTCAGCGCGCGCGGAGGCCGTAGGCGAGCGCGAGCCACGAGGAAAACAGGTTGCACGCCGCATGAAACGCGAGGCTTGCGCCGATCCCGCCGGTGCGAGCGCGCAACCACCCGAACGCGAGCGCGGGGAAGAACACCGCGAGCCTCGCGGGGTCGGGGACGGTCAGCACGTGACCCACGGCGAAGAGCGCCGCCGAGAGCAGCCACCCAAGACCGACCTCGGCGCCGAAGATGCGGAAGCGAGCCCCTAGACGCCCGTCGAGCGCGCTTTGCAAATAACCCCGAAAAAAGGCCTCTTCGGGCAGCGCGATGACCAGCACCTGACCTGCGACGCGATCGGGCCAGTCCGGCGGTACGCGCCACACGAACGGTCGGCCGCTCGCCCAGAGCTTTGCGTAACCGAGCGCGAACGGCGGAAAGCACACGAGCGCGAGGAGCGCCGTCAGTCCGAGCGCGACGACGAGCGTCCTCACCATGCGTCGCGGCTCGATCCGCTCGGGCTCGAGCAGGCCCCCGAGCGACAGGCCGTAGGCTCGAATGACCGGAGTGTCATGGCCGAGCACGAGCCACCAGGTTGCTCCCAGGAAGGCCCCCGCGACCCCGAGGTTCGCGAGCTCGCCAGGGACCGCGCGGGCGATCACCGTCACCACGACGGTGACCGCCAGCGTCACGGCGAGGGCGCGACCGAACGAAGGCCAAGGCGCCGTCGAGGGGTCCTCGACGACCGGCGAGCTCGGCTCGCGCCCGCCCTCGATCACGCCTTCGCGGCCGCGGCGAGCCGCTGCTGCTGCTGCTGGAGGAACTGCGCGACGAGCTGCGAGCGCTGGATCGCGAACTGCTTCACTTCCTTGTTGTTCGAGCCCGCGAGCGCGTTGAGGAGCCGCGTGACCTTGTCGAGCTGACCGGTCTGGAAGAGCGCCTCGAAGTAGTTGTTCGCGAGGTGCACGTTGTTCGCCATCTTGGGCTCGTGCTTGCCGAGAATCTCGACCACCTTCTCGAGCTGGCCCGCCTGGCCGTAGAGCGCCGACAGGCAGAGCAGCGCGATGGGATCGGCGTCGTTCGCGGCGACGGCCTTCTCGGCGTAACCGATCGCGCGCTCACGCGTCTCTTCCTTGTTCGCGAAGAAGCCCTGCAGCGCGACCCACGGCGCGGCGTTCGCCTGCCCCTTCGAGCGCTCCTCGATGGCCTCGATCGCCTTGTCTTCCCCGTCGCGATCGCGGCGCGACTGGAACATGTACGCCCACGCATCGACGCAGCCCGCGTCGAGCCCGAGCGCCTTCTCGACGTGCTCGTCCTCGGCCGTCATGTCGCCCTTCTTCGAGTAGAGGCGCGCGAGGTGAAGCGCCGGATACGGGTTCTGCTTCAGCAGGTTGGCGGCGCCCTTCAGCGTGCCCTCGGCCTTGTCGAGCTTGTCTTGTTGCAGCTGGCAGATCCCGAGCGCGAGCCAGTCATCCCCCGTGCCGCCCTTCGCGACGAGCTTGGTCAGGACCTGCTCCGCGCGCGCGAGCCGCTGATGCTTGAGGAGCTCCTGCGCAAAGATGCGCCCTCGGTTGAGGTCGTTCTGATCCTCGTTCCAGTGCTTCTCGAGCCCCGAGAGGAGATCCTCGAGGCCGATCGCGATCGGGCGCCCCTGGTCGTCGGACACCTGCACGGCGGGCCCGTTGAAGCCAAGGAGCTCCCACATCTGGTCGTTCGTCACGACGATCGGCCCCTCTTCGAGCTTCGTCAGGAGGTCATCGGTCGGCTTCGTCACCGGCACCACGACGAGAGCGTTTGCAGGGATGGCTCCCTGAAATGCGCCCGCGGGTGCGACGACGGCCGCGCCGCCCTGGATCTGAAGGCCCGACACGTTCTGCTTTTGCTGGCCGTTGGTCGCCATGGCTGTGTTTCTCCTGTGTGCGACGCACATCGGCGTCGCGGGCGCGGGAGGCTAGCAAGGCGATGGGCCTCGGGCAATCACCGAAGCCACCGCGAGCGGCGCGTGATCGGGGAAGCGCGCGCACGACCGGTCGCGGCGCGCTCCCCTCTCGCGGGGCGCTCACGGGATGGGAGCGCGAAAGTCGGCCGAGACGACCTTCGCCTTGTCGACGCCGATCGTGCCGTCGTCGAGCACGAGGCAGTCGTAGTGGTCGAGCGGCTTCAACGCGGGGCCCTGCGTGACCTCGCCGTTCGGATCGAACTTTGAGTTGTGGCAGGTGCACACGACGCCGGCCGCGGAAATGGTGCCCTTGATGCACATGTCGCAGAATTTGTGCGTGCAGAGGGAGGACATCGCGTAGAGGCCGCCCGCATCGCGACCGAGGAGCAAGCTCGACGCCGAGACGGGCTTGAGGAGCCCCGTCATGACGTCGCTCACCTTGCCGACGACCTTGTAATTCGGTGGGAGCCCCCCACCGGAGCCTCCCGCGCCACCGGAGCCACTCGAGCTCGAGGCGTCGGCGCTCGAGGCGTCGCTCGTCGTCGTTGGATCGCCGCCTGCGCCGCCTGCGCCTGCGGTCGACGCCGACGACGCGGTCGTGCCCGAGCTGGTGGCTGTCGTCTCGTCATCGCTCGAGCCGCACGCGGTGGTGACGGCCGAGGCGCCAAGGACCTTGAGGAAGATGCGTCGCTGGTTCACTGGGACTCCTGTCGATGAGCGCCGGCGTCGAAAAGCCGATGCTACCTTGCTCATACCGTGCGAACTTCGCACGGGCGAGTCCGATCGCGCGGCCGCGGTGGCGGAGAGCGCCGCGCATGGCATAAGGTCTTAGGGCCGTGATGCGACGCCTCGACGCTGCGCCCTACGAGCTCCTCCTCGGGCTCGGCCTCGTCGCGTGCGAGCCGCCGCCACCGAAGGCCCCGCCTTCGCCCTCACCGCTGCGCGCCACGGTGCAGGTGATCGACGCCGAGGCGACCGCGGTCGAGGCCTGCAGGCAGACGGCGGGCGAGCTGCGAAGCTGGCTCGCGGAGGTCGACGCGCTCGGCTGGCCCATCACCGCTTCCCTCGATGACGACGGACGACGCCTCGTCGCGCGCGCCGGGGCTGCCCTCGATGACCCCGCCCCGGTCGCGCACCTCACCTCGAGCGCACTCTTCCTCGACGGGTTCCGAGCCCCGGACCTCGGCACGCTCGGCGAGCGCCTCGGCGCGTGGCTCGAGCTGCGGCGGCGGACGCTCGAGTCTTCGCCGTTCCTCGCGAACCCGCGGCTCTACCTCGCTGTGGATGCGGACGTGCCGTGGTCCCGTGTCGTGGCGATGATCGAGCGCGCCAGCGCTTCGGGCTTCGAGCGGGTGGCGTTCGTGTTCCTCGATCCCGCGAGGTCCGCGCCACCACTCGCAGCGTCGACGATCGACGCCGATCTCGCGAAGCTCGACGAGGCCACGCCACGGCGCCGTCAGCAGCTCCTCGCCGAGGAGCTCGCCTTCGTCCACCAAGACTGCACATCGACGCTGCAGGTCGTCGCACAGCTCGGCCACGAACTTCCAGAGGTCGACGAGGCGCTCGCCATGCAGCTGCCTGCGGCGCTCGAGGCGTGCCGCTGTCAAGCCGACGTGACTTCCATCAAGTCTCTTCACTGGGCGCTCTTCGGTAACCCGCGCCCCGCCTCGATGCTGATCCTCCCGCTCGCGCTCCCCGGAGCGTCACCCCAACGGACGCTCTGCGCCGCCCCGAACGCGCCCTGGTCCGACGCCCACGAGCTCGTCGCCTCGGTGGCGTCGCACGGTTTTTCGAGCGTCGCCTTCGCCCTCGATCCCGCGGCCACCGAGCCGCAGGCGAACGCACCCGACACCGCACTCGACTCACGCCGATGACCCCCACGACCGAGCTCCCCTCGCGACCGCTGCGCAAGGCTCAGGGGCGATCGATGCCAAACGAGGCATCGCGGCGATGAAGACGCTCGCGCTGTCGACCTCTTCGACCGGGGCGAGCGTCGCGCTCGTGGAGCGCGGCGAGGTTCGCGCGCGCCGTCACGTCGACGAGGATCGCCTCCACGCCGAGCGGGTCTTCACCATGATCGACGAGGTCCTCGCCGAGGTCGGCATGGGCAAGCGCGACGTCGAGCTCCTCGCGTGCGACCTAGGCCCGGGCTCGTTCACCGGCGTGCGCGTCGGTGTCGCCTCGGCAAAGGGGATCGCGCTCGGTCTCGGCGTCCCGATCGTCGGGGTCGGCTCGCTCGAGGCGATGGCGCTCACGGGCGCGGAGCAAGCGCTGGGATCGGTCGTGCTGGCGATCCTCGACGCTCGTCGAGGCGAGCGCTTCGTCGCGGCGCACGGTCGAGAGGGCGTGGTCCTGTCACCGCGACACGTGGTGACCGCGTCCCTCACGGCGCTCTTCGAGTCACTCGGCTCGGCGGCGCGCTACGTCGGGGACGCGGGCGGCGTGCTCGACGAGGCTCAGCGGCTGCGCGGGCTCGGCTGCGACCTCCCCGACGCGGGCGTCATCGGCCGCATCGGCGAGCGTCGCTTCGTCGAGGGCCAACGCGATGACCTCGCGGCGCTCGAGCCGGTGTACGTTCGCCCCCCCGACGCAGCGCTCCCCGCGACGGCCCCCGACTACCGCGTCTCGGGTCGCTAGGTCGGGCCGACGGCTCCGGGTCAACCCTTGCCTGGGACGCCGGTCGGCTTCGCGCCCGAGAGCTCGGCGCGCCACAACTCGCGGGAGCGACGACGCACCGCCTCGGTGTACTCGTGCACGAACGAGAGGACGCCGTCGCGATGCTGATCGACCGCGAACTCGTGGTGAAACTTCGCCACGATCTCGCGCGCGGTGGAGACGACGTACGTGACTCGACGCGCCATGCCGACAATTGGCCAGAGCACCCCGTAGCTCCGCGCGATCGCGCGATCGACGTCGGGGATCATCGGAAAGACGGCGCCGACCGACTTCGCGAACTCGCACTGCGTGTCGTTGTCGTCCGTGCTGACACCGACGAGGCTCGCGCCCGCGAGCAAGAGCTCGTTGTGGTTCGCCGAGAAGGTCTGCGCCTCGAGCGTGCAGTGGCGCGTGAAGGCCTTCGGGAAGAAGTACACGACGGTGCAGATCGACGGCGCACGGCTCAAGACGAACCGCTCGCCCGTGTTCGTCACGGCATCAATCTCGGGGGCGATGTCTCCGACCTTCAGCACGCAGGACGTAGTGTAAGTCAGCGAGGGACCTCGACGCCACCGCCGCTCGTCGCAGGCACGCACGATGGGCCGTATAGGGCCCTGCGCGCACCCCGCCCTTGCGCGCGGCGTGAGGATGCCCGCCCACCAACGACGAAGCGCGGGCAGAGCCTCTCGCTCCCACCCGCGCTCGCCTTTGCCGCCGCCTCGGAGGGCGGCTCCGCTCACTGCAGGGTCTCGCGGATGAGGCCGCTGATCCCCTGCGCCGTAAACTGCTGGATGGCGACCTTGTCACCCTGCGTGACCGCGTAGAGGACCGCCGCGTTTGCCGCGTTCGTGGTCTGATTCGAGCTCATGCCCGGCACGTTCTCGCCGGTCTTCGGATCGAAGCCGGAGACCCCGCCGTTCGCGCCGATGCCACCGAACCAGCCCGTCTTCAGGTGACCGGCGCCGTACACGTAGAGCCAGTTGCTGTTGCCGGGCGTGCCGTCCGGCCAGCCGCTCCGGTCCGTCGGATCCTTGGGCGTGTCGCCGTGGATCGTCATGACGGTCGTATCGGCGAGCGTCTTGTTCGAGCAGGACGGATCCTTGTAGCTCTCGAGATCCTTCATGAACTCTTCGAAGATCGTGCCGAGCGTGCCGACGGTCATCTGAAGGTTGTTCATGTCGTTGAAGGCGCCGTGTGGATCGTCGCGAAGGCACGGCATGATCACGCTGCTCGTGAGGCCCATCTTGAACGCGTTCACCGAGGTGAGCAGCGTGTAGGCGATCGCGCGGAGCTTGTTGGGCGTCCCGCCGTTGATGCCGTAGCGAGCGAGGTCCTCATCGCGCGGGCGAAGCACCGACGCGAGGTTCTTTCCGAGGAAGTTCGCGCTCGCCTTGGTGATGCGCAGCTGCCGCTGGAAGGTCGCGCGGCCCGCCACCTTGTTCAGGCCGAGGAAGGCCTTGTAGTACGCCTCGTAGTTGGCCGCGTCGCCGTGAGCCGCGAGCACCGCCTTCGACGCCGCGCTGTCGAAGAGGTCGACCATGTCCTCGGGAGCGCCCACGGTGGTCACCTGTGGCGCGCCGGGCGCGTTGCCGAAGTCGAACGGGCGAACGCCGATCACCGGGAGCAGCGACGGGAGCGACTGGTGCATCGCTGCCGCGGCCGCGAGCACGTTGATGCCGCCGCCGACGTCCACCGGGCTCGACGGGGTCGGCGTGTGGGTCTGGTTCGTGCCGGCCATCATCGCCGTCATGCGGCGCTTCGGGCCGAGGGTCTTCCAGGGAGTCTCCGGAGCCCACACCTGCGGCTTGTCAGTATCGGGCGCGTCCTGCGTGTTGCCGAGCGCGTGGAACGCGACGTTCCCGTTGCCGTTCTTGGCAACGCCGTTGTGCGGCCAGAGCAGCTGGAACCAGGCGAAGCCGCCATCCCCGCCAATCAGGCTCACCATGCGGTTCCGGCCGACGCACTCGTCTGCGAGCGCGTGACCGCCGACGTCGGCGATGTAGTTGAGCATCTCGGTGTGCGAGACCGCGAGGCCCGCACCGACCGCCGACGCGAACTTCAAGAAGGTGCGCCGGGAGTTCCCGCTGAGATCCTTGATTCGATGATCGACCATGGTGTCCTCCTCACTCGCACGTGTGCGCCGCCGCCAGGATGGCCGCGACCGCGATGACTTTGCCCTTCTCGATGTCGGTCGCTGACGCGACCGCCTGATTGCAGATGGCGACGTGATCCGACGTCGCGGGCTTGCCGAGCAAGCAGCTGATGGCGTCGACGTTGCACTCGCCCGCGTCGGTGAACATCGTGATGCCCTGCCCGTCGAGCGTGCATTGCTCGAGGGTCGGCATGGCCGCGATGATCTCGGGAGCGGCCTGCACGAAGATGTCGTGCAGCTTGGTCGCGCCGGAGTTGCTCCAGGTGAGCCCCTCGCCCACGCGCGATGCGTAGTTGGCGGCCCCGAGCGCCTCGGCGCCCTTCGACACGAGCTCGCCCGCGGTGTCGGGGTTGCCCTCTGCCTGCAGATTGACACCGAAGCCGGTGAGCAGGTTGCGGAGCGTCTGGAGCCGAAGCTTCTGGCAGCTATGGAGGCGCGTGCGGATGTCGGGTGCCCCCTCCTCCTGCCGCTGAGCGAGGACCTCGAACGGATCCTTGCTGCCCTGCTCGCCGAGGTCGCTCATGTGATTGAACGTGTTCTCGGTGCCGGCGGCAGGGGTCTGCGCGTTGCTCGAGTTGAAGTCGTCGGTCGGATCGTCGTCGGTGTCGCCGCCGATCATGGGCGAGTCGCCGAAGATGGTTCCGCCCGGAGGCGACGCTTGGCAGGCGGCGAGGGCCGCGCCGAGCGCGAGAGGTGCGGCGAGAAGCGCGATGGACGTGGTCTTCATGGTCATCTCCCTCATCCTCTTAGAAGCGGGTGAAATCCTCGCTCTTGAACATGGACTTGAGCGTGTCGCGGAGGTTGCCGCCGTTCTCGTCGAGCTGATCGATGTACGTCTGTACGACTCGGGTCGGGACGGTGGCGAGGTCGCTCACGATGTCTTCCTTCGACATCGTCAGGTTCCAGAGACGCGCGACGAGGCAGCTCTTGACCTCGGGATCCGCCGCCATCGCCTGCCCGAGCTCGGCGAGATCCTTCACCGGCTGGCCGAGGCGCCACGCCGTGGTCTCGCCGTCCTTGAGCCAGTGCGAGAGCTGGGTCTTCTGCGGATCCGGCGCGGTCGGCGTCATCACCTGGAGGTCGTTCTTCCACATGCCGTTCGCGTCGAAGTGACCGAAGAGCGGCGCGAGGTGGTTCATCGTCGTGTGGCAGTTGGCGCAGACGACGGCGCTCGTATCCTGGAAGTCGATGGGGGCCGTCGCGATCGACTCGAAAGGCCAGGGTGAGGTGAACTGCCCGGCGCCCATGTCGACCGGCGCTGCGGAGTACTCGGCGGGGAATTTCGTGCAGGCGAACATCTCCTGCACCCAGCGGACGCGCCGGAACGCCATGCTCGAGTTGAAGTGCTTCATCGTGCCGGGGTTGGTGAGCACACCGGCCTCGACTGGCACGCCCGAAGCACACGTCCCGTCGACGAAGGAGTTCGTGTCCCCGTCGAAGGTCGGGCAGTTGTTGCTCGTCGCCGTGAAGAGCTCCGAGAATGGACGGCCCTCGACGAGGATGCGCGCGAGGAAGGCGGGCGCGGTGTCGAGCTGGCCGCCCTGACCACCGCCCTGACGGAAGGTGTCGCGGGCGAAGCGCAGCATGCGACGTTTGAAATCGTTCGACTCAAACATCGCGTCGATCGCCGCGTGGTACGCGACCTTCTTGTCCTCGGCCTTCTCGAAGTCACGGATCGTCTGCAGCGTGGGGAGGCGATCGGTGAGCTTGATCGACGCCGTGCGGTAGGCGTCGGCGAAGCTGAGGACGCGCTGGTCGAGGACCGTGGTGAGCTGCGTGCCGTTCACGTCGTTCGACACGTCGAGCTGCTCCTCCTCGGCTTGCTGCTCCACCGGGTTCGAGCCGCCGAGCGTCCCCTGGCAGGCTGCGGCGAAGAGCAGCGCTCCGAGGCCGAGCGATGAGCCGAGGGTCACTTTGCTTCTTCTTGGATCCATTTCGTCACCGCGTCCTTGAAGGTGTTGTACTGCGCCACGTTGCCGGCGAACTTGAACGGGTGGGCCGCCTGGTTGCCGGGGTTTGTCGTCACGAAGATCTGGCTCTTCGCGGGAGCAGCCGGGTTCACTCGGTTGAGGACCTGACCGCACGTCTTGTCGGGGGCCGACGTGAGCTCCGACATGTCGACCGCGCCCTGAGCCTGCGGGTCCGCGCCGCCGTGGCACTGAAGGCAGACGTTGAGCGCGGGAGCCGCGTTGGCGGTGAACGACTCGACCGCCTTGCACGGTGAGGCGTTGGGGTCGACCATGCCGTTCGGGTCGATGACGGTCGCGCCCTCGAACGCGAGGGAGATGCGCGACTCCGTCTTCCAGTTGGCCAGCACCACGGTGCCCGGGCCGAGGACGCCGGCGGTGCCGGGCTGGAGCTCGAGCGTGACGTTCGAGAAGCTGTCGACCGGATCGGGATCGCCGTCGATGCTGCCCTTCTCGAAGACGGTGAAGAGCGGGTGCACGAGCTTCAGGCCAAGCTTCGAGGTGGGGTGGACCTCGATGTCGGTCAAGCTGAGCGAGGTGGGCGTCAGCTCCTCGGCGACGAAGGTGACCGCCATGCCGTCGAAGCCGGGGCCGAGCGCACCGAGGTACACCGCATTGAAGCCGCCGATGATCGGCTTGAAGGGCGGAATCGTCGGCTGATCCTCCTGGCTCACGTCGGCGACGTACGCCGCCTCCTCGGTGAGCCACTCGAGCAGCTTGGCGTAGAGCGGGTCACTCGGCTTCGTGCCCTTATGCTCCTTCGACACCGAGTGCACGAGGAGGTCGCTCTTCTTCGGCTCCTTCACGACGAAGCCCTGCCAGCTCGTGATCGTCGTGTAGGGGTCGGGCTTGCCGGTGGTCGGATCGCCGAGGAAGGGCGTGTCCCCGCCGGTCGCATGGCAGGCGCCGCACTCCTTCGCCAGGTCGGGGAGGAGCGCCTCGAAGAGTTCGCGGCCCTGGTTTTCCGAGCCCCCAGCGCCACCTCCGCCGCCCGTGCCGCTCGAGCTCGAAGAGGTCGAGATGAGCAGCGGCGAGTCGCTGCTCCCGCAGCCAGTCCCGGCGGACGCGAGCGCTGCGACGGCGAGCATCGCCACCGCAGGGACCACCAATCCGAATGAGCGCGTTGCCTTGTGCATCGTCACACCTGGGAATCAGGGCATCATAGAAGCACCGAGTGTGCCAGTCTTCTGCGAGCAGCGACGAGCCACGCCGGCGAGCTAAAATCATGGACTCATTGCACTTTCTTCGCGGCCTAGGGGGCAAGCCAAGCAGCAGGCATGGATCGAAACTAGACCATGCCGAGCTCCTGGGAGGGGGATGGCTCGTCCATCCTGCCCGCTGAGACGCGCAGCTCGAGGCCCCAGGGGGCGCGCTCCGCCAGCGCAAGGCGCCCCGTCCCAGCCACGACGAACGGCTGCGAACACGGCGACTCGGGTCGTCGATCGGTGCGGCTCACTCCGAGCTCGAAATGCCAACGCGTGCCGACCCGGAGCGCGGTGCGTCCGGAACCCGGACCGTCAGAAGGTGAGGCCGACCGTCGCGCGAAGCGTCGCAACCCCGACGGGCTTCGTCGGGATTTCGCCGGAGCCGAGCGCGCCGCCGACTGGCAGCGTCAACGCGAGGCGCCCAAGCAGCCGGAGATCCTTCGCCGAGGACAGGAGCACGTTCGTCGCGACGGCTGGCTCGAGCACGAACTGCGCGCCGCCGTCACCGACGCCCTGGTCGAGAGCTTCCGTCGTGCTCACGATGACGAGGGGCGTCGAGTACGCGAACCACGCGCGGAGCCCCGGAGCGACCAGCCCGTCGAACATGGCGTAGTTCGCTTCACCTCCGAGCACCCAGTTGACGGCGACATCGGGGATCTCAGCGTTGAAGTTCGTCGGCGAGCCCGCCGTCGCCTTGCTGGGCGGCGTCTTGCCGGTCACGCTCGCGTACTGGATCGGATCGAGGCCGCCGGTGAGGATCATGAGCTCGACCTTGGTGCGCCCCTGCAAGGTGAGGACGCCCGACCCGATCGCGCGCTGGTGGACCACCTCGGCGCTCGGCACCAGCGAGAAGCGCTTTGGGGCGAAGAGCGCCCGGTCTTCCCAGCCGCGCATCGTCGACGAGGCCTGGTTCACGACCCAGCGGGCGAGATCGACGCGGTCGTTGGGCAGCGCGAAGGAGTCGCCCATCGCGGTCGGCAGCACGACGGCGAGGCCCACCGGCAGGACCAGCGACGGCGACAGGTTGAAGAACGGCCGGAACGAGAGCTCGAGGTTGCCGGTCGCGATCTGCCGATAGCCGTCGGGGTCGCGCGAGCTCGCGCCCTCGATCTGCACCTGCCGCGGGCCGTTGACGTAGGCGTTCGAGAGCCCGAATCGCCCGCCGACCTCCCAGCGATCGGGAAGCATCGGGTTGTCGACGCGGACGCGGTAGTTCGCGCCCATTACGTACGAAACGCCCGGCGCGATCTCCGTCGGGAACTTGAGCCCGTCGTACTCCTGAATCGGCACGATCATCGAGCCGGAAGGCGCGAGCGAGGTGTCGAGCCAGACCTTGCCACGCCCCCCGAGCTCGACGGGCGTCACGGAGGCGGGCGCCTCGGTCGTCTCCTCCGGCTCTGCCTCCTTCAGCTTCCCCGTCTTGCCGCGCGGCTTGAACTGGCCATCCGACTCGGTCCCGCCGACGCCCCAGTTGCCGAGGTCTTCGCTCGAACTAGGCGCCGCGCTCGCACCAGTGTCGCCGCTCGAGGTCGACGCGCCACTGGCGTTGGCGCCTGCGGGCTCCTCGTCCGCGCGCGCGCCGGAGCCGAAGGTGACACCCGCGCCGGCGACGAGTGCGCCGACGAGCCATGGAGGGAGGACGGAGGAGCGCATGGTCTGAACCGGAAGCAAGCTAGTACAAGCCGGACCCGCGTAGAAGTAGAGTGACGCGCGCGGACCGGAATCGCCGATGACCGAAGCCCCCGACGACCTACCGGACCTGCCCGGGTTCGAGATCCAGCGGCGCCTCGGGGCAGGCGGGATGGCCGAGGTCTTCCTCGCGCTGAAGCGCGGCGCCGAGGGCACGTTCAAGCAGCTCGTCTTGAAGCGCATCCTTCCGGAGCACGCCAAGGCCCGTCGCTTCCGGGTGATGTTCGTCGAAGAGGCGCAGCTCGCGACGCGGCTCAACCATCCGAACATCGTCCAGGTCTACGACTTCGCGCACCACGGTGACGACCTGCTGCTGGCGATGGAGTACGTCGAGGGCGTCGACCTCGCGAAGCTCCTCACGGCCGCGACGCGACGAGGCGAGCGTCTCCCACCGTGGGTCGCCGCCTACCTCGTCGCTGAGGTCGCAAAAGGCCTCCACTACGCGCACGAGCGGAGAGACGAGGGAGGGTTTCCGCTCGCGATCGTACACCGCGACGTCTCACCGCAGAACATCCTCCTGTCGTACGGCGGGGTGGTGAAGATCGCGGACTTCGGCATCGCGACGGCGAACCTGTTCCGCGAAGAGCAAGGCGTACTGAAGGGCAAGACCGCGTACATGTCGCCCGAGCAGGCGCGCGGCGAGAAGGTCGACCGACGGAGCGACATCTATGCGCTCGGCGTGGTGCTCCACGAGCTGCTCCACGCGCGGTCCCCCTACGGACAGCTGAAGGACGAGGCGCTCGCCGACGCGGTCAGGCTCGGCGCGGTCGTCGCCCCGCCGGCGGACGAGGCCGTGCCCGACGAGCTGGCGGCGATCGCCGCGAGGGCGATGGCGCGAGCGCCGGAGGACCGCTTCGCGACGGCGCGCGAGCTCGCCGCCGCGGTCGCGCGAGCGCTGCTCGAGCATCGCCAGCTCGTCGACACCGGCACCATCGAGGAGACGATCGTGCGCGCGGTCGGGCCGGCCGGCGGAGGCCACGGCGAACCCGCGCAACCCATGCCTACGATGGCCGCGATCCGGCGCGCACGCACCGCCGCGACCGGCGAGGTCAGCGGCGCCGGCACTGCGGGAGGCGCGCGCCGCGTGGTCCGCGAGGTGCGACATGTGGCGGTCGTGCGGCTGCGCCTCGATACGCTCGAAGGCCTGAACCTCATCGCCGGACAAGGACAAGCAGCGCGCGAGCTCGCGGCGCTCCGCTCGACCCTCGACGACATCGCCTACAAGCGCAGCGCGGTGTGGTCCTGGGACCCAAACGACGCGGCGCTCGCGGTCGTCGGGCTCATGGCGAGCCCCTCGCGCGCTCCGGACGACGCGATGGCGCTCGCCCTCGACGTGCACGAATTCTTGGCGAGCCGCTCGGAGGAGCTCGGCTTCGAGCTGGGGGCGGCGGCGGCGGTCGTCCGCGGCATCGCGACCGGCGAGCGCGACGAGCAGGGGCACCTCATCCACCACACGCTGCTCGCGCCCGCGGCGTACCTCGCCGAGGAGCTCGGCCTCCACACGCCGTTCGGGCAGACGTGGGTCGCCGGCGGCGTTCATCGACTCGTGCGGCATGGTTATCAGTGGGACGACGCCCCGAACCTGCCGCTCGCCGACGCGGAGCTTCACGACGTGCCGGAAAACATGCGCGTGCACGCGATGCTTCGCGCGCTAACGCCCGACGAGCGTGCGGCCGTCGCGGCGCTCGCCCCAAGCGATCTCGTCGGTCGTGACGCCGAGCGTGCGGACCTGCACGCCGCGCTCCATCGGGCGCTTCGGCTGAGCTCCGCAGCGCCCGTGAGCGTTGGCGACGCGCGCCCCGGTGAGGTCCTCGCCCACGTAGTGACCGGAGAGATGGGGATCGGTAAGACGGCGCTCGTCCAGGCGTTCCTTCGCGAGCTCGACGAGGGCGTCCGTACGATCGAGGTCGAGTGCTCCCCCGTGCGCGTCGACCTCCCCTACTCGACCGTCGCGGAGCTCTTGCGGCGCGCCATGCATCTCGACGTCGACGTGTCCGTGGAGCGCGCAAAAGAGGCGGGCCGCGCAGCGCTTCGCGTCAAGCCTGGCCGAGGGGATCGCGTCGTCGAGCGACTCTCGGAGCTCGTCATCGGCGCCGACACCACGCTGCAGGACGAAGAGGCGGCCGAGCAGTTCCACGACCTCACCGTGCGGAGCGTGAAGCTCCTCATTGGAGCGTTGGCCGACACCGCGCCGCTCGTGATCGTGATCGACGGCCTGCAGTGGGCAGACCGCATGAGCCTCGAGCTGCTCGAGCGCGTTCTGTCGCGACCGGAGCGCACGCCCGTCTTGATGCTGCTGGTGACGAGGCCAGACGAGCGCGTCGAGCCGTACCTTCAAGGGATGATGCGCAGCGACCTCTCTGCGCTCACGGCGGACGAGCAAATTCGTCTCGTCCAGGCGAGGCTCGGCGTGCGCCAAGGCGTCGCAGACGTGTGCAAAGAGCTCGTGCCGCGCGTGGGCGGCAACCCCTACTTTCTCCTCGAGATGTTCGACGCATTGCTCGAGCGCGGAGCCCTCGAGCTCGTCGAGAGCGACCTCGGAGGCGAGGCGACGCTGGTCCGAAACGAGGAGCGCTTCGAGGAGCAGGCCGAGCTCTTGCCATCGACCGTGGAGCAGCTCGTCGGCGATCGACTCCACGACCTCCCGAAGGAAGAGCGCGACGTCGTCGACTGGCTGGCCGTCGCAGGCGGCCCGCTCTCGACAGGCGAGCTCATAGGCCTCGCGAGGCTCACGTCGGACGAGCCCCTCACGCGCCTCTGCGCCCGAGGCGTCTGCGAGCGGCGCGGCGTCGCGCTCGAGTTTCGCCATCCGCTGGCTCGAGACGTCGCCTACCAGCGGCTCGACCCGGTGCATCGCGCGCGCATGCACAGGCAGCTCGGCGACCTCCTCGTGACGAGCCCCCTCGCGCACGGCCTCTCCGCGGCGATCGTCGCACACCATTTCGAGGAGGGCGAGGTCCCGAAGCAAGCCGCCGAGCTCTACTTCGAGGCGGCGGTCGCGGCTCGCGGAGCGTCGCAGACGCAGCTCGCCCTGCGTTACTACGAGCGCGCCGCGGCGCTGTTTCCGAAGGGCGACCGGCGTCTCCTCGAGGCACACGACGGTCTCGCCCGCATCTTCCGGCAGCTCGGCCAAACGCAGGATCGAAGGGGCCACCTCGTCGCGCTTCGCGAGCTCGCGCTCGAGACGCGCTCGGCTCGCTGGCTCGCGACGAGCCTCGTCCGTGCGGCCCAGCTTGACCTCGATGAGGGTGCCATGTCGCGCGGCCTCCCCCTCGCGATGCGTGGCGCGGAGCTCGCCGCGCTTGCTAGCGACGCCGATCTCGAAGTCGAGGCGCAAATCCTGGTGTGCGAGCTCTTGCGCGACGTTGGAGACGTGAGCGGCGCGCTCGACGCCTGTGACCGCGCGCTCGCCGTGACGGCGACGAGGAGCGTGTCACGCCGCGCTCGCGGCGAGGTGCTCCGCGCGAAGGGAGTCCTCCTGCGGCGCGCAGGGCGGATCCAGGCCGCGCTCGAGACCCATGCGGAGGCAACCGCGATCTTCGAGCTCGAGGGTGCACGCCGCAGCGAGGCGCGCGCGAGGAACGCCCTCGGCTTCGCGCTGTTCGTTCTTGGTCGTTACGAGGACTCGATCGCGATGTGCCTCCGTTCCCTCAGCCTCGACGTGATGGTGGGCGGGCGCTTCCAGGTCGCGAAGACACTCGCCAACGTTGGGTTCGCCTACGCGCGACTCGGGAACACCGAGCAGGGCCTCTCCTACCTCGTTCGCGCACGGGAGGCGCACGAGCGCTACGACGACCTCGACGGTTGGGTCGACACCCTGCTCGTCCTCGCGAGCGTCCTCATCGAGCACGGCAAGATCGAGGACGCACATCAGCTCGTGCTCGACGCGGCCGCGATCCTCGCAGTCTCCGACAACGTCTACGACCGCATCCACTGCCTGGTGGTGCAGGCGCTCCTCGAGCGCGCGCGCGGCAAACACGAGACCGCCGCGCTGATGGCGTCCGAGGCGTCGCGACTGGCCGACGAGCAGGCCCTCGTCAGCTATCAGGTCTACGCGACGGCGATCGAAGCGGCGTCGCGGGTCGACCTCGGAAACGGGCGGGCCGGGATCAAGCTCGCGACAAAGGCCCTCTCGGCCGTCGAGTCGATGGAAGGCTCGGAGTACGGCATCGAGGTCCGGTCGCTCTGCTGCGAAGCGGTGACGAAGGCGCTCTCGCGCGAGCGCCCCGCCGAGGGGACCGATCTCGACACCGACGTGTGTCGCCGCGCGCTGCATCACGTCGACAAGCTCTCGTCCTACGTTCGCGACCCTTGGCTGCGCGACCGGTTCATGGAGCGACCGCCCGTGCGCGCCATCGTCGAGTACGCGATGCTCTTCATCTCGTCCGAGGTCGGCGACCAGGCCGGGCGCGAGTTTCTCTTCTGACGCGAGGTTAACGTTTTGCCGAGCTTGCAGCGCCTAGCGCCGCCGGTGCCGGCAGGGCCGCGCAGTAATCGAACGCGCGGCGAATCCGACTCCGAAGCCTGCCGCTTCACCACCTACGCGCCGACGCAGCTAGGGCTCCGCTGCGTGCTGCCCAAGGTGAACGGCACCGGCGACGTCGAGGCCTAGTGCATCGACGCGCGCCACCCGGCCGGCGCCACGCGCGAGACCCGCGCGAGTCTGCGCTCCAAGTCCGCGGCGCGGCCTCGGGGATCGTTCTCGCGCGCCTCGAGCACCCGTGTCGACCGGGTATCTCGTTCACAACCCGGCTTGTTTGAACCGAACCACCAGCGCGGGTTCATGACGGCGCTGATCTCGAAGTTTGGCGCCGTCATGATTCGCTCGAGTTGTCAGCAATTGCAGGCGCCATCGGCGCAGCACACCTTGCCGACAGCGCACGCCTTGCCCAGGCAGTCGGCGTCGCCGCAGTCGGCCTTTGCGTCGCCATCGTTGTCGATCGCGTCCGAGCACGTGGTCTCGAGCTTGCCGCCGGCGCTTCCGCAGCTGCAACCGACCCCGCACGATTGGGTGTTGCAGTCGCTGTCCGCACAGTCGCTCGTGCCGTCGCCGTCGTTGTCGACGCCATCACCGCAAGCGGTCTCGTGCTTGGCGCCGGCGGCGCAAGAGCAGCCAGCGCCGCAGCTCAATCCGTTGCAGTCGCCGTCGGCACAGTCCACCTTGGTATCGCCGTCGTTGTCGAGCGCGTCGTTGCAGCTGTTCTCGTGTTTGGCGCTACTCGCGCAGAAGCAACCCGTGCCGCAGCTCTTGGCGTTGCAGTCGCCGTCGGCACAGTCCACCTTGGTGTCGCCGTCGTTGTCGAGCACGTCGTTGCACGTGGTCTCGATCTTGGCGGTGCCGCTGCAGCTGCAACCGGGGCCGCAGCTCGAGCCGTTGCAATCGTCGTCGGCACAATCGCTCGTGCCGTCGCCGTCGTTGTCGATGCCGTCCTGACAGTTGACCTCACCTTTGCTCCCGCCGATGCAGCTGCAGCCGCCGCCGCAACCGAGACCGTTGCAATCGCCGTCGGCGCAATCGCTCGTGCCGTCGCCGTCGTTGTCGACATTGTCGTTGCACATGGTCTCGATCTTGACGGCGCTGATGCAGCTACAACCGGCGCCGCAGCTCAAGCCGTTGCAGTTGCCATCGGTGCAATCGATCTTGCCGTCGGCGTCGTTGTCGATGCCGTCCAGACAGTTGACCTCACCTTTGCTCCCGCCGATGCAGCTGCAGCCGTTGCCGCAACCGAGACCATTGCAGCTGCCGTCGGCGCAATCGATCTTCGCGTCTCCGTCGTTGTCGATGCCGTCCAGACAGTTGACCTCACCCTTGCTCCCGCCGATGCAGCTGCAGCCGTTGCCGCAACCGAGACCATTGCAGCTGCCGTCGGCGCAATCGGCCTGCCCGTCTCCGTTGTTGTCGATGCCGTCCAGACAGTTGACCTCGACCTCGAGCCCGTCGACGCAGCTGCAGCCGTTGCCGCAAGCGAGACCATTGCAGCTGCCGTCGGCGCAATCGGTCTTCGCGTCTCCGTCGTTGTCGATGCCGTCCAGACAGTTGACCTCGACCTTGCTCCCGCCGATGCAGCTGCAGCCGCTGCCGCAACCGAGGCCATTGCAGCTGCCGTCGGCGCAATCAATCTTGCCATCACCGTCGTTGTCGAGGCCGTCGTTGCACGTACTCTCGACCTTGATGCCGCCGCCGCAGCTGCAACCGGTGCCGCAGCTCAAGCCGTTGCAGGTGGCGTCGGCGCAGTCGGTCTGCCCGTCTCCGTCGTTATCGAGATTATCGTTGCAGCTCGTCTCCGTCTTCGCGGCGTTTGCGCAAATGCACCCGCCACCGCAGGCCAGCGCGTTGCAGTCGCTGTCGGCGCAATCAGTCTTGCCATCACCGTCGTTGTCCAAGCTGTCGGCGCACGCGCTCTCGGACTTGGTCTCATCCTTGCAAATACAGCCGGCGCCGCACCCCACGTTGTTGCAATCAGCGTCCGCGCAATCGACGAGCTGGTCGCTGTCGTTGTCCGTGCCGTCGATGCAAACGGTCTCGAAGGTCGCCGCGCCGGCGCAGGTGCAACCCACTCCGCAGCTCTTGGCGTTGCAGTCGGTGTCGTCGCAGTCGATTTTGCCGTCGCCGTCGTTGTCGCTGCCGTCGGAGCAAGTGGTCTCGCTCTTGGTGAAACCGAGGCATTGACATCCGTTGCCGCAAGTCTGCGCGTTGCAGTCGCCGTCGGCGCAATCGCTCACCTGATCGCCGTCGTTGTCGATGCCGTCGGTGCACGCGGTCTCGCTCTTCTCGCCGGCGCCGCAAGCACAGCCCGCGCCGCAACTCTTGCCGTTGCAGTCCGGATCGGCGCAGTCGATGAGCAGGTCATCGTCGTTGTCGGTCGAATCTGTGCAGGTCGTCTCCGCTTTGGTGTTGGCGATGCATGAGCAACCACCTCCGCAGCTCAGACCGTTGCAGTCGGCGTCCTCGCAGTCGATCGCGTTGTCGCCGTCGTTGTCCACCACGTCGATGCAATTGGACTCGGCCTCGCCGCCGAACAAGCAGCTGCAGCCCGCACCGCAGGAGATCCCGTTGCAGTCGAGGTCGACGCAGTCGATGCTGCCGTCGGAGTCGTTGTCATTGCCGTCGGCGCAGGACTTTTCGGCTGGAGCCCCGACGCTGCACACGCAGCCGGCACCGCACGCGAGCCCAGAGCAGTTCGGATCCTCGCAATCGACGATCCCGTCAGTGTCGTTATCGATCTTGTCGGCGCAGTTGTTCTCGAGCGCACCGCCGGGGAACTGGCACACGCAACCGACGCCACACGACAGACCGTTGCAGTCGGGGTCGGCACAGTCCGTCAGCGTGTCCTGATCGTTGTCGGTGGTATCGCCACAGTTCGTCTCGCTCCGCGGAACGCCACAGACACCGCAGCCGTCGCCGCAGGGCCTGCCGGCGCAATTGTCGTCGTCGCAGTCGATTTTGCCGTCGTCGTCGTTGTCCAACTTGTCGGCGCAGCCCGTCTCGGTCGCCACGCCGCCACTGCAGAGGCACGAGCCACCGCAAGGCTGGTCGTAGCAGTTACCGTCCGCGCATCGTCCACTGCACGGGTAGTCGGACGGGCTTGCGGCGGGGTTCACCGGTTGATTACACGACACCGTCAGCGCCAATGGCACGACCAAGGTTAGCGTCATCACCGCCAGCAGCCGAAGCAAGGTTTTCGACAGCAAATTCATGTTCTCTATCGCAAGAACGCCACGGCCACATTCGATGGAACGTCAACTCCGCTCCATGTTCACGTGTTCGCGGTTGCCACCGGGCATGAAGGGCTCCGGTTCCACCGAGCTCACCGGGAGCCAACCGACTTGGCGGAAGCGGTCTCCCCGTCTGAGATGCACGGGGCGCTGGCTGTGCGTTGCAGCACATCAAGGCGGCCGATGTGTTCGTCGCACTGCGTGAGGTGGAGAGCGAGCCGCGCTTGCACGCGGTGCTCATGGGCCCCGCTGTGGAGGCAGCGATCAACGACATGCACTACGAAGCGCTCGACCGCTTCGCGCGCAGCGTGAACCGGTACGTCGCCAGCTGCTGCAGCAGCCGAAACCAACCCCGAGCCCCTCTGCTGAGGCGGCGCCTGGCTAACGTTTTGCCGAGCTTGCAGCGCCTAGCGCCGCCGGTGCCGGCAGGGCCGCGCAGTACTCGAACGCGCGGCGAATCCAACCCCGAAGCCTACGACGATCGTCGGCGATCTCACGAGGCAGGCGCACGTAGTCATTCATCGGGCGTCCCCTCATCGGCTCGAACACTTCGCCGCCGTGCAGCGCGATGAGTCGGGTCCGCTGCGTCGGCGAGACGCGCAGGATCCACTGAGACTCGTGAATTCCGGTGAACATCGTCCCGTTCACGTAACCGCAAGGGTTCCCGAACAGGCGACGCATCTCGACGCGCTCGTCGCGCGGCAAGAGCGAGGCGAACGGATCAAGAGGCGCAACAGATGAGGGGTTCTTCGGCATGTGGCACGCGCCGACGAGCGGCGTGAGCTTCCGAGACTACGCCGACGACGCCGCTTGGCAACGCCGCGCTCGCGAAGGCCGACGACGATCCGATTGTACGGCGGGGACCGCCTCCTGCATCATGCCGCCGTGAGCGACCGAGAGCCCTTCGAACGCCGCGCCCGGCGCCCGCAGGTCTTGCCCCGCGTGGTGGGCGGGAAGGATGGCCGGCTTCGAGACTTCTACGTCTGGGCCCTTAAGACCTCGTGGCCGATGGTCCTCGCGATCTTCATCACGGCCTACGTGACGATAAACCTCGCGTTCGCGCTGCTCTACTTGCTCGCCGGAGACGTGATCGCCGGCGCGCACCCGGGCTCGTTCACCGACGCCTTCCACTTCAGCGTGCAGACGTTCTCGACCGTCGGCTACGGTCAGATGGCGCCGCGTGGGCTCGGGCACGTGCTCGTCACGCTCGAGTCGGCCGTGGGCGTCTTGATGGTCGCCCTCGCGACCGGTCTCGTGTTCGCCAAGTTCTCGCGCCCCACGGCGCGAATCCTGTTCAGCAAATATGCTCTGCTTCGCGAGCACGACGGCGTCCGGACGTTGATGTTTCGTCTCGCAAACACGCGCGGCAACCAGGTGCTCGAGGCCTCGGTGAAGTGCGTCGCGCTGAAGGACGAGGTGAGCCGTGAGGGTGAGAAGCTTCGCGGCATGCACGACCTCAAGCTCCGCCGCGACAACACCCCGCTCTTCTCGCTCACCTGGACGGTGATGCACCCGATCGATGAGTCGAGCCCCCTCCACGGCTTGGACCTCGAGGCGCTGAGGAGGGGTGACGTGCGCGTCGTGATCTCGTTCACCGGGCTCGACGACATCCTCGCGCAGCAGATCCACGCGAGCCACGTCTACCTCCCCGAGGACCTGCTCGAAGGACGCCGGTTCGTCGACGTCCTCCGGCGCGAGAACCGTGAGGCGTTCGTGGACCTCTCGCGCCTCGACGAGACGGAGCCGCTCGCGCCCGCCGACGCGATCCGCCGAGCGAGCTAGACCGTCAGCACGAGCCGCGTGACCTCGGGGGCCGCGCCGAGTCGCGCGGGCGGACCTGCGGTCCCGAAGCCACGGTTGACGTAGAGCTGAGCCGCGCCGCGCACGTAGCGTCCCGCGACCCACCCGTTCGGGAGCACGAGGTCGGCGGGGCGCAGGCCGAGGTTGAACTGGCCCCCGTGGGTGTGTCCCGAGAGCTGGAGATCGATGCGCGACGACGACTCCTCGAAGAAGACCGGCTGGTGCGCGAGCAGGATGCGAGGCGCCTCGTCGTTGACGCCCGCGAGCGCGGCGTCGAGATCGGGTCCGCGCCCGAGGCGGAAGCGCCGCGCCCAGAGATCGTCAACTCCGGCCACGAGGAGCTGGCCCTCGGCGATGCGCGCGCTGCGGTTGTCGAGGACCGTTCCGCCGCCGCCTCGCACGGCCTCGAGGACGCGCGCGACGCCGGCGTAATGATCGTGATTCCCAGGGACGGCGAGCACCGGGGCGAGCTCGCCGAGGCGGCGAGTGAGTCGCCCGAGATCGTCGGCGAAGGCAGGGTCGTGGTCGACGAGATCGCCGGTCAAGACGATGACCTGAGGGCGTGCCCGGCGGACGAGTTCGAGCGCACGCGCGACCTCGTAGTCACCGACGAACGCGCCGAGGTGAAGGTCCGAGAGCTGAACGATCGTGAAGCCGTCGAGCGTACGCGGCAGCCTCTCGAGGCGGATCGGGACCTCTTCGAGGGCGTAATCGTGACGGCCGAAGAGGCCGCCGTAGGTCGCGCTCGCGCCGCCGACGAGCACGATCGCGCTGGCGGATGCGCGCGAGAGGAGCGCGCGGCGGGACAGGGCCTCACCTTCAGCGGCAACGACTCGGTCGGAGACCGTCGTCGAAGCGTCGAGAGGCTTCGCACCCTCGGTCGCTGCCTGCGCAGGCTCGACCGAGGTGGGCGTCGCGAGCGCGCGGCGACGAAGCACCAGGCGCGCCGCGGCGATGACCAGCGCCTCGAGGAGGAGGAGCGCGGCGCTGACGAGGATCCCGAGCTCGGCGACCGCCGCGACGCCCCCGATCACACGCGACGCCCCCGCCCCGAACAGCCGCCCCCCGACCATCGCGACGAGCCCGGCTGCGAGCACGCTCGCGAGGATGGCGCGGGACCTCTGACTCAGCGTGAACGCGCTCGACAGGCGGCGATGCACGAACACGTTCAGGCCGCCGACGATCATCAAGAGGGCCAGAAAAAAGAGGGCAAATTGAAGCGTCGTCACGTCCGTCCCGAGGGGCGGATCTTAGCGCGACCGCACCGACGCGCCACTCGCGCGCAGCTCAGTGTCGGAGCGCGTGCTGCACGAGCGCCCGCAGCGCGCCGCCGTCGAACGGCTTGTCGATGACGCGCACGTCCTTTCGCTCGGCGAACTCGCGGACCTCGGGCGTGAAGGTGCCGCCGCTCATGAAGACAAGCCCCTCGAGGCAATCGGGTTCGCGCTCCTCGAGCACCTCGTAGAGCTCGCGCCCCGTCATGCCCGGCATCATGAGATCGCACAAGATGAGGTCAAAATGCTCGCCTGGAGCCAGGAGCCGCTCGAGCGCGTCGGCGCCGGACTCGACCGTGACGACGTCATGGCCGCGCAGCACCCGAGCGATCGCGCGCCCAACGAACGCGTCGTCGTCCACCGCGAGCACCCGTGCGCGCTCGACCGGGGGCGTGAAGCTCGGGCGTCGCGACTGGCGAGCGGCCCGGGCCACGCCGGGGAGGACGACGCGGAAGGTGGTCCCCGCGCCGGGCGTGGAGTCGACCGAGATCCGGCCGCCCGCCCCCTCGACGATGCTGCGACAGATCGAGAGCCCGAGGCCGGTCCCCGTCCCGGACGGCTTCGTCGTGAAGAACGGTTCGAAGATGCGCTCCATCACCTCGGGGGCGATGCCGTAGCCGGTGTCGCTGACCTCGACGACCGCCTCGTTCTCGGGGCTGCGGCGCGTGGTCACGGTGACGCTGTGCGCCTCGGGGGCGCCGCTCGGCACCGCTTGCGCCGCGTTCAAGAGCAGGTTCATGAACACTTGCCCGAGCCGCGACTCGCTCGACACCACCGAGGGGACGCTCTCGAGGTGCTTGTAGAGCTTGGCTCGCTGGCGGATCTCCTGGCCCGTCATGTTGATCGACGACTCGAGGACCCGCAGCACGTCGACCGGCCCGTTGGTCACGTCGTCCGCGCGCGAGAAGGTTCGCAGATCGCGCACGATGTCTCGCATGCGCGACGCCCCATCGTACGCCTCGAGCAGCGCCTCGCGGAGCTCGCGCAGCTCGTCGACCGACATGCGGGTCTTGTTCATCAGCTCGTCGAGGCCGAACTCGAGGTTCGACAACACGTAGGCGAGCGGCGTGTTGACCTCGTGCGCGACCCCCGCCGCGAGCGTGCCAATCGACACCATGCGATCAATCATGTGCACCCGGCCCTCGAACTCGCGGCGCTCGTGGACGTCGCGGAGCACCGAGTGGATCTCGCCGTCGCTCGCGCTCGGCGACTCGGTCAACTCGACGTGGATCACGCTGCCGTCGAGCCGCGTGAGGCGCCCCGTCGCCGTGCGAGTCGCGTCGTCCTCGGCGTCGTCGACGGCGACCGCGAGGTGCTCGTAGAGATCACGCCCGAGGAGCTCGTAGGCCGACGACGCGCGAAAGAGCTCTGCCGCGGCCGCGTTCGCGAGCGTGATCGCCCCTTCGCGATGAGCGAGCATCGCGACCGGCGAGCGCTCGACGAGGCTTCGATAGCGGCGCTCGCTGGCGCGGAGGAGTTCGAGGTCTCGGGGCGAGTCGGTCACGGGAGCGGCACTCCGGCGGGAGACGTTACCATGCGACAGAAGCCACCGCGGAGCGCTCGTCTTGCGCCCTCACCCCGCCGCCGCGACCCGAATCACCGCGTCGACGCTGCGCTCGAGGCCGAGCGCGCTCGTGTCGACGGTGTGGTCCGCGAGCTCGTAGAGCGCGCGGCGGGCACGGAGAATGGCCTCGAGCTCCTGCATCGCGCCCTCACGGTTCGCCATCGGGCGCGCGTCGCCCTGCGCCACGACGCGGTTCCAGTGGTCCTCGGCCGTCGCGCGGAGGAACACCGTCGTCGCCACGCCGCGGAGCCGC
>Ga0194129_10002126_pt1 | contig 30324 bp, 18 predicted proteins | sample TA2KigCa35mmetaG_FD_150862 | JGI IMG/M metagenome (GOLD analysis project Ga0194129, IMG submission 150862) | Freshwater microbial communities from Lake Tanganyika, Tanzania - TA2015038 Kigoma Deep Cast 35m | ecosystem: Environmental > Aquatic > Freshwater > Lake | place: Tanzania: Lake...
ATCTGTTCGTCCATCCCGACAAGGATCCGACCAAAGGCATCGATCTCAAGCAGCTCATCGATCGCCTGCAGGCCCGTGGCATCGACCTACCGATCCTGCTGCGGTTCGCGGAGATTCTCCAGCACCGCCTTGGCGAGATCCACGCCGCCTTCACCGCGGCCATGCAGGACAACGGCTACCGTGGGGGCTACTGCTGCGTCTATCCGATCAAGGTGAACCAGCAGCGGCAGGTGGTCGAGGAAGTGCTCCGCTTCGGTAGGCCGTACCGGTTCGGTCTCGAGGCCGGCAGCAAGCCGGAACTCCTGGCGGTGATCGCCCTGGCCGACGACGACACGCCGATCATCTGCAACGGCTTCAAGGACGCCGAGTTCATCGAGACGGTGATGCTGGCCCAGAAGATCGGCCGCCTCATCATTCCGGTGGTGGAGCGGTTCTCGGAACTGCAGCTGATCCTCGACTATGCGGAGAAGATGGAGGTTCGCCCGCGGATCGGGATGCGGATCAAACTCGCCGCCAGAGGCAGCGGCCGGTGGCAGTCGTCGGGCGGGTTCCGCAGCAAGTTCGGCCTCACGGCCAGCGAACTCGTCCGCGGCCTGGAAGTCCTCGCAGAGCGGGGCATGGCCGACTGCCTGCAGCTGCTCCATTTTCATCAGGGCAGCCAGATCACCAACATCCGCCACATCAAAACGGCCCTCAATGAGGCGTCGCGGATCTACACGGAACTGGCCAAGCGAGGGGCGGGGCTACGGTACCTGGACGTGGGGGGCGGCCTCGGCGTCGACTACGACGGCTCGCAGACTAACTTCGAGTCGAGCGTCAACTACAGCCTGCAGGAATATGCCAACGACGTCGTGTACCACGTGCAGAATGCCTGCGACGAGGCCGGCGTGCCCCATCCCACGATCATCACCGAGAGCGGCCGGGCCGTGGTCGCCTACCACAGTATGCTGATCTTCGGCGTGCTGGGCATCTCGGAGCAGGGAGGCACCGGCGCCGTCAGCGAGCCGTCGGCCGAGGCCGAGCAGCCTCTCGCCGACCTCTACGAGACCTACCAGAACATCAACATCCGCAACGTCCTGGAAAGCTTCCACGACGCGCAGCAGAGTCTCGACACCGCCCTCAACCTGTTCGCCAGCGGCTATCTGCCGCTCGACCAGCGGTCGGCCGTGGATAACCTCTACTGGGCCACCTGCCGTCGGATCCGCAAGCTGGCCAAGTCGATGGACTACGTGCCCGAGGAGTTGGAGGGGCTGGAGGCATCCCTCTCCGACACTTACTTCTGCAACTTCTCGCTCTTTCAGTCGATGCCCGACAGCTGGGCGATCAAGCAGCTCTTTCCCGTGATGCCGATCCACCGGCTCGATCAGAAACCCTGCCGCAGTGCCGTGTTGGGAGACGTGACCTGCGACTCCGACGGCAAGATCGACCAGTTCATCGACCGCCGCGACGTGAAGCGGACGCTGCCGTTACACGCCTGGAACAACGAGCCCTATTGCCTGGGTGCCTTCCTGGTCGGGGCCTACCAGGAGATCCTCGGCGACCTCCACAACCTGTTCGGCGACACCAATGCCGTGCACGTCAGCACCGACGAGCGCGGGGAGGTAGTGGTGGACGCGGTCATCAAGGGGGACACCGTCCGCGAGGTGCTCGACTACGTGGAGATCGATGCCAACCAGCTCGTGAAGCGGCTGCGGGACTCGCTGGAGCGGGCCGTCCGTGACGGCCGGATCGGTGACAGCCAGGCCGGCCGGTTCCTGAAGTTTTACGAGGAGGGACTGGGGGGCTACACCTATCTGGAAGAGCCCGGCTAGTCGCCGAAGGGTCGGGCCGCATCACCGATGCAGTTGATCCGCCTCGGGGGCTGCGCCCTCAATCAGACGGCCCTCGACTGGGACGGCAACCGCGACCGAATCGTGGCGGCGATCGCGGCCGCCCGCGCGGCGGGCGTGGCGGTCCTCGGCCTGCCGGAATTGTGTCTTTCCGGCTATGGCTGCGACGACGCCTTCCTGGCCCCGGGCACGCCACGCACGGCCTGGCGGGTGCTGCAGGAGATCCTGCCCCACACCGCCGGCATCGCCGTGACCGTCGGACTGCCGGTGCGGCATGACAGCGGCGTGTTCGACGCCGCGGCGGTGGTCGTCGACGGACGGTTGGCCGGGATCGCCTGCAAGCAGAACCTGGCGGGTGACGGCATTCACTATGAGCCCCGCTGGTTCCGTCCCTGGCCGCGGGGGCGGAGGAGCCTGCTGCGGATCAACAGCGAGCAGGTGCCGATCGGCGACCTCCGCTTTGATCTCGGGGGTGTGCGGCTGGGCTTTGAGATCTGCGAGGACGCCTGGGCAGCTGATCGCCCGGGCGTGGCCCTCGCGGCCCGTGGCATCGACGTGATCGTGAACCCGTCGGCGAGCCACTTCGCCTTCGGCAAGGAGGAGATCAGGCGGCGGTTCGTCCTGGAGGGCTCGCGGGCCTTCGCGGCGGCCTACGTGTACACCAACCTCGTCGGCAACGAGGCGGGCCGTTCGATCTACGATGGCAGCGTGCTGGTGGCCGCCGGCGGCCGGATGCTGGCCTCCGGCCGCCGCTTCTCGTTCGCCGACCGCGTGTTGACGACCGCGGTGGTAGACCTCGACGCGCTGCGGCCGGCCCAGGCGCGGCTGGCCAACGCCGGTGCGGGCGACGGCAGCGACCTCGTGGGCGTGGACTGGAGCCCGCTCGGCGTCGACGCCTCCGTCGGCGGCCACGACGATCGCAATGCCTGGGAGCACGGGCCGCACGTCAAGGAGGAGGAGTTCACGCGGGCTGTCTCGCTGGGCCTGTTCGACTACGCCCGCAAGAGCCGCTCCCGCGGCTTCGTCGTCTCGGCGAGCGGCGGTGCGGATTCGTCGGCGGTGGCCTGTCTGATCGCGATCGCCTGCCGCCTGGCGGCGGCCGAGATGGGAACGGCGGCGGCGGCGGCGGCCAGACTCGGCGTCGCCACGCGGGCCGGTGGCGGGGATGACGTCCGCGGCCTGGTGGCGGCGGCGCTGACGTGCGTCTACCAGGCGACGGCCAACTCGGGGCCGGTCACGCGGGCGGCGGCCCACGGGCTGGCCGCCGAGGTGGGCGGCGTGTTCCACGAGTTCGACGTCGAGCCGCTCGTCCGCGGCTATGAGACGATCGTGGCTGCGGCCTTGGGCCGGCCGCTTCGCTGGCAGAACGACGACGTGGCCCTGCAGAACATCCAGGCCCGCGTGCGGGCTCCCGGCATCTGGATGCTGGCGAACCTGACCGGGGCGTTGCTCGTCTCGACGAGCAATCGCTCCGAGGCCGCCGTCGGCTACGCGACCATGGACGGTGACACGGCGGGCGGCATCGCCCCGATCGCCGGCATCGACAAGGCCTACCTGCGCCGCTGGCTCGTCTGGCTCGAGCAGCACGGGCCGGAATCCGTCGGCCCCGTGCCGGCGCTGGCCGCCGTCAACGTCCAGCAGCCGACGGCGGAGCTGCGGCCCCCCGCCGCCGGGCAGACCGACGAGGCCGATCTCATGCCCTACGAGGTGCTCGACGCGATCGAGCGGTTCGCCATCCGTGACCGGCAGACACCGCTGGAATGCTGGCGACGTGCCTGTGGCGAGTTTCCCGCGCATGCCCCCCGACAGCTGGCGGCCTGGACGGAGCGGTTCTTCGTGCTCTGGAGCCGCAACCAGTGGAAGCGGGAGCGGTATGCGCCCTCCTTCCACCTCGACGACGAGAGCCTCGACCCGAAGACCTGGTGCCGGTTCCCGATCCTGTCGGGCGGATTCGGCCGGGAGTTGGCCGAGTTGCGCGCGGCGGTGGGCTGAGCCGCCGGGCCGGAAAACGCCCGCGCAGACGCCCCAAACGGCCTCGCCGGCGCGGGGCGGCCTTGGTAGAGTCCCGCCCCGCATCCTCCGGAGTCGAACCCGTGCATCCTCCCCGCCGCCTCGCCACGTGGCCCGCCCTGATCCTGCTGGGCGGGTGGTTGGCCGCGGCGGCCGCCGGTCAGCCGCCGGCCGCCGCTCCCGCTGCCCGCGTCGCGGCCGTGCCGCCGGCCCAGCCCCCCACGCTCACGCCTCCGCAGCAGGCTGCCCTCGATCAGTTGTTGGCCGCCTGGGAAGCCCGCAACAACGCGGTCCGAACCTGGTCCTGCACCTTCCACAAATGGGAATACAACGCCTGGAGCCCGGCCGACGCTGGCGGCGAGCGGCTGGCCTTCGCCGAGAGCACGGGCGAACTAAAGTACGCCGCCCCCGACAAGGGCCTGTTCCGGATCCGCGAGTCGAAGCAGTGGAATCCCGACACCCGCCGCTACGAAATCCGCAGCGGTGAGGCGGGGGAACACTGGGTCTGCAACGGCGAGAGCATCTTCGAGTTCCGGCACACCGACCGCCAGCTCCGCGAGACGAAGCTCCCTCCCGAGATGCGGGGCAAGGCGATCAGCGACGGACCGCTGCCGTTCGTCTTCGGCGCCAAGGCCGACACGCTCAAGAAGCGTTACTGGATGCGAATTATCACGCCGCCCGACGTCCGCGACCAGGTGTGGCTCGAGTCGCTGCCCCGCTACCAGGCCGATGCGGCCAACTTCTCGAAGGTCGAGTTGATCCTCCAGGCCCGCGACCTGATGCCCTTCGCGATCCAGATCTTCAAGCCGGGCGGGCAGGATCGGGACGTCTACCAGTTCGATCCGCAAACGAGCTTGATCGACAAGGGCCTCGACATGATTCGCGACTTCGCCAAGCCGACCACGCCCTTCGGCTACAAGTTCATCCTCGAAGATGTCTCCGCCCAGGCCGCGCCGCCAGCGACTGCCGCCGGACGGTGAACGGACGGCACACGGTCGGGCGCGGGCGTTGCCGGCCCACGGCTCGTGCGACGGGGGGTGACGACGCTATACTCCCTCACGGTTCAGAACCGTCCCGGGGTTGCCGTCACCGATGCCCTCCATCGACCCGTCGCATCCGCTGGCTCGGCTCCTGGCGCAGGATCGGCGGTACAGCCTCGAGGCCTACCTGTTCGTGCTCGAGTCGCTGACGTTCGCCCAGGAAACGCTCGGCCTCGGCCAGGAGCCCCCGGTCGAGGAGATCGAGCCGGCCCGCGAGGAGGAGCGGGAGCCCGGCCCGACCCGCTCCCGCACCCGGCCCCGCCGCCGCGGCGAGCGGCACGTCTCGGGTCAGGATCTCTGCGAGGCGGCCCGCCGGTACGGCCTGCAGCAGTACGGATTCCTCGCCCCGACGGTGCTCGCGACCTGGGGCATCCGTCGCACGGCCGACATCGGCGAGATCGTCTTCAACATGATCGACATCGGGCAGATGCGGAAGACCCGCAGCGACAAGCGGGAGGACTTTCACGATGTCTTCGCCTTCGACGACGGCTTCGCCCGCGATATTCCCTTCGCGGTGCCCGACCGCGTCTGATCGGGAGCGGCGGCACGATGCGGACGACGCTCGCGAGCGGACCGGGCAGGGCGTTCGTCGCAGCCGCGGTGGTCGAGGCAATCTGGCTCGCGTTCATGGCCTGGCTCGCCTGGCGGGCATGAGAGGCATCGCGCGACCATGAGCGTCACGCTCGCCTCACTGCCGATTTGGGTCGCCCTCCTGCCGCTGGGCGTGTATCTCGTGGCCCTGGGCTGGGCCCACCTCAGCCGCCGCCCGGTCGTGGTCGCCGGCACCGTCGACCTGGTGGCCTTGGCGGCTGGGGTCTCGGGGCTGGTGCTGGCCGGCCCGCTGGCGATCCTGCAGCCGGCGGTGGGCACGGCGGCATGGGCCACCGCCATCCTGCTCGGCAGCTTGCTGCTGATCCTGGCCGGCGGACTGCTCGCCACCAGGCCACGGCTGGTCGTTTACAACGTCACCTTGGAACAGCTCCGCCCGCTGCTCGCGGAGGTGGTCGGCAAACTGGATGCCTCGGCCCGCTGGGCGGGAGAGAGCGTCGTGTTGCCGGCCCGTGGCCTGCAGGTACTGCTCGACGGCCGCGGCGTGGCGCGGGCGGTGAGTGTCGTGGCGGTCGGCAGCCGCTCTTCGCCGGAGGCCTGGGCCGAGTTCGCCCGCGGAGTCCGCCGGGCCGCGCGAAAACTCCGTGTCCACCGCAGTCCCTGGGGGGCCGCGGCCGTGGTGGTGGGGCTCGCGATCGTCGCGGCCTCCCTGGTCTGGGGCCTGGTCGGCCTGCGGCGGGACCCGGGCCCGGAAGCCGGCCTGCACGCCAGCGGCGGGCTCCGTGTCGCCGACCGCGTCTCCGTTCCTTCCGCAGGATTCCGCCATGCCCGTGCACGTCGATCTTTCGGCCCATGAGATCACCGTCCCCGTCGTGATCCGCAACGCGCCCCCCGGCCGGCTCTATGAGGACGCCGTCTCCCGGGAGCGGGCGGGCATCGTGTCGTCCGGGGCGATCGCGATCCGGTCGGGCGTTAAGACCGGCCGCAGCCCGGGCGACAAGCACGTCGTCCGGTCGCCCGAGTCGGGCGCCGACGTCTGGTGGGGCTCGGTCAACCATGCCATCGACGAGCACACCTTCCTCCTCAACCGGCAGCGGGCGATCGACTACCTCAACACCCGCGACCAGATCTACGTCTGCGACGGTTACGCCGGCTGGGACCCGGTCACGCGGGTGAAGGTGCGGGTGCTGTGCGGCCGTGCCTACCACGCCCTCTTCATGCACAACATGCTGATCCGTCCGACGCTCGAAGAGTTGGAACGGTTCGGGGTGCCCGACTTCGTGATCTACAACGCCGGCCAGTTTCCGGCCAATCCCTTCACCGCGCAGATGACCAGCCGCACGAGTGTCGACCTCTGCCTCGAGCGGCGGGAACAGGTGATCCTCGGCACCGAGTACGCCGGTGAGATGAAGAAGGGTGTGTTCACCTACATGCACTGGCTGCTGCCGGCCCGCGGCATCCTGTCGATGCACTGCTCGGCCAACCAGGGGATCGCCTCCGGTGGACGGCCCGGCGACGTGTCGCTGTTCTTCGGCCTGTCGGGCACCGGCAAGACGACCCTCTCCGCCGATCCCGCGCGAAGACTCATCGGCGACGACGAGCACGGCTGGGGCGACGACGGCATCTTCAACGTCGAGGGAGGCTGCTACGCCAAGTGCATCCATCTCGACGAGGCCAAGGAGCCCGAGATCTGGCGGGCGATCAAGTTCGGCACGGTGCTCGAGAACGTCGTCTTCGATCCGGCCACGCGGGCGGTCGACTTCGAGTCGGGCCTGGTCACCGAGAACACCCGGGCTGCCTATCCGATCGAGTACATCGACAACGCGCAGGTGCCCTGCGTCGGCCCGCACCCGAAGCACGTCATCTTCCTGACTTGCGACGCCTTGGGCGTGCTCCCGCCGGTGAGCCGGCTCTCCCGGGAGCAGGCGATGTATCACTTCCTCTCGGGCTACACCGCACGGGTCGCCGGCACCGAAATGGGGATCGTCGAGCCGCAGATCGCCTTCTCGGCCTGCTTCAGCGCGGCGTTTCTCGTGCGGCACCCCGCGGTCTACGCCCGGCTGCTCGCGGAGAAACTCCGCCGCCACGACACCCGGGCCTGGCTCGTCAACACGGGCTGGACGTGGGGCGCGTACGGCGAGGGCAGGCGAATCGACCTGGCGAGCACCCGGCGGATCGTCGATGCGATCAACACCGGCGCGGTCGACGAGGCACCGGTGCACCGCGATCACGTCTTCGGTCTCGAGGCGGTGACCCGCGTGCCGGGTGTCGACGGCACGCTGCTGGTTCCCCACCGCGCGTGGTCCGACGAGGCTGCCTGGGAAGCTGCCGCCCGCAAGCTGGCGGCGAAGTTCAAGGAAAACTTCGCGGCCTACGCCGCGGAGGCCGGCCCGGACGTGCTGGCCGCGGGTCCGGTGTGAGTCTGTCGGCTGCGAGGGTGCGGCACGTCGAAGGTGCCGCACGCAGGGCTGCACGAGCCAAAAACCGAACATTTGCGTCAGGCATCGGGCGATGGTAGCCGTTATGGAAGTTGCCCCGGGCGTTTCCGGGGGGCCGTCCCTGGAAAAGCAACTCCGTGAGGCCTCTCGTCAGCCTGTTTCGTCGCCGTCATTCGAAGCCCACCCGTCGCCGCTCGCTGCCTCTGCAGGCCGAGGCCCTCGAGTCGCGGGCGCTGCTCGCCACGTTCACGGTCTCGAACCTGCTGAGCGCCGGGGCCGGCTCCCTGCGGGCCGCAGTTCGTAATGCCAACGCGAATCCCGGGGCCGACGAGATCGCCTTCGCGGTCGCCGGCACGATCCCGCTCGCCACGGCTCTGCCCGCGATCACCGACACCGTCTCGATCGACGGATCGACGGCGCCAGACTTCGTCGGCTCGCCACGAATCACGGTCAACTTCCGTGGCCAGTCTGGGCTGAGGTTCGCACCGGGGAGCGACGGCTCGTCGCTGCTCAACGTGGCGGTCATCCGCGCGGCCGGTGCCGGTGTGACGCTCGACGCGTCGGGCGTCACCCTCGCCGGTAACTCGATCGGCGTCCTGCCCAACGGGACCACGGCCGCCCCGAACACGGGCTCCGGGGTGCTCGTCACGGCCCGGGGGTCCGGTAACCGGATCGGCCTCGCGACCGCGATCGACTATGACGTCACTACGAGCGTCGCGGCCGCTGGAGGTAGCACGCTGCCGGTCGCGGGCTGGCAGGGCCTGACGACGGCCGGCTCGCCGGGCCAGTACTTCATCACCGGCACGACCACGATCACGAAACCGAACGATCCGAGCGAGACCGAGACGGCGGGCCTGCTCTACCAGGGCCCGCTCTCGGCCGAAGGGGGCGCCGGCTACGTGATGACGATGCCCGATCTGCAGGGGCTGACGATCGACGGCACGACGGCCTACTCGGCCGACAACCTCGGCAACGGGCAACTGCGGATCGTGGGCACCTATTCGGTCAGCGGTGCCCCGAATGAACTGGGCTTCCTGTTCAACGGCACCGTGGCCGACGTGGGCACGGCGGCGAACTACGAGCCGATCCTGCGGCCGCACCCGTCGGCCACCTGGAACATCCCCCATAGCACGTCGGGGGGGCTGGTCGTGGGCAACTACGACAGTTCGACGTCGGGGGGCGTGCCGGCCGGCGGCGGGCTGGCCTACGTCTACGACGCCGTGAATCGCACCTATCTCGTGCCGAGCATGGTCTATCCCGGCTCTGCGTCGAACACGGCCTACGGCATCTGGTGGAACGGCGGCACGAGCTACACGATCTGCGGCGGCTTCGCCAACAGCCCGATCAACAACCTGCTCAATCCGCGGCAGCCGCTCTCGCAGGCGCTGCTCGTCGACTTCGACTCGGCCTCGAAGCAGTTCTCGAACTGGAAGTCGTTCACCTACACGTCGCCCTCAAGCGGGGCGTCGGGCATCACCCACTTCGAGGGCGTCAGCGGCGTCGAGCCGGGCACCTACACGCTCGCGGCCGTCGCCGCCACCGAGGCCGGCACGGTCGCCGGGTTCGTCAACGTCCGGCGCAACGTCGACGGCTCGTTCGGTGAGATGCAGTGGACTGACCTCGAGCCGCCGGTGGTGGGAGGCTCGGCCTTCGCCGACTCGGTCTATGGCAACGCGGTGGTGGGCATCGATCCGAGCAACACGGGCGTGAACACCTACCAGGCCACGATCACCCCGGGCGGCAACCTGATCAGCGGCAACGGCGGGGCGGGCGTCCGGATTCAGGGCGACGACAACGTCGTGGCCTCGAACCTGATCGGCACCACGATCACGGGCGCGGCGGCGCTCGCGAACGGCGGTGACGGCGTGCGGCTCGAGGCCGGGGCCACGGGCAACCGCGTCGGCCACGTCGATCCGGTGACGACGATCGCCTATGCCAGTGCGGCCGACGTCACCCTCCCGGTTCAAACGTGGACCGGCATCCGTGGACTCGACAACGGCGACTATCTGATTACGGGCTCGACCGCGTCGGGGAGCGTGACAAGCGGCCTGCTCTACATCGGCTCGCTCGACGGGGGCGACGGCGAGGCCTACGCGATCAACTATCCAGGCGGCAGCGGCACGACCACGAGCGTCTACGGCCCCGACGATCTCGGCGGCGGCGAGGTCCTGCTCGTGGGCACCTACGTGCTTCCCACCGGCTCGACTCGCTACGGCTTCGCCTTCCGGGGCAACCTCGCGACGATGGCCACCGACGTGCTCGATCCGAACAACTACGAGACGATCTGGAACGGCTCGCCCTTCAACTATCTCCACAGCGCGATGGGCGGGCTGGCGGTGGGCAACTTCATCACCAGCGACACGCCCAACGAGCAGGGCCGGGCCTACATCTACGACTTCGAGTCGGAAGAGTTCACCGACATCGTCTTCCCCGGCTCGGTCTCCAACACTGCCTACGGCATCTGGGACAACGGCAACGGCAGCTACACGATCGCCGGCGGCTTCTCGCAGGTGCCGGTCAACAACGCCGACGACCGCCTGCGGCCGATCGGCCTGGCCTCGCTGATCGACTACGACCGCGCGTCCGGCACGTTCTCGAACTGGCGGTCGTACAGCTATCAGAGCCCCGACCAGGCCACGGTCGGCACCCACTTCATGGGCATCAGCAGCGTCGAGAAGGGCGTGTACACGCTCTCGGGCACCGGCTTCGTGTCGGGGACGATCGAATCCAGCGGCCTGGCCACGGTGGTCCGCCAGACGGACGGCTCGTTTGGCGACATGGCCTGGGTCGATCTCGCCCCGCCGGAGTCGGTCACGGGGGTGAGCGGCCTGCCGAGTGCGAACTCGGTCTATGGCAACGCCGTGGTCGGGATCGTGCTGGGTGAGAGCGGCACGGCCAGCTACCAGGCCCAGGTGAACGTCGGCTTCCAACCGTCGAACCTGATCTCCGGCAACCGCGGCCAGGGCGTGGCGATCGCGGGCGGATCCGACAACGTCGTGGCCATGAACCTGATCGGCACCGACTTCGCGGGGCAGGCGGCCGTGCCCAACCAGGCCAACGGCATCCTCGTTACGAACGGGGCCGCCGGCAACCTGATCGGCGGCTTTGCCACCGCCGGCAACGATCCGACCGGCGACGTCTTCGTCCGGCCGCCGCAGGGCAACCTGATCTCGGGCAACCGAGCCAACGGCATGCTCGTCACCGGCGGGGCGACCGGCAACACGCTCTCGGGCAACTTCGTCGGCACGACGGGCTCGGGCAACGCGGCCCTGGGCAACGCGGCGGATGGCGTGGCGATCGTGAACGCCAGCGGCAACTCGCTCCTCGGCACGACGTTCCGCCAGGATCCGTTTGTGTTCTACAACGTGCTCTCGGGCAACGGCGGCAACGGCCTACGGATCACGAACTCCAATGACACCACCGTGCAGGCCAACTTCACGGGCGTGGGCGCCGATAACGCCACGGTCGTCGCCAACGGCGGCAGTGGCATCCTCGTCAACGGCACGTCGGCCCGCACGATCGTGGGCGGCCCGATCCCGCTGGGCAACGTCAACTCGGGCAACAACCGATACGGCATCGAGGTCGCCGGGAAGGCGAGCGGCTTCGTCGCCTTCAACAGCTTCGTCGGCCTGGTGGCCTTCGGCAACGCGGCCCCGAACCGCCTCGACGGCATCCACATCACGTCGACCGGTGGCAACAATGTCATCCGCACCTGCCTGGTGGCGGGCAACTTCGGCAACGGGATCGTGCTCGCCGGCAACGCCACCGGCGTGACGGTCGAGGACACCGCGGCCGGCACCAATTCGGCGATCTCGGAGGCGATCCCCAACTACGGCAGCGGCGTGCTGATCACCGGCAACGCCCAGGGCAACGCGATCGGCGGCTTCCAGGTTTCGATCCAGACGAAGGTGCACCTCTCGGGCAACCTCCGCTACGGCCTCGAGATCACGGGCAAGGCCCGCAACAACCGGATCTTCAACTCCGTGATCGGCGCCGCCTTCGAGGCCCCGAACCCGATCCCCAACGGCCTCGGCGGCATCCTCGTCGGCCCGGGAACCACCGGCACGATCATCGGCGGCACGCAGCCGTTCATGGCCAACCGGGTGCTGACCAACAGCGGCGCCGGGATCACGATCTCCGGCTCGAGCGGCAATGTCGTGCTCGGCAACGAGATTCGTGGCAACCTGCTCGACGGCATCACGCTGGTGAACGCGTCGGCCACCACCGTCGGCGCCGTGGGTGTCGGGAACGTGATCGTGTCCAACGGCCTCAACGGCATCGCCGTAGCGCGCGCCTCCCGCGGCACCGTGATCGTGGCCAACTCGATCGTCGACAGCGGGGGGAACGGCATCGTGCTGAACGCGGCCACCGACCTGCTCGTGGGCGGCACCGCGGCCGGTGCCGGCAACGCGATCGTGACGAGCGCCGGCTACGGGCTCCTGGCGGTGGGCGGATGCAGCCGCACGCGTGTGATCCGCAACCGGATCGCTCGAAACACGCTCGGCGATGTCGACCTGTCGTCGTCGTCCGGAATCACGTACGCGCCATGAGCGGGCCGTCCGATCCCGCCCTGGTCGCCCATGTGCAGGTGCTGCTCGACTCGCTCGCCCGACTGCTGGGGCGGGAACTCGTGGATCGCGCGGGCCCTGCGGCCTGGCAGGCCGAACGGCTGTTCCAGGCGCCATTCGTGGTGGTGTCGCACGGCACCGAGGCCGACCCGATCCTCAACTACGGCAACGCGGCGGCTCTTGCCCTCTGGGAGATGGACTGGGAAACGCTCACCCGCACCCCCTCGCGGCTCACGGCGGAGCCCGTGCATCGCGACGAGCGGGCCCGGCTCCTGGCCCGCACCCGCGCCGCCGGCTACGTCGACGACTATGCCGGGGTCCGTGTGTCGGCGTCCGGCCGGCGGTTCCGCATCGAGCAGGCGATCGTCTGGAACTTGGCCGACGACGGGGGAGTTCATCGCGGGCAGGCGGCGACGTTCGATCGGTGGACGCCGCTGGAGCCCGGGGCAGGCGGCTGAGTTGCCGTTCCCGCGGGCCGGGCTCTAATGACGCACGGCCGTGGTCAGTTTGCCGCTCGGCAAGGCCCCGTTCGCCCCGTCCCCGTTCGTCCAGGAGACATCGCCCATGTCACTCGTCAAACTGCTTGCCCTGTCCGTCCTGCTCTGCTCGCTCGGCGTCGCCGCCGCGGCCCGTGCGGATCTGCCGCTGGCCGGCACGATGAAGGCGATCGACGGCAAGGACGTCGACCTCGGCTCGTATCGGGGCAAGGTGGTACTCGTGGTCAACGTCGCCAGCCGCTGCGGCGCGACCCCGCAGTATGCCGGGCTGCAGGCTCTCTACGACAAATACAAGGATCAGGGCTTCGTGGTGCTCGGCTTCCCGGCCAACGATTTCGGTGCCCAGGAACCCGGCAGCGACGAGCAGATCAAGGCGTTCTGTAGCTCCAAGTACTCGGTCACCTTCCCGATGTTCGCGAAGATCACGGTCAAGGGTGCGGACAAGCCCAAGCTCTACCGGGTGCTCACCGAGTCGGCCGACCCGAGCGGTGAGATCGGCTGGAACTTCGAGAAGTTCCTGATCGGCAAGGACGGCGCTGTGGCGGGGCGATTCAAGACCCGTGTCGCGCCTGACGATCCGTTGCTCGTCACCGCCGTCGAAGCGGCGCTGGCGAAGTGAGGTCGATCAGGCGGCCCGCGTGGTGACGCGCGACTCCGCCGACCCGATCGTCTGCCTCACGACCCAGGGCGGGCGTCCCTGCACCTCGCGGAAGGTGCGGGCGACGTATTCCCCCACGATCGCGACGGCGGCGGTCTGCACGGCGGCCGCCAGGCTGATGGCCGCGACGACCGCGGCCAGCGTGAAGCCCTCACGCGACGGGCCGAGCCAGGCGGCCAGCGTCGCCCAACCGGCCGCCGTGATGCCCACGAGGGCCAGGGCCGCCGCCGCCACCCAGGTCAGCCGCAGCGGCGCGTCGCAGGAGAGCACCACCGCGTCGCCGGCGAGCTTGAGCAGATTCCAGGGCGAATACTTGGTCTCGCCGGCGGCCCGCGCATGGCGGTCGTACCAGACTGGTTCGTGGCGGAAGCCGGCCCAGGACACGAGGCTCCGCAGGTAGCGGCGTTTCTCCGGCAGGGCCACCACGGCGTCGGCGACCGCCCGGTCCATGAGCTTGAAGTCGCCCGTGTCGACCGGCATGGGGTAGGGGATCAGCCACGCGAAGAGCCGGTGGTAAAGATTCGCCGTCGCCAGTTTGAAGGCCGTCTCTCCCGCCCGTCGCCGGCGTCGCCCGTAGGCCACGTCGACACCGCGTCTCCAGGCTGCCACCATCTCCGGGATCACCTCGGGCGGGTCCTGGAGGTCGGCGTCGGTGATCACGATCGCGTCGCCACGGGCGGCCGCCAGGCCGGCCGACATGGCCGCCTGCTGTCCGAAGTTTCGCGACAGCTCGATGACCGTCACGTGCGGGTCGCGGGCCGCGATCGCCTCGAGCCGGGCGAGCGTGGCGTCGCGACTGCCGTCGTCGACATAGATCACCTCGAACTCCATGCCGGTGCCCGGCAGCACCGCCGCCAGCCGGGCCTGGGTCGCCTCGATGACGTCCTGTTCGTTGTGGCAGGGGATGACCACCGAGAGCAGGCCGCCACCTGAGCGGGAACGGCCGCCGGGGCGGCTGCAGTCCGGGGCGGGGCGGGTCATCGGGTCACCTCCGGGCCGCGGGCCGTGCGACCGCCGTCGCCCACGCGGCCGATGGCGACGAGATCATGCTCCCGGAACATCGGCCGGATTCTTCCCAGTTCGCCGTAGCCGGCAGGGAACACCCGCTCCAGGCCGGCCAGCCGGTCGGCGGGTACGAGGAGCACCGCCGCGGGGCCCGAGGCCAGGAAGCGGCGGGCGGCTTCCGCGTCGTCGTGCGTGATCTGGTTGACGTGGCCGCGGGCGTAGAAGACCACGTTGGGGCTGGCCATCATGAACGTGCCCAGCCGAACAGCGCCGCCGTCCTTCATCTGCAGTCCCCGGACGAAGCCGGGGATCGTGTTGGCCCGTGCCAGCCAGCCAGCCGCCGGCCCGACGGCGAGGGACGTGTAGACGAGGGCCGCCGCCGTGAAGCAGGCGACGGCCGCCTCGGGCCGCGCTGCGGCCAGCCGCCAGCAGGCCAGCGCCGCGACCAGGGGCACGAGTCCCACGAGGGCCGCCGGCTCGGCGCCCGCCATGCCGAATCGGGTCGCCACGACGATCGTGGCGGCCGTCGCGATCCCGCCGAACGCCAGGGCGAGCGTGCCGGTGGCCAGCCAGCGGGGATGCGGCCAGCCACCCGCGGCGGCACGCCGGGTGGCATCCACCGCCACCGCGGCCACCAGCAGGGCGGCGGCGGGGTAGGCCGGCAGGATGTAGTTGGGCAGTTTCGTGGCGGCGGCGGAGAAACCTCCCACCCAGACGCCCAGCCACAGGAGCCCCAGGCCCAGCCCGTGGATCATAACCGCGGGCACGGATCGTCTCCAGGTCCGCCAGGCCGCGAGCACCACGGCCAGGGGGAGGAAGCACGACCAGGGATAGAAGAGTACGAGCATCGTGACCGGATGAAAGAACACGCCTCCGGAATGCTTTTCCATCGGCGTCATAAAGCGGCCCACGTTGTGCACATAGAAGAAGCCCTCCACCCATGCCCCGTCGGTCCGCAGCCAGACCGCGACGTACCAGGGGGCGGCTGCGATGACCGTGCCGGCCAGGATTGCCAGCGGTCGCAGCCCGCGGATCGTGTCGCCGACCGCCGGCACCGAGGCATGCAGCTGGCGGCGTATCGGTGGGCCGGTCATAGCGGTCGTCCGCCGATCGATCGCCACCCACCAGGCCCAGGGCACGATCACCGCCAGCGGGCCGACGACGCCGATTGGCCCTTTGCAGACGACGGCCAGTCCCAGTAGGATGCCGACCCCGCCGGCCCGAGTCACACTGAGTCGCGGGACCTCGCTGCCGCCGCCGGGGAGGGCGAGCGTCTCCGCCGCCAGCACGGTCGCCCAGGTGCAGAGGGCCGTGAGGATGGCATCGGGCGTGGCCGCGTGGGCCTCGACGCCCGCCAGCAGGCAGCCGAGCCAGGCCAGCGCGGCGATCGTGCCGGTTTGCGGGTCGAAGAACCGCGTCCCCGCGCGGAGCAGGGCCAGCGCCGTCACTAGCGCGGCGATCATGGAGGGGAGCCGGCAGGCGAACTCGTTGATTCCGAACACGCTCATGCAGGCGGCCATCGCCCAGTGCATGAGCACGGGCTTGTCGACGGCGAGCGTGTCGTTGAAGACCGGCACCACCCAGTCGCCGGTCTCGACCATGGTGCGGGCGATGGCGGCAAAGCGGGGCTCGTCCTCGTCCCAGAGGGGCGACCAGGCGGTGCCCACGAGCAGACTGATCGTGCCGGCGACGAGAACGATGGCGAGCGGGCGGGTGGGCATGCGTGGTCTGCCTGGGAGAGAGGGTCCGTCAGCGGCGGGGGCTTGGTTCGGGCGTGTCGGCGAGCCGCGGGCCGGGCGACGGCTCGGTCGGTCCCCAGAGCACGAGCCCGCGGGACTCCGGCAGCACGGTGACCGCCCGCAGCAAGGCGTAGTGGGCCGGCAACCGGGCCGTCACGAGCTTTTCCCATCGGGAGTCGATCACCACGGGCGTCTCGGGATGGTCCTGCACGAACGCGGCCACCTCGTCGGGATCCTCGAGCGCCACCACGGTGGCATCCCGTGTCACGAGGCCGGCGTAGAAGGTGGCGCTGGCCGGCGCCCGGTAGGTGACGATCGGTTGGTCAATTCCGTCGGCGGGCAGCCGACGCAGGAGATGACGGGTGCCACCGGCATGACCGCAGGCACCCGGACCGGCGGCTACGATGATTGCCACGGTGCCGCAAGCCGTCGCCGCCCAGGAGATGGCCGCGGCCCGCCGCGAATGGAGCGACTGCCCGGCCCAGGCGGCGATCCCGCCGGCGATCGGCACCAGGCCCACCAGCCCGAGCCACTCACCGCCCGGGGCGAACTGCTGCATGGCCAGCGGAAGCCCGATCCCCAGCCCGAGACCGGTGAGAGTCAGTAATCCCCAGGCCCACCGCATCCAGCCATCGGCGACGCGGTCGACGGCGCGAATCCAATCGGCCACGAACAAGCCGGCCACGCAGGCCAGGGCGGGATAGGCGGGCCAGACGTAGCCCGGCAGCTTGGTGCCGGCAAGCGACAGGGGAACGACCCAGGCCGCCAGCCAGGCCAGCGTTAGCCGCATGCCGGGTGTGGAGTCCGCGGAAGAACGGACCACGGTGTAGGCCCGACGGCCGATCAGCGCCGCGGCCATCGACCAGGGAAAGAGCCCGACCAGGATCACGGCCGGATAGTAGAGAAAGGTCGACCCGGAGTGGCCTTCCATTGGCGACAGGAAGCGGCCGGCGTTGTGCACGAACAGGAACTCGCGCAGCCAGGCACCCTCGGTGCGGAGCGTGACCGCCGCGTACCAGGGGGCCGCAACGGCGACGGCCGCGGCCACGATCATCAGCGGTCGCACGCCCTGCCAGGCGGCGACGGCAGCGTCGGCGGCGCGGCTTAGGGCAGGGCCATCGCGGCCCGGGTCGACGACGGCCTGCCACCAGGCGAACAGCCCCAGGCCGGCCAAGGGCAGCAGCAGGCCCACGGGCCCCTTGGTCAGCATGGCCAGACCACAGGCGGCCCCGATCCACGCGGCGGCGGCGGGGGTGAGACGCACGGGGCCGTCCCGCCAGCGCAGACCGGCGGGCCCGGCCGACCGAGTCGCCCGCACGAACAGCCAGACCGCCAGCGTCGTGAAGAAGGCCAGCGGCGCGTCGGGCGTGGCGGCCCGTCCAGCGATCCCGGTCCACAGGCAGGTGGCCATCACGATCCCCGCCCAGAGGCCGACGTCGGGGCGGAAGATCGTCGCCGCGATCCGCCAGGTGAGCAGCGCTGTGCCCAGCGTGAGCAGCGCTGAGCCGATCCGTGCGCCGGTCTCGTTGACCCCGGCCGTCGCGAAGCCGGCCAGATGCAGCCAGTTCACGAGCACCGGTTTCTCGACCCGCAGCCTGCCGTTGAGGGTCGGTACCACCCAGTCGCCGCTGGCCCGCATCGCCAGCGAGCAGGCCGCGTTACGGGGTTCATCCTCGTCGAACAGCGGTGGTCCGCCGAGGTTCGGCAGCAGGACGACCGCGGCCAGCGCGGCCACGAGCAGCCCGTCGGCAGGGCGGATTTTCATCGCGTTGATCCGTCGATGGCGGGGCGTCTTCGGGGTGCACGGCACCGGCCGACGGCCCCGAGCGGGTCGGGAGAGTAGGGCTCGGCGCGGGCGTGGGTCAAGGCGTGAGCGGCCCCTTGGAAACCCATGTTTTTGCCGGTGGTTTGGCCGGTTGACCGCCTCCGGTTGACGGGTATGTTCAGGACATCGCGGACGACCTTCAGGGAGGTCCGGCCAGGTCCCCGGGAAGGCGTGGAGGCTGTCCTTTGGCAGAAGAAGACAACCCGTCGCAGGGCGAGGCCGCGGGCGGCGACGGGGCGTTCGCCGGCAGCGGGGTGGTCGATCTGCCGATCGAGCAGGAGCTCAAGAGCAGCTATCTGACGTACGCCATGAGCGTGATCGTCAGCCGGGCCCTGCCCGACGTCCGTGACGGGCTCAAGCCGTCGCAGCGGCGTATCCTGGTCGCGATGAACGACCTGAGTCTCTCCCCCGGCGCGTCCCGGGTGAAGTGCGCGAAGATCTCCGGCGACACCAGCGGCAACTATCACCCGCACGGTGAGAGCGTGATCTATCCCACCCTCGTCCGCATGGCCCAGGAATGGAACATGCGGCACGTGCTGATCGACAAGCAGGGCAACTTCGGCTCGATCGCCGGCCTGCCCGCGGCCGCGATGCGGTACACCGAGGCCCGCCTCTCGCCGATCGCGGCCCTGATGCTCGACGACCTGTCGCTCGACACCGTCGACTTCGTGCCCACCTACGACGAGCGGAACAGCGAGCCGCTGGTGCTGCCGAGCCGGTTTCCCAACCTGCTCGTCAACGGTGCCGGCGGCATCGCCGTCGGCATGGCGACCAGCATCCCACCGCACAACCTCGGAGAGATCTGTCACGCGCTGGTGGCGTTGATCGACGACCCGGGCGTCTCGATGGCCGAGTTGCTCCAGATCGTGCCCGGTCCCGACTTCCCGACCGGCGGGATCGTGATGGGCCGCGAGGCCCTGGCGCGGGGCTATCTCACCGGCCGCAGCACGATCACGCTGCGGGCCCGGGCCCACGTCGAAGAGACTGCCAAGAACCGGCATCGGATCGTCGTCACGGAGATTCCCTACCAGCAGACCCGCGACGCGATCGAGGAGAAGATCGCCGAACTCGTCAACGAGGACCGCATCAAGGGCATCTCGGGCATCCGTAATGAGAGCGACCTGAAGGACCCGGTCCGGCTGGTGCTCGACCTGAAGCGGGACGCCGACCCGGAGGTGGTGCTCAACCAGCTCTACCAGTTCTCGCCGCTGCAGACGTCGTTCTCGCTGATCTTCCTGGCCCTGGTCGACGGCAAGCCGCGGATGCTTTCGCTCAAGGATCTGCTGCAGGAGTTCCTCCGCCACCGCACCACCGTCCTCCGCCGCCGCACGCAGCATCTGCTCGCCAAGGCCCGTTCCCGCAAGCACACGCTCGAGGGGCTGCTCGTAGCCCTGGCCAACATCGACGAGGTGATCCGGATCATCCGGTCTTCGACGTCGCAGGCCGAGGCGAAGCAGCGGCTCTGTGACCTGCAGACGCCCGCGGCCCTGCTGGAGCGCGCGCTCGGCGCCGACGGCTTCGCGGTGCTCCGCGAGGAGCGGGGGGCCGCCGAGGCCTACGGTCTGACGCCCGTGCAGGCCGACGCGATCCTGCGGCTGACGCTCGGCCAGTTGGTGAATCTCGAGCAAGAGAAGCTCGGCGGTGAGCACCGCGAGTTGCTCGACAAGATCGGCGAGTTCCGCCGCATCCTCGCGAGCGACGCCAACATCAAGGCGCTGATCCGGGAGGAGCTCGTCGGCCTCGAGTCCAAGCATGGCGACGTCCGCCGCACCGAGATCAGCGGCGAGGCGGGGGACATCCGCGACATGGCCGACTTGATCACCGAGGCCACGATGGTGGTCACGATGACCCGGGCCGGCTACGTCAAACGCACGCCCGCCGACGTGTATCGGGCCCAGCGCCGCGGCGGCAAGGGGCTGACCGGTGCCCGCACCGACGAGGAAGACCCGGTCGAGCATCTGTTCGTGGCCAGCACCCACGACTGGATGCTCGTGTTCACCACGCTCGGCAAGGTGTTCTCGATGCGGGTCTTCGAGCTGCCGGAACTGGCCCGCGACGCCAAGGGGCGGGCGTTGGTGAACCTGCTGGAGTTTGAGCCGGGCGAGAAAGTGGCCCAGTGCCGCGCTGTGGGCGGGTTCGAGGACCCCAACCAGTTCCTGCTACTGGCGACCCGCGGCGGAATGGTGAAGAAGACGGCGCTCGAGCAGTACCGCCGCCGCCGCACCAAGGGACTGATCGCTGTCAAGCTCCGCGAGGGGGACGAACTCGTCGGGGCCACGATCACCAAGCCGGGCGACGAGCTCGTGCTCGCCACGGCCAAGGGTATGGCGATCCGCTTCCCGGAGTCCGACGCCCGGCCGATGGGCCGCGACACCAGCGGCGTGCGTGGCATCAAGCTCGGGTCGGGCGATCGGGTGGTGGGGATGGTGGTGGCCGATGCCGACGCGACCTTGCTGACGGTCTGCGAGCGGGGCTACGGCAAGCGGACGCCCTTCGGCGTCGGCACGCCGCTGTCGGGGCCCGAGCCCGGTGACGAAGGGGCCGCCGTGGAGCCGGCTGCCGAACCGGCCGCCGAGTCGGCGGACGCCGAGGGAGACGAGGGCTCCAGCGGCATGCGGTATCGCACCCAGCACCGCGGCGGAAAGGGCATCCGCGACATCAAGACCACGGCCCGCAACGGACAGGTGGTCGCGGTCGTTTCCGTCCGCGACCAGGACCAGGTCCTGATGATGACGGCCTGCGGCAAGATCCAGCGGGTCAACGTGGCCGAAATCAGCGCCATCGGCCGCAACACGCAGGGCGTGCGGATCATGCGGCTCGACGACGACGACGCGCTGGCCGCGGTCGTGCCCGTGCCGCCGGGCGAGCAGGAGGAGGCCGACGCCACCCCGGCCGCCGAGTAAGGGGGGCAGCATGCGGATCGGCGTCGTCGGCACCGGCTACGTGGGGCTCGTGACGGGCACCTGTCTCGCCGACAGTGGCAACACGGTGGCGTGCCTCGACATCGACGCCACCAAAATCGCCCGACTGCGGGCGGGCGAGGTGCCGATCTACGAGCCCGGGCTCGAGGAACTCGTGGAGCGGACTGCGCGGGCGGGCCGCCTCCGGTTCACGACTGACACCGCCGAGGCGATCGCCGGCACCGAAATCGTCTTTCTCGCCGTCGGCACGCCGCCGAGCGCCGACGGGTCGGCTGATCTAAAGGCCCTTTGGGAGGTCGTCGATGCGGTCGCCCCGCACCTCGGTTCCGAGGCGGTCGTCGTCACCAAGAGCACCGTGCCTGTCGGCACCTGCGCGGGGATCGAGCGACGGCTGCGGGAGCGGACCGGTCGGGTATGCCGGGTGGCAAGCAATCCGGAGTTTCTCAAGGAAGGCGCTGCGATCGACGACTTCCAGAAGCCCGACCGCGTCGTCGTGGGTGTGCGGAGCGAGACGGTCGGTGAGATTCTCCGCGGCCTGTACCGACCATTTCTGCGGACGGAGAATCCGTTCCTGGTGATGAGCCCCGAGAGCGCGGAGATGACCAAATACGTCGCCAACGCCGTCCTGGCCACGAAGATCTCCTTCATCAACGAGGTGGCCAACCTCTGCGAGCGGATGGAAGCCGACATCGACGACGTCCGCCGCGGCATCGGGCATGACAGCCGGATTGGCTTTGCCTTCCTCTTTCCGGGGGCGGGCTACGGCGGCAGCTGCTTTCCCAAGGACGTGCAGGCCCTCGCTGCGATGGCCCGCGACAAGGGTGTCGTGCCACGGATTCTCGCGGCCGTGCACGAGACCAACCTGGCGCAGAAGCAGGTGCTCGGCGAGAAGATCACGGCCTGGTTCGGGGGGGATCTCACTGGCCGCCGAATCGCCGTCTGGGGGCTGGCTTTCAAGCCCCGCACCGACGACATCCGCGACGCCCCGGCGATCGACCTGATCGAGCGGCTGCTCGCCGGGGGCGCGGTCGTCCGCGTGCACGACCCGGCAGCGATGGAGAACGTCCGCCGTCTCTACGCCGCGCGGCTGGAGTACGCAGCGACGCCGCTCGAGGCCCTCGACGCCGCCGACTGCCTGGCGATCGTGACCGAGTGGGGCGACTACCGGCGGCCCGACTTCGAGGAGATGGCCCGCCGCATGAAGGCCCGCACCATCTTCGACGGCCGGAACCTCTATGCCCCGGAGGAGATGCGGGCCCGCGGCTTCGCCTACCACGCGATCGGCAAGGCCCCCGTCTGATACCGGGCTGTTTGACAGGGGTAGAGGCAGAGGGTTCAATCGTTGTCCCCGTGGGTCTTCGTGAGCCACCCGCCGGGTCGCGAGCCTCGTCCGAGTTCGTCGAGTCGTCCTCCCCGTCCCCGTCTTCTCAACGGAGTGCCCCGATCGTGCCACGCCTCTCCGCTCCGCTGGTCGCCTGCCTGCTCCTGCCGCTCGTCGGATGCAGCGGCCAGCCCGCCAATCCCGAGTCGGCGCCGACTGGGCTCTCCGCCATGTTCTATGTCATTTGGTGGATCGTCGGCGTGGTCGGCGCGGGGATGGCGCTCTTTCAGGCGCGGCAGTTCTTCCAGTGGATGGTAGCGCAGCCCGCCGGCAATCAGAGGATGATCGACATCGCCGGCTACGTCCGCACGGGTGCCGACGCCTATCTCAAGCAGCAGTACAAGGTCGTGGGCGGGGCCTTCGTGGCGATCTGCGTTCTGCTGTTCTGGATGGCGCTCGGGCTGGGCGTGCAGAGCCTGTGGGTGCCCTTCGCGTTCCTCTCCGGCGGCATCTTCTCCGGCCTAGCCGGCTGGTTCGGTATGAAGACGGCCACGCTGGCGAGCAACCGCACCGCCGCGGGCGCCGAGCGGTCACTCAACGAGGGCCTGCAGATCGCCTTTCGCGCGGGGGCGGTGATGGGCCTGACGGTCGTGGGCCTGGGCCTGCTCGACATCATGCTCTGGTTCCTGATCCTGTACTGGCTGGTGCCGATGCTCGGCTTCGATCCGCTGTCGCTCGAGGAGATCACCGTCACGATGCTCTGCTTCGGGATGGGGGCGAGCACCCAGGCGCTCTTTGCCCGCGTCGGCGGCGGTATCTTCACCAAGGCGGCCGACGTGGGCGCCGACCTCGTGGGCAAGGTCGAGCACTCGATCCCGGAGGACGACCCGCGGAATCCCGCCACCATCGCCGACAACGTCGGCGACAACGTCGGCGACGTCGCGGGCATGGGGGCCGACCTCTACGAGAGCTACTGTGGCAGCATCCTGGCGACCGCCGCCCTGGGCGTGGCGGCCTTCCCGGGTGACGTGAGCATGCAGCTGGCGGCGGTCTTCCTGCCGATGGCGATCGCGTCGATCGGCACGCTGCTCTCCGTCTGGGGCATCTATCAGGTCCGCACGCAGGAGGAGTCGTCGCAGAAGGCACTGCTCGCCGCCCTCGCCAAGGGCATCAATTTGTCTACCATCGCCATCGTGGTCGCCAGCTTCGGGATCACGTTCATGATCATGGGCGTGAGCCACATGGGCACCGCCATCTCGGTGATCGTGGGCCTGGTGGCCGGCTGGCTGATCGGCAAGTGGACCGAATACTCGACCAGCAATGAGTATGCCCCGACCAAGGAGCTGGCCGACCAGGCGTTGACCGGCCCGGCCACGATCATTATCGGCGGTGTCGCCGAGGGCATGCTCTCCACCTGGGCGCCGGTACTGATCACCTGCGTGGCCACGCTGTTGGCCTTCGGGTTCTCCAACCAGTTCGACTTCAGTGATCCCAACGCCTTCGCCCTGGGCCTGTACGGCGTGGGCATTGCCGCCGTGGGCATGCTCTCCACGCTGGGCATCACGCTGGCCACCGACGCCTACGGGCCGATCGCCGACAACGCCGGCGGCAACGCCCAGATGGCCGGCCTGCCGGACGTGGTCCGCGAGCGGACCGACGCGCTCGACGCCCTCGGCAACACGACGGCCGCGACCGGCAAGGGCTTCGCGATCGGATCGGCGGCCCTCACCGCGATGGCGCTGCTGGCGGCCTACGTCGAGGAGGTGCGGATCGGCTTCGAGCGCTGGGGCAGGTCGGCGGTGGTCGCCCGCGACGGCGGCCAGGAGCTGGTGGCCGGCGGCAAGAAACTCGAGGCGGGCGACTGGATGAAGCTCACCAACAACCTCGTGATCGTGGCCGGTGACAAGCCCACGGCCAATCACACCTACATGGTGCTCGATCCGGCCGTGCTCGACGGCCGCAAGGGCCGCGATGGCAAGGTGGTCAAGCAGCCGAGCGTCGAGGGTCTGGCCGCCGCCCTGGCGTACACCGTGGTCAAGGCTCCGCCCGCGGCGACGGTCGAGACGCTTGTCGACGAGCACCGCATCGTCGACGTGAAGCAGGCCACCATGCAGGACTTCATGCGGTTCTACGACGTCACGCTCATGAACCCCAAGGTGCTCATGGGCATCTTCGTGGGGGCGATGAGCGTGTTCGTGTTCTGCGCTCTGACGATGAAGGCCGTGGGCCGGGCGGCGAAGGGGATGGTGGAGGAGGTCCGCCGGCAGTTCCGCGAGAAGCCGGGCATCATGGCGGGCACCGACCTGCCCGACTACGCCGCGCCCGTGGCGATCAGCACCAAGGCCGCCCAGCGGGAGATGGTGCTCCCGTCGTTGCTGGCACTCGCGGTGCCCGTGGTCACGGGGCTCCTGCTGGGCGTCGGCGGCGTGCTCGGGCTACTGGTGGGCGGGCTGACCTGCGGCTTCTGCGTGGCGGTCTTCATGGCCAACTCGGGCGGTGCCTGGGACAATGCCAAGAAGCACATCGAGAGCGGCGTGCATAGCGGCAAGGGCAGCGATGCCCACAAGGCTGCCGTCGTCGGCGACACCGTGGGCGATCCCTTCAAGGACACGAGCGGCCCGAGCCTCAACATCCTCGTGAAACTCATGAGCATGGTGAGCGTGGTGGCGGCCGGCCTCGTCGTACGGTACTCACTTGAGGCGCTCGGAATCTTCTGATTTCGAGGCTGCGGGCTTCGCCCGGTGGTGGGCCGGGGCGGCCCTTGCCCCGTCGCCGGAAGTCCGTACCGGCCCCCTGGCCTCCGCGCTCTCCATGCTGGCTGCGCTTCGCCATTCCTGATCATCATGTCCAGGCAGGCGACCGGCAGGTCCTCAATGCATTCGGCGGAGCTGGCCGGGGGCACGAGCAAGAGCCGGTGAATTCTGTGAAACTTGGGCCCGGCGATCGCCCCGAGGAAGGACTCGCAAAATCCGCCGGTGATGATCTGCAGGTCCGTGTGAGTGGCCGCCTATCACCCCCGGCTCCGAGTCCGCGTGGCGTTCGCCCCCCGGCCCCCGGATCCCAACCCTGATGCAACCAGGCTTCGCGTTCACGGTTGAGGCGACCGATGGGGTGGCGCGGGTGGGCACGCTGACGACGCCGCACGGCGCGGTGCCGACGCCCTTGTTCATGCCGGTGGCCACGATGGCGAGCGTGAAGGGCGTGGACATCGGCCGGGTGGCCGAGACCGGGGCGGAGATGATTCTTGCCAACACCTACCACCTGCACCTCCGGCCGGGGGAGCAGGCCGTCACGGAAGCCGGCGGGCTGGCAGCCTTCATGGGCTGGCGTGGGCCGACGCTCACCGACTCCGGCGGCTTCCAGGTCTTCAGCCTGGCCCAGCAGGTGAAGGTCACGGAGGAAGCCGCCTGCTTTCGATCGCATCTCGACGGTGCGGCGGTCGAACTGTCACCGGAGAAAGCGGTGGGTATCCAGGAGCGGCTCGGGGCCGACATCGTGATGCAACTCGACCACGTCGTGGCACTGCCCGGCGTACCGGAGGCCGTCGCAGATGCGATGCGGCGGTCGCTCCGCTGGGCCGAGCGGTGTCGTGCGGCCCAGCAGCGCGGCGACCAGGCCCTGTTCGGGATCGTGCAGGGGGGCCTCGATCCTGACCTCCGCCGCGAGAGTGCCGAGGGGCTCGTGAAGCTTGGTTTTCCGGGCTACGCCGTGGGCGGGCTGTCGGTCGGCGAGGGCCCCGAGGCGATGCGGGAGGCGCTGGCCGCCACGGTCCCCTGGCTGCCGTCCGATCGGCCCCGCTACCTGATGGGCGTGGGACAGCCGCAGGACATCGTGATGGCGGTCGGGCTGGGGATCGACATGTTCGACTGCGTGCTGCCCACGCGCTGCGGTCGAACGGCGCTGGTCTACACGTTCCAGGGGCCGCTGAAACTCAAGAACGCCTGCCATGCCCGGGGGCAGGGCCCGCTCGAGGAGGGGTGTCCCTGCCTCGCCTGCCGGCACACCCGCAGCTACATCCGCCACCTTTTTCTGGCGGGTGAGATGCTCGGCCCGGTCCTGGCCTCGATCCACAATCTCACCTTCTATCAGCGGCTGGTGACGCGTCTGCGGGAGGCAATCGTGGCGGGCCGCTTCGCGGTGGTGGCTCGCGAGTTGCTGGCGGCGTGGGCGGGGCAGCGGCCCGGCGACGGGGAGGCGTGACGCGTTGCGGCGCGCCGCCGCCGCATGCGGCGCGGCCGACTTGTCCGGCCGCCGCCGAGGCCACTACATTCTCCGGTTTCCGCGTGGTCCGGGGAGGTCCCGGCCGCCACCCTTGTCCGCGTTTCGCTGCCATGCCGCCCGCTCTCCCGTCGCCCGCCGGTTCCGCGTCGTGGGTAGCGGTGTGCCTCGCGCAGGCGGCCGCCGACGGGCGGCCCGTGCAGCCGCTCCAACAGTTGCTCAGCATGCTGCCCCTGGTGGCCATCGGCGTGGCCGCCTACCTGCTGCTGTTTCGACCCGAGCGGGAACGAGTCAGGAAGCAGCAGGCGATGCTTGGAGGACTGAAGAAAAACGACCGCGTGGTGACCGCGGCCGGCGTCTACGGCACCGTGTCGGCCGTCGATCGCGACCATGACCGCGTCACGCTCCGCGTCGACGAGTCGGCCAACGTGAAGATCACCGTCACGCTGGCCAGCATCGGTCGCGTGCTCCGTGACGACGAGGCCGCCCCGCCGTCGGAGTCGTAGCCTCCCGCCACAGTCCTCTGACCTTCGAGACCAGTCATGAACATCGCGTCGCCGTTTCCGCTTCTGTTCGCCGTCGGCGAGGCCGCGGCCGCAGCGCTTCCCTGGTGGCAGGCCCCGGGCGCCGGTTGGCTAATCGTGATCGTGATCCTGGTGGCTGCCGTCGTGATGGCCCGACTGCTGGCGCGGGCCTTCCGCGCGCCCGAGATGTGGGGGCGGATCGCGACGGTACTCGTGCCGCTCGCTGCCGGCGGTGCGATCTGCTGGCTGGGCTGGCCGCCGCGGCTGGGCATCGATCTCAAGGGCGGACTGATCCTGGTCTACGAGGTGGCGACGGGACGGCAGACCGAGTCCCGCGTGGAGGACTGCATCGCCGGCATCGAGCGGATCGTGGCCGCCCAGGACGGCGCCGAGGGCAAGCTGGAGCGGCCGGGGCCGCGGCGTGCCACGGTCCGGCTGGGGGGCGAGGCGGCGGCCCGCGAGGCCTTCTTGGCCGCCGTCAAGGAGGCCGACTTCGACCGCGTGGAGTTGCGGGAGACAGGCCGGCGCGACGATGGCGGCGGCGTGGTGATCGACTACGAGATCGTGCCGGAGTCGGTGCCCATCCCGATGGACAAGCTCGTCGCCGCGGTCAGTCGCCGCGTCAGTCCCGGCGGCCAGAAGGAGGTCACCGTCCGCCAGTTCGGTCTCGATCAGATCGAGGTGATTCTCCCCGAGGTGGCCCAGGAGGAAGTCGACCAGGTGAAGCGGGTGATCTCGAGTGCCGGCGTGCTCGAGTTCCGGATCGTGGCCAACCGGGCGGATCCCCGCCACCGCACCGCGATCGCTCAGGCCCAGAAGTTTCGGGGCAGGACCGTGCGGCTGCAGGGTGAGCCCGTGGCCCGCTGGGTGCGGTTCGACCCGGCCAAGATGCCGGTCGACGAGCAGATGGTGACCCGGCCGGCCGCGGACGGCGCCGTCGAGGTGCTGGTGATGCTCGACCGCTTCAACGTCACCGGCGGCGACCTGAGCCGTGTCAGTCCGGACATCGATGACTCCTCCCTCGCCCCGTGCGTCAGCTTCCTGCTCACCTCCAAGGGCGCCGCCAAGTTCGGCGTGCTGACCAGCCGCAACCTGCCCGATCCGGCCAACGGGCTCACCAGCCGGCTGGGCATCGTGCTCGACGACCTGCTGCAGTCGGCCCCGGTGATCCGCAGCACGATCACCTCCAGCGGCCAGATCACCGGCAACTTCGAGCAGCGGGACGTGGACGTGCTGGTGGAGGTGCTCAACGCCGGCAGCCTGCCAGCGGCGCTCGAGAGCGAGCCGATCAGCGAGCAGCGCATCAGCGCCCAGCTCGGCGACGACACGATCCTGTCGGCTCGCCGGGCGATGATCCTGGCCACCATCTTCGTGCTCACCTTCATGCTGGCCTACTACCGGTTCTCGGGGCTGGTCGCCGACCTGGCGGTGCTTCTCAACGTCGTGCTGGTGCTCGCCTTGATGATCTCGTTCAAAGTTGCCTTCACGCTGGCCGGCATCGCTGGGCTCGTGCTATCGGTGGGCATGGCGGTCGACGCCAACGTCCTGATCTACGAGCGGATGCGGGAGGAGAGCGAGCGGGGGGCGACGTTGCGGATGGTGATCCGCAACGGTTTCCAGCGGGCATTCTCGACGATCATCGACTCCAATCTGACCACGCTGATCACTGGCGTGGTGCTCTTCAGGATCGGCACCGACCAGCTCAAGGGCTTCGCGATCACGCTGATCCTGGGCCTGATGATCAACCTCTTCACGGCCGTCTTCTGTGCCCGCGTGGTGTTCGACCTCGCCGAGCGGTCGCGATGGCTCAAGAAGCTGACGATGGCGAAGTTGCTCAGCCGGCCCAACCTGGCCTACATCCGCTGGGCGATCCCGGCGGCGGCCCTGTCGCTGCTGGTGATCGGCGCGGGGGCGGTGGCGGCGGCCCGTCGCGGCGGCGAGATCTTCGACATCGACTTCACCGGTGGGACGAGCGCGCAGGTGGAGTTCAAGGAAGGGCAGCAGCTGCCGATCGCCGAAGTCCGCAAAATGGTCTCCGAGAAACTCGTCTCGGCGACCGTCAGCAGCGTGATGATGTCCGACGGCGAGGTCGACCGACGGTTCAAGATCGACACGTCCAACCAGGACGAGAAGGAGATGGAACGGCTGCTGAAGGAGGCCTTTCCGGGCCGCCTGGCCACCTACAGCATGCGGGTCGGGAAGGTCGAGCTGATCCCCGGCCAATCGGCCGAGGAGAAGCCCGCCGAGGGGGAGCCGGCGGCCCTGATCAACACCGTAACGCTCACGTTTCCCGGGAAGATTGCCCGGCCCGCCCTGACGGCCAAGGTGGAGGAGGCATTGGCCGCCGAGGGGCAGTCGGGGGCCGAGTTCGACCTGCAGCCCGGCGATGCCGCGACCGGCGGCACGAAGCCCTGTCGCGACTGGGCCTTGTCGATCTCACTCGACGCCGACAAGACCGGCGCGGTGCTCGAGCGGATGGAGGCCTCGATCACCGGCACACCCGTCTATCTCTCGGCCAATGCCATCGGTAGCAGAGTCGCCGGCAACACACGCGTGATGGCCGTCTATGCGTTGCTCGCCAGCCTGGCCCTGATCGTGCTCTACGTCTGGGTGCGATTCCAAAATGTTGCCTTCGGCATCGCGGCGGTCGTCGCGCTGGCCCATGACGTGCTCGTGGCCTTTGCCTGCCTGGCGGCCAGTCGCTACCTGGTGCCCTTCCTGGGCTGGGCCCAGGTGGACGAGTTCCGGGTCAGTCTCGACGTCGTGGCAGCGCTGCTGACGATCATCGGCTTTTCGATCAACGACACGATCGTGATCTTCGATCGGTTGCGAGAGATTCGCGGCAAGGCGAAGTTTGTCTCGGCGGAAATGATCGATCGGGCGGTCAATCAGACGCTCAGTCGGACGATCCTGACCTCCGGCACGACGTTTCTGGCCGTGCTGCTGCTCTATGCCGTCGGCGGGCCTGGCATCCATGCCTTCGCCTTCACCATGCTCGTGGGCGTGATCAGCGGCACCTACAGCACGATCTTCATCGCCGCGCCACTGGTGCTCTGGCTTCAACATCGCTTCGGCGGTGCCGTCGCCCCCCAGCGGACCGTCGCGCAGCCCGCCTGACCCGGATCCGCCGTGACGGCGGTGGAGCCTGGCTTCCAGTCTTACGTCGCCGGGGCGTTCACGAG
>Ga0194129_10002127_pt1 | contig 30318 bp, 29 predicted proteins | sample TA2KigCa35mmetaG_FD_150862 | JGI IMG/M metagenome (GOLD analysis project Ga0194129, IMG submission 150862) | Freshwater microbial communities from Lake Tanganyika, Tanzania - TA2015038 Kigoma Deep Cast 35m | ecosystem: Environmental > Aquatic > Freshwater > Lake | place: Tanzania: Lake...
CACCATAGAAATGCCGCTTAACATCAAAATCCAATGTGCCAGATCCTCTCTTCGATCAAACACCAAAACGTCTCAAATTATCTGACGATGGACACGCGAACATTAAACGTTACAATCGGACTGTTCAACATTCTTGGCTCGGTCACCACATCATCAAAACAACAAAGCAAGTGCGGTATCAAATAACAAAATAACTGTAGACTTATAGTAATTAATGCCACTAAATGGACATTGGCTAACAATTCCTCAGTCATGCTTATTATCAACCGTTATCCAGTCAGAGTTTTGTAAAATTGAAAGTCGGCTAAATAATCACTTATAAAAGTATCTGGGATCAAAAATATTAAAAGTAGTTTTTATCCTATTAAAACTCCTTATATTTCGTGTACACTATAAAATAAATATGTTTTGTTGTTATGTAATTTCGTTAATATAAAGATTCTTTGGAAAATTTATTATGTCGTATTTATTGAAATTTAAGTGCATACTAAATAGGAAAATAGGCTTACTTCGAAATCTTCTAAGAGACCTTTCTGCTGTTTTCGTTGTTAGTATTTTTTTATTTCCAATCTTTTGGTTGCTTCTTATTTCAATAAAACCAGTTGATGCTATCTTTGAATATAAAGATATAATTTGGTTTGACTTTTCGCCAACCTTTTTCAATTATGAGCAGACAATATTTAATAAAAAAACCGAATATCTTTCATCTCGATACGCTTTGTTTGCATCTCTTATTGTAGCTCTCGGATCAACATTTATAACAATTTCTTTTGCCATTCCTGCAGCTTTTGCACTCTCACGTTATAGCTTAAGAAGCATTCGCGCCATATTTATTTTTTTATTTTTTCAACGTTTTGTGCCTTCAATTGTAATTATTGTTCCGCTTGTATTCTTTTATCACCAACTTAATCTTTATGATTCTCTATTTGGTTTAATTTTAGCTCATGCAGCTATGAGTCTACCATTTGTAATATTTTTTATTAAATCCTTCATTGACGAGATATCTCTTGAAATCAGGGAAGCTGCGATTATTGACGGTGCAACAGCATTGGGTACTTTTTTCTACATATATATCCCTATCATTCGAAATAGTATTCTCGTAGCAGCAATGTTGTGTTTTATATTTTCATGGACGGAATTTGTTTTTGGATTATTTCTCACTAGCTCCAATCGAACACTCCCTATTCAGATGGCTTTATCGATGAACCAGAGTTGGGGTTTTACCTCGGCTATTAGTGTGATAAGCTTAATCCCTGTATTTATTTTGGTTCTTTTTTCTCAAAGGTATCTTATTCGTGGATTTACTATGGGCTTAAATAAATAATTTTTAGAGTTAGCCTGGATTAAGGTTACAGTTTATCGAGACTAGTCCTTTTAAGGATTGTAGCCGACAGGTTGCGCGCTGGACGGTAATTAAAGCGCTACTCTTCTTTTAGAAACGGATTGAAGTGAGCTTTCGGAATGCCGTTGTAACGGCGCAAAAATCGTTTTGCCTGGTTCCAAAAGTTTTCAATTCCGTTGATGCGATTTTTCTCATCGACGAATGTCTCGGAATGCTTGATCCGCACATGATGAAATTCCGAGATGTCGAGGACGTCGTAAGATCGCAAGCTGTCTGCATAAACAATGCTATCAAGCTTTATACGGTATTTTATAATACCAAGTAACATATGGGCTTTAGCGTCATTGATCATCACTATGTACACGCGACCACCACGCTTCAGAAGACCGAAGACAGGTACTTTTCCTGCGGCGCCTCGTCCTCGATTGCCCTTTTGAACGTCCCCGAAGTAGCTGTCGTCGACTTTGATCTCGCCAGCAGAGAGCGATGACTCGATTAACATTTGTCTGGCAATGATCTCACGAAGCTTATGAAAATATAGCGTCGCTGTATCACGATTTAGACCCACCAACTCGGCTGAGGCTCGAGCGCTTGCGCCTAAATCAAATTACTTGATCAGCTCGACCTGAATACCTGGAAGCAGCCGACTTTTTCGCCTCTCTCTAACCATTTGATCTAAAATGTTTTTTTAGCTACCTTAGCCATTGCATAAATCCTAAATATTTTTTTGGCGTTTTGGTATTTTACTTGACTTAGGCTCAATAGAGCGTCACTTTGACAATAGAACGTCACTTTGGGTAAATTAAAAAATAATCAATTAAAGCGTTTAAATTTTTTACCAGGTAATCGTTAGATGAGTGTGACGGATAAAAAAATAAGTCGGTTTCTATCGACGAGTTGGATGACGAGCGAGCATCCTTTACCTTGGCTTCTCCCAGCCTCAGCGCTCATGATTGTATTTGGTATTTATCCTTTGCTCTATGCAATTTGGTTGTCACTTCATCGTGTACCTGCCGGGCGTCGTCAGATGGTATTTGACCCGCTATTTAATTGGACAAAAATATTTGTTGATCCAAATATGATTGCCGCGTTGGTAAATACATTTGTTTACACGTTTGTTGCTTTGACATTGCAGATGATACTTGGCTTATCGATTGCGCTTCTGCTGGACACTGACAGGCGCGGGTACAGTATACTTCGTGCAATCATGACACTACCACTTGTGATGCCACCAGCTGTCACTGCAATGATCTTTCTGTTAATGTTAAATGGATCCTTCGGCGTTCTGGCTCATGGTTTGTTTGCTTTGGGCGTTCTAGACCCGGCTCAGCCTCCAATACTCGCAAATGGATCAGCACCCTTCTCTTTGACTCTTCTGGGTGAGACCGTTAAAATACTTCCACTAGCTATGATGGGCGTTATTCTTGCGGATGTTTGGCAGTGGACGCCCTTCATGGTACTGATCATGCTTGCTGGTTTACGTTCTCTACCCAAGGAACCCTTTGAAGCAGCAGCGATTGATGGTGCAAATTCGTGGCAAATGTTCGTTCGCTTAACGCTCCCTATGATGTCAAAAGTAATTGCAATTGCTCTTTTAATACGAGGGATCGATATTTTTCGAATGGTTGATTATATCCACGTAATGACTGCGAGGGGCCCAGGCACTGCAACTCTAACCTTGCCAACCTACGCAACACAGGAAGCTTTCACGAAGGGTGTTTTTAATTATTCCTCGACGATTGCATTAGTAACTTTAATATTGATTATTCTTACTTCAACCTTATTCATGAAAATCTTTCGAGTGAGATTGTAAAATGATGCAATCGCGTTCATCCATATTTATTCGCGACACTTTCGCTATTGCTGTCGTTTTACTATTTATGTTTCCGCTATTTTGGTGGTCTTTAACATCTATTAAGCCCGATTATGCTATTTTCGATAAAGACGGCATTAACTGGGTCAATTTTGAGCCCACTTTCGACAATTATAGAGTGACTGTTTTTGGTCAATCAAGATTGTCCGAAGTCGAGGAAAAGGGCTTTTCCGTCGGAAATGCGGGGGCTGGCTCCTATGACTCTCGACAATCACTATTTGATTCTATCATTATAGCCCTCGGCGCAACTCTAATATCTGTTGGCGTTGCCGTATTTGCTTCGTATGCACTCTCACGTATTCCATTTCGAGGCAGGGTAAGCTATCTGAACTGGGTTCTAGGGCAACGATTTATGCCACCAGTGGCGATTGTTGTTCCTTTGGTTTTAATTTATCGCGATTTTGGAATGAGAGACGTCAATAATATTTTTCTCGGATATCTTGGATTGATTTTGATCTACGCCTTAATGAATCTACCAATTGTGCTTTTATTAATGAAGTCATTTTTCGACGATATTCCAAAAGATGTCGATGAAGCGGCAATGATTGATGGAGCGACGCAATGGCAAGCGTTCTGGAGGATTGTATTGCCAATGGTAAAGGGGGGCGTTGCGGCATGTGCTGTTTTGTGTTTTGTTTTTGCTTGGACTGAATTTCTGATCTCTTTGATGTTGACAACAGATATCCGAACTGTTCCAGTAAAAATCTCAACTTTTGTAACTTCTACTGGTAATGAATGGGGATTTATCTCGGCACTTGGCATGGCGGGTGTTATACCGGGATTTATTTTTATTATTCTAGTACAACGTCATCTGGTCCGAGGCCTCACTTTAGGATCTCTTAAAGAGTGAGGAAATGGACGAGTAACCAAGCTCTTAACCTAGGGAGACTTATTATGAGTTTTAAAGAGCACGATAGAAAGACGCATATCATTGATTTAGCTCGAGCCTATTCCACGCGCCGAATCAGCAAACGTGAGTTTCTGAAAAAGGTAGGACTTGCCGGTATTGGCTTTTCAGCCTTTAATGCTGGGCTACTTGGAAACACTCGTGGTTTTTACGGCGATACAAGCCTGATTGGTACAGAAGCTTTAGCTCAAGACGCTAGTGTAACTAAATGGCTCAAGGATGTAGGGTCGAAATTCAAGGGAACAACAATCCGCTACACATCCGAAGCAACTCCTCCGACAGTCGTTCTAGATAAAATCAAAAAAGAGTTTATCGATCCGACGGGCATCAATGTTGAAATTGAAATCGTTCCACTCGAACAGGTTCTCGCAAAAGCAACACTCGATGTTCAAGGTCAACTTGGCTCTTATGACCTCTATTACTTAGATCAGTCATGGATTTCAACCTTCGCTGAAGATACCGTAGAGCCGAAAGAATATTATAAGAAGAAGCCAGATCTTGCGATGCCTAATTTTGACTGGGATGATTTCTCACCTGGCCTTGCAAAGGGTCTCGCGGAATATAAAGGTAAATGGGTTGGGATTCCGTTTGACGTGCCAATCTTTATAACGATGTATCGTCAGGATCTGTGGGACAAACATAAGCTTTCCCCTCCAAAAACCGTAGATGATTTTACCAAGGCTGCAAAAATTATCTTTGAGGCTGAGAAGGCTAACGGAATTTATGGCACAGGCCTGCAAGCGAAATCGGGTCACTATTCATTGAATTGTGACTGGACGCAAATGATTTGGAATGAGGGTGGTTCGATTTTTGGAGCTGATAAGAAGTTCACGGGTAATGATGAAGCCGGTGTTCGCGGTTTAAAACTTTATCAGGAGTGGGCAAAAGTGGCTCCGCCAGAGTCGGTTAATTCAACTTGGGATGGTCAAGGCGCAATGATGGTTGCGGGACAAGTAGGTATTGTTAACAGCTGGGCTGAATATATGCCCGGCGTTGACTCCGCCGAATCAAAAACCAAAGGTCTTTGGACGCCAGTCACACCAGTTACGGGTAAAGCGTTACGCCCAGTAGATAAGGCAGGCTTTGGTGAAATTCCAAATTACGGTCATCAGGGCGCTTCAGTGCTTGGTCTTTCCAAGTATTCAAAGAATCTTGACGCAGCATGGATCTTCATGCAATGGGCGTGTTCAAAGGATGTTGTTGCTCGTTGCACGACCATTGGTGGTTTTGCACCAGTGCGTACTTCATCATATAGTGATCCCCGTATCTTGGATAAAGCGAAGCCAGGACCTGGAACAACGCGACACTTGCCGGTTGTAAAAGCGACCATTGATAATCTTATGGCCTCTGAACCTGATATGCCGCTTTGGGCAGGATTCTCTAATAATGAAATCCCTGTCAATCTTGGGAAACTTCTTACTGGTCAAGATTTTGGAGGAGATGCCAAGAAGTGCATGGATACAGTTGCAAAGGTCATTGACAAGGCTGTCGCTGACGCCGGATTGTGACATCCAGACAACTCCTAATTTTCGGTTTTTTTGATAGGAGTTATTTAAGAAAAAACCGGATGCCGTCGTTTTACGGCATCCGGTTATTTTTTAATAAATATAATCATGCGCGATCTGGTTATCGGAATAGATAGTTCAACGTCCTCGACTAAAGCCATTGCTTTTGACCGAAATGGTAAAGTGATTGCAGAAGGTCGGACTTCAATTTCAATTTCTAATCCGCGCCCACTATGGTTTGAACAAAAGGTTGAGGATTGGATTATTGCTTTAAATCAGTCGCTTAATCTAATTTTCAAAAAAATATCGTCCGAACGAATTGCAGCGATCGCAATCTCAAATCAACGCGAAACTTTTGCTCAGTTCGATATTAAAAATAAACCATTGAGACCGGGTTCACTTTGGCTTGACGAGCGATCCCATGCAGAGGTTGCTCTTTTATCGCAAGAATTAGGCGAAAAAAAGATACATCAAATAACAGGAAAGCCACCAGATGTTACTCCCTGTCTTTACAGGTGTAGATGGTTTTCTGCAAACGAGCCAAATATGTGGGATAAAATGGCTCGAACAGCAGAAGTGCACGGTGTGCTTGTCCATTATTTAACGGATAATTGGAATACTTCGATAGCGTCGGCTGATCCAATGGGTCTTGTCGACATGAAACACTCTGATTGGTCGGATTTAATATTAGACGCTGCGAAACTTCGGCGTAGTCAGTTGCCCGAATTATTTCGTCCGGGCGAAGCACTCGGGGAAGTGACGGCACGCGCAGCAAAACTCACAGGCTTGCGTGCGGGGACCTTGGTAGTAGCTGGCGGCGGTGATGGCCAATGCGCGGGAACTGGCGTAAATATTTTCAACCCTGGTCGCGCCTATCTAAATCTGGGAACAGCGGTTGTATCTGGGAGTTATGGTTTAAAATATTCTACCGATCCAGCCTGGCGTACTCAAATGGCGGTTGCAGAGGAAGGATATGTGTTTGAAACTGCGATCAGGACCGGCACATATCTAATTAACTGGATGATTGAAAAACTTTTCAACGTTGATATCAAAAAGCAAAAAAATATTTTAAAAATATTGGAACAAGAAGCAGAAATAGCTCCTATCGGTGCTAACGGTCTAATACTTGTGCCCTATTGGTCAGGCTGTATGACACCGTATTGGGATACATCAGCTCGTGGAATTATTGCTGGATTATCAAATTACCACACGCGTGGTGATATCTACCGTGCATTACTTGAAGCCATGGCATTAGAGCAAACGATGATGACAAATTGTGTAGACGATCAAATGAATAAAATTGATCATTACGCTGTTGTTGGTGGTGGATCAAGTTCAGAATTATGGTGCCAAATAATTGCTGATGCATCTGGACGAGATGTCAAGCGTATTGATACATTAGAAGCATCAGCTCTAGGTGCAGCAATGGCTGCAGCGAAAGGTGCTAAATGGTTCTCAAAAATTGCAGAAGCCTCGGCAGTAATGTCTAGTGAGCCCATAAAGACCTTCCGTCCGAGAAAAAAACAAAATTTGCGATATAATGAATTACTAAAAATATATATTGATTTATGGCCTCAAGTATCAGGCTGGAATAAACGACTAATCGAATTTTCGAGAAATTCTGCCAAATGAAGGATTGGAATTATCTTTTGTCTGATGTCGTTGCCGGACGTTGGGTAGACCCATTTACCGGGCGGAGTGCAAGTGTACCATTTAAAACAATATATCTTTCTGAAAACCTTGATGGACAGGAAGCTGACCTTGTCTCACCTCTAAAATTAGGTAAACGGCTAGCAATTGTATCAGATACAAATACGATAGACGCTATGGGTAGCAGAGTTGCGCGTTCATTGCGATCAATCTCAACAGTTGATGAGATTGTACTCCCGGCTGAGGATTTAAGTTGTGATGAAAGTACAATTGAATATGTGCGAAAATTAACCCGGCATGATGATGGTGTTGTCGCAGTTGGCTCGGGAGTTGTCTCAGATCTTTGTAAACATGCGACATATCTAGATGGAAAACCATTTGTCACTTTTGGAACAGCAGCATCAATGAATGGATATGCGGCATCCACCGCATCAGTTACTCTTAAAAGTGGTTTTAAAACATCTGTAACTTCTCACGCCCCTCGTGGAATTTTTCTCGATCTTTCGATTTCTGCCGCGGCGCCAAATTATCTGAGTGCTGCTGGATTAGGGGATTGTTTATGTCGTTCCACTGCGCAGATCGATTGGTGGGCTTCACATCGCTTATTTGATACTTTTTATTCCTCAACTCCATATATTTTACAAAAAGATGATGAAAATAATATGTTAGGCTCAGCTGCGGGTCTAGCAAGTGGTGAAGTAAATGCCGTTGGTCATCTTCATCGAGTTTTAACCCTCTGTGGCTTAGGCGTTTGTTTTACGGGTGTGTCAAACCATGGTTCGATGGGAGAGCATCAAGTATCTCATTGGATTGATATGTTTGCCGGGAAATTTCACCCTGGTTCTCTCCATGGACAACAGGTTGGAATTGCGTCAATCATAATTGCCCGATTACAGCAAAAAATATTGGCAATGGAAACATTACCAGAATTGAAACCGATGGGAATCGATGAGAGTGCCATTTTAAAAAGATACGGAAGTCAAATAGGAAGATTTTGTATTTCTGAATGTCAAAAAAAAGCACTCGACTCCGATGGCGTTAAAAATTTAAATCAAAAATTGCACGAGCTCTGGCCGGCATTAAGATGCGAACTAAATAGTTTTGCTATTCATCCCGATAAAATGACTGAAGCATTAGCAGCCTCAGGCGGGCCAATCGACGCTGATGGCCTTGGGCTTGATCGAAAAATATTTCGTAATGCTATAAAATATGCGCGTGAAATTCGCGGAAGATGGTCGTTTCTTGATTTGGCTGATGACTTATTGATTCTCGATCAATTTTTGGAAGAGGAGGGTCTATGAGGCCCCTCCATGAAATGTCGCAGGCAATCCGGTCTCGGTTGGTTGGTTTATTCACCGATATAGATGATACAATTACTACGGATGGAAGGTTGCCGGCATCCTCTTATGCAGCTTTAGAAAGACTAAGTCGGGCTGGTTTAATCACTCTTGCTATAACGGGTCGGCCAGCTGGATGGTGTGATATGATTGCCCGCTTCTGGCCCGTTTCGGCTGTTATTGGTGAAAATGGTGCATTCTATTTTCAATATGATCACCAAAATAAGCAAATGGTTAGAAGGTTTATTCAACCGATTGAGGAAAGGCGTGCAAGTCGGGAACGGTTGAAGCACGTAGAGGCTCGTATTCTTGCTGAAGTGAAGGGTGCTGCAGTTGCTTCAGATCAGATATATCGAGAGAGCGATTTAGCAATCGATTTTGCCGAGGATGTTCAAAAATTGCCTCGTGAAGCAATAGAAAAGATAGCAAATATATTTGCAGAAGAAGGTGCTACGGCCAAGATATCGTCAATTCATGTAAATGGCTGGTTTGGAAAATATGATAAACTTGCGATGACTCAGATTTTTGCAAATGAATTTATGAATATATCTTTAGATGATCATAAATCAGAATATGTTTATTGTGGCGACAGTCCTAATGATGCTCCTATGTTTAAATATTTTCCTATTAGTTGCGGAGTAGCAAACGTAATCGATTTTTTAGATCAAATTGAAGTTCTTCCAAATTATATTGCCACTAACCGCGGCGCTGCTGGTTTTATAGAAATTGTGGATGCAATACTCTCACCCTCCCACACAACGAATTTACTCTGAAATAGGGATAAACAAGATGGCACATGTAAAGATCAAGAATGCAAAGAAATCTTATGGTGACGTTGAAATCATTTACGGGCTTGATCTTGATATTGAGGATGGTACGTTTGTAGTTTTATTGGGCCCATCCGGTTGTGGTAAATCCACTTTACTGAGAATGATAGCAGGTCTTGAGACCGTTACATCAGGAGATATTTTCATAGGTGATCGACTTGTCAACAACGTCCATCCTAAAGATCGTGACATCTCGATGGTCTTCCAAAATTATGCTCTTTATGCGCATATGAATGTTTTTGATAATATGGCATTTTCAATGACTTTAAAGAAAATCCCAATTGAAGAAATTCGTAAAAAGGTAGAATGGGCAGCTTCTATTTTAAATTTAACTAAGCTGTTGGATCGCTTTCCGCGTCAACTATCAGGGGGGCAACGTCAACGTGTTGCGATGGGCCGTGCAATTGTTCGCGATCCATCGGTGTTTTTATTTGATGAGCCCTTATCAAATCTTGACGCAAAACTACGTGTTCAGATGCGTACTGAGATCAAAGAGTTGCACCAACGACTAAAAACAACAACGATATATGTTACCCATGATCAAATAGAAGCCATGACGATGGCCGATGTGATTGTTGTCATGCGAGACGGTGTCATACAGCAAAAGGGTAGTCCCTTAGAGATTTATGATCGTCCTGAAACTCGGGCTGTGGCTGAATTCGTTGGATCCCCAATGATAAATATTCTGAATTCGGAAGTTGTTAAAAATAATGGAAAATTAGAAGCAAAAATATTTGATGGAACATGTCTTTCTTTGCCGGAAAATTCAAATTTAACTTCTGGAGCTTCTATATTGTTTGGAATACGACCAGAACACTTAAAAATGACAGCAAATGGTCGGATAAAGGGGCGTATAACTGCAATTGAGCCAACAGGACCTGAAACTCACATTTATTGCGATGTTGGCGGTCAAGAAGTTTGCTTTACTTCAAATGAAAGGCTTTCGATTACACGGGGAGAAACAGTTAACCTCGAGCCAGTTATCTCGTATGTACATATCTTTGAAGCGGCCTCAGGGAAACGTATTAACTAATTTAATTTCTAGATTTGGATTAATCACATGCCTAGAGTAGTCATTCTTGGTGCGGGAGTCATGGGTTCCGCAATGGCGATGCCCCTCAACTCAGTGGGCCAACAAGTGGACTTGGTGGGCACTCATCTTGATGAGATGATAATCCGTTCTATTCAGGGTAACGGTCACCATTCGAAGTTAAACATTAAACTTCCAGAAACTGTGAATGCTTATCAATTTTCGAATCTACGGGAACTTTCATTAAACACAGCTGATATGGTGATATTGGGAGTGTCGTCGGCAGGTGTTGATTGGGCAATCGATCGACTTGCAGAAAACTTAACTCGCCCTGTACCGATCGTCATGATTACTAAAGGCCTACGGGTTCACGACGGAGAGATAAAAATTTTTCCTTCTATTGTCTCGGAAGTCCTTCAAAAAAGGCTCGGATTTTCTGTACCGGTACTCGGAATCGGCGGGCCATGTATTGCAGGTGAGCTAGCTGTATTGCGTGATACAATGACAATTATCGCTGGAGGAGATACCAAATTAATTGAAAAAGCAATTAAACTTCTGAGCGCTTCTTACTATCATGCGCGACCATCTTTAGATATTATAGGTGTTGAAGTTTGCGCCGCATTTAAAAATTTTTTCGCAATTGGTGTGGGATGGGCTCAAGGGCACTTTGAAAATTCCAGCAATACGGAAAACTTGGCAAAGATGTATAATCTTGCGGCCGGCTTATTTACTCAGTCGTTAAATGAACTAAAAGCCTTAACAGTGGCAATTGGGGGCCGCGCAGAAACTGTTAATGGCTTGGCTGGAGTTGGAGATCTTTATGTTACCTGCCTAGCAGGACGAAATTCACGAATGGGTAGATTATTAGGCCTCGGCTTAACTTACGAGGAGGCAAAGGCAGGTCATATGGAAAAGGATACAATTGAAGGCGCTGAATTAGCAAAGGCAATAGGTCCCCAACTAGAATTAATGTGGTCGGATGGTCGGCTCTCTCGAAATGAAATGCCTTTATCGAATGCTATCGTCAAAGCAATTTGTTATAATGAAACTCTGAGAATGCCTTGGTCAAAATTTATGCATTAAATAAAAAATTGTAATTGATCACTTCATGAGTGATTTTTTAAGCAAGCTATTAATTTGACTGTAAATTTTTCAAAAAATTTGAAAGAATTTTTTATAGATTTAAACATCTCAATTTATGTATGTACTATAACTAAAATATCACATTCGAATCCGATGGATAAAATATCATGGACGCATTATTTTTACACTCGGCCTTTGACGCCCGTATCGGAAAAATAAATTTAGAAACTATAAAAGAAAAACACTGCGTGGTGAGAGTGGCTGCGGTTGGATTATGTGGGAGTGATCTCCATTATTATAAAGATGGAGGAATCGGTGGAGCTCAAATTAGATCACCATTTGTACCTGGCCATGAATTTTCAGGATGGCTCGAAGATGACATTCCTTCTCTTGGCCTTAAACGTAGAACCCTAGTCTCCGTTGACCCTAATAAATCCTGCGAAGAATGTAATCAATGTAAGAAAGGCTATCCAAATCTTTGTCCAAATGTTGAGTTTATTGGAGCTCCGCCCTTCAACGGTGCGATGACGGAGCGGATATCTGTTCCGATATCACAAATTGTGCCTATTCCACAATCAATGACACCCGCTCAAGGCGTTATGCTCGAACCGTTGGGCGTCGCAATACACGCAGTTGACCTTGCGAAGCCGAAATTACTCGAAACGGTTGCTGTGCTTGGATGCGGGCCAATTGGATTGTTGATTATCCAAGTATTACGAGTATCTGGCGTGGGTTCAATAATTGCAATTGACCCTCTAGAACATCGACGCAACATGGCAATTAAACTGGGAGCGAATATTAGTGCTAATTCGACTGAAAATATTTCTAATACTTTATTCAAAAACGGTGCTCCCCTAGTTATTGAAGCAACAAATTCACCTTTTGGTTTCAAAGATGCAGTTTTGGCATCCGAGATTGGAGGAAGAATAATTATTGTTGGAATTCCGGATGGTGACCAATATACACTACCGGCTGCAGAAGCCCGCCGCCGAGGCCTTAAAATAAAATTTTCGAGACGAATGGGGAATGTTTATCCCCGTGCGGTTGAGTTGGTTGTTAATAAACGTGTAGATGTTGACTCAATGGTAACAAATAAATTTTCCTTAATGGAGGCACCAAGCGCTTTTAAGAAACATGCCGATAATGAAATAGGATTAATAAAAAGCCTTATTATCCCGTAATTTTTATAATTGTAAGTCTTCATGAATTTTATAGTTATGTGATGATTCCCGTAAAATAGATGAATAAAAATCTTTTTAAGAATGATTAATTAAAATAATCCTTTCTTTATTAATCGATTATCGCTGATCTAGTTTATTGATTGCTTCGACATTAGCGGCTGATGATCCTTTTGGATCAAACTCGGATGAAAGCCAAGTATCGACGATTGTCTTTGCTAACTCAGGTCCTATGACACGCGCACCCAAAGTAATGATTTGTGCATTATTAGATTTTGCTGCACGTTCAGCTGAATACGTATCGTGGGTTAATGCAGCTCTAATACCAGGAATTTTGTTTGCTGAAACACAAACGCCGATCCCTGTGCCACAGCATAAAATTGCCCGATCATATTTTCTATCAATGACTAACTTTGCAACATTGGCCGCTAAGTCAGCATAAAAGCCCGTAGTGCTAAGGTTATCAATTTCATGAATCCCAGAAGCACGAATGTGTGACTCTAGAGTGTTTACAAGAGGAGATCCGGCACTGTCACCGGCAATTGCAAGTTTCATCAATCTATCCTTTCATAATCTGAAATCTTCACTTTGAAAATATTTACCAACAAGTATATCCACCGTCCGCAACAATAATTGATCCAGTTAGAAGACTCGATGCATCGGACGCAAGAAATAATACAACGGATGCTATTTCATCCGGTTCACCTAATCTGCCCATCGGCGTCATTTCAAGCCAAGTATTGAACATTTTTTCATTTGATTTTGCAAATGCAGTCAAAGGTGTATTGATATATGTTGGAGCAACAGCATTAACACGAACGCCCCGTGTCGCCCATTCAGCACCTAATGATTTGGTTAAATGATGGACTGCAGCTTTTGAAGCATTATAATAAGCTTGCTCTTGTGGTTTGTTCACGATGATCCCTGACATTGATCCAATGTTTACGATTGAACCGGATTTCTTTTCTAACATAAATTTTCCGAAAGATCGACAACACCAAAACAAGCCGTTTAAGTTAACGTCAATCACATTCAGCCAATGCTCGTCGCTTACCGACTCGGCTGGAGTTTCAGATCGTGCAATTCCCGCATTATTGATCAAAATATCAATATGTCCGAATTTATTTATTAATTTTTCTGCCTTAGAAGTGACCTGCTTTGAATTGGTAACGTCAAGTAATTCTATTTCAACTTTGATACCCTTGCGCATCATCTCTTGTTGGCCTGATTCTGCAGATTTCTCATCGAAATCAGCAATAATCACATGAGCTCCAGCCTCCGATAGAGCTTCTACACATGCGAGGCCAATTCCACGTCCACCACCAGTTACAACGGCATTTTTGCCGTTTAAATTCATCTTTTTCAGATACATATTCAACTCCAATGATTTTTTCATCAAGTCAGTCAAGGAGTTTAATTATTTACAAAATTTTTTCAACTATTGACCATTAATTGCAAATGTAGTTTTTCTTCATACGCTGCTGGAAAATATTGACGTGTTTGGTTCTGAGGGGCTCATTCTTGCCACTGAACAGTGACCCTGCCTGTTTAGTGACTTTTGCATCGATTGAGGGCGGAAGAATGAGCAAGAAGAGACACAAGCCCGAAGAGATTGTCGCCAAGCTTCGGCAGGTTGAAGTTCTGACGGCGCAAGGTCGACCGGTTGCAGAAGCGATCAGATCGATAGGTGTAACGGAAGTTACATATTACCAGTGGCGATCCGCGTGGAGTGTCCCCACTGAAGTGGTCTACTAACTGGGATATGATGATCCCACTTTTTGGAGGACCAGAAGATGGCTGGAAAGCGAGAGAAGCCGGAAGACATTGTTTTGAAGCTTCGGCAGGTTGAGGTGCTGCAGGGTCAGGGCAAGTCAGTTCAGGAGGCGGTTCGTCAGATCGGCGTGACAGTGCAGACCTACTATCGATGGCGCAAAGAGTATGGCGGCATGAACCGCGATCAGTTGAAGTGACTGAAGGAGCTTGAGACCGAGAACCAGCGCCTCAGGCGTGCGGTATCAGATCTGACGATTGAGAAGTTGATCTTAAAGGAAGCTGCACAGGGACCCGAAGGGCAGCGCCAGCAAAACTTCTGAGCCCTTCCCGCCGCCGTCAGTGCATTGTCCATGTGCGGCAGACCCTTGGCGTATCTAAGCGCCGGGTCTGCCGCACACTCGGGTAGCATCGTTCTACGCAACGTGGCCTGACCCCATGAGGCGATCCAGAGGTTATGTTAGTTTAGGATTGCGTTTGGCGCCAGCCGTTGGTTGGCCGGCGTAGCTGGTTTGAGTTGCGAAGCCGGCCATTGCAGAACCTCAGGCGCTGGCGGTTGATATCGAAGCGATGAGTGCGGTCTGATGGTGTTGTAGTGCCGCCGCCACGTTTCAATCACGATCTTAGCCTCCTTCAGCGTATAGAAGATCTCGCCGTTTAGAAGTTCATCGCGAAGCTTCGAGTTGAAGCTTTCGCAGTATCCGTTCTCCCAAGGACTGCCCGGCATAATGTAGGCGGTCTTCGCTCCGACGGCGGCAAGCCAATCGCGTAAAGCTTGTGCGATAAACTCCGGTCCGTTGTCAGATCGAACATGTGTCGGGATGCCTTTTAGGATGAAGAGATCGGAGAGCACATCGATTACGTCAGTGGAGTTGAGCTTCCGGTTGATCCGGATTGCCAAGCACTCCCGTGTGAACTCGTCGATCACATTCAGCATGCGGTATTTTCTCCCGTCATGTGTGCGGTCTTCAACGAAGTCGTAAGACCAGACATGGTTCGGATATTCGGGCCGTAGCCGAACGCAGGAACCATCGTGGAGCCATAGTCGACCACGTTTAGGTTGCTGAGCTGGAACTTTCAGCCCCTCTCGCCGCCAGATCCGAGCCACTCGCTTCGCGTTCACCCGCCAGCCTCTCTGTCGCAGCATCGCCGTGATGCGGCGATAGCCATAGCGGCCATATTCGGTAGCGAGTGACGTGATGTCGGCAGTCAGCGCCGCCTCATCATCGGGCCTTGTCAGTTTCTTGCGTTGTGTCGATCGATGCTGCCCCAGAACACGGCACGCAAGCCGTTCGGAGACGCCGTGCTTGGCAATGACAAGCTCCACGCACGCACGGCGACGAGCGGGGCTTAGAAGTTTCCCGAAGCAGCCTCTTTGAGAATGAGCTTCTCAATCGTCAGATCTGACACCGCTCGACGGAGCCGATTGTTCTCCGCTTCTAGTTCTTTCAGGCGCTTAACCTGATCGCCCTTCAAGCCGCCGTACTCAGACCGCCATCGATAGTATGTCACTTCCGTCACGCCTATCGATCGGATGGCTTCTGCAACCGGTCGACCTTGCGCCGTCAGAACTTCGACCTGCCGCAACTTGGCGACAATCTCTTCAGGCTTGTGTCTTTTCTTGCTCATTCTTCCGTCCTCCATCGGCTCAAAAGCCATACATCAGGGAGGATCACTTTTCAGGGGGCAGACCACGATCTTCTTCCACCCTGACATGTAAACGCAAAACAGGTAAGATAAGAAGAAGCCCAAGCGGAAAGTTGAATGCCGAATAAATGCCAATGAGAAGGCCATGCGTATCGATGATATGGATTTACGTTGCGAGAAGATAGGAAGGTAAAGCGATGAGTGCAGGCGGCACAAGGCGCAGCGCAATAACGGCAAGAAATATTACTGGCTGAAATCTCGCTATGAATATGTGTTTCGAACGAATTCGCGTCATCCCATAAAATGAGAAAACAGCCACTATCAGTGTAATGATTGCAGATGCAGCGCTAATCACGAATGCATTGAAAAACCGCGAGAGAAGATTTCCCACCGGATCAAACAGAATAAAATACCACGCCAAAAAATCAGGTGCAAAATCGATGAAGAGAATATAGCGTGGCACCCCATCGAGATCGGCCACTGATTTGATAGACGCAAGCGCCAACCACTAGAGAGGCGCGACACAAAAGACCGACCAGCTTGCGAGAACAGCATAGAGTGCAACACGGGCAAAACTAAAATGCTGACGTGCGGTCAAAGAAACCATTTCAGCCTATTGCTCTCGGGCCATCACGACGGAACAAAACCAATCCACCCGGTTTCACCGTGTGTCTTTGGAGCAGGCTCGTCAAAAAATTCAAGAACGACATTGTCCCAATTTAAAAATGCGACGTTGACCGGTACTCCGCCACCTTCAAGTCGGTAAGAGGCGATCAGCTTGCTGTCAAAATTCGAAATTTCATCCATGGCATCAGCAAGCGATGAGCGCCGCACACCGATATGACTATGGCCAAATTGAGTGAGATGCGGTCGTCCTTTGATTTCACAAAACTCGAGAGGTGAGTTATCGGGCCCGTTAAAAAATACATAGCGAGCCCCCTGTTCCCAAAATTCCGCGATTTCGCGCGGTCCATCAGGTGTATAATCTTTTGAAAGCAAAGCGCCCTTTACTTTGAATTTTTCGGTATGTTTGTCGATGTTAGAGGCTGCAATTGCAAGATGATCAAAGGAGAGCGATACAAATTGATCGGGCACTTCGCCTTCAGCTACAAGTCTGATGGATTGCTGCCCAAGGCGCCATACATTTCCCGATTGTTCAAAACCAAAATTTTTCTTGAGAAGCAAACCTGCAGTCACCGGATCCTTCACACGCAAGACAGGTATCATGAGTTGCTTTGCTCCCTTGCCTGTTTCGTATGTGTAGCGTCGAGCCGATCGAGATCATCATAAAATGATTTCGAGTGATCATAAAGCCGCGCATATATAAGCATCATGTGATCATAGAGTTCGACCCAGTATGGATCAGGTTTTATCTCGTCGGTATAATGGACCATTGCTTTTGCGGCATCTTCAAAATTTGAATAATCGCCAAGAGCGACGGCCATCGACATGGCGGCACCAATCACGCCGCATTCGGCTTCTTTAGTTATGACATAAGGCACATTATACATGGATGATTTAATCTTGAGCCATAAATTTGATTTTGCGCCGCCTGATGCGGCGACAATACGGTTTGGTTTTGTTTTTCCGTCCGCCAATTTGTCGAGTTTGAGGCGAACGGAAAAGGCAACACCTTCCAGCACCGCGCGATGCAAATCATGCATTGTGTGCTCGGCTTTCAAACCAAAATATTGCGCACGCGAGTTCGGTTTTTGCGCAATACGTTCTCCGGAGAGATAAGGGAGAAAGAAAAGTCCATTCGAACCTGCAATGGACTGCGAAGCACTCACTTCAATATCATCATAACTTAAGTTGTTTCCGTGTATTGCACGACGTGCCCATCTGATCGCATCACCGCCCGCATCAACCAATGTCATCACACCCCATTTTCCATTAGGCATCAGAACATTCGCAGCCTCATCATCAGGAATAATATCATCGCGCAAAATTGTGATGATGCTTGATGTGCCGGTGACATCCGATCCCATACCGCTCGCAATGACGCCAGAACCAAGGAGTGCCATCGGATAATCACCAGCACCAACAAGGACTGGAATACCATCAGCGAGACCAAGAAGCGCCGCAGCTTCGCGTGATAATCTGCCAAGCACATCATATGAATTGAGCAAAGGCGGAAGAAGGAAGCGCGGCGCACCGGTCAGTTCACATAACTCATCAGACCATATACGCTTTTTCCAATCCATCAGGAAACTCAGGGAGGCTTCCGTATAATCTTGCGCGAGGGCACCGGTGAGTTTGTAATTGATCCAATCCTTCGGCATCAAAACATGGCGTGCGCGCTCAAATGCATCGGAATGATTTTCTTTGATCCATATGAGTTTAAAAGCGGGCCATGCCGGCGCAGGACTATTGGCAGCGAGCGATAAGGATTTTGCTTGAGGCACGCGTTTTTTAAAGGCGTCAACTTGTTGAACGGTACGCTTGTCATTCCATAGCGGAACGGCATCAAGCAGGAGTTCGCCATCGTCATCAACAAGAACAGTGCCGTGCATTTGTCCGCAGGTGCAGATCGCGGATACACGCTTTGCTGCATCAGGAACTTTTTCAAGCACATGCTTTATCGATGCGATTGTGCCTGTCCACCAATCCATAGGGCGCTGTTCCGACCAGCCGAATTGCGGAACGATCTGCTCATGTTCCTGATGCGCATAGGCCAAAATTTGGCCACTCCGGTCGACAAGCGCAGCCCGTAAGCCCCCTGTGCCCACATCGATTGCAAGGTAAAGATTACCCATCGCTGCCCCTTTATCCCCCCGCTTCCCCTGTGGGGCAATTTTAGTGCTCGACCCGTGGCGGCGATGCCCCGTCAACAAGATCATCCACCTTGTCCGGGCGATCAATCGAATTGTTTTTCAGAGTCCTGAGATCAAAGAATTTCTCAAATCAAGCCTTCGGGTGGACAGTGCGGGATAAAAAAAGCGACAACTTGTTGGTCTCCTAGGGTTATGTCGAAAGGGTAGTATCTACGCGGGATTGCCAACACAAAGATTATCTAACATACTGATTTTATTAAAATTTTTATCATTTTTGGGTATATATCAGTGGGTGCTTAAAGAATCTTAGAGGATAAGCTTTTGACGCGGGGACAGGTCGCGAAGTTCTTGGAAAACTTCAAAAAATTGACCTATTGGCAAACAGCCTCTTTCTTATGTAAGTCTTTGCAAACACGACAACTTTTCTAGGATAGCTTAAATTTTGCAGATTTAATCGGGTCCTGAGCGGGCATTTCGTACGCTTTTTGATCTTGAACCCTTGACGCACATCAATACACTACTTCGCATTCCGGCTAGGTTCGGAAAGGGTCGACAAATTATTCGACGAAACGGGAGGTATAAATATGAAGACCAGCAAGAATGCCGCCGCCGCGGCAGTATCGGCAATTATGTTATCTGGTTTGGTGTCAGCCGCTAGCGCCGGTGAGTTTGACGGCGTGACTGTCAACATTCTCACCCGCCCTGGTTACGTTATCGCTGGCCCGCTGAAAGAGCGGGGCCAAGTATTTGAAAAAGAAACAGGCGCGAAAATTGTCGTCAGCGAAGTGCCGTATGCTGAAATTTTCCCTAAGATTCTGAATGATTGGACCACAAAGACAAATTCGATTGACGTTGGCGTGTTCGCCGCCGGTTGGGGTGTTGAGCTTGATGCCGCTGGACTGCTTGAAGACCTTGACCCTTATATTGCGAAGGACAAGAAGATTGATACGGCAGACATTGCGCCTTATTTCCGTGAATTTGGCCAAAAAGTCGGAGGCAAGACCAAGCTGATAATGGTCGATGGTGACTTCCAGATGGTTTACTATCGCACGGATGTGTTGCAGAAGGCTGGTTTACAGCCTCCAAAGACTTGGCAAGAGTATATCGAAGTCGCGTCAAAAATTCATGGCCAGGACATGAATGGTGACGGGCAGGGCGATTATGGTTCTTGCATTTTTAAAAAGCGAAATGGGCAGTCTTATTTCGCGATCCAGACAATTGCTGCACCTCTCGTACAAACAAAAGGGACGGCTCAAGGTTTTCACTTTGATAATGCAACGATGAAACCGATCGTGAATAATGAAGCTTGGAAAAAAGCGTTCGAGATTTACAAGGAAACCGGCAAATATGGCCCACCCGAAGAACTCAATATGGATATCGGCGACACGCGTGCTGTTTTCAAATCTGGCCGATGTGGTCTTTTGATCGAATGGGGTGATCCGGGCACACTTCAGCTTGATAATGATGCTGCCAAAATCAAGAATTTGATGTATGCGGTGTCGGCTGTTGGCTCAAAGGAAGTACTTGATCGGAAAACAGGTAAACTCGTTGCTGTAACGAAAGAGAGTGCACCAAACTCTATTGATGGCGTGAATTATGCTCCGTTTGCAGCGTTCGGTGGTTGGGCTGGCGCGATAAACAAAAATGCAGATCCTAAAAAGAAGGCCGCTGCCTATGCATTCTTGTCCTATATGAACCAAGCAGCACAATCCAATGTTGACGTTACATTGGGGCCAACTGGCTATAATCCATACCGTCTATCTCAACTAAAGAGCACAGACCTTTGGGTAAAGGCAGGGATGACGAAGGAATTGGCCGCAAACTATATTGGTGCTATCAATGCTGCTCTGAATAATCCTAATATGGCGTCAGATATGAAGATACCGGGTGCTCAGCAATATACGGGCGTTGTTCTCGATACAGAACTCGCTCGTTACCTCTCTGGTGAAATCACGGTTGATCAGGCTCTAAAGAATATTGAAGAGGGCTGGGAAAAGATCACCGAAGATTTCGGTCGCAAGGAACAGATCAGTTCTCAAAAACTCGCACTTGGCCTCTGATATTTTAGATGAGCAATTCAAATTATTTCCAACCGGGGACCTCCCCGGTTGGATTTAAAAGATTACGTTCTGATCATCTCAATGAATGGCTTGATCGCCACTCGCGGACCTTTTTTATCGCGCCAGCCTTAGTGCTGCTTTTAGCATTTGCAATCTTTCCGACATTTTACTCGATTATTTTTGCATTAAGTCGAGTGAAATTTACTGCGAATGGCTTGCGGTTCCGTTTTGTTTGGTTTGATAATTTTTTCGCACAATTCAGCGGTAATGAGCAGGCGCATTTTCTCGGCCGCCTGACCAATATCAGCGTGCTCGGCTGGGTGTTCTTTGCCGCGGTAACAGCAGCGACGCTCTACTGGCTTTATAAATCTTTCCGTAACGGCGCTTCAGTCGTTGGTCTGATCGGCCGTTTTATTTCTGCTGCGATGGCGATTTCGATTGCTTTCCTTTTTAGTGCCACTTTGCTTTCAGGCAATCCGTGGGGCACTTTGATGACGACGTTATTTTATGTCTTTGTCGGCTGTACGGTTCAATTTTTTATAGGAACCATGCTCGCCTTATTGTGTTCGCAGCCGATTTCTGGCAAAAATTTCTTTCGCGTTTTGTTCTTCATACCGCTCATGATTACGCCGCTCGGCGTCGGCTATGCGTTCAAAATGGTTCTTGATATCACCAAGGGTCCGCTACAACCGCTGTGGGACGCGATAGGATTACAAAATTGGGCTTGGTCGACCGATGCATGGACCGCGCGGTGGTTCGTTATTCTCGGTGATTCTTGGCAATGGATCCCCTTTATTTTCATTGCGATGCTTGCCGCGCTTGAGAATGTCTCGCGCGATCAAGTTGAAGCAGCGGAAGTTGACGGTGCGTCAAATTTGATGATTTTCCAAGAGATTACGTGGCCGCAAATCATGCCTGTGGCCATGACGATCCTTCTTATCCGCATGGTTGAAGCTTTCAAGATCGTTGATCTACCGAATATTATGACATCGGGTGGCCCAGGCATTGCAACTGAATCAATAACGCTTCACTCCTATTTTCTTTGGCGGGCGAATGACATGGGCTCATCATCAGCTGTTGCATACTTATTATTAATACTCACCGTGGTCGTCTGTGCATCTTTTTTCAACTACATTGTCCTTGGACAATTTAAAAAAACAAAATGAAAACTTCAACATACAAAATCGAAAAATCGCATCGCTCTCTTTTGATGAGGCTCTTTGAACCGCCCGCCATTGGAAAGATGTCTTTTGCTAGCAAGCTTCTCTCTTATTTTATTTTGTGGTTCTGGGCACTATTTGTAATTTTTCCAATTTACTGGGTGATTATTACCGCTTTCAAGGATGCGACGACTGTTAATCAGGGTCCTTTCTATATTCCGTTCGTTGATTTTCAACCTAATCTTAACGCATGGCGTGTTCATCTTGCCGATGACCCCTATTGCAACGCCTATGCTATTGGCCGTCAATTATTACTTCTAATTCATAATAGTTTGGTTTTCATCGTCTCGCCGATTTTCACATTAGAAGCGATGGAGCCCCAGATTTGTAAAACTTATCTCGCCTTTACAAATTCTTTGATAATTGGCTTGGTGTCAACGGCGCTTTGCGTATCCTTTGGTAGTATGGCGGCTTATGCTTTGGCGCGCGTTGAATATAAACCAAAGTTTGGTAATATTTTTATTTTTATTTTACTCGCGCTTTGTACTATTTTTACCACCAACTACGCTGGTATACCCTGGTATTTCAGTACAGCCGTAGGTCTCGCCTTATTCTTTCTCCTTGCCCGAACACTCGGTAAAAAATTTATACGTACTCTGCACAATGGCGATATTCTTTTCTGGATAATATCGCAACGAATTTTACCACCAATAGTTGTTATCATTCCGGTTTACATAATGTTCCAAACTGTTGGTTTGCTCGACACACACTTAGCGCTAATCATTATTTATACTGTTGCTAATCTACCCATTGTTGTTTGGCTCATGCATGATTTCTTTTTGGCACTTCCTATCGAATTAGAAGAATCTGCACAGCTTGATGGTGCGAGCCGCTTTAGTATCTTCTGGGATATCGTATTGCCATTAACGCGCCCAGGACTTGCGGCAACGACTTTGCTTACATTGATCTTGAACTGGAATGAATATATCTTCGCAGTCTTTATTTCGACATCAAAATCACAAACAATGCCAATTATGGTTGCGGCAAAAAATGCTGGTGAAAAAGGTATTCTATGGTGGGAGATGTGCGTTGTCATCGTCATAATGATTATTCCTGTAATTTTGATGGCGATTATTTTGCAACGTTTTATTTCGAGAGGTGTTTTGCTCGGTGCAATCAAAGGTTAAGATGTAAGGATAGGATTCCAAAATGACTTCCACGTTGGGTACGACTGTCAAATTTGAAAAGATCGCAAAATCTTTTGGCGTCGTGCGTGTTCTTGAAGAATTATCACTCGATATTTCACCAGGTGAATTTTTGGTCCTGCTTGGTGCGTCGGGTTCGGGTAAAACAACCGCCTTGCGAATTCTTGCGGGTCTCGAAACCGCGAGCTCTGGTCGCGTTATAATTGGCGACAATGATGTGACAGAAGTTTTACCGAAATATCGCGACGTCTCAATGGTGTTCCAGTCTTACGCGCTTTATCCGCACAAGACGGTGGGAGAGAATATCGGTTTTCCGCTGAAAGTCCGCAAAGTATCGCAGGCCGAACAGGATAAAGCCATTCGCGAAGCTGCCGCGCAGGTGCAGATCGATCAGCTGCTTGATCGCTATCCACGCCAATTATCCGGCGGTCAAAGGCAACGTGTTGCGCTTGCGCGCGCCATGATCCGCCGTCCGTCCGTCTTTTTGATGGACGAACCGCTTTCCAATCTTGATGCGAAATTGCGCGGTCATATGCGCGCCGAGTTGAAGCACATGCAATCCGAACTCGGCATCACGACGATTTACGTCACGCATGACCAAATCGAAGCGATGACGCTTGCGCATCGCGTTGCTATTCTCGAAAAAGGCGTGCTGCAACAGCTCGATACACCGGCTAAGATCTACAATGATCCGATCAATCTATTTGTTGCGCAATTTATCGGCTCACCGCCAATGAATGTTGTACATGGCGGACTTGAAGGAACAACATTCAAATCTCGAAGCGGCTTGGTCAATGTGCCGGTCGGTGGTAAAATCGACAAAGCGATCCTCGGTGTACGTCCTGAGGACTGCACCATCGTCGCGCCGGACATAGCGGAATTTAAGGGTGAGATCTACACAATCGAATTGATTGGCGATCATACGCTTGTAACGGTGAAGGCCGGTGATGACTTCATCACGGTGAAAGCACCGAAAGATTTCTCGGGAAAATCCGGCAGCCAGATTGGCGTGAGCTTCAGCAAAGAGCGCATGTTCGTCTTTGATAAGGAGACAGGCGCGCGCATTCGTTGATGGTGAATTATTTTCGTCATGTGATAGGATCAGGGTCATGACGTTGTCGTGACCCTTTTTATTTAAGCGGAATAATCATGTATCAGGATCCGAGCGCCCATCTGATCAATTCCGCGACCGGTGCGATGAGTGATGCGGGTGGACGCTACATCAAACGCCTGCGTGATCTTGACGGTTTGTATCTCGACACCGCCACATTCCAATCCACGCTCGCAACATCGGCTGACACAATCGTTTACACGGTGCATGAAAAACGCCCCGCGCAATCTGTCGGTGATTTGATTTTCGGGACGACGATGATGGAGCCCGGCCGCATCGGCGACGAGTTCTATATGACGCGCGGCCATATTCACGCCTGCGCCAATCGGCCGGAAGTCTATTATGGCTTGAGCGGCGAAGGTCTGATGCTGCTCGAAACACCGGTAGGTGACGTCCGCATTTTGGAAGTGAAACCGCGCGTTGCCGCCTATGTTCCGCCCTTTTGGATTCACCGCTCGGTCAATACGGGCACAACGCCTCTGGTGATGAGTTTCTTCTATCCCAGTGATGCAGGCCAAGATTACACCATCATCGAAAAATCGGGTGGCATGGCTGTGCGCATCATCGCGAGCGGAAACGGGTGGGAAGCCGTGAAAAACCCTTCATACAAACAACGCAGTGAAGCCGATATCGCCGCCGTCCATGCGTCTTCCAAATGAAAAATTGAGCGCAGATGAACCTCATTCCGGCAACACAACCAACTCTCTATTTCATCGGCGTGACGACATCGAGCTCAATGATCATGAATGTGTTTCCGAAATGGGCGGCGTTTCTTGGGCTTCATGATGCCGCTATAAAAGGCATAGATCTCAAATTGCATGACGATCCCACGCGCTATCGAGAAGTGGTGAATTTCATCAAGCATGATCCGCTCTCACGCGGTGCGCTCGTGACCACGCATAAGCTTGATCTTTTTCATGCGGCATCCGATTTGTTTGATCAGGTTGATTTTTATGCCCGCTTGATGGGCGAGACGAGCTGTATTTCAAAGCGTGGCGGCAAACTCATCTGCCATGCCAAAGACCCTATCTCATCGGGACTCACGATTGATGGATTTCTTCCGAAAAGCCATTTCAACCAAACGAAAGCCGATGCCTTCATCATCGGTGCGGGCGGTTCGGCGATTGCGATCAGCTGGCATTTGATGACGGCATTAGAAGAACAAGAACGCCCTCGAAATCTCTTCATAGCCGATCGTGATCCCGCGCGGCTTAATCATATTCGTGAAATCCATGCGAAGGCCAAATTAACAGTTCCGGTCCGCTATCACCTTGTGAAAAGCGCAGACGAGAATGACGCCATCATCGCAAAGCTTGCGGCAGGATCGCTTATCGTCAACGCCACGGGTCTTGGCAAAGACGCTCCCGGCTCTCCCATGACTGATGCCGCGCTTTTGCCGGAACAGGCGATCATTTGGGAATTGAATTATCGTGGCGATCTTGTTTTTCTTGATCAGGCGAAAGCGCAAAAGAAAGCGCGGCATCTTCAAATCGAGGACGGCTGGATTTATTTCATTCACGGCTGGACACAAGTCATTGGTGAAGTGTTTAATGTGGCTATTCCCACCGAAGGTCCTGTTTTTGATCAGATCTCAAAACTCGCCGGGCAAACCTCAAGCGCAAGACCGAAATGATAAAGAGTATTCATTCATGACTATGGAATCGGCACGATGAGCAGCAAAGAAACAAAAAAGCTCAAAATCGGTGTGCTCGGATGTGGGCAAATTGCGCAGGCTGCGCATTTTGAAAGCTGCACAAAAGCGCGCAACGCCGAGCTTTATGCCATTTGTGATCTCGCTGATGATTTACGCACGCGTATGGCCGCAGCGCATGCGCCGCAAAAATCCTATGCGGATTATGACGCGATGCTTGCCGACCCGAATGTCGAAGCCGTGATTATTGCGACCGCCGATCAATGGCATGTGCCCATGTCCATACGTGCTTTGGAGGCAGGTAAAAATGTTTTATGCGAAAAGCCGATCGCGACATCTTTGGATGAGTTGCTTGCCCTCGAAGAGGCGGTCAAAAATTCCGGCAAGATTTTGCAGATCGGCCATATGAAACGTTTCGATGAAGGTTTGATGGCGGCAAAGCATTTTATCGACGCTGAGATGGGTGATCTCGTTGCCTTGAAAGCGTGGTATTGTGACTCAACCCATCGTTACGCGATGACAGATGCAGTGCAACCTCTTATCGTGACAAGTGCGCAGGCTAAGAAACCAGCGGGCAATCCGAAAGCGGATTTGAAACGCTATTATATGCTTGCGCATGGCAGTCATCTTGTCGATACAGCGCGCTTTTTTGCAGGTGATCTTGTTTCTGTCACTGCAAAACTTTCCGATCGACGTGGCATGTATTGCTGGTTTGTCGATGTCGAATTCGCCAATGGCGCTTTGGGTCATCTCGATCTTACAGTGGCCGTGCGCATGGATTGGCATGAAGGCTTCCAGATTTATGGCCAACATGGCAGCGTGATCGGCAAAACTTATAATCCTTGGTATTATAAATCGAGTAATGTTGAAATTTTCCGCGAGAAAGATGCGGGCAGTTTTCGTCCGCTTGGTGCTGATGGACATTTCTATCGTCGTCAGGTCGAAGCTTTTGCCGATACGATTTTGAACGATGCGCCCATGCGTGGCGCTGATATCACTGATGGCATTGCTTCCGTGCGGGCGATGATCGCGATCGCGCGCTCCGTTGAAACGGGCAAGACCGTGCGTCTCGACTCTGTCACAGGCGCACTTTGATGCAGCTCGGTATTTTTGCCAAAACATTTTCAGGTATAACGCCTGATCATGTTTTGTCATCCGTTGTAAAAGCCGGCTTTCATGCGGTGCATTATAATTGGGCGTGTTCGGGCATTGCTTCAATGCCCGACGAGATTCCGGCGAGTTATGCTGAAGAGGTCACAAAGGCTGCGGCGAACCATCAGATCAAAATTTTTGGACTCTCGGCAACATGGAATATGGCGCATCCAGATCCGTCTGTTCGTCAACAGGGTCTCAGACGCCTTGAGGCGATCGCTTCAAAAGCGTCAACGCTTGGCACGAAACTCATCACACTCTGCACCGGCACGCGCGATGCGGATGATCAATGGCGTTACCATCCTGATAATCAATCAGCGGATGCCTGGCGCGATATGATCGCCTCCATGCGTGAAGCGGTGGCGATTGCTGAGCGGTATGATTTATATCTTGGTATTGAGCCTGAGCTTGCCAATATCGTTCACAATATCGAAGCAACAGAGCTCTTGTTCTCCGAAATTGAATCCTCGTGCGTAAAACTTGTTCTTGATCCGGCGAATCTATTCGAACACGCGTCACAAAGCGAAGTGAAAGCGCTTGTCGAGATCGCGACTTCGAAACTTGGTTCACGTCTTGCGATGGCGCATGCGAAAGATCGTGATGCAAAGGGTCAATTTGTTGCCGCCGGCAAGGGCATTGTTGATTTCGATCATCTTATTCGAAGCTTGAAAGAGGTCGGCTTCGATGGCCCGCTCGTCACGCATGGTTTAAGGTCTGACGAGGCGCCGGAGGTTTGTAACTTCCTTAAAAATCTTCTTCTCAAGAACGGATGTCTGACATGACATCACGCGACTTCATTACGTCCGATGGGGTAAAACTCGCGCTGCATGAGCATGGCGACGGTGAGGCTCCCTTCTTCTTCCAGCATGGACTTTGTGGCGTAGCGGCGCAGCCCGCTGAAGTGACGCCAGAATTAAATCATCTTCGTTTGCTCACGCTCGAATGCCGTGGTCATGGACGATCTGAAGCAGGCGATTCCACAAAATTTTCAATCAAGCAATTCGCCGATGATGTTGCCGAGGTGATTTCTGAACTTGGTCGTCCTGTCATTTTAGGCGGCATCTCGATGGGTGCGGCGATTTCCTTACGCCTTGCCATCAAACGGCCTGAGCTTATACGCGCTTTGGTCCTTGCGCGTCCGGCATGGGTTACAGATTATGCGCCTGACAATATGAAGCCGAACGCATTCGTCGGTGAGTTGCTCTCAAAGATGAATTCGAAAGAGGCTGAACAGCATTTTCTCAATTCTGCAATTGCACAGCGCCTTGAAGCGGAGGCGCCCGACAATTTGCATTCTCTGAAAGGCTTTTTTCATCGCGCGCCGCAACATGTTACCGCGGCCCTCTTGTCATACATCTCAGTAGATGGTCCTGGTGTTGATCGCACGCAGGTTGAAAAAATAACTTTTCCCACGCTTATGATCGGGCATGAGGATGATCTCATTCATCCTCTGTCTTATGCGAAAGATTTGGCAAAGCTCATTCCGCAGTCGGAGTTTGTTCTCATCACGTCAAAGGTGCGTGATAAGATGCGGTATGTCTCAGATTTTCAAAATGCTCTGTCACAGTTTTTAACAAAGGTGTCTCATGCCGAAGCCTCATACTGATTGGTTCTCGAATTTGCTGAAAGACCGGTTGATCGCCGAATTTTCAATGTGGTCGGCTGATCTCGTTCGATTGGCGGAAGATGCCGAGAGAATCGCGCCTCATGCGGATGTGCTTCACATTGATGTTGCCGACGGACATTTTGCCCCCGCGCTTCTATTCTTTCCCGATCTTGTCGCCCGTATTCGTCAGGTGAGCGCAACGCCCATTCACATCCACCTGATGATTGCCGATCAGATTTTGATTTCGCAGATTGATCAATTTGCCGAAGCCGGTGCCGATCTCATTTCAATTCATTGCGAAAATACGAATGCGGTATCTGCGCTTGAATATATCAAATCTCTTAGTCTTAAAACCGGGATAGTGTTGAAGGTCGATACGCCGGTTGAACGCGTAAAATCATTTCTGCCGCAGCTTGATTTTGTTACATTGCTTGGCACAGCCATCGGTGTGAAAGGGCAAGGGCTTGACCCTTCTGCAACAACACGCTTGCAGGAAGCGAAATCATTGATCGCAGAAACGGGACGTCGCATTGTGCTTGCTGCGGATGGCGGCATTCGCGAAAACACCGTACCTGATTTGCGCAAAGCGGGTGCAGAAACCGTTGTGCTTGGCTCGCTTGCTTTTGGCGCATTTGATCTTGCTACGCGCATGGCATGGTTGAAAGCATTGTAAGAGTTAAAGCGAAGATGAACAAAAATACAGATGATTTGATTTTGGTCGTCGATTTCGGCGGTACGCAATTGCGTGCCGCGCTTGTTGATCGCTCAGGTCAAATTATTGCACGTGAAGCGCTGCGCACGGATGTATTGGGCGGGCCTGATGCCGTCATCGTGCAAATTGCCGAGCTATCGCAGCGTTTATTTTCCGCAACACCGAACGGTAAAATTTCTTGTGCCGGTATTTCAAGCCCCGGACCCCTCGATGCAAAACAAGGGTGCACATTCAATCTCGTCTTGCTTCCGGGTTTTGACGGTTATCCGCTCGCAGAGCGTGTGCGTGAAAAGCTGGGTGTGCCTGTCGTGTTGGAACATGATGGACACGCAGCCGCCTATGGCGAATGGAAACAAGGTGCAGGGCGCGGATTTGATGATTTCATCTATCTCACAATCTCAACCGGCCTTGGCGGCGGTGCGATTGTGAATGGTCAATTGCTGCGTGGTGAGGGCGGTATGGCGGCACATGTTGGCCATATGACGGTTGATCCCGATGGCCCTTTATGTGGCTGTGGCAATCGTGGATGTTGGGAATTATTTGCTTCGGGAACTTCTTTTCTGGCACGCGCGCGTGAACGCGCAAAGGCTCAAAATATTTTGCTTTTAGGCCGTCAAGCCGATGAGATCGAGACGGTTGATATTTTTAATGCTGCACGCGGAGGCAACTCTTTTGCTGAAGCGCTTGTTGAAGAAGAGGCAGAGTGGCTTGGTCGCGGGATTGTGTCATTGAGTCATA